>Ga0187777_10002425_pt1 | contig 11932 bp, 14 predicted proteins | sample 1015_Q2_SP5_10_M_FD_132416 | JGI IMG/M metagenome (GOLD analysis project Ga0187777, IMG submission 132416) | Tropical peat soil microbial communities from peatlands in Department of Meta, Colombia - 1015_Q2_SP5_10_MG | ecosystem: Environmental > Terrestrial > Soil > Wetlands > Peat | place...
GCGAAACGCCATCGATGCCGCGAACACCCTCGGGAAGCGGCTTCATGCCGTTGAGCGCCTGGTGTGGGGACAATTCGCTTGAGGGCTTCAGCGCGTCGGCACCGGCGACGGGCCGCGAGTTGTCCGCCATCACTGCGTCATAAATCTGTTTGCGCTGTTCATCGGTGAGCGGCAAGGGGATCGCCATGATCGGGACGTGATCAAGCGTGTCGTTGCGCTTGGAGAATTTTGCCGGGATGGTTTGCCCAAATGAGCCGATCGGGCCGGACGGTGGCGGCTCGCCCGACGCTCCAGCCGGATTTGTCAACTGCGCGTCCTGTAATCCCTGTGGGCTCTGCGCCGCGCTGCCTGTTGTCGCAGCGGATGCATCGCCGGTTGACGGCTGCCTTGAAATCGGAGCCATCAGAGCAGCGCGCGCTTCCTCTGGAGTCGGTATGTTGGCGAGATCGGTTGGTTGCGACGACAGTTGTTGTGCTGCCCCGGGATTGATTTGTCTGATATTCGGGACGAAGCCCGGATTGGTTGGTTGTGTGGCGCTGTCCTCAGCACGGACCGGAACACTGGTCGTGGACCAAACGAGGGCTGCCGCGACCGCAGTCCCCAACGTAACTGTATATCTGTTTTTCATGATGAGCCTCCATCGGCTGCGCAGAAATAACGACCGGGAGGCGGCAGGGGTTGCATGACATCTTAGAACCGCCACGCCGCGCGAATCCGTATCGCGGTCCGACGGACCGCAATCGGGTTCTTATGTTGGCGTACAGTTCAGCTGGCGGCGGCGACTTTAGCCTTGGCGGCCTTGCGCGGCAGCGGGTAGTCCGCGCTCTCATAAAGCTGGCGGATGCCGTTACCGTCGAAACGCTTTTCTTCGACCTCAAGATAGGCGCCCAGCAGTAGTTCCGGCGGCAATTCCTCAATGGCAAAACGGATCGCTTCCGCGGCGGTCGGGAAGCGCTTGTAGCCGATAGGACGACGCGACTTGCGGCTGCGACTAGGAAACAGTTCGGACGGTGCACGGTAGTTGATCGTCGACATAACCAAAAGCTCCTGAGGCACTAATATGGCCCCTGGGAAGCGGAAAATCCAGCACTTACCAACCCGCGCATATCAGCCTGGCAGCCTCAAGGTAAACGCTTGGTGCGGAAAAAGCATGGCCGGGCGCTGTAAGCCGGGCCATTTGTCGAAAGTAGCAGTAGTAGCAGTAGTAATGGTTTACTCGGCTACTTCGGCGACAGGCTCTCATTGGTTGCCGGATCAGGTCCGTAATTCAGCCGACTCACGCGGGTGATCATTGCGGTCTGCGCCTCCCATGATCGCGGCATGGCGAAAATATGTCATAAGCTCCTCCTGTTGATTGCAGGTCCAGACCGGCAAACGCCGGGTCGCAAAGGAGGGGTTCCGGCGAATGCTGTGCGATTGCACTTCACAATTGCCGTCACAACGTGTGCGGTGGCCCATCCATCATTTTCAGTTTCGCTTTCAGCGTGGCAATGCGCCGCTCCGCTTCTGCTTGCGTCAAATTTGGACCGAATGCGTCCGGCTCGTAAGCATCGAAAGCGACTTCTCGCAGAATAGCCGCCTGTTCGGCGGTCATCGGCTCATCGGCATGCGGCCCTTTCGCCATGACGTTACAATGTCCTGATGGTGGCTCGGTTCCTCGTCGAGGCAAAATGTGAAAGCACTGATCGTCAAGTCGGCCGTATTGCGAGCGCGGGCCGCAGCACAAAAGTAATCGGCAGCGTTACCAGCACCATTGCGGCGACGACTATCAGTGCCTTCGGCACGCCAACGGCATCGCCGAGCAAACCATAGATGGCAGGCGACACGGCACCTGCGCCGATCGTGCCGGTATAGAAAATGCTGAACGCGCGCTGGCGCCATGCGGGCTCGACCAGATCGGGGACTGAGCCGTAAAGGACTGACGAAGTGCCGTTGAGCGCGATCCCGACGATGGGCAGCAGCACAAGTGCAGCTTCGAGAGACAGCGGCAGCATTGCCAAGATGCCAAGCGCGGTTACCGTTTCAGTCAACCAAACAGTCGCTACCGTACCAATACGTGCGCCGATGAAGGCACAAACGAGCTTGCCCGCTGCGCCGCCTGCAAACACCAATGTGAGTGCGAGACCGACGGTCTGCAGGCTTGCGCCCTTTGCTGTGAGCACGAACGGCAGGAACGTGAGAAACGCCATGCGTGTCGCGCTGTCGATGACACCGACAGACAGAAGCAGCGGAAAGCCGTAGGCCTGTACGGCGCCGCTCGGGCCTGCGGTATCATTGCTCTCGCGCCGCACGGCCGGCTCGTCCCGAAAGCGAGGAATTGCCAGGAAGATCGACAGCGCCGCGACCGCGCCGAGGCCGCCAAGCAGTATCAACGCGTGGCGCCATGGCAACACGACGAATAACAAGGCTGCAGCCGCGGGCAGCGTCATTTTTCCAATGTCGCCGGCAAAATTGTAGGTGCCGAGTGCCTTGAGCGACCGCGTGCCGGCAAAGGCATGGGCGATGAGTGATGATGCCAGCGGATGCTGCGTGCTGGCACCGAGGCCGCCGACGAACAGCGCTGCGATCAGAAAGGCGACCCCGTTACTGAATCCTGCGAGGACATACCCAAAGCCGGCGAGTGCAGTGCCGAACGCGAGGACAACGGCCATACCGAAACGCTCGGCCAGGAAGCCTGCTGGAATCTGGAAGCCGGCCATGGTGCCCGAAAACACTGTCTTCATGAGTCCGAGCGCGGCGAAGCCGAGTCCAAATTCGCCCTGCCAGATCGGCAGCATCACGTAAATGAGATCAGTGTATCCGTCGTGGAGGGCGTGTGCGCCGCACGCGACCCCAAGCGCGCGGCGCTCTTCTTCCTTGCCGGCAGGTGCGACGGCAGTTGTCATTTCTTCACTCTTTCACCGGCCGGCGTTCCACGAAAGTCGTGCTGACGAAGGATATCACGGCCTCGCCGCGTTGGTTGACGCCAGTCGAACGAATGGTGAGGAGGCCCAGATTAGCTCGGCTTCTCGAGGTCCGCATGCCGATGATCTCGCTCTCGTAGTCAATGGTGTCGTCGACATAGACGGGCTTGAACCACTTCAGGTCGCGCAGGCCAAGAGCCGGACCAACGGCGGCGACTGGCTCACCGCGGGCGCGCGCCGCCTCCGCCAGACGGCGGCGCTGCTCGACCATCATGCGCATCCAGACTACGGCAGTATGCCAACCGGAGGCGACCAGTGCGCCAAAATGCGAGCGCGCGGCCGCGGCCTCGTCGACATGGAACGGCTGCGGATCAAAACGTGCAGCAAAGGCCTTTATTTCATCGGCCCTGAAGGTGTGGCGGCCGACAGCGACGCGCTCTCCGACCACGGTGTCCTCGAAATATTTCACGGCCTTGTTCCCGTTTCGCGCCGCCTGAGCATCAATGGGCTGGTGAACGAGGTAATGACGTCGTCGTGCTCATCGATCATCTCGGCGAGGCATCTGACAAACCCGACATCTGGCCGGCTGTTGGAAAGGCGCGTCTCCAGGACAGTCGTGCGCACGCGCACTTTCATGCCAGGGCGGAGCGGCTTGAGCCAGCGCACTTCCTCGACGCCCGGCGCACCCATGGAACTTGTCTTATTAACAAAGCTGTCAGCAATCATGCGCATGAGAATGCAGCAAGAATGCCACCCCGAAGCGGCAAGCCCGCCCAGCAGAGTTGCACTCGCCGCTGCCTCGTCGAGATGCATCGGCTGGGGATCAAATTCGGCGGCGAAGGCAACGATCTCTTCACGCGTCACCAGGCGCGGGCCGTAGACGGCAACTGTGCCGGGCGTGAAATCTTCCCAATGGAGTTTCGACATCGCCGTAAACGTAGCAAAAATAGCGATGCTCAGGTCGCAAACCTGAAATACATCACGTCGCCGTCAGCGACCACATAGTCCTTGCCTTCCAGCCGCATCTTGCCGGCCTCGCGCGCACCAGCCTCGCCACCGGAGGCAATATAGTCATTATACCCGATTGTCTCCGACCGGATGAAACCGCGCTCGAAGTCGGTGTGAATGGCGCCTGCTGCCTGCGGTGCCTTGGTTCCCTGGGTGACAGTCCAGGCCCGCGTTTCCTTCGGTCCAACCGTGAAAAAGGTCACAAGATGCAACAGCGCATAGCCGGCGCGCACGAGACGATCGAGGCCTGTCTCCGTAAGACCGATGGCCTTGAGATAATCCGCACGCTCCGCGGGCGGTAGCGCAGCGATCTCCGACTCGATCTTGGCAGACATCACGACAGCGACCGCGCCTTCTGCCTTGGCGCGCTCCTCGACTTTAACGGAAAAAGCGTTGCCGGCGGCAGCGGAAGCCTCATCGACGTTGCACGCGTAGAGCACGGGAGCCGAGGTGAGGAGTCCGAGCGAGTGAAACAGTTTTTCTTCTTCTTGTTTGCGCTCGACCATGCGCGCAGGCTTGCCTTCGCGCAGCAATTCCAACGAACGATTGATCAGATCGAGAGCGTCCCTAGCTTGCTTGGCATCCTCACCAGCGCCCTTGGCCTTTTTCTCCAGGTTGTCGACGCGCTTTTCCAGACTTTCAAGATCGGCCAACATCAACTCGGTCTCGACGGTGTCGATATCGGCGATCGGGTCGATCTTGCCTTCCACATGTGTAACGTCGCCGCCTTCAAAACAGCGCACGACGTGAATAATGGCATCCACCTCGCGGATTGTCGCAAGGAATTGGTTGCCAAGCCCCTCACCCTTGGAGGCGCCGCGAACCAGACCGGCGATATCGACAAATGTAATACGCGTCGGAATGATCTGCTCCGATTTCCCGAACATCGCCAGCTTGTCTAGACGCGGATCCGGCACCGCTATTTCGCCGACATTCGGCTCGATCGTGCAGAAAGGATAGTTTGCGGCCTGCGCCGCGGCGGTTTGCGTAAGCGCATTGAAGAGGGTCGACTTGCCGACATTCGGCAGGCCGACGATGCCACATTTGAATCCCATGGGTGCGTCGTTTCTTTACTTACATTGTCATTCGGAGCCGGGCGGCTCTTCTTCCTCGCTAAAGCCCTTGGCGGCCATGGCGAGATGGACCCTGTTCTGAAAGGACGAATCCTTGCTCTCGACCAGCAGGGGGGCATTGTCGGCAATCACATCACACAGCGCTTCCACCCAGGCCCATTCGGTTTTGGCGAAATCGCCGAGCACGTGCATTGATACCAGCTCCTTGACATCCGGCTTGCCGATGCCGATGCGCACACGTTTGTAGTCGTTGCCGATATTGGCAGTGATCGAGCGAAGGCCATTGTGGCCTGCAACGCCGCCACCGACTTTTACTCTGACCTTTGCCGCCGGTAGGTCGACCTCATCGTGAAACACCACAACGTCGCCCGCCCCCAGCTTGTAGAAATGCGTGGCTTCCACCACCGCTCGTCCGGACTCATTCATATACGTGCCAGGCAAAAGCAACAGCACGCGTTCGTTGGCGATATTGCCTTCAACAGCCACACCCTGGAATCGCCGCCGCCAAGGCGAAAGCTGATGACGGCGGGCAATCGCCTGCACCGCCATGAAGCCGATGTTATGGCGGTTGCCGGCGTGCTTGGGACCAGGATTGCCGAGGCCAACAAAAAGCAGCATGGCGTCAACGGCGCTGTTTAAGATTGCCGATTACGCAAACGTTGACAGTGAGGCCTGGACGAGGCCTCACTTTTTCTCGGGCTTCGCCGCAGGGGCACTGCCGGCCGCGGGCGCGGGCGCGCCTGTAGGCGCGGCACCGGGAGCGGTGCCAGGCGCTGCACCAGGAGCCGCAGCGGGGACTGCTCCTTCGGCGCCTGGGACGACGCCGGCGGCGGCTGCAGCAGCAGCGGCAGCAGCGGCAGCGGCAGCCGCCTCGGCCGCAGCTTTCATTTCTTCCGCGTATCCGGACGGCGGCACCACGGTCACGAGCGTCATGTCCGGGCGACCGATTACACGGATATTTTTCGGCAGTATGACGTCGTCGAGATGCTTGGAGTGATTGATCTCGAGGCTGGAAATATCGACGTCGATCGCTTCAGGAATGTCGTCCGCCGGGCACACGACCTCGACCGTGTGCGTGACGATGTTGACGGCGCCGCCCCGTTTCACTCCTGGCGCCTGGTCGGCATTGAGCACGTGCACGGGAATGTGGACGCGAATGGTGGCGCCTGCCGACACGCGCAGGAAGTCGACATGGATCGGCAGATCCTTGATCGCGTCGAGCTGGAAGTCGCGCGGGATTACTCGATGCTTGGTGCCGTCCACGTCGAGATTGTAGAGCGTCGTGAGAAAACGGCCCGCATAGATGCGCTGGCGCAAGTCGTCGTGGTCGAGCAGGACCATGATTGGGGGCTTGTTTTCACCATAGATAACTCCCGGCACTTTGCCGGAGCGACGCGCAGCCCGGGCGGCCCCCTTGCCGCCTTTCGAACGCGCCGTCGCCTTCATTTCCAGGACGGTCGCCATAAGAAACCCTCGTCTAAACCAATGGAAAAGGCGGCGTTTTCTGCCGCCCGCGAACGCGGCAAGCCTCCAGGGGTGCCGGGGGCCGCGAACGCGGCGGGTTATAGCGGCGGTGGCTGCAAAGGGCAAGAAACCGCGGCATTGACCGCAAGCTAGTCGGCGGCCGTGTCCTTGGCCTTTTTTCCGGACTTTTCGCCTTTGGTCTCGAGTGCTGCAATCCGCGCCTTTAGCGTTTCGTTCTCTTCGCGGGCCAGGCGCGCCATTTCCTTAACCGCCTCGAATTCCTCTCGCTGGACAACATCGAGATCGCGAAGGATCCGCTCGGCCTGGTTTCGTAGCAGGGTGTCGAATTCGCGCCGCACACCTTGCGCAACCCCGGCGGCGTCATTCATTAGACGAGCCATCTCATCAAAAAAGCGGTTGCTGGTCTGGGTCATGTTCCGCCTCCGGGCGCAATCTTGCTTGCAAACGATCTTATCGGAAAAAAGGCTTCCACAAACAATGGTGATCAGGTCATGCCGCCGCAAGAGCAGTCATGCTAACACTCACCCGCAGGCGGCGCACCCTGCGAACCGGACATCGCAATGCCATTGCTTGTTATTCCCTATCCCACCTTTGACCCTGTGCTAGTCCACATTGGGCCGCTCGCTGTTCGCTGGTACGCACTCGCCTACATATTTGGCATCCTGATTGGCTGGCTGTATGCGCGCCTTCTCATTCGTTCACGGAATTTGTGGGATGGTAAGGCGCCACTGACGGTAACCGACTTCGACGATTTTGTGCTGTGGGTAACGCTGGGCATCATCCTCGGCGGCCGCGCCGGCTATGTGCTGTTCTACAATTTGCCGCACTTTGCGGCATACCCGATGGAAATCTTGCAGCTTTGGAATGGTGGCATGTCATTCCACGGCGGCTTCGTTGGTTGCGTCGTTGCCGTGTTGTTGTTCGGCTACAAGCGTGGAATCCCGGTTCTGTCGCTGGGCGACATCACCTGCGCTGTCGGACCGATTGGATTGTTTCTCGGCCGCATTGCCAATTTCGTTAACGGTGAACTGTGGGGGCGGCCCGCCGATGTTTCCTGGGCGATGGTGTTTCCAAATGGCGGGCCGCTTCCACGGCACCCAAGCCAGCTCTATGAGGCGATACTCGAGGGGCTAGTCCTGCTCGCAATCCTAGCGCTGCTGATCCGTATGGGCGCACTCAAACGACCGGGTCTGATCATTGGAAGCTTCGCCGTCTGCTATGCGGCGGCCCGCACCATTAGTGAATTTTTCCGCGAGCCAGACGCGCAGCTGGGCTTTCTGTGGGGCGGCGCGACGATGGGTCAATTGCTGTCGGCGCCGTTGTTCCTCGCCGGCGTTGGCTTCATAGTCTACGCATTGAAGCAGCCGCCGCTCGGGAGACGCTAGTGGAGCCGTACTCGCCCCTTGAAGCTGAAATTCGCCGGCGCATCGCGGCAGCTGGGCCGATGCCGGTCGCCGAGTACATGGCACTTTGCCTGTTTGATCACCACTGCGGTTACTACATGACACGCGATCCGTTCGGCGCGCGCGGCGACTTCATTACAGCGCCTGAAGTGAGCCAGATGTTCGGCGAATTGATCGGCCTCTGGGTCTCGACGGTATGGAAGCAGATGGGTGCGCCGGAGAATGTGCGGCTGATCGAACTCGGTCCCGGCCGCGGCACGATGATGAATGACGCGCTGCGCGCGGTACAGATCGTGCCGGAGTTCCGCGCGGCAATTGTGGTGCATCTGGTTGAGGCAAGCCCGCTATTGCAAGCGCAACAGGAAAAGGTGCTGGAAGGCGCCGGCGTTCCGCTTTTTTGGCATGCGACGCTCGAAGACGTGCCCAAAGGTCCCTCCATTATTTTCGCAAACGAGTTCTTCGATGCGCTGCCGATTAACCAGGCGATAAAGACCGACCGCGGTTGGCACGAGCGTCGCGTCCAGATCGATTCAACCGACCAACTTGCGTTCGCGATCGCGCCTGAACCGATACCGTATTTCCAGGCTTTGCTACCGCCTCCCCTGCACGCGGCCCGAGCAGGCGCGATCTTCGAGTGGCGCGGCGACACCGTGGCGATGGAAATGGGCCGGCGCATTGCCGACGATCAGGGCGCAGCGCTTGTCATTGACTATGGTCATACCCAGACAGGCCTTGGCGAGACTTTGCAGGCGGTCGGCCAGCACGCTTACGCTGATCCCATGCACGCGCCGGGTAGCCTTGATCTTACCGCCCACGTCGATTTTCAGTCGCTGGCGCGGGCGGTCGAGGCTATGGGTGCGGTTGGCTTCGGGCCTATTAATCAGTCGCAGTTCTTGCGCAGGCTTGGCATTGAAAAGCGAGCGGCCGCGCTCAAAGCGAAGACTGCACGCACCACTGAGATCGATCAGGCCCTCGCACGCCTGATTGGACACGAGCGCACCGCCATGGGCGAGCTGTTCAAGGTCGCCGCTTTCGCTCATCCTGCGGTTGGAGTGCCGCCCGGCTTCGAAACCTGATCCGCTAGCCGTGCGCGCTCGTGCGCATTATCTATGTGTCAAAGTCGCTGGTCACCGAACAGTCATCGATGCTGCAGGCCGCTTCACTCGCAACGCTCGCGCGCATTCGACATGCTTTCTTCACGCGCTCCGGCGGCGTGTCGCAAGGCGTTTATGCTTCGCTCAATGGCGGTGTTGGCTCGAATGATGCGCCCGAAAGGGTCGCCGAGAACCGTGCCCGCATGGCTACAGCGCTGGGCGTAAGCGCGGATCGTCTATTGACGGCTTTTCAAATTCATTCCCCCGATGTCGTGGTGGCCGAAATGCCATGGACGCGCGAGAGACGTCCACACGCCGATGCCATTGTAACGCGCGTGCCGAGGCTGGCGATCGGTGTATCCACTGCGGACTGTGGGCCGCTGTTACTTGCCGACAGCGAGGCCGGCGTGGTGGGCGCCTCGCATGCGGGCTGGCGCGGCACACTCAGCGGCGTCATCGAGGCAACCGTGGCTGCGATGGAACGCCTTGGCGCCGACCGAGCGCGTATCACAGCTGCACTCGGCCCGACCATTCGACAGCCAAACTACGAAGTGGGCCCGGAATTTGTCGAACGTTTTCTTGCGGCGGACCCAGCTAATGCGCGTTTCTTCGTAGCATCGCAGCGCGCTGGGCACGCCATGTTCGATCTCACCGGCTACATCGCCGAGCGTGTTCGGCGCGCCGGCATCCGTCAGTTTGAGGACCTTGGCTTGTGCACTTATGCCGATCCGGAGCGATTTTTCAGCTACCGGCGGACGACACTCCATGGCGAGCCAGACTACGGACGGCACGTCAACGCAATCGCACTCATGGACTAATAGCGTCGCCACAATAATCGCCGCGCGCAGCGCAAGACTGGACTCGCAGGGTCCCTTGCGTCTACGGTCCCTGCTGGCCGAAGGGACTCAAAGATCAATAGACGGCCTGTGGGGTGTCGATGGAGTGGAGTTGGGGTCAGCGCGCTGTCGGCGCGTGTTGGCGCATTTCATGCCCGGGCGCCCTCTCGGCTGCGGCATGCGCGTTGGTGCTCGCCGGTTGTAATCCCGACAACCAATCACTGTCAGCGGCGCAGCCGCGCGGCGCGACTGTTGCTTTTGATTCCGTCGACGGTCTGCCGCCGCACCAATTCCAGAAACTGGTGCAAGATCTCAACGATGAAGCTCAGGCGCGCCGACTTGCCGTTATTTCGCGCGAACAGTCTTCTGCCTACCGTGTCCGTGGCTATCTCGCTGTCAAAGTGACAAAGCATCAAACAACTGTGTCGTGGGTATGGGACGTTTTCGACCGCGAGGAAAACCGCGCCTTGCGCATCAGCGGCGAGGAAACCGCCAAGGCACGGCATCGTGACGCCTGGGCGGTTGCGGACGACGCCATGCTGCGCCGGATCGCCCGCAGCAGCATGGAGCAGCTTGCTGCCTTCCTGACCTCGCCTGAGGTCGCGCCCGGCACCTCGCCGCCTCCAACCGAGGCTCAAGTGGCTCTGGCAGACCACTACGAATCCTCGCCCGAGGCAGCAGGGATATTCCGCATGTCTACCCCGCTGGCCGATCCAATTCTGGCTGACGGCGCGGAAGCTTCACCCGATACGGTAAACGCGGAGCCAGCACAGTTGCCTCGCAGCCGTCCGGCCGCACCACCGGCGCTATCGGAGCATGCGACACTGACATTGGCCGCTTCCGGCCACTAAAGTTGAATTCATCCTGTCCGCGAAAGCTTCAGACAATCGTTTGACGCCGTATTGCGGGGCCCTGCCTGCCTTGTTATGACCACGCCGCCCTGTGGCGGGAGTGAGGATTTCAGGATGTCGGGCAAAAACGGAGCCATCAAGCTCGTTGCCGGCAATTCCAATCCTGCGCTGGCTCAGGGAATCGCCAATTATCTCAAGGTACCGCTGGCCAAGGCGGTGGTCCGGCGTTTCGCCGACATGGAGATCTTCGTCGAGATCCAGGAAAACGTGCGCGGCGCCGACGTTTTCGTAATCCAGTCGACTTCGTTTCCCGCCAATGACCACGTTATGGAATTGCTGATCATAGTCGATGCGCTGCGGCGCTCATCCGCGCGCCGCATCACCGCGGTGATCCCCTATTACGGCTATGCCCGGCAGGACCGCAAACCAGGTCCGCGCACGCCGATTTCAGCAAAACTGGTCGCCAATCTGATTACACGCGCGGGCGCCGACCGTGTCATGACGCTCGATCTGCACGCCGGACAGATTCAGGGATTCTTCGACATCCCGACCGACAATCTTTACGCATCACCCGTCATGGTTCGCGACATTCGCGAGCGAATCAAGCTCGACAATGTCATGGTCGTGTCGCCCGACGTCGGCGGCGTGGTGCGCGCGCGTGGGCTGGCAAAGCGAATCAATGCTCCGCTCGCCATCATTGACAAGCGGCGCGAGCGCGCAGGCGAGTCCGAGGTCATGAATGTGATCGGTGACGTCGCCGGCTATACCTGTGTACTGGTGGACGACATCGTCGATTCCGGTGGCACGTTGATCAACGCCGCTGACGCGCTGCTCGAGAACAAGGCCAAGGAGGTATACGCCTATATCAGCCACGGCGTGCTCTCGGGCGAGGCCGCCAAACGCATCGCAGCATCGCGGCTCAAGGAGCTGGTCATCACGGACTCGATTCAGCCGACCAAGGAAATCCTTGCCGCCGGTAATATCCGCGTCCTGGAGATTGCTTCACTCATTGGCGAAGCGATCGGCCGCACCGCCGCTGAAGAGTCCGTGTCGAGCTTGTTTGACTAGCGCGGTAGTATTTCCGTCGCGCGCTCCAAGTTATCCACCGCCGAGTCATCCTGACGCAGCTTTCGCTGTGGAGAGTCGATTCCGCGCGGTTGCCTATGACAGGCAAATCACGGCTGATTGGCACTTGACGATGCCTTTGGCGGGCGGAATCAGGCGGGTTATAGTCGAATCGCTTGGTGATTCGCTTTCGCCGTCAAGGCATCCCGTAACC
>Ga0187777_10002427_pt1 | contig 11923 bp, 15 predicted proteins | sample 1015_Q2_SP5_10_M_FD_132416 | JGI IMG/M metagenome (GOLD analysis project Ga0187777, IMG submission 132416) | Tropical peat soil microbial communities from peatlands in Department of Meta, Colombia - 1015_Q2_SP5_10_MG | ecosystem: Environmental > Terrestrial > Soil > Wetlands > Peat | place...
AGCTTCCGTGGAGAAGAACTCCCAGCACCCGCTGGCGGAGGCCGTGGTCCGGAAAGCGGAGAGTGCGGGAGTAGCAGTAGAGCCGGCCGAGGATTTCGATACCTCAGGCGGGAAAGGAGTATCAGCCCGGGTGCGCGGCGAGACCGTAATCGTCGGAAACCGGGCTATCATCCGGGATCGCGGCATTGCAGTCGATCCCGGCGTGGAAGAATCCCTGTCGCGGCTTGAACGCGAGGGAAAGACTGCCGTTCTCGTAGCCGTGCAGGGGAGGATTGCGGGTGTTGTCGCCATTGCCGATACCCTCAAGGACACGACCACGGCCGCGGTAACTGCATTGAAAGCGATGGGAATTCAGGTTGCAATGATCACAGGTGATAACCGGCGGACCGCCGATGCTGTCGCCAGAGCGGCAGGAATCGAGACGGTCGTCGCAGAGGTCCTTCCCGGCGACAAAGCCACGGAAGTAAAAGCACTTCAGGAAAAAGGAGAGGTCGTCGCGTTCATAGGTGACGGTATCAACGATGCCCCGGCACTTGCCCAGGCAGATGTCGGCATAGCCGTCGGAGGCGGAACCGACATTGCGATCGAGAGCGGGGATATTGTCCTGATCTCGGACGAGCTGACCGATGCAGTAGCGGCGATCCAGCTCTCCAAAAAAGTGATGGGCCGGATCCGGGGAAACATTTTCTGGGCCTTCGCCTACAACGCAGCGCTCATCCCAATCGCTGCCGGTGTTCTCTACCCGGGATTCGGTATTACGTTCCGCCCGGAGTTCGCTGCATTTGCCATGGCGATGAGCTCGGTGACCGTTATCAGCCTCTCCCTCCTCCTCAAGACGTATATACCGGAAGCAAAGAAAGGGAAGTGAACGGAGGAACTGCATAATGGCAATCGACCCGATCTGCAAGATGACCGTAGACGAGAAAACCGCGAAGTTCACCAGCGAGTATAAGGGAAAGAAGTACTACTTTTGCGCCCCGGGCTGCAAGAAGAAATTTGACGCCGACCCTGCGAAATACACATGATATCCTGAAGAGAATCAGAGGATTGGTTTACTGAAAGATCGATTTTAATCTTTTTTTAAAAAAAGACCTCTTTTCTGTTTTTGTGAAATAATACACGTTGTATCGGTTAAAGGGCTGCGACCTGAGTTCATACAAACAAAAAAAATATGTCTCGCGTTTTTCAGAGATTAGTGATAAGTTTTCAATCCACTGGCAGGCAGTGAGGGTAAAAAAGATTATTCAATCATTATCTTCGACTTCTTCTCCTGCTTTGCCTTCCTGAGGTGTACTTCGAGGACCCCGTTCTTGAACGTTGATTTCGAGCCATCGTAGGTCACCGATGACGGGAGAGGGATGACGCGCTGGAGCGAGCCGAACCTCCGCTCGTGAAGATAGTAGCCCTCCTTCTCTTCCTTCGTTTCCTCGCGCCGCTCGCAGGTGACTTTCAGCGCGTGGGAGTTGATCAGTTCTAGGGATATGTCCTTCTTCTCGATCCCGGGGATCATGTCGGCAGTTACGATGACCTCGTCATCGTGCTCGACCACATCCACCTTCATCTCGTGGCGGAACGGTGCCGGCATCCTCTGGTTTTCCCCGGCCGGGAGCATGGGGAGATCCGCCGGTGGAAATGCCTGCTGAAACATTGAATTCACATACTCCCGCAAATCATCGAGCTCATCAAAGATCGATCTTTGGTACGGTCTTGCCATGACGAATCCTCCGATTCCTGTGTTCGCCCCGGTGGCGCAAAAGACCACCCGGCCACGTGACGGATAGTATTCAACGCTGTTAAATTTTTTGGCGGATCCCATGCCGGTCTGCATGATTAAGGGGAGGACGAAAATCCCGTAATTGCAGGCCCACTATCCTGACTCACCGTCAGGACGACCAGCATCCTTAAATGGTACGAGAGGAATCAACCACAAAAGACCAGAGGTGGTTATTCCAGTGAAAGCGGTTCATATGCTGACGGTGCTCCTCGCGATCTCCGTGCTTGTCAATATCGGTTTTTTCGCAGCCTACAATCCTTATGAACAGGCACGGATCTCCGATCTCGTGGTGAAAACGAGCTCCTTAAGTGCCCAGAACATGCTTCTCCAGAAACAGGTGAATGCTGATAATATCAGCCTCATGCATGCTGCCAGCCAGCTCGCCTTTTACCGTTCGCACCTGAACAGTCCCGAAGAGCAGGACGAGGGTGTTATCACCGGTATCACGAGCTCGGCATCGATGGAGGCCCCGGCAGTGAGCCAGCAGGTGGAGCTCGTCCAGAACGGGCCATTCGTGACCCAGAACGTGATCACGAACGGCTCGATCATGAATATTTCGGTCGATGTCCAGCCGGGAAAGGGGCGGGTTCTCGTGGATACAACGCCTCTTATGGGGATAGTCTTCCAGGACGCGGCGAATACCGCGGTGTTCGTTGCCCAGAACAAGACCGGCAGGGACCTGAGCGGGAGCGACGTACTCTTCTCGATCCAGGCGGACAAGGCGATCGCCTCGGTCGATGGCCCGAGCGCCGGCGCACTGATGACCCTCGTCGCGATTTCAGCGCTTGAACACCGGCATATCAATTCATCGGTCACCCTGACGGGTACCATCGATTCGGCCGGTCATGTGGGGGCCATCGGTGGTGCAGTGGAGAAAGCGACGGCTGCAAAGGAAAGCGGTATCACGACATTCCTCATGCCGCTTGAGAACCAGGATCTGACCATCTATACGCAACAGTCGGTCGATTATGGAGGATACGAACTTATCGAACAGGTCCCCCAGACCGTGCCGGCAAGGGAATATATCGAGAAAAACGTCGGGATTAATGTCATCTATGTCGATAATATCGATGATGTTATTGCAAATACCCTGAATTAAACATGTTTCCTTGTTTTTCACTCCTCCAGCCACGGGGGACCTGTTTGCGGGAGCCTCAACCGGGAATAGCATTAAATATCGGTTTGAAGTCTATTGGCCATCACGTGAGGTACCGGCCGGTTTCCCGGGAAAGAAAAGCCCCGGATACGGCAAAAGATACCGGACCGGGTTTATCCCGGAGGAGCTGCCATGAACAACCAGACAGAGTCAAACAAAAAGATCGTGCGGGACTTTTATCACATGGCGATGAACCAGAAACGGCCCGAAGAAGCAGTTGCGCTGTACCTGGGGCCAGAGTATCGCCAGCATAATCCGGAGGCCGGTGACGGGGCCGGGCCGTTTATCGCTTTTGTGAAGGGATTTACCACGGCATTTCCCTCCCTGTTCTTTGATTTCAGGCGGTTTATTGCCGAGGGGGATCTGGTCGTCGTCCACAGCCACCTCGTCCGGAAGCCCGGGGACCGGGGGGTTGCCGTCATGGATATCTTTCGTGTGGAGAAGGGGCGGATCGTTGAGCACTGGGACGTCCTGCAGGAGATCCCCGAAAAAGCAGCCAATGTAAACACCATGTTCTAGTGCCGTAAAGAAAACGTGAGGAGTGTAAAACCGCATGGTAAACAAGGGCTGGCAGTTACAAATGAAGCGGACCGTCGAGCGGCTATTCAGGGACAGCTGCCACCGGCCGGTCCGGGCAATCGAAAAGACGCTCTCCCCGCTGGGATTCCGGGAGACGGGTGCAGACCCTGTCGCGATCGCGTTCGAAAATCCGGCGATGGAGCTGTACCTGGAAATTGAACTGGAAGGGGCGCGCTGCGTGCACAGTTATCTTCTCGTTACGTTCGAAGAAAAAAACCAAAGACGGCGGAAGTTCCGCTGGTAAATCTCCCGTTCATCAATATTTATCCACGATTGTTCCCTGGAAAACATCACCAGGTCCGGTTTTATCACTGCGGGCCCGGATGCACCTGGCTGCAGGCCGTTCCTGTTCCTCATCTCATCATCAGCTTCCGGACAGCAGCAAGACATAAGAACGGGGCCGGAGATTACCGGTCAGTCCATGGTATCAGCCTCTTCGCGGAAAAATGTCCTTATTGCCGCGGCTCTCGGATCATCTCTCGCCCCGTTCATGGTCTCTGCCCTGATTGTGGCCCTGCCGACCATCGGGAGGGAATTTGGCGCCGATACCGCAACGCTTGGATGGGTTACCAATATCTTTTTTCTCGCCGCCGCGGTCTTCCTCGTCCCTCTTGGAAGGATCGCTGACGAGACCGGTATCAAACGTATCTTCACGCTTGGTATTTCCGTGTATGCGGTGTCGGCCCTCTTCTGCGTCCTCGCACCGGATATCCGCATCCTTATCTTGGCCCGGTTCCTGACCGGTGCCGGTGCGGGGATGTGCTTCGGTACGACGATTGCCCTGGTGAGCCTCGTGTATCCCGGTACCGAGCGGGGGAAGGCTATCGGAGTAAATGTTACTGCAATGGCGCTCGGATTCCTCCTCGGGTTCTTCCTCGGCGGGTTCCTGACCTACTATACCGGGTGGCGGAGCATTTTCCTTGTCACCATTCCTCTGGAGATCGTAATCCTTCTGCTGGTCCTGACCCGCATCCCGGGAGAATGCGAGATCCCGAGGAAGAGGGAACATGACCCGGCAGGAATGGGGCTCTACGCGGTTACGGTCCTTTTCCTGATGGCAGGTTTCTCCCTCCTCCCCCGCACTGCCGGTGTCCTGCTCATGGTGGCAGGCGGCATATGCGCCGGGATCTTTGTTTTCCAGGAGAAGAAGGCGCGAAAACCCCTCCTCGAACTCGGCACGCTCCTTAAAAACCGGACATTTGTGACTGCAAACCTCGCTGCCCTCTTCTTCAATACGTCAAACTTCGGCGTGTTCTTCCTGATAACCCTGTACCTCCAGTCGGTCCGGGGGATGGATGCCCGCATCGCCGGGATCATCCTGCTCGTCCCCATCATTTTCATGGCCGCACTCTCCCCGGTTGCCGGCAGGCTCGCGGACAGGACAGACCCGCGTATGGTCATCGGCGCCGGAGTCGTGTCGACCTCCATCGCCCTCCTTCTCCTTTCCAACCTTGAGGAAAAAACGCCGTTTCTGCTCGTCATCGCGGCACTGGTCCTCGTCGGTACTGGTATCGCACTTTTCCAGTCACCGGTGGTAAGGACCCTGGTGAATTCGGTTCCCCGGCAGATCTACGGCCTCTCATCCGGCATGATCGAGACGATGCGGCTGATGGGAATGACGATAAGCATCGCCCTGGCGCTTATCGTTTTCTCCCTGCCCGGGGGTGGAGAGGGAAGTTCACCCGGCGGGTTATCAGCGAACCTTTCCAGCCTTCATGCGATATTCCTGGCCATGTTTGCAGTCTCGGTTGCAGCATTATTACTGGTCATGACCCTTGAAGGGACGCCCGGATCGCCGGCCGCGGATAAGGATGCCAACGGATCGTGATCCTTGGGATACACCGGTGAACGAAAGCCACAAACGACTTATTGACTCGAAAGAACTGCGAAAAAGAGGTCATATTAGTGGTCCGCATGCGACATGCCCGATAAAAATACGGTGGTTTTTGGGCAGGCGCACCCGTAAAAAATTAACGAAGAGCTTTTCAGGCAAGCTGGCAGCATCCCTGCGGTGTGGCGCGGACCCTGCGCCGCCGCCCGTCAACTTCGTAATACCCGGGGTGTTCGAGCAGGTCGAGCACATTGATCTTCATGTCCACCAGTTCGGAGTACGTGAAAAAATCGTGTCTCTCTTCCCTGCCTTCTCTCCAGCCGATGTCGACCCCGTAGTCTTCGCGCACCGTCGAAATAATCTCTTTCATAGCCCATCCTTCTGGCGATTGAGCTATATGAAATTTTTCCTTCAGTGTAACCGGGACCGGCAATCAAAAAGCAGCAGAGCCCTTCCAGCCGCACCACATTGTCCTTCGGGTCAGGAGCATATGCCGGCAGACCCTTCTTTTGGGAACATCCACAAGGCCGGTCGGCAACCCCCGGACATTTCCCGCCCATCTTAAAAGATGGCCGAAATAACCGGTTGCGTCATGACCGCAGATCCCCGGGCTGGAGCATCTCAACGAGGGCTTCGAGCGTCGCCATCTCCCGTGTTATGATCTCCTCGTGAAGGTATTCCCGCAATTTGAACGCAAACCTTTCGAGATATCCCTTGTTCATCTTCCGGTCGGGATCGAATTTGTTCCTGAGAAGTGATTTCAGTTCTTCGAGGTCGCGCCTGGTCAGCCTGTCGACAAGTACCGTGCGGTACTTGGCCAGGAGTTCGGCCTTGATCCCGGCATCCGATAGATCCATCGTTTTTTTTCGTGAACGTGTGCTCATATCCCCAGCCCCCGAGGGATCAGGCCGGATCTCCCGTTTTCTCTGCTCCGCTCCCTTTTCTGAGTGCCGTCTCCGCAATCCGCCGGACATATGCATTTCCGTCAGTCACGGCAGTTTTCAGAATATCGAGACTTTTTTGGTCTCCGATTGCCATGAGGACGAGCGCAGCGCCCATCCGTACGTTCCAGTCCTTGTCCTTCATCTCATTTCCGAGACTGTCGGCAGAAGCGGGATCCCTGAGCCGGGCAAGTGCCCCGATAGCATGACGGCGTACGTCGGCATTCTGGTCATGGAGCATGTGGAGGATCGGCCTGGTCACTTCATGTCCGCCGATCATGCCCAGAGCATCCACGGCACGCATGCGCACAGACCAGTCACCGTCACGGAGGGCGGCAGTGAGCGGGCCGATCGCTTTGCGCTCACCAATCTGGCCGAGTGCCCATGCGGCACGAAGCCTCACAACGCTGTCCGCATGACCGAGAGCCCTGATTAAAGCTTCGACAGCAGGCCCGCCAACGCGGGCGAGCGCAAATGCCGAGGACCACCGGACTGTTTCGTCCTTGTTTGAGAGGTCCCGGATCAGTTCCCCGATAACAGACTTATCTTCAGCCATATACCTCACCCGTTTCCCGGGACCGCAGGCGACTCCGGTGCTGGGGAGAGGTCCAAAAGAGCCCGGATACAATCCCTTCCTGCACTGCGGCATATATATACCTGACGCCAGAGAAATCTGTTCCATGGATCCCGCCCCACTTAAGAAATGGACCATTATCTTCTTCGGGATCCTCTCCGCAATTCTCATCGCATCCGCGGTCACCCGGGCGGTTGTCGGTATTGCAGGCTTGACCGGCCTGCCGGCTTTTCTTTCGACCTTCATCCTGTACGCCATGGTGTTCTTCTCGCTTATCGCGCTCTATGAACGGATCTTTCCGAAAGAATTCTCCTGGACGGGGTTCGGATGATGAGCTGCCGGAACAGTTCCCGGGTCACTGCACTGGCATACCCCGGACATCCTCCCGTCGATGAACACGACCTCCCCGGCCTGTCATCCGGCGACCTCCGTTCCGTGAAAACCGGGGCGAATTACCCGACAGCCGGAACAGATGAATTTTGTAGTAGTGGCTCCTATGGGATTATATATGTCACAAGGGGAATCCCCCTCAAAAATCAGAAGGTGAAACAGTCATGGATATGAAACTGTCATGCCTCATCAAAGGTTCAGTTGCAATCATCTTCGGCCTCCTTGCTCTCGTACTGCCGGGGCAGGTTGTCGGTACGTTCACCGCCCTCTTCTGGGTGTTCATTATCGCCGGGATTGCTATCTTCCTCTTTCTTGCCACGACCTCCCGGGCAGACGAGTCGATGTTCTGGTTCGGATTGTCAGCGGTCTTCGTCGTCGTCGGAGTAGTGTCGGTTCTCATTCAGGGAATCGTTGCTATCATCTTCCTCATTCTTGTTGCCGGCATCGCATTCTACTCCGGGTTCTCGGATGTCATCTATGCGCTCGAGCACCCGAAGACGAAATATGTACTGATCTCCGGCATGTTCCTTGTCGGGGCCCTGCTCCTCGCCGTTCTTATCCGGTTCTATCCCGTGTCGATAGCCCCGGAACGGATCATCCTGACTATCCTTGGCACGTTCGCCCTTATCTTCGGGATGTTCTCTGTTCTCATCGGAGTATATCCGGTTGCCGAGACCGTCGAGGCGGTCGTTGCCGAAAAGCCCAAGAAGGCACGGTTCCAGCCGGTCAAGACCCGCCCGGAGGGCGATCAGGCGTCCGATCCCTCAAAACCTCCCTGCGAATGCGCGGTATGCAACCCGGATGAGAAAGAGTGACACTATCTTCCCCTCTATTTTTTAAATAGATCCCGACCATGAAGCCGTTTGATGTCGTGGTCGTCGGCGCAGGCCCCGCCGGATGTGCCGCCGCGGGGACGTGTGCCGCCGCCGGGCTTTCTGTCCTTTGCATCGAGGAGCATGGCACTATCGGTTACCCGGTGCAGTGCGCCGGGCTCCTTTCGAATGCTGCGTTCGCCGAGTGCCGGACCTCCGGAAAGCCGGTCCTCAACCGGGTCTCCGGTGCACGCGTACTATCGGGAATGGGGAACGGGATTCTTATCGATGCAAAGACGACAAAAGCGGTGGTGGTCGACCGGTGTGCACTCGACCGGGAGATGGCAGAATCGGCAGCGAACGCCGGGGCCGAGTTCATGCTTAAGACTGCCGTGCATGGCGTTTCCGAAAGTGGCGTCCTGACACGGGGGGTCAACGGCCACGGGGAGATCCCGTTCCGCATCCTCATAGCGGCCGACGGTCCCCGCGCAACCATTGCCCGGCTCTACGGGATGAAGCGGGCGAAGATCTACTTTTCCGGGATCCAGGCAGACCTCCCCGGGGAGTACGATCCCCGGTTCGTCAGCATTTATCCCGATGCCTCACCGGAGTTCTTTGGCTGGATGATCCCGACCGGAAGACACCGGATACGGGTTGGTCTCTGCGGTTCGGAAAATGTACCGGAGCGATTCGCGGCGTTTGTCAGGCAGTTCGGGGGCTCAGCCACCCAGCTGGTGACCGGTACGCTCCCCCTTGGGGTAATGCCGAGGACCTATGGGAGGAGGACATTGTTTGTCGGGGACTGCGCGGGATTTGCAAAACCGACATCGGGTGGCGGCGTGTATACCGGAGTACGGGCTGCCCGGCACGCCGCCGCCACCGCCGTCCTTGCATGCGAGAAGGACCGGTTCGATGACCGTATGCTTGCCGGGTACGAGCAGCTCTGGAAGGAAGATTTCGGGAAGGAGATCGACTTCGGGTTCCGCCTTCTCTCTATGCGCTGGAAGATGTCTCCGGTACAGATCGATGCGGTGATACGGTCGCTTGATGACCCCGCGATTCTCTCTGCCATTACAGACAATGCCGACATGGACCGGCCGGCAGCAATCGCCCGTATCATCCTGAAGAAGCCCGCCGTTCTCGCATGCCTCGGAAGCGTCCTCTCGGCAGGAATCCGGTCGGTTCTTGGATAGCGTCGGTGTGAAACGGACTTCGGGAACGGGTGCCACCCCCGGAGGACTGCGAACCCCGACCGTCCCCAATACTGATGTCTCCGGGCCGGACGCCCTTCACGTTCACGGGTGCACCCGTTGTATCCGGAAGATTGCTTTTCTCGTCGGCCCGGGGATCTTTTTGACGGGAATTATCCGCGCCGGTTCCTGTGCTGCAGGTACTGTGAATAATTATATTGACAGGTCGCACCTGCTTATGAGCACCATTGCCCGAACGGGATATATACCGGACGGACAAAAGGACAATTGTCGGAGCAGAACGATGGATCTGAAAGGGAGCAAGACCGAGAAGAACCTGCTGGCAGCGTTTGCCGGTGAATCGCAGGCAAGAAACCGGTACACGTTCTTTGCGAGCATCGCCCGCAAGGAAGGATACGAACAGATTGCCGGAATATTCCAGGAGACTGCCGACAACGAGAAGGAGCACGCAGAGCTCTTCTTCGTTCACCTCAATGGCGGGATCGTCGAGATCACGGCATCGTATCCCGCCGGTGTAAAAGGGTCGACGAAAGAAAATCTCAGGGCGGGCGCAAGCGGCGAGAAACTGGAATGGGGCACGCTCTATCCGGGCTTTGCCGCGGTTGCCGACCAGGAGGGGTTTGCGGCTGCTTCCCATACTTTCCGTCAGGTCGCAAAAGTGGAAGCCTATCATGAGAGACGGTACCTGAAGCTCCTCTCGAACCTTGAGAGAGGCAATGTCTTTGCAAAAGGGTCTCCCGTATCCTGGAAATGCAGGAACTGCGGGTACGTCCATGAAAGTGATGAAGCCCCGGAGAAATGCCCGGTCTGCTCCCATCCCCGGAGCTACTTCGAAGTGTGGGTAGAGAACTACTAAAATTGTTAACTCGCTTTCCCGCCTCTGGGCTGTGCCAGCAAAACCCCTTCACGCGGATATTTCAGGGCAGGGGAGAAAACCGGTTGTTTCTGCCGGAGAAAAAGGCTTGAAGTGCATAACATTCTTTTAGGTAGACGACCTTTTTGTTATGGCAAAGGGCGAGGGTAGCCAAGCCAGGTCAAAGGCGCTAGGTTGAGGGCCTAGTCTCGTAGGAGTTCTTGGGTTCGAATCCCATCCCTCGCATCGCTCTTTTTTGTCTTCTTATCTTGTTTCACTCTCACCGGCAGACGCGTAACGCCGAGGTATCCATCATTTTCCGTGACGCTTCTCTTCAGGAAACTTCGCGGCAAACCCGAAGGGAAATGACAGCTTGGGCACCTGTAAACCGGAATAATTGCCCGGATCCCGAAAAAAAGTACGGCGATCACATCGCCGAAGGGGACGAGCTCCTGATGACATCGGTAACGCAGTCCATCTGTTTTGCAAGAAGCGAGACCACGTCGTCGACACAGATAATCCCGACAAGTTTCCGGCCGGAATCAACCACCGGGATCCTCCGGATCCCCCTGTCTCGGGCGCATTCAACGACGTCGAGAATCTCGGAGTTATCCAGGATCGTGAAGGGGTTTCTTGTCATGACGTCAGATATACAGGTTTCGTGCGGATCCTTCTCCCGGGCAGTCACCCGGACCACGAGATCGCGGTCCGTGACAATACCGACCGGCCTATCGTCACGGGTAATGACGACACTCCCGACATTCCTGCTCTCCATCAGCTGTGCAACGTCGCACACCGAATCATCCGGGGACGCGGTGACGACCCCGGTCCGGATACAGTCAGCAAGTGACATCTTATCTCCTCCTTTTCGGATTGTGCGTTACTGCCCGTCATGATATTTAACGATTTGTCCGTGTTTCCTATACCCTGGGACTGATCCTGGAAAGGGAGCAGTGACAGTCAGATCCCAGGATAAGAAACCAGGCCCATGCGGATATTGCCGGGACCGCAGAATAGCGTCCGGCAGGATCAGCGTTCGATAAGGCGGATATGCTCGTCAGTCTTTCCTGCAAGATCGCCATGGCCCTGCAGCCGTGCGACATCCGATATGGCTTCGAGAACATGAACGGATTCTTCCAGGAACGAGAGGATGTCAGCCGGGAAAAGTTCGATCCCATATTCGTCCAGGAGGAACGCGGATATCTGCCGGTGATCGAGCCCGTTTTCCCTGAGTTCGATCACTTTTGCTGCAAATTTTTTCTCCGGGCACCCGCAGAGCGGCGATTCCCTGCATTCGCAGCGGAGGAACTCGTTGAAAAATTCAAGGATCTGGGAACGAACAGCGAAATCGAGCGCATCGTAATCAAGTCGTGAGCAGAGGATTTCGAGCATGGGGCCGGAGAAGGCGAGCTCTGACAGGCGGAACCCTGCCAGCCGTTCAATCTTCTTCGCATGGCGGAACCGTGCCCGGTCAGCGATCAATCCTCGTCCCCGACCGTCTCGTCAAAGTTCTTGAGCGAGGTCATCGCCTCGTTGATGCGTTCGCACTCGATCAGCCATTCGTCAAAGAGGGTTGGGGATTCAAGATCGTCCTTAACGTACTTGCTGCAGCAGGATGCCCCGTCGATGACCGCGGCGGCGATATTCGTGGCCGTCTCAAGAGCCTGTTCCATGTCCTTCTCTATTTCCGCCCTCCCTTTCTTCACCAGTACCTTTATTTCTTTCTCGAACGGTCCCTGAAGGTATTTCCTGCACCCTCCAAAGAGGACAAGTTTCGGTAGCTGCATGATCTGGATAATCTC
>Ga0187777_10002428_pt1 | contig 11923 bp, 10 predicted proteins | sample 1015_Q2_SP5_10_M_FD_132416 | JGI IMG/M metagenome (GOLD analysis project Ga0187777, IMG submission 132416) | Tropical peat soil microbial communities from peatlands in Department of Meta, Colombia - 1015_Q2_SP5_10_MG | ecosystem: Environmental > Terrestrial > Soil > Wetlands > Peat | place...
AGTTCCGATTCCCCTTCCCCGCTATCAGTGCCCTCCCCGACACAACTCTCAAACGAGTTCACCCAGATCGCGAAGCAGTTGGAACCTTCCGTGGTCAATATTAACACCGAGTCTACGATCAAGAACCCGCATCGGCGCCGAGGGATGCCGCCCGATCAAGGTGAGGGCGACGATCAGAATCCCTTCGATGATTTCTTCGATCGTTTCTTCGGCGGGCAGCAGAACCAGGGACCGATACGGGAACATTCTTTAGGTTCCGGCGTCATTGTCGACCCAAAGGGTTACATTTTGACCAATCGTCACGTGGTAGAAAAGGCGGACAGGGTAAGGGTTAGACTCCAGGACGATCCCCCGAACGTGTTGCACGATGCCAAGGTGATTGGTACCGACCAGGAGACCGACTTGGCCGTGATTAAGGTCGACGTGGATAAGCCCCTGCCTGTCGCCAAACTCGGGAATTCAGATAGCATGCAGGTCGGTGACTGGGTTTTGGCGGTGGGCAGCCCGTTTGGTTTGAACGAGACGGTTACGGCGGGCATCGTTTCCGCGAAAGGCCGAAACATCGTGCCGAACCGTCAGTTTCAATCTTTTATTCAAACCGATGCCGCCATCAACCCGGGCAATTCGGGAGGGCCACTCGTCAACATGGCTGGAGAGGTTATTGGGATTAACACCGCGATTCTCACTGACACCAATGCCTACGCTGGGGTGGGGTTTGCCCTTCCGTCGAATACCGTCGTTAGCGTCTATAACCAACTCATTAGCCCCGATCACCGCGTAGCCCGCGGCTCCATCGGTATTGAGTTTCCCGCTCAGGAAAACCCGGCCATAGCGCGCGTGTATGGCGGTGGGAACGGAGTGACGGTCGCCAATGTAATCCCGGGAACGCCTGCCGAAGCCGCAGGGTTGAGGGTCGGGGACACCATCACCACCGTGGACGGTAGACCGGTAAAGAATGGTGACGAACTGGTTTCCGACATTGCCAGCCGCAAGCCCGGCAGCAAGGTGGCCCTCGGTTTTATCCGCAACGGCAAGAAGGAAGAGGTTACGGTAACTGTTGCTGATCGCGCAAAATTGTTTGCCGCACGGTTGGGCGAAGACGAAGAAGGCAGCGAGGAAGCAACGCCGAAAGCCAGCAAATTGGGGCTTTCTGTGGGCGCTGTGACTAACGATTACGCCGATCGCCTTGACATTCCCGCGGGAAAGGGCGCCATTGTTCGCGATGTCAAGCCGGGCTCATTTGCAGATGACGTCGGCCTCACCCGAGGCGACGTGATCCTCGAGATCAATAAACAACCGGTTAACTCTGAGGAAGATTTCAATCGGGTCGCGTCAGGACTGAAGAGTGGCCAGGATGTCGTATTCCTCGTTCGGCAGCGTGGCGCGGGACGGCAGGACGGTACCATATTCCTGGCTGGTACTCTTCCGTAAGTGGCTTGTACCTTAGAGACTGGCAGTAAGCTGTCGGATTCCAGCATGATAGTGCCAGTCTCTTTTTGTTAAGGTGACCTCCTGGTGGATCGGTGTCCAACAAGAATCTCGCTAATTGCTTGCATTGCGTTAATGTTGGCGCTCGTTTGCCCGATGCAGGCGGCCGACTCCATCCACCAACCAACCGCCGCGGCAACTCCTCAAAGCAAAAGCGTACATAAAACCAGCCACAAGAAAGCACGCAGAAGCTCCCGTCGAGGCCAGCAACGTATCGATTCTCAACGTGCATTGCAGATCCAGCAGGCCTTGGTTCGCGAACATTACTTAAGCGCAAAGCCTTCCGGCGTCTGGGACAGCACCACGCAAGCTGCAATGCAGAAATACCAGGCTGACAATGGCTGGCAGACCAAGACGACTCCAGATTCACGGGCTCTGATTAAACTAGGCCTGGGGCCAGACCACCAGCACTTGCTGAATCCCGAAAGTGCAATGACCTCCCAACCGTCGGCCCACGGTGCTCCGCCCACTCCGTCCGCCAATGAGACTACCTCGACTCGGCCACAGAAATGACGGGCGCCAAATTATCGCTCGATTAGCGGCTGCGGCAGGTATGGCAGCGGCTGTGCGTGGATGACCGCCTGAGGATTTGCCTTCACCAGGGCCTCTGCAACATCTTTGTCGCAAAGCTCTGCTACTGCCTCGCGAGCTTCAGACATTAGCGGCGGGCGGCGTTTCGTGTCGTGTCCGTCGCTGGCCAGGAAGTGCACGGCATCCCGTTTCAGCAGCCATTCCGCAGTCCGTAATACAACTTCTCCCCATGCCCCCGTAACCGCAGATGCAGTCACTTGGACTGCGCAACCCAGTTCAACCCACTGCAGAACTCTCTGCGGCGTGCGCTGAAGGATGGGGTTGCGCTCAGGATGGGTGATGATCGGTGTTAGACCGATTCCTATAAGCCTTGTGTAGGTTTCCGCGATCTGCAGCGGAATGCTGTAATTGCTCAGTTCAACCAGCAGGTACCGGCTGTTGCCGATCGCATAACGGTCAGGATGCGCCACGGCATCCTGTATGTTCTCGTACGAAAGATGAAAGTCGCAGCCCAAACTCAATTGCGGCCGGTCCCCAATTCGCTGTTGCAATGACTCCAGCACTCCAGCCAGGTGTGCTCGGTCATATTGATAACGATGGTTGGCGTGTGGCGTAGCGACGATATGCTCGATGCCGTCGGCCTTCGCCATCTGGCACATCTGCTCAGATATCTCCCAGGCCTTGGGGCCATCGTCAACTTCGGGAAGGATGTGGCAATGGATATCGATCATTAGTGAGTGGGTTGCAGTCCTGATACCGTCTGGCTTTGCTGCGTTTGCTTCTTCCTGTGCTTGAATTCCTCTTCCTGTTCGCTAAGCAGCTTGCGATGATCCTGGGCGCCGCCATCGACCGCATCCACCGCACTATCCAGCAGAAATTGATACTTCTGTGCCTCCTCGGAGCCTCCCCCTACAGAGCTCTTTAATGCTCGCAGCTTGGCCTGAAACTCAGTGTCGGCCTCGATCACCGCTTTCAACGGCTTACGCAGATCCGCCTTGCGGTCCACAAAGGTGTCGATGTTGTCGTTAAGTTCGTCGTAGACATCAAGAAAGTTCTGCAGCTTATCATGGGTTTGCTGGGCGCGGTCGGCGACGTTGGCATCCGCTCGGACCTGCTCCAAACTAGCCAGACGCCCCCTTGCAAACTGAACGAAGAGCTTAATCCGTGCCTCAGGTTCCTGGGCCGCATCCCTCAATTTGTCAATTTCAACCGGGTTGAGGGGTTCGCGGCGGGTTTGCCCGTCGGTCGTGACAAGGAAAATGCAGACTAGCGAAACAGAACACAGGAGAATCTGCGCTGGAGCCTTCATTTTCCTTTCCCAAACATGTGAGTCAGGAGATCTTCCGCCATGCTTTGCAGCCGGTCCGCAGCATCCTGCACCGGCGCCTGATCGTCGTAGTTCAATGTGAGCTTCAGATCCTGCAGCCGATGCGACATTTTCCTTGACGCCATCTCAGTGGCCTTTAGCCTCTTGCCTGACTGGACGGCGGCATCATGCGCTTTCTGTGAATACGTCACCACGTCGGCAATTGCGGCACGGGCGTCATCGTTCTTGCCTTGATTGTACAGGTCTTCAGCGGACTTAAACTGCCGCTCCGCAATATCACTGTAAAGACTTGGCTGGTCTTTGATTGGAGCCGCGTTTGCTCGCGCGATCAGATCTTGCAGGCTCTGCTCTTTGGCAGCGCCAGAAGCGGCTGCCATAGCCAACGCTATGCTCACGGCTATGAAGAAGCTCCGCATACTTATTTCTTCGGCTCGATTGCTATCAGGCGATGGCGGGCCTGCCATTCCTGATCCGGGTACTCCCCTCGTGCAACTTCCAGAAACTTATGGTAATTTTCTGCCGCCTGCTTGTAGTCGCGCAAATGATCGTAAGCAGTGGCCCGCAGAAAATAACTGACGGGAATATCGGGCAGATATTTGGCGCGCGCATCCGCAGCTTTGATGGCCAACTCATAATTCTTATTTTCGTTGGCCGCGACCGCAAGGTCACCGTAAGCTGCGCCGAAATCCGGCTTTAGCTTGACGGTAGTCAACAGCTCCTGCTGGGCCAACGCGAATTTCTTCTCCTTCAATAACACCAGCCCAAGACCATAATGCAGTTGAGCATCGTTCGGGCTGCTCGCCAGTAGAGACGCGTACTGCGCTTGCGCCTCGTCGTATTTTTTCGTGGCGGCGTAGAGATCTGCCAGGTCCTGCCCAACCGCTGGATCGTTCGGTTCCAGCTCGAGCGCGGTTTGTAACTCAGGAATGGCCTCTTCGTTTTTCCCCTCAGCAGCGAACACACGTCCGAGTTGCATGTGAGCTGCGGCGTCATTCGGATGTAGCGCAACCAGCTTCTGCAAAACCTCGGCTGCATCGCTAAACCGGTTCCCTCGCATATAAATGTTGGCCATCCCAGTCAGGGCGTCGATGCATGCGGGGTCAGTATCGAGCGCCTGCTTATACTCGTGCTCCGCATCTGCGAAACGGTTACTTTTCTCCAGCAGCAGACCTGCGGAAAGACGAGGCTCCAAATTATTCGGTTGCAGCGCTGCCGCTTTCTCGTACGCTTCGATCGCCGCAGCGGGCTTGCTGTTCTCCAGGACATGACCAAGTGACAGCCAAGCACGCGCATGACCCTCATCCACGTTCGCGGTAGGTTTTAAACTAGTCGCAGCACGAAGGAATTGTTCCGCCTCCGAGTCACCTTCCTTTGCCAGCATGAGTCCCAGATTTAAATTGGATTCGAACACATCAGGCTTAATCCCGACTGATTTGCGATAAGCCGCGATCGCCTCTTGGCTGTTCCCCAGCCCGTTATAGACAAATCCCAAATCGAACCACGCCTGGTAGTTCAGTGGATTATCGGCCACAACTTTCTCCAGAAGCGGCTGAGCAGACTGATAGTCCTTTTTCTCAATGGCAGTCTCCGCCTGCGTCAAAGCCGGCGGGAATGACGAGTCTTGTTCAGCAATCCCATGATGTCGCACCGACTGACCGCAGATGGGTGCACACAGTATGCCCAGGCACACTGTGGCCAGCGAGGACGCGATCTGCAATCGCCTACTTGCTGCCATTGCGCGAAGCTCCATTGCCATTCAAGACTCGCACCAGAAATTGTCCCGTGTACGACTGCGGTAATTTGGCAATGTCCTCAGGAGTTCCCGATCCAACGATGTAGCCACCGCGCTGGCCGCCCTCAGGCCCCAGATCGATGACCCAATCAGCGGTCTTGATAACTTCCAGATTATGTTCGATGACGAGAATCGACCCGCCGACATCGATCAGACGACGAAAAGCGGCAAGTAGTTTGCTGATATCGTCGAAGTGTAGGCCCGTCGTCGGCTCGTCAAAGATATACAAAACATGCGCATGCCGGGCACGGCTGATTTCCCGTGTTGCCGGTTGCAGATGTGCAGCGAGTTTCATTCGCTGGGCTTCGCCACCTGACAACGTACTCGCAGATTGACCCAGCCTAAGGTATCCGAGCCCCACTTCATCGAGCACTCTGAGTTTGTCGGTAATTTTCGGAGCATTGGCAAAAAACTGCAGCGCCTCGCGTACCGTCAGATTCAGTACTTCGTGAATATTCTTGCCGTGATACCGTACGTCCAGAATCTGCGGTTTGTATCGAGTCCCTTTGCACTCCTCGCAAACCAGCTCCACGTCCGCGAGAAACTGCATTTCCACGGTGACGACCCCATCGCCCTGGCATACTTCGCATCTTCCTCCGGGGACATTGAATGAGAAATGTCCCGCCGTGAAACCTCGCTTCTTCGATTCAGGCAATGAAGCGAAGAGTTCGCGGATTCCGTCGAACGCCTTGATGTAGGTGACTGGATTCGAACGCGGAGTGCGCCCTATGGGCGATTGATCGACTAACACGACATCATCAATGAACTCGGCGCCTGCCACGCGGTCCCAAGCTCCCGAGATGGGAGTGCCGTTGCTCTGTTTCTTTGCCGCCGACAATGCTTCAAACACAACGTTATGCAGAAGAGTCGACTTGCCAGATCCCGAGACCCCCGTGATAGCCACGAGCATGCGTAACGGGATAGCCAAGTCCAGATTCTTGAGGTTGTGGGCCTGCGCACCAAAGATTCTGATCTGCTGAGCTCCCGGCGAGCGCCGGGCCCCCGGCACAGCAATTCGTAATTCCTCAGCAAGGTAACGCCCAGTGAGAGACCCCGGTATCCTCTTTATCTGCTCAAAAGTAGCGGCCGCGATGAGTTTCCCACCGTTCTCCCCCGCACCTGGTCCGAGATCGAGGATGACGTCGGAAGCACGCATCACGTCGGGATCGTGTTCGACCACCAGGATCGTGTTCCCAAGATCGCGCAGATCGTGCAAAATCTTGATCAGCCGGTGCGTGTCGCGGCTGTGTAGCCCGATTGACGGCTCGTCCAGAACGTACAGGGTCCCCACCAGGCGCGACCCCAGAGAGGTTGCAAGCTGAATGCGCTGTGCCTCCCCGCCGGACAACGTCGAAGACAATCGATCAAGCGTAAGGTACTCCAGTCCCACTTCATTCAAGAACCGCAACCGCTCCTGTATTTCCTGCAGCAGTTTGCCCGCAATTCCTGCTTCCTGCTCGCTCAACTGCATACGGGCGAAAAACTCCGAAGCTTCCTCAATCGTCATGGAGCAAACATCACAGATGTTTTTGCCGTCGATTTTCACCTGTCGCGCTTCCAGCCGCAGGCGAAATCCGTTACAGTCGGAGCAAAGTGAGTAACCGCGATAACGGCTCAAGAAAACTCGCACGTGCAGCTTGTATTTCTTGCGCTCGAGGTGCTTGAAGAAGCCGCGCACTCCAGGAAATCTGTCTTCGCCTTCAATCACCAACCGTTGATGTTCGGCGTCTAGCTCGGCCCACGGGACATCCAGCGGAATCCCCGCCTGCCGGGCAAAGCGCTTCAATTCCGTCGCGAGGCTACGGTACTTGGGCTTCGTCCACGGCTCAATCGCGCCGTCTGCGAGGGTCCTCGATTTGTCGGGAATCACCAGGTCGAGGTCAAAGTCAATGGTATTGCCAAAACCCTGGCAACGCGGGCATGCGCCATAGGGATTGTTGAATGAGAACAAGCGCGGCTCCGGTTCCTCATGACGGATGTGGCATCGCTTGCATTCAAAACGTTGCGAAAAACGCAATCGCTCCGACGCTTGCCCTTCCGGCTGCGCAGTCTCGAAAATCACTTCTCCGGATTCGCGGTAACTGATCTCGATCGCATCGACGATCCGCGCTCGGGCCTCGCGTAATACTGCCAGGCGATCGACGAGCAGGAAGACCGGTTGGGTGAAGTTGATGTCCAGCAGGGACTCGGGAGTCGAAAACTCGAAGACTTTGCCGTTCTGATAGAGCCTGTTAAACCCGCGAGTGCGCAAGTCCTGGAGCCGGGCTTTCAACTGGTCCGGCACAGCAACCTCGGACTCCTTTCGCCCACGGCTGTGCTTTTTAGCCTTAACCGGCCGATCACGGTGGGCTTGCTGCGGCGTTTGCAGCGGGAATAACACCTTCAAGCGAGTACCCGGACTCAATCCGAGAACCGCACTCGCCACTTCGTCTACCGTGTCTTTCTTGACCTCCTGCCCGCAGCTGACGCAATAGGTTTTACCGACTCGGGCAAATAACAAGCGCAGGTAGTCATAAATCTCGGTAGCCGTGCCGACGGTGGAACGCGGGTTGCGAGTGCTGTTCTTCTGCCTGATCGCGACCGCGGGAGCAATGCCTTCAATCACGTCAGCGTCCGGCTTCTCAATCCTCTCCAAAAATTGCCGGGCATAGGCTGACAACGACTCGACATATCGGCGTTGTCCCTCGGCATAAATGGTGTCGAAGGCCAGCGAAGACTTGCCCGATCCCGAGACGCCGGTGACGACCGTCAGTGAATTATGCGGAATTTCAAGGTCAATGTTCTTGAGATTGTGGACCCGCGCACCGCGAACAACAATGGTTTCCGTGGACATTACTGAAGAGCTTTCCGTCTTTCATTCCTTTAATGATTACGAGCAACCACCCCTCAGGGAGCTTCGAGACGGAAGGTCGAATCTTCTTATTATAAACGTATGCAGGATTTGCGCTGACTTCAGCGTTCAAAACGATTAATATCGTTAGTCTTTCCGGTTTTTGCGAAACGGTCCGAACTCCCGTTCGCGAGCACTAGGTCTTATTTTGTGACTATTAGCCTGGGTAATGCCCTTTTTCGCGCCTCCTTGCTGCAGAGCGTGTTCTGGCTGCAGTCGCTGGCGCTGTTTTTGCTGCAAATACCCGACTTTTCGGATCTGTATTCGGCGAAAAAGAACAGCGTCTACAATGTCCTTTGGATCTTGGTCTTCGGCTTCGCCACCCTGAACATCCTGGGCCTCGTGCTGCGCCGTTTTGACCCGCGCCGCAGTAGCCTGAACTTTGGGGAGATACTAGCCATCACGGTGGTGTTTGCCTCCGTTTTCTTGCTGGCCCTCGAAATGCTCAACATCTTCCATATCTTCCCAATCAAGCTGCAGCCGCACTAGCAGGACTTTCATTGCGGTATGATTAGTCTTCATGGCGAAGCGCCCCTCAACCTTCGAAGTGACCTGCCCGTGCTGCAATGCAGTCCTTAAGGTGGACGCAGAAACACAGGCGGTGATTGCTCACACGGCCGCCGTCAAACCTAAGATGTTCGGCGACATCGAGGAAGCCGCCAGGGCCATGAAAGAGCAGGACAGTCGTCGGGAATCAATTTTCCGCCAGTCTGTGGAAGCTCAAAAGCACGCCTCCGACCTGCTGGAAAAGAAGTTCCAGGAGGCCGTCAAGAAAGCCAAGGAATCACCCGACACCGGCAAACCGATCCGAGATTTCGATCTCGACTAGTATTTTCGTAGTAGCCAAACCTTTCGAGTGTCAACAACAACTGTAAACATCCTTTCACAATCTGTGAATTTCTTGGTTATTGCGGATTTTGATACTACGGGTACAATCGCCCAACAAAATGTTTAGTCCTCCCCTGCTCCTGGGCCATCGCGGCGCACGTGCTTCCTCAGTTCCGGAAAATACATTGCCGTGCTTCGAACTCGCCCTGGCGCACGGCTGCGATGGATTTGAATTCGACGTGCGCCTGGCCGCCTGCGGGTGCGCTGTCGTCTGCCATGGCCCACACTTCCACGGCACTCCCATTACTGAGATCTACGACACGAAATCGGTAAATCTGAACACATTACAGGAAGTACTGGCAGGCTTTTCCAGCCGAGCTTTTCTCGATATCGAATTGAAGGTACCTGGGTTGTCCTCTGAAGTACTCTTGGCTCTGCGACAACATCCGCCGGAACGCGGGTATGTCGTGTCATCGTTCTTGCCCGACGTGTTGCTCGACGTCAACAGCCGAAATCCGTCGATTCGGCTCGGTTTTATCTGTGATGACAAAGCTCAATTTCAACTTTGGCAAAAACTTCCTGTTCAGTACGTGATCCCGCAGTTTTCGCTCGTCGACCAGCAGCTAGTTGAGGATGTGCACCGTGCCGACAAGATGCTGCTGGCATGGACGGTGAACGATCGGCGTGTGATGCAGCAGCTCGCAGCATGGCAAGTGGACGGAATCATCTCCGACCATACAGATTTGCTTGTGAAAACCCTTCGACCGCCACAATAGCTCGGACGCACCTCAACGAAGGGTCGGCAGTTCCGCTCCTTCTAGACCCGTCTCGGGCTTTTGTAGAAATGCTTCTCGCTCCAACTCGAAGCGCTCGAGTTCGGCGCCTGCACGAGCCTCACTCCAGCCCATGGCGAATGCGATCCGCGCCCCAGCTGCGTGCCCGCATTCCGCTGACCAGCACGCATCCAAAGCAATCGGCACCCGCCGCAGCAACACATCTCCCAAGGTCATCGCATATTGGCTCTGAAAAGCATCAACGGCCTCCGCGATAATGTGCTCAGTGTGTGAGCATAACTGTTCTCGTAGTTTCCTTTCACTATGAGCGATTCGAGCGATCTCCAGTGATCGCGGTCCGTGCCATTCAAATATCGCGCTCGCTGACTTGCGATCAATCCCGGCGGTGTCCACTATTTCCTTGGTAGCGCGGTCCACTTCGGCCTCGACCACGCTGCCTGGGGCCGTGACAACAACCGGCATACCTGCAGACTTAATTCCGATTTTTGCGGCGCACTCCCTGGCAGCGCAGGCCGCGGTCGTTAATTTGCCACCAACCAACGAAATTAATCCTGCGGCTCCATCCGCTGTGTGATCATGGAAGAAATGCCGTCGCGTAATGGCCGATGCGTGATTGCCCCTGGAACGGGGAAGCGGCCGAACACCGGCAAAGGCGTAGCAGATGTCGGCGTTTAAAATCTTGAGTTGCGGAAATAGACGCCTCAACGAGCTCAGCAAATAGCGAATCTCGTCATTCGAAGCTTGAACCCGTGCGGGGTCGCCGTCGTCAGCAATTTCGGTCGTGCCCACCAGGACTTGCCCGTTCCATGGAACAACAAAGATTGGTCGACCGTCGATCCCTTCCGTGTAAACCGCCGCCCGAGGCAAATCGCTGAATTCCCGTATGACGATGTGCGACCCGCGAATGCCACCGATCATTCGGTCGCCCGTTCGAACACCCGAAACATCGCAGACTTCGTCCAGCCATGGTCCCGTCGCATTGACGATCCACCTGGACTCTACACACTCTTCCTTTCTGCTTAGTTCATCTCGCAAGACCGCGCCAGTAGCCTTCCCGTTCGTCACTTTCACCGCCAGCACGCGAGTGTGATTGCGGACCTCACAGCCGGCACTTTTGGCTTCCATGAGCCAATCCGCCACCAGTCGTTCCGGAAACTCGCACTGCGCATCCTCGAAATTGAAAATTGAGAATCGCCGGCCGGAATCCAGCAAGCGTTCCAACCGATCCTGTTCTTGCCGGAGATCAAAGACGCGGCCTCCGGCAGCCAAGCCACGATAAAGCCATAAACCAGCACGTACCGCCAGCGCGCTCCGTCGGCTATTGCCGTCGAGAGCGAGCAGAAAGTGGATGCGACGCACAAGATGTGGATATTGCCGCAAGAGCTTTTGCCTTTCCTGCAGGGACTCGCGCACTTGTGCAATCTCACCTTGCTCAAGATATCTCAGGCCCCCATGAATCAGCCGCGTCGAGCGGCTGGTCGTGCCTGCGCCAAAATCCGTCTGTTCTACCAGCAGGGTCCGGCGTCCGGCAGACGCGCACTCGCGCGCAATCGCCACCCCGTTAATCCCCCCGCCAATGACTAGCACCTCGAAATGTTGGCCGTCGAGCGGTGCTCGCAAGTTCGTGTCTCCCTTGGATGCCCAGCAATACTCTTACACGCCCGATCGTGCCTGCGCCACGTTCCTGCTGCCAAGAGTACCGGTACTTCGGTTACGTCGAAAGCAGACTCCCGGATAGCCGTAGCGCGCTTCCCTCTGGCAGTATGTCATCAGTTTCGATGAAATCCGAGGGCCCAAATTAGTGATGTATAGAAAATGGGTGAGTTGTGCGTTGCTCTTCTTTAGCACGCTGTATATCGGCGGGTGTGGAGGCGGTACGGGCGGTTCGCCCAATCCGACGCCGCCATCTGAAGGCACCGCGGTTTCAATAAAATTTACGGGCGGAGGCCCGCTGGCCGTCGCTCAGCAGACTGGTACCGGGACCTGGTCGACAGCATCCTTGCAGAATGGAACACTGAGCCTGACCGTTCCGCAAGGCACGACCAATTACGCGGTTGCATACCTGTGTCCCACATGGCAGGGCATGGGCGCCGTCAGCAGCGAATATGTCATCGAAGCCACTACGAAGGATGCGACCTCTTACTCTCTCTCTTGTTACGTCAATCCAACCGTGGGCACTGTTACTGGAAACGTCAACGTGTCAGCTATTGCCAACGCTACGCAATTTAGGGTCTACGGAGCCCAATCTTTTTCCTCATCGGTCATCACCAGCA
>Ga0187777_10002429_pt1 | contig 11921 bp, 11 predicted proteins | sample 1015_Q2_SP5_10_M_FD_132416 | JGI IMG/M metagenome (GOLD analysis project Ga0187777, IMG submission 132416) | Tropical peat soil microbial communities from peatlands in Department of Meta, Colombia - 1015_Q2_SP5_10_MG | ecosystem: Environmental > Terrestrial > Soil > Wetlands > Peat | place...
ACGTCCGACAATGCCGCGAGCACTAGTGATCCTAACTTGGATATCGAGAGATATGTACTGGGCACCGATCATTATCAAATCGAATTGATGGATAATCTTGATCAAGTACCTGAGGTCGGCGCACTGATTGTCGCAACATTTCCCAAACCTAAGAACGGTAGTGGTTTCCCGGCGCGCGTCTTTGCGATTCTTCCCTAGAAGGACTCACTGCTAGTGCCCTAGAGTTCAGTAGTGTAGTGTGAGAATTGAGAGATCGCCTCACTAACGTCTTACAATTCTGACCAAGCTGATCAGACACGATTGCCTAATTGGTAGTCTTGAGACGTACTTGCTTGATAGTGTTGTTAGCTGTAGTGTAGAGTATTGCGGCGTCTATCCCTATACAACAGTAGAGTATTCCTTGATTCACCCATTCTCTTGCGGTTTCAGGAGTGTCAGTGTATAGACCAACGGCTACGCGGCTTTTCTTTGACAGTGTGACTATTTCCTGGATCTTCTCGATAACCTTGGGGTGTCTTACTTGTCCTACAACGCCTAGGGATTGTGAGAGGTCGTATGGTCCGACGAAGATTGCGTCAATCCCTTTTACTTGCAGGATCTGGGGGAGGTTCTCAATTCCTTCATTGCCCTCAATTGCTGCTATTACGATCGTTTCATTGTTAGCTTTTTCAAAGAATACTTCCCTATCTGCTGAGTACCGTGCTGCCCTGACTCCAGGATCTACGCCACGCTTACCTAGTGGCGAAAATTTTGCGGCAGAGACTGCATTTTGTGCTTCTTCGGCCGTGGAGATTGTTGGGACATGTACCCCTGCAGCGCCAAGATCAAGGACCTGACCGATCAACTCTTCCCTATTTACTGCGACGCGAATTATCGGGGCGATTCCTGATGCATTTGCTCCTCTGACCATGTTTTCTGCAGTTTCCAGGTTAATTGCTCCGTGTTCTAGGTCGATCACGCAAAAATCATATCCAGCGTGGCCAAAGATCTCACAGATTCCGGGAGCATTCAATCCAACAAAGGGGCCAAACGTTGGGGTTCCGTTTTTCCAGAGTTTCTTGAGATCTTTCAAATTAAACCGCCTGTTTGTGAATCTTCATACTTCTGTGAAGAAGGTTTTGACCTTGTTCATTCCTTCTTCGATCGTTTCGGGGGCCATAGAGAATGAGAATCTCAGGTGGTTCTCGCCTGCAGTTCCGAAGCTTGCGCCTGCCAGGACAGCAATACCGTACTTGTCCAGTAGTATTTTGACGAGCTTACGAGATTGCATTTTCTTGGTATAGCGTGGAAATGCGTAGAAGGCGCCTTCGGTCTTATAGGGTTCCAGCGCGTCGATCTCGCTCATTTTCCTCTCCAAGAGCTTCTTTCGATTTTCTAACTCTCTTCGAAATTCCAAAATGTATTTGTCGCCTTTGTCCAGTGCATAAGCAGATGCTTTTTGGATAAAGGGTGGGAAACACGTTACAGTATTTTCTAGGAGCTTATTGATCATGTAGATAATGCGTTTGCTTGCGACGACATAGCCCGCTCGCCAGCCGGTCATTGCATAGCTCTTGGATAAGCTGAATAGAGATATTACGAATTCTGGTTTCGGTTCGAGGGATCCGATAGAGAAATGTTGTCCGTTGTAGATGAGATCCTCATAGGCTTCGTCACTTATTATGAAGATTTTGCGGTCTCTACAGAATTCATAGAGTTCTTCAAGCTCGCTTCGTTTATGCACTTTGCCTGTGGGATTTGAAGGAGAGTTTACCAATATTGCTTTGGTGCGTCGGGTTATCTGCTTCTTGATCGCATCTATGTCGAGTGCGAACTCTTTGTTTAGCTTATAGTAAACCTGTCTCCCTGCAGCAAGAACTGTGGGTTCCCAGTAGAAGTAGCCAGGGTTCGGTAGCAAAGCGTCGAACGGTTTGTTGGATAAGGCCATGAGAGCAGCGTAAACTGAGTATTTCGTTGTGCAGAATATTGTGTTGGGAATTTCTGCGCGAATTCCATTCTTTTTGGCAACTTTCCTTTTTATCGCTTCTCTTATTTCCATGGTGCCGTAGGAAGAGGTGTAGTGGACGTATCCAGATTGCATAGATTGGCAAGCCACCTCGACTATTTCGGTAGGAGTATTGAATGACGGTTCTCCTATTGCAAGACTAACCACTTTTTCTCCTTTAGCGACTTTTTGTAGGACTAGGTTGACCATTTCTAGAGAGGGTGAATTCTCAACTAAATCTAGGAACATTTCTGGACCTGCGCGAGTTTTCGCCTAAGCTGCTTTTACTTCTCCGCTTGAAGATAATAGACTAACGAATTCATGCAGTCCCTTAACCGCAAATTGTGGTGCCTAGGCTTGTCAAGGTGAATGCCATTATCGAAGTTTAACATATTCGTAAGCTTTGTTGACGGTTTCAAAGCAGTAGTGGACTGCTTGGAAGTTCTTTCTGAAAGCGATTACCTCGTCTCTAACCTTCTCTGGGCGTTCTTTCTTGACGACTATGCGTTTTATGAATTCGGCGACTTCGCTCAGATCGTTCTTCTTCATGCCTAGTCGTGTAACTTCTGATGTCCCGATACGTAGGCCACCTGGGTTCATGTAATGTCTTCCAGCTTGTATATCGCCTGGAATGAGTTGTCGATTTACGATGATGTTTGCTGTTTCGAGCGCTCTCTCCATGTCTCCACCTAATCCGTGTTTCGTTACGTCAACTACGATTTGATGTGATTCAGTGAATCCTTTTTGCTCCATGAGCACATTGATGTCGCGTTCATAAAGTGCCTGTCCCAAAGCTTTCGCGTTTGCTACAACTTGGGTCGCGTAGTCTCTACCAAATTCTAGCATCTCAGCAAAAGCAACCGCTTTCCCGGCCATGTTGTGCAGGTGATGGTTGCTTGTATTCGAGGGGAACGTAGCTTTCTTGATCTCCTCCCCATACTTATTCCAAGAGAGTACGGTTCCGCCTTGCGGACCGAAGAGAGTCTTGTGGGTGCTCATGCAGACCGCGTCAGCGCCTTCTCGTAATGGGTCCTGGAATAGGCCACCCGCTATCAGTCCTGCAACGTGGGCAGCGTCATACACGACTTTGGCGCCAATTTTGTGGAATGTATCTGCCAACTCCTTCATCGGGTGTGGGAATAAGAATAGGCTTCCTCCGAACATCGCTAGTTTGGGTGGTCTCTTCTCTTCGTTCACCATCTTCTCCACCTTCTGCTTAGTCTTGTCTACGTCGATGTTCATCTCTTCACGGTCGAAAGCGAAGTAATCTACGTCCAGACCGTGAACGGATCCAGCGGTCCCGTTGAAGTCCTTACGTCCAGATGATATGTGGCCTCCATTCGGGATGGCTAGAGTAAGGATGCGGTCGCCAGGATTCGTGAAAGCTGTATATACAACGAGGTTTGAGCAAACGCCTGAGACTGGTCTGACATCTGCGAACTCGGCGCGGAAGAGTTGTTTTGCCAAGTCGATACACAATTGTTCGACCTTGTCGACGTATACGCAGCCGGCGTACACTCGTTCTCCAACCCATCCCTCTGCATATCGATTTGCAAAGTCTGAGCCAATCGCTTCTCGAACTGCTGGACTGGGGACATTTTCTGATGCGATAAGTGGAATTGATTCTGAGAACCATTTGTGATGGTCTTGCAGCAATTGCAGGACCTGATCATGAGAATTTCTTGGTGATGACAAATTAGACCCTTAGGCTTGGCTAGCGCGGAGTTATTCTAAGCCCTTACGGTTGAGACTCATGCAGTGCAATACTTCCAGACAACCAGCAGCTAAGCTAGAGGGCTCTTCACATTTAGATCGCTCTTCCGTGTGATCGGCCGGTTGAGCAGACCCGAAGATCTTAATGCTTTAACTAATGGAACGCCGATCACTGTCGAGAGACCGATGATGAATCCTCGCTCAAATGGATAAAGCCAGAACACAATATTCCAGAGCAAACGAAACGTTTCTGGGGCTTGTCCCGCTAACATGCCAAGCACTAGCTCGTAGAGTATTCCACCTACAAGATGCTGAGCGATTGTTCCGATGAATGCGAAGATCAGGACACCGAGTGTGATTTTCTTAAGTGAAGCTTCGTTTATCCACTCGGGTGCCTTCTTGCTCAGTGGAGAGATCAATACTATGAGCACTGCAAAATGCAACCATGGATAGAAGGCGAACATTTTGAGATTCAGAAAGGGAACCACGATTGGAATCAGAATCGCAGTGTAAGGATTGAGTAGAAACGCAATGAAAAGGGCTGCATAGATCATAACTGCTAACAGTCGCTTCCCTTGAATGAGAAGTCCCACCAGTAGCGCGTCTACAGCGCCTGGAAGAAAATCTAGACCGAGAAAAATTAATGGACGACCAAACGCGAACGCCAAGACTGTGCCTAGAGTAACGCTCAATGCCCCCCACGGGCCGAGGATTATCCCGTAGAGTGGTGCTATTACATCAGCAAGAGAGAATGTGCCACCTGATATGCCAACCATCGCGAAGGTTGGTATCATGCGGAAGATGAAGTAGACCACTGCAAAAGTGGCCACGATTGCAATCTGACGCGTGTTCTGTTGCTTACCCTTGTGCATTCTGGAGCCATACCCATCTCGTGACCGCGAGTGTATTGCAGATTGGCGGCACGAATCTTGGTAGCGGGGGGTGGATGTTCGGGCACAGTGCCATTCGAACCACCGATCTCAGGGTTTCTCGCCAGGATATGAGCCTTCCGCGTTGGCTTCTGCGGGTTAAACCTGGCTACCCCACCCCGCTAGATTCTTTCGGACACGATCAATCTGGTTGACCGCATCTGATCGAGCAGCTTCATACAACCAGCTAGATAAGGCTGTTTCGATCTGAAAAAGCGAAAGTGGATTATTCAGTTATCCTTCTGGATCTCTCGGAGCAATGTCTCGAAGTAGTCAAGTAGTCAAAGATGGCGTTCTTGTTCGTAACAGGTTTGCAGTTCACCATGTTCTTTACAGCGATCTCGACTTTTTTCGCGTTAAATGTGTATGGAATTTCTCGTAAGCTGTTTTTGCCGGTCTGTTCTCAAGAGTGTGTGACCAGCTATGGGGTTATTTGCCATAACCTGCATGCATGAATACGTGAGGGGCACCGAAGGACGGGATGAAGATCTGTTCGATTCTAACATGCGAGAGAAATTGCTTGCACAAAGTGGTGGTTTGATTCCTCTGGCGTCGATTTACTGCTAGTTCCACTGAAGAACCAAGATATTGACTGCACCGGCCCATGCATTTTTCTCTGATGTCAGAATACAATCTTTTGATAGCTGATGTGTTCGTGTTACCAAAGGGTTGCTCTGTAAAATCGATAATACTTGCGTCAAACTTCTCGTTCACAGAATGGAGGAATTCGGCGGCGTCTCCGGTGACTATCCGCACCTTAGGATCGGTTAACGCTTCTTTCGCTCCTTCTATGTGTTTCTTGCACGCGTCAATCACAAGTTGATCGATCTCAGCGATTGTTATGCGCTCGATCGAGCGAGATTGCAGTAACGCGAGCGCAGTCTGTCCGCTACCGCCACCGAGGACTAAGACGTGCCTAACACCACTCGCCTTCGCCGTACCACAGAGAGCCTCATTAAAAATCGCTGAATCATATGAGGAGTGCTGCAAGTTACAATCGAGGAACAGCATTCGACCGTACGCTTCATTATCGATGATGTCAATCTTTTGATATTTCGAATGTGCGGAAAAACGAAATCGCTTGGCGTGATACGCAAGGTGCAACCCCGGATAGGGTTGATAGACAATAAAGTGAGATTTCTCGAAACACACCTTATCTCTAATCTCTAAAGCTGACATAGTCTCACGCTGCCTAGAGAATGCCTATATTACATCTCTCCAGGCAATTCAAACTAATGAACCGCCCTCTCTACAATCAACTCGTACCGTACTATGAGCTCGTCGAAGGCCGCGATTGGCAGAAGGAAATCACCCTCCTCAAGTCAATTCTCGGAGATTACCAGTGCAGATCATCCATCGACTTAGGATGTGGGACGGGATTCCATGCCCGAGCTTTGGCAAAGCTGGGGTTCGAAATGACCGGGATTGACATATCAAACCGGAATGTTCTGTTTGCGAGAAGAAAGGCCAGGGAACAAAGGATTCGACCACGCTTCATCGTTGGCAGCTACTATGATTATCAACCATCTAGACGGTATGACTCCGCATTATGCCTGAACTGGTCGATTCCGGTGAAAGACAGCGAAGTGAAACGCTTCCTTGATAACACATATTCATTCCTCCGATCCGGAGGATTACTTATTTTTGATTATGAACTGGTGTCACAGGTCGTGTGGAGCGATGTCGGAAAGGCAATCACAGATTCGTGGGATCAGAACGGCAGGCTCATCGTGCGAGTATCGGTCGGACAAATGATTGCAAACGTGCTCTACTCGAGAGATGTTTACCTCATCTATAGAAAATTCGCAAAAGAGTGTCGACCGGATGAGCGATTAAGGTATGAGGCGTCGAACCCGCAGGTAAAGATGTACGTGGATCGTTCCTGTGTCCGTTTCTTTTCTTTGAAGGAAGTAAGAGAATTCGCGAGCGGATCCGGTTTCAGAATAGTAGGCAATTTCCTCCTACCGAGAAACAAGTACAAGCGCAATTATACTGTGTTACAGAAGGTCGGCTAATTTCATTCATTCAATCTCCTGCTCCTCAACAAGACAAGGATTAGCCAATCTTCATCGCTCTTTTCTTGTTATGAACAATGTGAGCGCTAGGGTAGTAAGTGCGAGAACGTAGATGAACGACTCGAAGAGTGGGATGCCTAAGTAATTTACGTAAGGGATGAAGAAGTCAAGTAAACCCATGGGCAAGGCAACTAGGAAATACCGGTACTTGTGGGTAAGGGCTGAGAGAAGGCATAGGTATCCCCAGCAGAAATGGAAAATTAGAGATGTCACCCGCTCGAGGATGCTGAATGCGATAAGCGGCAGCGCCTGTATAGAAGGATAGAAGAGAGCAGGTCGATTCGTGATGAGATTGGTATACAATTCTAGCGAGGATATCGTGCCAAGGCTAAGGGTCAGGTAGATCGAGAGTAGGTTGAACAATCCTAGAATTCCCAAGTAACCGGCGTTTTCCCAGAATGCCAATCCAAGACCGTATGCAGTCAAATCCTTCACGTTCAGTTTGCCTCGGGCGACCGCCAGAACAGCCACGCAGTATGCTCCGCCAATCTCGAAGATTACTGTTTGAAGCCCGAAGTAGGCTCCTAAGATTGAAAGATCACCATGGAATCCTCTGATTAACGAATTGAAAGTCACTGCTTGAAAGACAACCTTGCACCCAAGAGCTCCACCGTAAGCCATCAATGAGGACAGCAAAGCCCAGATGGTAAAGCGATGCTTGAGGCGCCAGTAAACGACGAGCCCCGCGTTGAACGCGATCGTGATCAGAGGCTCAAGGAAGTACAGATTGTTGATATTCTGCACGGCAATGACCGGCAGTCACGTGAAGATGATTAAGAATAATCATTCTATCGCTTGAAGGTTGACGGTCGATATATTGACAATCTTTTGCACAATTCGCGTAGGCTTGAGCTTCGTCTTGCCACAAAAAGCAGCACGAGCACGGCTAGGGCAGAGAATGCTTATTGAGGGATGTTACGTTCGATAACTCGGAAGAAAAGCTATGTCGTATATGTATGTTCCCAAACCACCAGTATCGTATACTTGTTACGTACCTACACAATGCTATGTGCCAACTCAGTGCTCCGTGCCGCAGCCACCTGAGGTCTATTATCAACCGCCTCCACAGGCTTATGCATACCAGCCACCCCCCATGCAGTGCGTTTACCAGCCACCTCCGGTTATGTACCAATGTGCTCAACCCGCACAGGTCTATTACTATCAACCTCCCGCTGTTAGAGTTCAGTAGCCCAGTGCTCGATTACGCGGACGCAAAGTCCCCTAGCCTTAGTAGCTAGGGACTATGCCATTTTTCTAAAGGCGGTTTTCCGTCCCACGTCTTTTCATGGCTATACCGGCATAGTGGTTTCATCAAATGCCTATGCGCCTTCGATTCGGGAAGATACACGCCGGGTGTGAGTTTGCGCGTTTTCTTGACATGAGCTCTATTCTGCCCACGGACGATAAATGAGCATCGACTGCACTTGAACCCCTTTCCTCTCCCGGCTGACTTGAGGCGTTTACCGCAATGTGGGCACGGCGGGTTCTGAGTACACGTCCAGGTGGCTAGCCTGAGAATCTCCAACTTCTCGAGGTTAACAGTCAGTCCATATCGTCCAGGCGTTCCACCGTAGACAGCCACTTGGTCACCCGGGATAAGTTGCATGACAATGTCCCTTAGTCGCCCTGTTGGCTCGTACGCAGCGCAGGTGAATCGTCCTTGATTGGTGCGAATTGGAAAGAAAACATGCCCCCCAACAGTTCTCTGAGGGCATCCATCTAATTTGCCTGATAAAACCACAGGAGCATATGCCTTAACACCGTTACTCTTAGCGGCATGGAAGTGAGCATCTGTCGCGTGGTTAGTCCTGAACACGACCCATCTTTCAACGGGTTCGCGAATTCTTAGCATATGAAATGCTTCTTGAACGATTTCTGCTGTCTCTCCGCGAATGCCTAGAAGGACGGGGTCAGGTCCATGAGGCGTTATGAGAACTCTTCTGCTCTTCTCATCATAATTGTTGAAGGTGTACGGATCAGTTAGAGTATTCATTCGTTTAACAGATGCTTCTTCAACCTGACGCCTCCCTCCACAATTTTCGCGTCTTCTGTAAGCAATCAACTCGTATGTGTGATCGTGATCCAGAGTGTGGCCAATTGCAGCCAATGCACCCACTAATCCTATGCTTGTTCCATATGATGCTGACTCTGCGCGTGATTCTTTGATTATTCTGATCGCGTCGACCACCGGCACAAGTTCGCAGAGAGCACGCCTGGCAAGTTTTCGCACAGGTTCCGTGGGATTTTCCCTTAGGAATACTGCAGCAGGATCAGCGCTCTCATCCCCTATTCGACCTTCTCTTTCGATTTCGCTTAGAACAATGTCCCGTATCAAATCGTACATTGCGTTTGGGACCTCAAGCCTTAGAGCGACTGCGGCGTTACCCCTCGTTTTGAAGGGAATATTGGGGTTGAGTCGAATGATGTTTGGATAATCGATGAAGCGAGCGTTGATTCCCGCTAATCGCTCAACAAGTCTAGCAGCGATGTATGTGGTACAGCCTCCCTTAGTTGAGTCAGTGTCATCGAGACCGATATGCAGATGCACTTGCTGTTACCTAGTCGGCACAATTAAAATCGAGTGTTGATAGCTTCTCTAAGTGCCTTCAACTACGATCATTGTGAGTGTAGAGCGTACCTTCTCAAGTCTTCGAATCTTCCAGGTCACGATTTCTTTCAGTTTATCCATTGAGTCTGCTTCTACTTTTGCCACAATATCGTAGACTCCGTAAACAACATAGGATTCCTTGACGTTCCCTATCTTTCGCAGTTCACCGACGACTTCGTCTTCCGAACCTATTTCGGCATTAATTAGGACGAAGGCTAACGGCATTACGTAACCTCAGCATGATTTCATGCGATGAGTAACTCTAAAAGGATTTGCTCAAATAACCGAATCCTGAACCAAGCATACTCAGCCTCACCCAACATTATCCACAATCTTTACCAGCGCCCGAGCCCCACAGATGTGGGCAAGCAAATTGGCCTCACATGAAATGTCTCTCAGCTCATCAGAGATTGCAGCACTGGATAGTAACTCTGAGTATCTTGGTGTTTCAACCCTCCAATTGATGGAGATTGCAGGACGATCGATCGCGGACGAGGTCGAAGCACGTTTCGGAAGAGGCGCGTCTGTCACTGTGTTCGGTGGAACCGGAAGGAACGGCGGTGACGGAATGGTCGCAGCGCGTCACCTTTCGGCGCGCGGGTTCAAAGTTCTGTTCGTATTGGTTGGCGATGAGCGGTTGATCAAAGACACTAGCGTACTGGCGAATTGGACGACTCTGAGAGCTATGAAATCTACGGTCAAACTAGAAACATGTCAAGATTCCTCTATCATTCCGAAATTCGACTCTGATGTTCTGATTGACGCGATGCTCGGGACAGGAATGCACGGCAAGCTTCGTCAGCCCTTGTTAAGAGCGGTCCAAATGGTGAATAGTTGTGCAGGTTTCAAAATTGCACTCGACGTTCCAACAGGAATTGATTCCGATACCGGGGAGATATTGGGAGAAGCAGTTAGAGCCAATTTCACGGTAACCCTACATGCCATGAAGAGGGGGTTCAGTAGAAGTAAGCAATACTGGGGGGAGGTTAAGGTTGTGGATATTGGTATCCCTCAAGAAGCTTCGATGTACGCGGGTCCTGGGAATGTGATGGGGATCACGAAGGAGAGACCTCCAGATTCTCATAAAGGCCAATATGGGAGACTTCTCGTGATCGGCGGGAGCCAAGTATACAGTGGGGCACCTGCGCTAGTTGCGTTAGCGGCTTACCGGACTGGCGTCGACCTTGTCTTCGTTGCGGCCCCGGAGAAAGCTGCCGATTCCGTAGCATCATTCTCGCCAAGCATCATATCCATCAAACTGCCTGGAAGCAACTTGGCTACCAGACACCTTCGAATTCTCGACGAACACATTTACAGAGCCAACACCATCGCAATAGGACCTGGATTGGGACTGGCTAAGGAAACCGTCTCTGCCGTGCGCAAGATAATCAACTTCGCAATCAAACGCAAAAAATCAATCCTCTTAGATGCAGACGCTCTCAAGGCGATCGGTGTCGTGAGAAGAAAGATTTTTGACGAATCAGTTGTGATAACGCCTCACGCCGGGGAATTTGAAGCAGTATCTGGAAAAGCTCCCTCACGCGACCTAAAATCTCGAATTGACGAGGTCAAGGCGTTTGCTTCCCTCTCAGGTGCTGTCACAGTCCTCAAGGGTCCGACGGACATAATTTCGGACGGTTCTCGGACGAAACTGAACAACACCGGTAACCCTGGGATGACGGTGGGCGGTACAGGAGATGTCCTTTCAGGTATAATCGCCGGACTCACCGCGCAAGGAATTTCTTCATACGAGTCAGCGGTAGCTGGCACTTTTGTGAATGGGGCCGCGGGAGATTTCGCTGCAGAACGGCTTGGGTACCATCTAATGTCTACTGATCTTATGGAATATATCCCTAGGATCCTTGCTGACCCGATGAGCCACAAAGTAATTCATGACAAGCGACTTCGGTAAGTCTAATGCAAGAGATTGAGAGACGAGACCTTAGATTACATGTTCTACTGCTCAAACAGGACGATCCTCACAAATGCACTGCCGCCAAGCTCGCGAAGTTCGGTCTCGCAAACACTATCTTCAGATTCCGACAGATTCCCAGCAAGTCGTTGGTCCTTAATCCGACGGCAGCGCGCGTCATACTCCCTATCGATGGAACCATAAGAGACTTAGTGGCGATCGACTGTTCTTGGGAAAAAGCAGAAACGGAGCTAAGACGAGGCATACCAGGACTTGCGAGACGACTACCGACATTGCTCGCGGCAAATCCAACGAACTACGCGAAGAAACACAAGTTATCCTCTGTTGAGGCACTGGCCGCTGCCGCATACATCATGGGTCGAGACGAGATCGCTGATAAGCTGCTGTCATTGTTCAAATGGGGAAACACCTTCCTGACGTTAAACAAAGAACTGTTAGAAGCATACTCCTCCGCCTCTTCAGAGGAAGAACTATCGAAGATCGAAGGAGATTTCTTTTAAGAGTTTGTCAAATTGGTTCTTCAGGGTGACGGAGCGAATAGGGTTGGCGTGTTGGTCGTAACCCACCTTCTGTTTTAGGCGACATTCATCTTATCGGGATACCCGCGCCTCCGGCGGAGGTCACTGGCGCCTATTATCCCTTTCACGGCGTGGGTTGGCATTTCACCCTTGATGCTAGC
>Ga0187777_10002431_pt1 | contig 11918 bp, 5 predicted proteins | sample 1015_Q2_SP5_10_M_FD_132416 | JGI IMG/M metagenome (GOLD analysis project Ga0187777, IMG submission 132416) | Tropical peat soil microbial communities from peatlands in Department of Meta, Colombia - 1015_Q2_SP5_10_MG | ecosystem: Environmental > Terrestrial > Soil > Wetlands > Peat | place...
CCGTCGGGCAACCTCTGCCCAGTCGAACCGCAGCACGTGCTCGCGCGCCTCGGCGACCAGCTGCGCGCGCTCGGCGTCGTCGGTCAGGACGCGCTCGAGTACGCCGCGGAGCGCGGTGGCGTCGCGCGACGGGAAGCGCAGGCCGACGGTGCCGTCGACCGGCACGACCTCGCGCAGCCCGCCGGTGTCGGCGACGACGCACAGGCACCCGGACGCCATCGCCTCGAGTGCGACCAACCCGAACGGCTCGTAGATCGACGGGACGATGCACAGATCGGAGACGCGGTAGAGCGAGTGGAGCATGTCGTCCCCGACCCAGCCGAGGAACACGCCGTGGCCGGCCAGTCCGAGTTGCCGGGCCTGGCGCTTGAGCTCGGCCTCGGCTGTGCCCGTACCGGCGACGACGAAGCGCACCCCGCCGCCGCGCCGGCGCACGATCGGGGCGAGCGCGTCGAGCGCGAGGTGGAAGCCCTTCTCGTAGACGAGACGGCCGACCAGCAGCACGAGCAACTCATCGGGATCGGCATACTTCGCGCGGAGCGCCGGAAGGTCGGATTCGATCGGCTCCAGATCGCGCGGGTCGATGCCGTTGGGGATCGCGGTGATCTTCGACGGCCGGACGCCGAACACGTTGGCGACGTGCACCCGCATGTACCGCGAGCACGTGATCACGTGGTCGGCGCGGCGGACCATCGCGCGCTCGGCGGCGTGGATGTGGGACTGCGGGTGGTTCTGGACCCAGCCCTGGTGGCGGCCGTACTCGGTGGCGTGCACGGTCGCGAGCCATGGCCGATCGATCTCCCGGGCAGCAAGCTGGGCGGCGCCGGCGACCAGCCAGTCGTGCGAGTGCACCAGATCGAACTCGATCCGGTCGCACAGCTCAGCCGCGAGCGCGTGCATGTGGCGGTTCATCGCGTCGACCCAGCGGACGAACGCGCTCGGGTCCTTCGGGAACGGCGGCTCGCGGACCCGGTGGACGATCACGCCGTGCTGGTCGGCGTCGGCCGGCAGTCGGCCGCCGCCGCGCGTGAGGACGTGCACCTCGACGCCGTCGCGGACCAGCTGCTCGGACAGCTTGCGGACGTGGCGGCCGAGCCCGCCCTCGATCACCGGCGGGTACTCCCAGGAGAGCAGCAGGACGCGCATCGGGCGGTCCGGACCCTATCGGTTGCGGACGCATCGTGACACCATTACGTGTCGTGGTCGCGGGCTGAGACCTCGACTAGAGCCGCTCGAGCACGGCGATCCCGAGCGCGCCGACGATGTCCTGCACGCGCGTCCGTGATCCGAACGAGCGCTCCTCGCCGCGCAGGACGTCGCGCCACCGTCCGCGTGGCGCCTCGACCGTGCCCTCCACGGGTCCGCTTCGCACGGCGACGGCCACGAGCACGTCGCCACCGCGCACGAACGCGCATGTCGAGGGGCCGGCGTCGAGCGGCTCGTATGTGCCGGCGAACGGCTCGGGCCGCCGCGCCCGGAGCCCGAGCAGCCGCAGCGTCACGAACAGCTTTTGCGTCTCGCCGTCCGGCGCTGAGCCGCCCATCAGCCGGCGCAGCATCGCCTGACGCCAGTCGAAGTCGACCGGCCGCCGGTTGTCGGGGTCGACGAGCGCCCGAAACGCCAGCTCGTCGCCCTCGTACATGTCGGGGATTCCGGGAGCCGTGAGCTTGAGCACGAGTTGGCCGAGTGAGGCGCGCTCGCCGAGCGTCGCCACCCGACGCGCGAACGGCTCGAAATCGCCGAGAAATGCGCCGTCGGCGTACAGCGAGCGGCCGAAGCGCTTGACCGCCTCCTCCCAGTTGGCGTCCGGCTGGATCCAGTTGGTGTTCCGCTTGGCCTCGCGGAGCGCCTTCTCCATGTACGTCTCGATCCGTTCGGCGGCGATCGGCCAGGCGCCCACGAGCGTCTGGAACAGGAAGTAACGCTCGACGTCGTCGGGCGCCCCGCCGTCGCGGCGCGAGTCGGTCAGCTCGAACCAGCGAGCGACGTGGGTGGCCCACTCATCGGGCACCGACGACAGCGCGTCGATCCGTGCGCGGACGTCGGCCGAGCGCTTGGCGTCGTGGGTCTGAGTGGTGAGCAGGTTCAGCGGGAACCGCTCGAGGCGCTCGACGCACGATGCGTGGAACCACCCGACGTCGATCCCGAACCGGGACGGGTCGCCGCCCACGTCGTTGAGCGAGATCAGCCGGCAATAGCGGTAGAACGCGGTGTCCTCGACCCCCTTGGCCATGATCGCCGGCGTGGTCTGCTGAAAGCGGGTGACGAACCCCGGGGGCGCGTCGCGCTCGAGCAGCAGCATTGACGCGATCTCGGGGTTCATCCCGGACGCTTCAATCGCGCGCCGGTCCTGTGGATCGACGCGTCGCGCCAGCGGGTCGACATAGGTCCGGTACACGGTCAGCGAGGCGAGCGCATGCCCGAGCGAATCGAGCCCACCCGGCAACGGAACGTCGCCGAGCTCGCGCCCCAGGCGCTCGACGTCTTGGCGGAACGGACCGCGCACCTGCTCGAGCTTGGCCTCGTGCGCGATCTCGGCGAACGAGCGGCGAGCACCCGAGACCTGCTCCCACAGCGCGGTCAGCGCGGGCTTCCCATCCGGATCGACGAACAGTGCACAGGCATCGTCGAGGAACTCGTAGCCGACGGTCCCGCACACCGGCCAGTCCCGCAGCCGCTCCCCGGGGTCGAGGATCTTCTCAATCCATACGCGGTCGACGCCGTGGTCGCGGAGCCGGGCCAGATAACCCGCTGGGTCCGCGAGCCCGTCGGGGTGGTCGACGCGAAGCCCGTCGATCAGCCCCCCGCGCACCATCGCGATCACCAGCTCGTGCGTTTCCTCGAACACCGTCGGGTCCTCCTGACGGACGCCGGCGAGCTCGCCGATGTCGAAGAACCGCCGGTACACGCCGGTCCCGGGCTCGATGTCGAAGAACCGTGCGCGAAGCTCGGGGTCGGCCCAGTAGCGATTCTGCTCGTCGGCCGCCATGTGGTTGGGGACCACGTCGAGCACGATCCCCATGCCGGCGTCCCGCGCGCTCCCCGACAGCGCACGCAGCTCCTCAGGCCCGCCGAGCTCGCGCGAGAAATGCCGGGGATCGACCACGTCGTAGCCGTGCGTGGAGCCGCGACGCGCCTGCAGCGACGGCGACAGGTACAGGTGCGAGATGCCGAGGTCGCGGAGGTAGGGGACGAGCGCGCGGGCGTCGGCGAATCCGAAATCGGATGAGAGCTGCAAGCGATAGGTCGCCCGCAGCTCGCTCGGCTCGGGTTGGCCGCTCACGTGGCCCGCTTCAGGACCACGATTGACTTCGCGATGACCTTGACCTCGGTGCGCGCGCCGTAGCGCGCGCTGCCTGCCTCGGCGGACGGATCGGCGGTCGACAGCTCGCGCAGCCACTGCGCGCCGAACCGCCGGCGCGGGAGCGTGAACACGCGATCCTCGGGCTCGGCGTTGAACAGCAGCACGAACGACTCGTCCTCGACATCCTGCCCCTGCGGGCCGGGGGTCACGATCTCGCGGCCGTTGAGGAACATCCCGAGCGCGTGCTCGCCGCTCTGCCAGTCACGCCGGGTCATCTTGTTCCCGTCGGCGCGAAACCACCACACATCGGGCAGCCCCGAGTCCTTGAGCTCCTTACCGCGGAGGAAACTGTTTCGCCGGAACACCCGGTGCTCCTTGCGCAGGCGGATCAGGTGTCGGGTGAACTCGCGCAGCTTGCTCTTCTCCGGGTTCTCGCGCCAGTCGAACCAGGAGATCTCGTTGTCCTGGCACCAGCCGTTGTTGTTGCCGCGCTGGGTCCTTCCCATCTCATCGCCCCCGAGCAGCATCGGCGTCCCTTGTGAGAGGAACAGCGTGACCAGGTAGTTGCGCTGTTGGCGAAAACGCAGGGCGAGGATCTCCGGGTCGTCGGTCTCGCCCTCGACCCCGTGGTTCCAGGAACGGTTGTCGTCGGACCCATCGCGGTTGTCCTCGAGGTTCGCCTCGTTGTGCTTGTGGTCGTAGGAGACGAGGTCGCGCAGCGTGAAGCCGTCGTGCGCGGTGACGAAGTTGATCGACGCGAACGGGTCGCGGCCGTCGGCCTCGTACAGGTCGGCCGACCCGGACAGGCGCTCGGCGAACGACCCGTTGTTGGCGAAGCCGCGCCAGTAGTCGCGCATCGTGTCGCGGTAGACCCCGTTCCACTCCGACCAGAGCACCGGGAAGTTGCCGACCTGATAGCCGCCGGGCCCGACATCCCACGGTTCGGCGATCAGCTTCACCTGGGACAGCACCGGGTCCTGATGGATCACGTCGAAGAACGCCGACAGGCGGTCGACGTCGAAGAACTCGCGCGCCAGCGCCGAGGCGAGGTCGAAGCGGAAGCCGTCGACGTGGCACTCGGTCACCCAGTAGCGGAGCGAGTCCATGATCAACCGCAGCACGCTCGGATGAACCGGGTTGAGCGAGTTGCCGGTCCCGGTGAAGTCCATGTAGTGGCGAGGGTCGTCGGGCATGACCCGGTAGTACGCGAGGTTGTCGGCGCCCTTGAACGACAGCATCGGGCCGAGGTGGTTGCCCTCGGCCGTGTGGTTGTAGACGACGTCGAGGATCACCTCGATGCCGGCCTTGTGCAGTGCCTTGACCATTCCCTTGAACTCGCGGACTTGCTCGCCGCGCCGCCCGGTAGCGGAGTATTCGGAATGGGGTGCCAGATATCCGATGGTGCTGTAGCCCCAGTAGTTGGTCAGGCTGCGCTCGGACAGGAACGACTCGTCGGAGATGTGGTGCACGGGCAGGAGCTCGACCGCGGTGACCCCGAGGTGGTGCAGGTACGCGATCGCCGGCTCCGAGGCGAGCCCGGCGTATGTGCCCCGCAAGTCCTCGCGGACGTCGGGATGGAGCATCGTGAAGCCCTTGACGTGGGTCTCGTAGATCACGGTGTCCGCGAACGGAACCCGTGGCGGGCGGTCTCCCTCCCAGATAAAAGCGTCGTCGATCACGACCGACTTGGGCATCGCCGCCGCGTCGTCCTCGTCGTCGGGCTCGAGGTCGGCGTCTTCGTCTCCGGTCGGGACGTAGGGCAAGACATTCGCGTCGTGGGCCCAGTCGACGACGCCGTCGATCGCCTTCGCATACGGATCGAGCAGCAGCTTGGCGGGGTTGAAGCGCTGGCCCTCGAGCGGCGCGTACGCACCGTGGACGCGGAAGCCGTAGCGCTGCCCGGGCCCGACGCCGGGCACGTAGCAGTGCCAGTTCAGCGCGGTCCGCTGCGTCATCGGAACGGACGTCTCGCTGTCGCCGTCGTCGAACAGGGACAGCTCGACTCCGGTGGCGTGCTCGGAGAACAGTGCGAAGTTCGTGCCCCCACCGTCCCAGGTCGCGCCCAACGGGAACGGCCGACCAGGCCACACCCCGTTGTCGCTCAAGCGATCACCGCTCCGGACTTCGCCTCGAGCTCGACGTATCCGCCCCCGATCGTTGCCGGCGCCGTCGCGAGTACCACGGATTGGCCCGAGCACGGCACGGGGCGCGGCTCGGCGGCGAAATTCATGGCGAGCTCGAACGCGCCGTGCCTCACGCGCAGCCAGCGGGCGGCCTCGTCGAACTCGATCGCGTCAACGTCGCCCGGGGGGAGCCGGCGACGGGCCGAGAGCAGCTCGGCGTAAAGCGCGGCGAGCTCCGGATCGCGCCGGCGCGTCAGCTTCGAGCGCTCGAATGTCGCGCGGTCCTGCGGGTCGGGAGTCTCCTCCTCGAACTCCGCGAACGACGCGAACTCAGCGCGCCGGCCCTCGCGCGTGGCCTGCGCGATCGACTCGTCGATGTGGTCGGAGAAGAATTGAAACGGCGCGTCTTCCCCGTACTCCTCGCCCATGAACAGCATCGGGATGTACGGAGACAGCAGCGTGCAGAACGCGGCCAGCGGCCGCGCCGGCGGCGGCAGGCGGTCGCCGAAGGCGCGGTTCCCGACCTGGTCGTGGTTCTGGTCGAACACGACGAATCGCTCGGGGGGCACGTCGTCGGCGGGAGCGCCGTACCTGTGGCGGCGGAACGCCGAGTAGTTTCCGTCGTAGACGTACGGGCGGTGCCACGCCTTGGCGAGGTGTGCGACCGTCCCGAAGTCCGCGTAGTACCCGTCGAGCTCTCCGGTCACGAGCGTGCGCACCGAGTGGTGAAAGTCGTCGGCCCACGAGGCGTCGCAGCCCCAGCCCCCGTCTTCGGGTCCGCGTATCACTCGGGGATCGTTGAGCCCGCTCTCGGCGATCACGAGAGCATCGTCGCGGACAGTGTGGACGCGGCGTGCCACCGCGGCCACGATGTGCTCGGCGCCCTGATCGAAGATCGCGTGGATGGCGTCGAGCCGCAGGCCGTCGATCCCGAAGTCGCGGACCCATCCGGTCGCGCTCTGCAAGACCCATTCGCGCACCGGGTCGCAGTCGGCGTCGTCGTAGTTGACGGCCTTCCCCCAAGGCGTCGAGTACCTGCCGGTGAAGTACGGGCCGAACGCCTCGAGCGCCTGCGTCCCCGAGGCCCCGACGTGGTTGTAGACGACGTCGAGGATCACCGCCAGGCCGGCTTCGTGTGCTGCGCTGACTAATCGTGCGAGCGCGTGCGGACCGCCGTACGCCGAGTGCGCGGCCGAGATGTACACGCCGTCGTAGCCCCAGCCGTGGTGGCCGGGGAATTCAGCCACCGGCATGACCTCGATCGCGGTGATGCCGAGCCTCGCTAACCGGGGCAGCTGCTCGATGGCGGCACCGAATGTCCCTTCGTCCGTGAAAGTCCCGATATGTAATTCATAGATCACTAGCTGCCGCACCGCGGGCGGGGTGAACGGCGCGGGCTCGGGCAGATCGACGATGCGCGACGGCCCGCGAATTCCTTCGGGCTGCCACCGCGAACAGGGGTCGGGGAGCGGCCACCCGTCGACGATGAACCGGTAATCGTCCCCGGCGCGGACCGGGGCGATCGTTTCGTACACCCCGTAACCGGCGTCGTCGAGTTCGAGATCGTGCTCGCCGAGCCGGAGCGCAATCGATCGCGCGTGCGGCGCCCACGCCCGGAACTCGACTCCGCCGCCGGGCACCCGACGCGCGCCCAGCGGACGCTCCCACGGGTACTCGGCGACGCCGCCCCGGGCCGGCGCGGACCTTGTCGACCTCACTGGGATTCGGGCACGAGCCACACAGCAGCCAAGGGCGGCAGGGTAACGAGTGCCGAGACCGGCTGGTCGTGCCACGGGATCGGCTCTGGCTCGAGCGCCCCGAGGTTGCCCACGTCGCCGCCGCCGTAGAACTTGGAGTCGGTGTTGAGCGTCTCCCTCCAGCGGGTAGCCCGCGGGAGCCCGAGCCGGTAGCCCTCGCGCGGCACCGGAGACAGGTTCGCGACGAACACCACCACTCGATCCCCGTCCTTGGACGCGCGCGCGAACGCGAGCACGTTGCTGTCGGCGTCGTTGGGCTCCAACCACCAGAACCCGGTCGGGTCGGAGTCGACCTCCCACAGGGCGGGCTCGTCCTTGTAGAGGCGGTTCAGGTCACGGACCAGCGCCTGGATGCCGGCATGGTTGGGCTGCTCGAGCAGATGCCAGTCGAGCGAGCGCTCATAGCTCCACTCAGCCTCCTGAGCGAGCTCGGAGCCCATGAACAGCAGCTTTTTGCCCGGATGCGCCCACATGTATGCATACAGCGCGCGGAGGTTCGCGAGCTTCTGCCACTTGTCGATGCCGGCCATCTTCGAGTACAGCGAGCCCTTGCCGTGCACGACCTCGTCGTGGGACAGCGGCAGGATGAAGTTCTCGCTGAACGCGTACATCAGGCTGAACGTGAGCTCGTGGTGGTGGTAGCGGCGGTAGATCGGGTCCTGCTCGAAGTAGCCGAGCGTGTCGTGCATCCAGCCCATGTTCCACTTGAACCCGAACCCGAGCCCGCCCAGGTAGGTGGGGCGCGACACGCCCGGCCAGGCCGTCGATTCCTCGGCGGCCGAGATGATTCCGGGCTCGCGGCCGTAGATCACCTCGTTGCACTCCTTGAGGAAGGACACCGCATCGAGATCCTCGCGGCCGCCGTATCGGTTGGGCACCCACTCGCCCTCGTTACGCGAGTAGTCGAGGTACAGCATCGACGCCACCGCGTCGACCCGGATGCCGTCGACGTGATATTCACGCAGCCAGAACAGCGCGTTCGAGATCAAGAAGTTGCGGACCTCGTGTCGCCCGTAGTTGAACACCAGTGTGCCCCAGTCGGGGTGCTCGCCGCGGCGCGGGTCGGCGTGCTCGTACAGCGCCGTGCCGTCGAACCGCGCCAGCCCGAACTCATCGCGGGGGAAGTGCGCCGGCACCCAGTCGAGGATCACGCCGAGCCCGTGCTGGTGCAGACGGTCGACGAATTCGCGGAATTGGTCGGGCGAGCCGTAGAACGGCGTCGGGGCGAAGTAGCCGGTGACCTGGTAGCCCCACGAGCCCTTGAACGGGTGCGCCATCACCGGTAGGAGCTCTACGTGGGTGAACCCCATGTCCCTGACGTACACCGACAGCTCATCGGCGAGCTCGAGGTAGGTCAACGAACGGTTGCCCTCGAGCGTGTTCAGCCGCCACGAGCCGAGATGGACCTCGTAGATCGAAACCGGGCGCTCGAGCGCCGGTGGCGGCTGCGGGCGCGCACGAAGCCAGTCGGCGTCCCCGGCGCTCCACTCGTGATGTGGCTCGAACACGACCGAGGCCGTCTTCGGCGGCAACTCGGTCTCGAAGGCGTACGGGTCCGCCTTGAGCAGGATCTGGTGGTCCCGCGTCAGGATCTCGTACTTGTATCTCGTACCCGGCCCGACGCCGGGGAGGAACAGCTCCCAGATCCCGGTCGACCCGAGCGAGCGCATCGCGTGCAGGCGCCCGTCCCAGGAGTTGAAGTCGCCCACGACGCTGACCGCGCGCGCGGACGGCGCCCACACGGCGAACGCGGTGCCGGTCACCGGCGAGGTGTCCCCCATCGTGCGGGCATGTGCTCCGAGCTTGTCGTACAGCTCCTCGTGACGGCCTTCGGCGATCAGGTGCTGGTCGAGTTCGCCGATCGTCGGCAGGAACGCGTACGGATCGTCGATCGTGAACTTGCCGGCGTCGCCGTAGTCGACCTCGAGCTGGTAGCGCAGCGGCAGGCCGGCATCCTTGATCTCGCCCTCGAATACCCCTCCCGGATGGATCCGCTTGAGCTCGACGGCCGGCTTGCCGTCGGTGCGGACGGTCACGGAGTTCGCGGCCGGGCGCAGGGCGCGGATGACCACTCCGCCGTTCTGCGGATGCGCGCCGAGCACGGAGTGGGGGTTCGAGTGCTCGCGGCGGACGAGCGCCTCGAGCTCGCTGGTGGCGACGGTCATGCGCCCTCCAAGATCCGCCCGATGCCGGCGACCGGGATCGAGATCCAGTCAGGGCGGTTGTTGAGCTCGTAGCGAAGCTCGTAGATCGCCTTCTCGAGCTCGTAGATCGACAGCAGGTTGTTGATCACGGCCTCGCCGCCCGGCATCAGCGTCGGATCGACGGCCGCGAAGTAATGCTCGAGGAACTTCTCGCGGGCCCGCTGCTCGAAGTCCGCGGGCGCGCGGCGGCCCAGCAGGATCTGGATCGCGGAGGTCACGTACGCGAACGACCGCAGCATGCTGGCGACGTCGCGCAGCGGTGAGCGCTTCTGCCGGCGCTCGGGCAGCGACCGGGCCGGCTCGCCCTCGAAATCGATGATCACCCAACCCCGAGGCGTGTGCAAGGTCTGTCCGAGGTGATAGTCGCCGTGAGTTCGGATCACGCGGCCGGTGACGCCGATCTGGGCGCGCGCGGCGAGGCGCTCGCGCACGTCCTGGCCGCGACCGGCGATCGGCGCTAGTCGCTCGTCGTCGGGAAGGCGCAGGAAGATACGCTCGATGTCCTCGTCGATCGTCGCGGTCAGCAGCGCCAGCGCCTCCTGGCTCGGCTCCTCGGGCGAGAACGCCGGATCGGCCGCGTCGGACGCCAGCACGGTGTGCAGCTCCGCGGTCACGGTGCCGAGGCTCCCAAGCCGCTCGAGGAACATCTCGGGTGCTGAGGACAGCTCGTCGAGCGCGAGCTCCCAGCCCCCGACCGCGTCCGGCAGGAACGTCTGCGCCACGCCCAGCGTCGAGGCGAACGCCTGGCCCTCGTAGTCGTACCAGCCGTGCAGCGGCGCGATGTTGGGGAAGCCGCGCCACGTGAGGAAGCGCAGGATCTCGAGCTCTGGGTTGACGCCTGGCTCGAGCTTGCGGAACACCTTCAGCACCACGCTGTCGTCGAACACGACTGACGAGTTGGACTGCTCGACGCCCATCAGCCGGACATCGGTCGCCTGCCCGAGTCCTGCGCCGGCGCCGTCGAACTGGTGGAAGCTGAAGTGGCCGTCGGCGGTCGTGATCTCGTCGGTGGTCTCGATCCGCCGCAGCAGCTCGAGCGCCTGGGTCGGCTCGGCGAGCGCGTCGTACACGGTCCACTCGTCCGTGCGTGCGATCGACTCGCCGTCGGGAACGTCGTCGGGCGGACGGAGGGCGAGCGGCAGTTGGTAGAGCTCGTGCGTGCCGGTGGCAAAGCGGGTCTGGACGAGCGCGAGCAGCAGCAGCGGGTCGTCGCGGAGCGTGATGCTCTCGACGATGTCGATCCCGGCGACGTGGCGTGCCTTGGATGCGTACCACCGCTGGTTCTGGACCCAATCGCGCAGCTCCTCCTCGTCGAGTGCGCGGCGGATCTCCTCCGCGGTTATCTGGACACGCTCATTCATCGTCGCCGTCGTCCCCCTCGACCAGCTGGAACCAGAAGAACCCGCGTGGCGCCAACGTCAGCAGATAGGGCAGCTCGCCGATCCGCGGGAACCTCGAACGGCCGAACAACTCCACCGGATACCGCCCTTTGTAGGCGCTGAGATCGAGCTCGACCGCCTGGGCAGATCGGGCGACATTGTGAACGCACAGGACCAGATCATCCTCGAAACGCCTCAGGTGCGCGAAGATGCGGGGGTTCGACGTCTCGATCGGCTCGTAGGTTCCGAAGCCGAACACGGGGTGCTCCTTGCGCAGCGCGATGAAGCGATGCAGCCAGCGCAGCTGCGAGGTCGCGGTGCGGAGCTGAGCCTCGACGTTAACCGCCTGGAAGCCGTAGACCGGGTCCATCAGCGGCGGCGCGTACAGCTGCGCGAAGTCCGCCCGGCTGAAGCCACCGTTGCGGTCGCCGGTCCACTGCATCGGGGTGCGGACGCCGTCGCGATCGCCCAGGAAGACGTTGTCCCCCATCGCGATCTCGTCGCCGTAATAGAGGACCGGCGAGCCGGGCAGCGAGAACATGATCGCGTGGAGCAACTCGATCTCGTCGCGGCCGTTGTCGAGCAGCGGCGCCAGCCGCCGGCGGATCCCGAGGTTGAGCTTCATCCGCGGATCCTTGGCGTACTCCGAGTACATGTAGTCGCGCTCCTCGTCGGTGACCATCTCGAGCGTGAGCTCGTCGTGGTTGCGCAGGAACAGGCCCCACTGGCAGCTGTCCGGGATCGTGGGGGTCTGCTCGAGGATCTCGTAGATCGGCACGGCCTCCTCGCGCCGGATCGCCATGAACATCCGCGGCATCACCGGGAAGTGGAACGCCATGTGGCACTCGTCGCCCTCGCCGAAATACTCGACGACGTCACCCGGCCACTGATTGGCCTCGGCCAGCAACACCCGGTCCGGATACTTGGAATCGATTTCCTGGCGAACGCGTTTGAGGTACGCATGGGTCTCGTGGAGGTTCTCGCAGATCGTCCCCTCACGCTCGTACAGGTAGGGGACGGCGTCCAGCCTGAACCCATCCAGGCCGAGGTCGAGCCAGAAGCGCAGTACCTCGAGCATCGCCTCCTGAACCTCGGGGTTGTCGTAGTTGAGGTCGGGCTGGTGGGAGAAGAACCGGTGCCAGTAGTACGCG
>Ga0187777_10002432_pt1 | contig 11917 bp, 10 predicted proteins | sample 1015_Q2_SP5_10_M_FD_132416 | JGI IMG/M metagenome (GOLD analysis project Ga0187777, IMG submission 132416) | Tropical peat soil microbial communities from peatlands in Department of Meta, Colombia - 1015_Q2_SP5_10_MG | ecosystem: Environmental > Terrestrial > Soil > Wetlands > Peat | place...
AGACGATCCGGTGCGAGCCCCCTTCGACCTCGTCGAGCGTCACCGTCGCCGTGACGGCGACGAGCTCGGCCGGCGTTCCCGCGCCAGCCAACTCGCCCGCGAGCGACATCGCGTAGCAGCCCGCGTGCGCAGAGGCGAGGAGCTCCTCAGGGCTCGTCTTGCCGTCGGGCTTCCCGATCCGTGACGCGAGGGTGTACGGGACCGGCTCGAACGTGCCGCTCGCGGGGGCGATGCTGCCCTCCCCGCGCGCGACGTTGCCGGTCCAGCTCGCCGTCGCCTGACGCTGCACACGCGGCATCAGGCCATCACCTCGACTCGCGCTTCCTCCGGCTTGCGCGACTCGAGCTGCAAGACCTCTTTCAACGCCCGGATCGACACCTCGACCTGGTCGAGTGTCGGCTCGCGCGTCGTCAGCCGCTGCAGCCACAGCCCTGGCGCGAGCAGCGTCATCAGCACGCGGTTGTCCGTGTGCTTGCCGGCGAAGCGGATCAACTCGTACGCGAGGCCGGCTATCACCGGCAGCAGCAGGATGCGCGTTGCGATCAGCCAGTACCACGCAGGCCGGCCGAAGAAGGCGAACACGAAGATGGCGATCACCATCACCCAGAGGAGGAACGCAGTCCCGCAGCGCGGATGGATGAGCGAGTAGCGCTGCACCGTCTCCGGCTCGAGCTCCTCGCCCGCCTCGTACGCGTTGATCGCCTTGTGCTCGGCGCCGTGGTACTGGAAGACCCGGCGCAAGTCGGGCAGCAGGGAGATCAGCGCGAGGTACGCGATGAACATCCCGACCCGGATCCCTCCCTCCACGAGCACGAATGGGCCGGTTCCCTTGATCCCGATCCAGTCGGTCAGCAAGGCGGGCGTTACCTTGAACAGCATCACAGCGAAGCCAATCGCGATCGCAAAGGCGAAGATCAGCTGCCCGCGCGTCAGCTCGGTCGAGACTTCCTGCTCGGGCTCGCCCTCGATCTGCTCCTCCTGCGCCGCGTAGCCCGCGGAGATCGCGAGTGCGCGAAAGCCGATCGCAAGCGACTCGCCGAGGGCGATCACACCGCGGACGACCGGCAGCCGGAACGCCACGTGCCGGGACATCGGCGATGAGATCGGCTTGTTGACGTGCGCGATGTCCCCGTCAGGCTTGCGGACCGCGACGGACCAGTTCGACGGGCCGCGCATCATGACGCCTTCCAGGACGGCCTGTCCGCCCAGAGTTGTCATCGCGGGAGTGCGCTAGCCGCGGCGCGCGCCGCCGGCTTTCTCGAGTCGGCGCTGGAAGCGCTCGACGCGGCCGCCGGTGTCGACGAGCTTCTGCTTCCCCGTGTAGAACGGATGACAGTTCGAGCAGAGCTCGACGTGCAACTCGGGCTTGGTCGATCGAGTCCGGAACGTGTTCCCGCAGGAGCAGGTCACGGTGGTGATCACGTAGTCGGGATGGATGTCGGGCTTCATTCCGCGGCCAGGATAGCAACGGCGGTTTCCGGCGCGACGTTGCCGCCCGAGACGAGCGCGACCACCGTCTCCGCGCCGTCGAGATCGACCGCACCCGAGAGCAGCGCCGCCGTGGTCGCCGCCCCCGCGACCTCACAGGCGAGCTTCGCGCGCGAGTACATAAGGCGGAACGCCTCGCGCAGCGCGTCCTCGCTCACGAGCACCGACTCGACGCCGAGATCGGCGCACACGCGCACGCAGTTGCCGCCGGCGTACGGCCCGTTGAGCCCGTCGGCGATCGACTTCGCCTCGACAGTCACCGGCTCGCCCGCCTTGAGGCTCTCGTGGAGGGCAGGCGAGCGCTCCGGCTCGACCGCCACCACCCGCGCCTCGGGTCGCATCCCCTTGACGGCCGAGGCGATGCCCGAGACGAGGCCGCCGCCTCCCACCTGGACGAGGACGAGGTCGGCGTTCGGCGCGTCCTCGAGGATCTCGACTCCGACCGTGCCCTGACCCGCCATCACGAGCGGGTCGTCGTACGGATGGACGAGCGTGCGCCCCGTCGACTCGATCAGGTCGTCGAGCCGCTCGAACGCGGCCGGGATGTCCGGAGCCTCGATGTCGATCGTCGCCCCGTAGCCGCGAGCCGCGGCGATCTTCATCGGGCTCGCGGTCGCCCACATGACGACGAGCGCGTCGATCCCCTCGACCGCGGCCCCGTACGCGAGCGCCTGTGCATGGTTGCCGGCGGAGATCGAGATCACGCCGCGCGCCTTCTCCTCGCTCGACAGCATCGCGAGCTTGTTCAGCACGCCACGAGGCTTGAACGAGCCCGTCCGCTGGAGCAGCTCCGCCTTGAACGACACGTCCGCGCCGACGCGTTCCGAGAGCGTCCGCGACGAGAGCTGCGGCGTGCGGTGAAGGCGGTCGCCGATCCGCGCGCGCGCCTGGTAGACGTCGTCGAGGGAGATGAGCGTGCCGGTCGTCGCCACGACGGTGATCGTACGCGTCGGGGCAGGATCGTCGTCGAGCGGCGCCGTGCGCTAGGTCAACGTGTACTCGGGGCCCGAGCCGCCCTCGGGTGGCGTGAGCCTGCCACCTTTCGCGGTGATCGCGCCGCACTGGACGCAGTTCGAGGGCGTCACGGCAACCCCGTCGTCTGCGACCTCGTAGACCTGCGCCGGGCACATCCTCGCCCACAGCTCGGCCACCTCGGGAGGCACCTCGCGGTGCAGCAGGATGTGGCTCGGCTCGTCGTCGCGCGTGCGATTGCCCGAGAGGAAGACAGACGAGAGCTTGTCGAACGTCAGCGTGCCGTCCGGCGCCGGATACGACGCCGCTCGGTCGGTGCGCACGAGCTCCTGGTCGACGTCGCGCTCGGTCGCCTTGTCTCCGTGCGGGAAGTGTCCTTTCGTCGCGGACATCGCCCCTGCCATCGCGCCGCCGACCCAGAAGCCGCGGCCGAACGCCTGCCGCATGTTGCGTACCTCTTTGAGGTCCTTCCACACGAAGCTTTTGCGCACGGCCGCGTCGTAGGACTCCAGCGCGCCGGGGCGCCAAGACGTCTCGCCGCGACCCAGTGCCGAGAATGCCGCTTCAGCCGCGAGCGAGCCGGTCTCGATCGCGTAGTGGATGCCCTTGAGCGCGGGCACGTTGACGAATCCCGCTCCGTCGCCGCACAGCAGGAGACCCGGCGCATGCATTCGCCTCGGCAGAGCGACGAAGCCGCCTTCGGGAATCGTCTTCGCACCCCAGGCGATCCGCTCGCCTCCCTCGAGGATCTTGCGGATCAGCGGGTGGGTCTTCAACTCCTGCAGGAGATCGTGCACGGAGAGCTCGACGTCGCGGTAGTCGAGGCCGACGACCATGCCCAGAGTGACGAGGTCGTCGCCCATCGGATAGACGAACGACCCGCCGAACTCCCGGTACTTCGCCCCCGCGCGCAGTGGCCAGCCCATGGTGTGGATCACGCGGTCGAGCGGCGTCGCGACCTTCCACACCTCCTTGACGCCGAGCGCCCACACCTGCGGATGCTCGCCGTGCAGGCCGAAGCGCTCGAGCGCGACGCCGGTGAGATGGCCCTGCGTTCCTTCGGCGAGCACCGTGACGCGCGCCGCGACGTCCGCTCCCGGCTCGAAGTTGCCGAGCTCGGAGCCGTCGCGCCCACGACCCTTGTCGCCGGTACGCACGCCGACGACGCGGCCGCCGTCGACGAGCAGCTTCGTCGCCGGCGTCTCGGGCAGGATCATCGCTCCTCCCTGCTCGGCCTCCTCCGCGAGCCAGCGACCGAGTTGCGAGAGCGATGCGACGTAGTTCCCGTCGTTTCTCATCGTCGGCGGCGTCGGCAGACGGATCGCGCGCTTCGGCGTGAGCATGTAGACGGCCTCGTGGTCGACGCGGCTCGTGAACGGAAGCTCGTCCATTGTCTTCCGCCCCTTGAACAGTCGACGAAGCGCGCGCGGGTTGACCACCGCGCCGGACAGCAGGTGCGAGCCGGGCGACCGTCCCTTCTCGAGCACCGCGACCGGAACGTCGCCGAGCCGCTCGCGCACGTCCGGTGCGTCCTCCAGCAACTGACCCAGACGGATTGCGCAGGCTAGACCCGCCGGACCGGCACCGACGATCAGGACGCCGACGCGGATCAGCTCGTCGTCCGGTGTCGTCGGAGCCGCGACGTAGTCGGCTGCGCGAAACGGCGGCGGGAAGTCGGACGGCTTCGTCATCCCCCGTCACCGGACTGCTTGCGCTGCTCGATCAGCTCCGTGAGCTTCGGCACGACCTGATGGACGTCGCCGACAACGCCGAGGTCCGCGAACTCGAAGATCGGCGCGTTCGGGTCCTTGTTGATCGCGACGATCACTCCCGCCGACTGCATGCCGACCTTGTGCTGGATCGCGCCCGAGATCCCACAGGCGACGTACAGCCTCGGCGAGACGGTCTTGCCCGTCTGACCGACCTGGGCCGAGTACGGATACCAGCCGGCGTCCACGACCGCACGTGTCGCGCCGACCGCACCTCCCAGCGCCTTCGCGAGGCCCTCGACGAGGACGAAGTTCTCGGGTCCGCCGAGCCCTCGCCCACCTGAAACAACGATGTCGGCCTCCTCGATCGACGGTCCCTCGGCTTCCTCGTGCGCCTGCTCCAGCATCTGCGCCTCCGTCGAGAACGCTTCGAGGCTGACGGGGACGTCGACGACCTCGGCGAAGCCACCCGTCTCGACCGGATCGAACGCCCCTGAGCGGAACAACGCGAGCTGCGGCTCGGACGTCCAGCCGACCTCGACGTAGACGGAGTCCTGCAGCGCAGCGCGGATCCCGACGAGACGTCCGCCGTCTCGCGCGATGTCGACGAGGTCCCAGTTGAGCCCTGCATCGAGTCGCGCGGCGAGACCGGCAGCGACGTCCGCGGCGAGGACAGAGTTGCCGAAGAGGACGGCGTCCACCCCGCCGTCCCGCACGATCTGCGCGAGGACGTCGACGCGTGGCTGCGGCAACGGCGCCTGAAGAGGCGTGTCGTCGGCGACGTACACGCGCGACGCACCGTGCCTGCCTGCCTCCTCGGCAAGCGCCCGTACACCAGTACCGACGACCACGCCGGCGACGTCGCCGTCCAGAGCCGCGGCCTTCGAGAGCACGCCGAGCGGCCCCCTGAGCAACTGGTCGCCGTGGTGCTCGAGGAAGACGAGCATCGTCACAGCAACCGCTTCTCGACGAGGAAGTCGACGACCTGCGCCGCTGCAGTGCCGTCGTCCTCGAGCTTGCGCGAGTCGCCGCGCGCGGGCGGATCTCGCAGCGCGAGCACCTCCGTGTGTGACCCCTCCTCGCCCGCCTGCCCGGCGTCGACGCCCAAGTCCGCGAGCGAGACGACGTCCTGCGGCTTCGACTTCGCGCCCATGATCCCTTTGAGCGACGGATACCGCGGCTCGTTGATCGCATCCGACACGGCGACGACGGCGGGTAGCGGAACCTCGATCACGTCGTAGCCGAACTCGGTCTGGCGCTTCACGCGGAGCTTGTCGTCGGAGCGCGTCACCTCCGCAGCCTGCGACACCATCGGCCGGTGCAACCGATCGGCGACGGCTGCCGCGAGCACGGCGCCGTCGCCGTCACCCGATTGTTGGCCGAAGAGCACGAGCGCCGCATCCTCGCGCTCGAGCGCCCGCGCCAGCACCGCGCTCGTCGCCAGGAGATCCGATCCGGCAGCACCCTCGTCGCAGACGAGGAGCGCGCGGTCGGCGCCCATCGCAAGCGCCTTTCGCAGTGCGTCTTGCGCCTTCGCCGGCCCGAGCGAGACGACGGCGACCTCGCCCTCCCCGGCAGCGTCCTTCAGCCGCAGCGCTTCCTCGACGGCGTTCGCGTCGAACGAGTTGAGCGCGCCCTCCCCCGAGCGGTCGAGACGCCTGGTCGCAGGGTCGATCCGCTTCGCTCCCTCCGGCACCTGCTTGATGCAGACCGCGATCTTCACCGCCGCGGACTCTAACGTCGTGCCGACTAGCGACCGAGGAACGTCGCTTCGCGCTTCTCGACGAACGCCGAGAGACCCTCTCTCGCGTCCGCGGTTCCGAACAGCTCGCCGAACGACTCGGCCTCGGCCGCGAGATTGGTGCCGTGGTCGCCGCCGAGCGCGAGGTTCGCGAGCGTCTTCATCTCGCGCAACGCGACGGGGCTCTTCGCTGCGAGGAGCTCTGCGACCTCGAGTGCCTTGTCGAGCACGGGATCCTGCACGCCGTTCACGAGCCCGATGCGCAGAGCCTCGTCCGCGTCGACGGCGCGGCCTGTGAAGATCAGCTCCTTCGCGACGCCGAGCCCGCAGACGCGCGCGAGACGTTGCGTGCCGCCCCAGCCCGGGATGATCCCGAGGTTCACCTCGGGCTGGCCGAGCTTCGCGCGCGACGACGCATACCGGAGGTCGCACGCGAGCGCGAGCTCGCAGCCGCCGCCCAGCGCGAAGCCGTTCACGGCGGCGATCGTCGGCTTCGGCATCGTCTCGAGGAGGCGGCCCGCCTCGTGGCCGAGCACTCCCCACGCCTTCGCCTCGTCGACGCCGATGGCGCTCATGTACTTGATGTCGGCACCTGCGACGAACGCCCGGTCGCCGGCACCGGTCAGGACGACGACCCGGATCGCCTCGTCGCGGGCGAGCGCGTGAAGCTCGTCGCGCAGGCCCGTGAGAGTCGCGAGGTCGAGCGCGTTCATTGCGTCTGCGCGATCGACGGTGACGACCGCGATGGTGCCGTCACGATCGACGCGGATCACGAGACGGAGACGTGTTCCCGCAGGAACTCGACGATCTCCGACGTCGGAGCGCCGGGGGTGAAGACCGCCGAGACGCCGAGTCGTTTCAGCTCGTCGGCGTCGTCGGTCGGGATCGTGCCGCCGACCACGACGAGGACGTCGTCTCCGCGCTCCTGCTTCAGCCCCTCGATGATCCTCGGTACGAGCGTCATGTGCGCGCCAGAGAGGATCGAGATGCCGACGGCGTCCGCGTCCTCCTGCACCGCCGTCTCGACGATCTGCTCGGGCGTCTGGTGCAGCCCGGTGTAGATCACCTCCATGCCTGCGTCGCGCAGCGCGCGGGCGACGATCTTGGCGCCGCGGTCGTGACCGTCGAGACCGGGCTTGGCGATCACGACTCGGATCTTCTGTGCCACGTGCCTGAGTCTAGTGCGGACGTGAAGTCCTGCCGCGCGACGCTCGGCCGCTAGAAGACGGGAGTCTCCCGCCAGACGCCCCAGACTTCGCGCAGCGCGTCGCACATCTCGCCGATTGTGACGTACGCCTTCGATGCCTCGATGATCGAGCGCATCAGATTCCTGTCCTCGGTGGCAGCCTCACGCTGCAGCTGTGCGAGAGCGGCCTCGACGGCGGCAGTGTCGCGTCTCGCGCGGAGCGCCCGTACGCGCTCGATCTGTTTCTGCTCGAGCGCGGGATCGATCTTGAGGATCTCCACCGGTTGCTCCTCTGCAAGCTCGTACCGGTTGACGCCCACGATGACGCGCTGACGCCGCTCGACCTCGGACTGGTAGCGGAACGACGCGTCTGCGATCTCGCGCTGGAAGAAGTTCTCCTTGATCGCGGCCACGACTCCGCCGAGCTCGCGGATCCGATCGAAGTAACGGTACGCCTCCGCCTCGAGCTTGTTCGTCAGCTCCTCGACGTGGTACGAGCCTCCGAGTGGATCGATGGTGTTGACGACACCCGTTTCGTGCGCGATCACCTGCTGCGTCCTCAACGCGAGACGCACGGCGTTCTCGGTCGGAAGCGCGAGCGCCTCGTCGAACGAGTTCGTGTGGAGTGACTGCGTGCCGCCGAGCACGGCTGCGAGTGCCTCGAGCGCCGTGCGGACGATGTTGACCTCCGGCTGCTGCGCGGTGAGCGAGACGCCGGCCGTCTGCGTGTGGAAACGCATGAGCCACGATCGTGGATTCGTCGCACCGTAACGCTCTCGCAGCTCGCGCGCCCAGATACGACGAGCCGCACGGTACTTTGCGATCTCTTCGAAGAAGTCGAGGTGCGCGTTGAAGAAGAACGAGAGTCGCGGAGCAAACTCGTCCACGTCGAGACCGCGATCGATGCACGCCTCGACGTAGGCGAACCCGTCGGCGAGCGTGAACGCCAGCTCCTGCGCCGCGGTCGATCCTGCCTCGCGGATGTGGTAGCCGGAGATCGAGACCGGGTGCCACAACGGCATCTCCGCCGCGCAGAACTCGATCATGTCGATGACGAGGCGCATCGACGGCTCCGGCGGGAAGATGAACTCCTTCTGCGCGATGTACTCCTTGAGGATGTCCGTCTGGATCGTCCCGCGCAGCCGATCACGACTTACGAGCTGGTTCTCGCCGACGCAGACGTAGAACGCGAGCAGCATCGCCGCGGGTGAGTTGATCGTCATCGACGTGGAGACGCGATCGAGCGGGATCCCCGCGAACAGCATCTCCATGTCGTCGAGCGAGTCGATCGCGACGCCCTCCCGACCGACCTCGCCACACGACCTCGGCGCGTCCGAGTCGTGCCCCATCAGCGTCGGCATGTCGAAGGCCGTGGACAGCCCGGTCTGTCCGTGCTCGAGGAGGTAGCGGAATCTCGCGTTCGTCTCCTCCGCGGTGCCGAAGCCGGCGAACTGGCGCATCGTCCACAGCTGACCTCGATACATCGTCGGGTAGACGCCGCGTGTGTACGGGAAGAGCCCCGGGTACCCGAGATCGCGGCCGTAGTCGAACGCGACGTTGTCAGGTGTGTACAGCGGCTCGTTCTCGAGCCCTGAGATGGTCGTGAACAGCTCGTCGGTCCGCTCGGGCGTCGAGTCGTAGGTCTCTCGCCGCCACTTGCCGGTCGAGTCGAGGTGCGTCGGATCCTCGGTCGTCGCCATCAGCCTCGATTCTACGGACGGATTTTGCTCTCCTGCTGTCGGGCTTGCTGCCGATATTGCAGGGGTGAGACGCATCGCCCTCCTCGTTTGCTGCGGCATCCTGCTCGGCGCGACGACCGCCGGATCGGCAGTCAGGCCGACCGCGTTGTCGACGGCTGCATGGAAGTCCGGGCTCACGGTCCACACGCACGTCAGGACCAGCACCGAGTCGAAGTCGCGCTTCGACGCGCATGTCTCCGCGCTGCTCCGTCGTGAGTACCCTGCGCCACTGCAGTCACTCGACAACACGCTCTACGTCGGGCTGGGTCTTCAGCCGGCGCAGTCGCGCATCGGCCCCGCGTTGCTGCGAACCGCGCGTGCGGCACGTGTGGCCTACGACCCGTTCGCGCGCATCGTCCGCGAACGACGCTCACCGAAGCCTGCACGTCGCGAGCTCGTGCAGCACCTCGTCTGGGCGCTCGCGGGCCAGAGCTACAACGTGCGACGACTCGCGCTGCTTCGTGCAAACAACCGCGATGCATTCTTCGCGGGCGATGCAGTCGTCGACGGCCTCGCATCGCTCGCTTCGGGATTGCGGATGCCGAAGCTGCCGCAAGGCCCGGCCATCACGCGCTTCATGAGCATCGAGCAATCAGTCGGTCTCTCTGCAGGTCGCGCGTTCATGGCGCACCTTCGCTACGTCGGTGGAAAGCACGCCGTCGCAAACGTCTTGAGAACACCACCGAAGACGACGGAGCAGGTTCTCCACGTCGATAAGTATCTCCAGCACGAGGCGGCACGTCCAATCTCGCTGCCAGCACAGATTGCATACGTCGACCTCAAGGCGTCGGAGACGTTCGGCGAGCTCGATGTCCAAGCTCTGCTGCGTGCGTTCTCGTTGCGCGGTGCAGCCGTCGCGGCAGCAGGCTGGGGCGGCGGCAAGATCGTTCTCTACACGGATGCGAGCGGAAACGCGACCGTCGGTGTGGCGCTTCGTTGGGACACTCCGCAAGACGAAGCCGAATGGCAGTCGATCGCCGTGCAGTATGTCGAGAAGGCTTTCCCGAACGCCGTCCCCCGCGTGTGCCCCGCTGCTGATCACTGCTGGAGTGACGGCACCCGCGAGCTCGCGCTTGCATCGAGGGGCGACCTGACCACGTTCGGGAGCGGCCCGGCGGGCGAGCTCGTCGCGGCGACGCTGACGCACTAGCGGCACTCCGTCTCTCACCCCTGTGGGGGATCTTTCGTCTCCCTCGCCCGGTTTGCGAGTGAGAAAGCCTTTAGATGCACGGCCTCGCCGACCGATTCCTCTGAACGGAGACACGCGTCGACTCCCGGCGCGTGAGGAACGAACATGGCGAGCTTCCCGAAACTGCGGCCTCAGTCGCGCTCGGTGCAAACCGGGTGTGGTGCCGTGCTTTCGTCGAAGTCGCTTGCGTTCCTGATCGCTTCTCTCGCGATCCTCCCGCTCACCGCCTTCTTCGCGGTCTCCGAGCTCGCCACTCTCCGCGCAACGAAGGCGTCCCAACCCGGCTTCCTGACGAAGGCTCTCGGGCAACCGAGGAACAACACGTCGCTCGTCAGGAAGCCGGCCCCGGGGCTGAAGGTCACGTTCGGACGGCGGACCGGTTTGACCGTCTCCGGTCCCGCCCGTGAGCAGATCACGTTGAAGACGCGCGGCGCAGGCACGGCGCCGTGGCAGTCGTACGCAAACGGGGTCACGCGATCGACGCCGTTCGGACACGAGACCGTGACGGTCGATCCCGCCGAGACGGAGCAGTTCCTGACCGTGACGCGTCACCACGGCGTGCGCACATGGGAGTGGAACCTCGGAACCAACCTCGTGCCGCACACGCAATCCGACGGGACGATCGACCTCGTCTCGAAGACAGGAATGCCCACTGCGCAACTGATGCCGGTCGGCATTCTCGATCGTGCCGGCACGAACGTCACTCCCTCTGGCTTGCGGTGGAAACTGCGCAAGCGGAACCACTCGCTGCTCTTGCAGCTCACGCTCGACGACTCGACGCTCGCCACCCCGTACGTGATCGACCCGACGATCACGTTCGACGTCGCGTCGTCCGCCGGGAACAACGGCTCGAACACGATCACGTGGAGTCACACGGTCGCCAATCAGGCGAATCGCATGCTGATCGTCGGCTACAACGCCGAGAACACCGGAACGAGCTCCTGCCAGCCGACGAGCGCGACCTACAACGGCGTCGCCATGACCTTGATCGCGCAGACCGTTGCAACGGCGGTCTCGCCGAACTGGGATTGCGTCGGGATGTACTACCTCCTCAATCCCGCCAACGGCGCACACAACGTCTCGATCACGTTCAGCCAAACGCCGACGAACGACTCGATCTCTGCCGGCGCAATCTCCCTCTACAGCATCGCCCAGAATCCCCCCGACGCGTTCAACACGAGCCAGGCTGCCGGACTCACGTCGACGAGCGTCACCACGCTCTGGCCGAACTCCTGGGTCGTCGATGTCATGGGCCTCGGTGACCTGAGCGGCAACCTCGCCGCCGCGGCCGGGCAGACCTCGCGGTTGATCAAGGACTCGACCGGCAGCAACTCGATCGGAATCAGCACCAAGCCGGTCGCCACCGCGGGCTCGACGACGATGTCCTGGACGATGAGCCCTGCGCCGAACCGAAGCGCGCAGATCGTCGCGGCGTTCTCGCCTCTCGACAACACCGCGCCGTCGGCGCCCGCCCTCACCGTCACCGGGAGCGCGCCGTACTCGTTCGCCTCGGGAACGACGCTCTACTACAACGCGCAGGGCACCAACTCGGGCTCGTTCAACGTCAGCGCGACCGCGACCGACGCCGACTCCGGGATCAAGAAGATCAACTTCCCAGGGATCACCGGAATGACCGGCGGGGGCGACGTCCTCGCCAGCCCGTACCAGACGACGTACAACTGGACGGCGACGACCACTGCGTCGGGCAACCAGACCGTCACGGCCACCAACGGCCAGAACCTGACCAGCACGTCGACCTTCAACGTCGTGAACGACACCACCGCCCCCACGGGTGGTGCGTTGTCGGTGAATGGGACAGCTGCGACTGGTGGTGGGAGCCAGAGTTACAACAGCACTGGGTCGTTTGCGATCGGGTCGCGGACTGACTGGGCG
>Ga0187777_10002433_pt1 | contig 11916 bp, 15 predicted proteins | sample 1015_Q2_SP5_10_M_FD_132416 | JGI IMG/M metagenome (GOLD analysis project Ga0187777, IMG submission 132416) | Tropical peat soil microbial communities from peatlands in Department of Meta, Colombia - 1015_Q2_SP5_10_MG | ecosystem: Environmental > Terrestrial > Soil > Wetlands > Peat | place...
GCCTCCTCGTCGACGACGGGTCCCGGGCGTCACGGTACCGCTCGGGGTGTCGGCCCCGAGAACGAGCCCGTCGCGATCGGTCGGGAACGCCCGGTCGTGGTCGGCGATCATTCGCTCGAGGTGGGGCATGATCTGCGCCGTGGCCGGTGGCGACGAACCGCTCTGGGAGAGGTTCGCGGCCGACTACGCCGACCACGCGGCGGTCAGCGCGTACAACGCGCTCTACGACCGTCCCGCGGTCCTCGACCTCTGCGGCGACGTGCGCGAGCAGCGCGTCCTCGACCTCGGCTGTGGCCCCGGCTTCTACGCCGAGGAGCTCGTCGCACGGGGCGCGCGCGAGGTGGTGGGTGTCGACGCCAGTCCCACGATGGTCGAGCTCGCCCGCGCGCGCGTCCCGCACCACGCGACCTTCCGCGTCCACGACCTCGAGGCCTCACTCGACTGGCTCGAGGCCGTCGCCTTCGACCTGGCGGTGATGGCACTGGTGATCCATCACATCGACGACCGCGTCGGTGTCCTGCGAGAGGTCCACCGCGTGCTCCGGCCCGAGGGTCGACTCGTCGTCTCCACGCACCACCCCACGGGCGACTGGGGGATCCACGGTGGCAGTTACTTCGACGTGTACCCGATCCGTGAGACGTGGAGCCGCGGCTGGGAGGTCCGGTACTGGCGGATGCCGCTCACGCAGGTCGCCGACGAGTTCGCGCAGGCGGGCTTCGTCATCGAACGGCTGGTCGAGCCCTTGCCCGGTCCGGGGATGGCGGAGCAGTTCCCGGCCGACCACGAGAAGCTGAGCCGCGAGCCGGGCTTCATCGCGTTCAGGCTGCGAAAGCGCGCGTGACCGCCCGGGGCTGCCGCCTCAGCGGTGACGCCGGCGAAAGCCCAGGACGACGGCCAGCGCGATGAGGGCGATCGCGACGATCGTCACCGTGCGGAGCGTCGCGACGTGTTGCTCCGCAGTCTCGTGGGCCCGCTGCGCGGCTTCCTGCGCCCGCTCGGCCGCCTCGAGCATTCGTTGCGCGTCGTCGAGCGCGCCCTTGAGCCTGGCGACGTTCTCTTCTGCTTCTCGAATCGCGTCTGCATCCATCACAGGTTCCCTTCGTCGTCGTTCGAACACTACGCAATCGCGCCGAACCGGAACGCTCCGCGCCTCGATTGCACTGCGTTCAGGTTGCCGAGGCGAGAATCAGCTCCGCGGTTCTGACGTCTCCTTCACAGATCCCGCGACCGACCTTCACACCACAGGCGCATGCTCCACCCATGACCACGATCACGACATCGACCGAGCTCGAGGACTCGAGCCATCTGCTCGGCGACTGGGGCGCGTTGCGGGCACGGATGGCAGAGGACGGCTATGTGTTCGTACGTGGCCTCCTCGATGGCGACACCGTGCGCGCGGTCGGCCGCACCGGCCTCGGCCACCTCCAGGCGGCGGGGTGGATCGCACCCGGACCCGATCCCACGACCGCACCCCCTCGACTCCCCGTCCGGGCGGTGCGGATGCGCGACGCCTTCGGCCAGCCCGGCTACCGCGAGATCGTCGCCGATCCGGGCTTCGCGAGGATCCCGTTCACCAGCCCGTTCACCGACCTCATGCGCCAGCTCCTCGGACCCGATGGGTTCTGCTACCCCCTGAAGCTGCCCCGCGTCGTGTACCCGATCTCGGCGGTGCCCCACCAACCCGGCAACTACGTCCACAAGGACTACGGCTCCGTGCAGGACATGTTCACGTGCTGGGTGCCCCTCGGCGACGTGCCGCGCACGCTCGGTGGACTCGCCGTCGAGCCGGGGAGCCAGCACCGCGCCTCGATCCGACCGCGGCCCCTCGATGCGCTCCCGGCCGGCTGGCTCACGACCGACTACCGGGCGGGTGACGTCCTGGTCTTCCACTGCCTGACGACGCACGCGGCCCTGCCGAACCACGAGCACCGGATGCGCTTCTCCGCCGAGTACCGCTGGCAGCTCGCCGACCAGCCCGCGCCGCGGCGCCTCGTCATCGGCCCCTTCGGGAACGAGATCGGGTCGCGGCTCTTCTCGCGTACGTCGTGGTGGCACCCCGCGCCGAGGGGGCTGGTGCTCTTCGACGACGGCGGTCCGCAACACCGTCGGTTGCCCGTCCCGCCGTCACGGTTCGTCCGCGTCGACGACACCGGCTGAGCACTACCCCTGGGTGCGCCTCACGGTGATCGAGGACGTGGGGCAGCTCTCGGCGCGACGTCGATGCCCGCGCCGGTATCAGGATCCGTTCAGGGAGTCGACCAACTGCGCTAACAGTCGGCACACCAGTCAGTAACGCCGCCGCCTGACCGTCTCGCGCATGCTGACAACTCTGCGACACAACTTCAGGGATCCGGTGCGGCGCCGCCATGTCGCGGCTCGAATGGGCGGGAAGATGATCGGCCTCACGCTGGTCATCGGCGCGATCTACGGTCTCGCGTGGTTCTTCTCGACGCCGGCCGGTGCCGTGGTGCCGCAACAGGCGATCAGGACCGTCGCGGTGGTGAACTCACTGAACACCGCGTGGGTGCTCGTGACGGCCTTCCTCGTGTTCTTCATGCAGGCGGGGTTCATGATGCTCGAAGGCGGATTCGCGCGAGAGCGCGAGGTCTCGAACATCATGATCGAGTGCATCGTCGACACCGGTATCTGCGGTCTGACGTTCTATGCGTTCGGGTTCGCTTTCATGTTCGGGCCCGGAAACGGCTGGATCGGATACCACTACTTCTTCCTGCAGGGCGTGCCGCACACCTACGGTACGACCGGCGTCGCGTTCATGGCGTTCTGGCTCTTCCAGTTCGCGTTCGCAGACACCGCGAGCACGATCGTGTCGGGCGCGATGGTGGGCCGCACGGGCTTCAAGGGCGACCTGCTGTACAGCCTCGGCGTGACGGGCTTCATCTACCCGATCTTCGGGCACTGGGCATGGGGCCCGAACGGCTGGCTGTCGACGATGAGCACACCGTTCCACGACTTCGCGGGGTCGACCGTCGTCCACACCATCGGCGGGGTGCTGGCCCTCACGGGCGCGATCGTGCTCGGGCCACGTCTCGGCCGGAAGTTCAAGCGAGACGGTGGTGGAATGCCGCCGGGACACAACATGACACTCGCCGCGTTGGGCGGCGTGATCCTGTGGTTCGGTTGGTACGGGTTCAACCCCGGCAGCACGCTGTCGGCGATGGACTTCGAGGGCATCGGCCGCATCGCCACCAACACCACCCTCGCCGCGTGCGCCGGTGCTATGACGGCCGTCGCCTTCGTCTACTTCCGTACCAAGAAGTTCGACACCGGCATCAGCATCAACGGGCTGTTGGCTGGACTCGTCGCGATCACCTGCCCCTGCTATTGGGTGTCGCCGAGCGGAGCGCTCGCGATCGGGGCGATTGCCGGCTTGGTGGTCGTGGTCGCGGTCGACTTGACCGAGTGGATCCGGGTCGACGACCCCTGTGGTGCATTCGCGGTGCACGGCGCGGCCGGCATCTGGGGCACGCTCAGCCTCGGGCTCTTCGCGGTCGGCAACTACGGCGCGGCCGGAGCGTCAGGGTCCGACACGTCGGGCGGCACCGTCAAAGGCCTGCTCTACGGCGGGAACGCCGACCAGTTGATCGCGCAGATCAAGGGCAGCGCGACGATCACGTTGTGCACGCTCGCGGCTGGCCTCCTGCTCATGTACGCCGTGAAGCTCACCAGGACGCTGCGGATTTCCGAAGCCGGCGAGATCGAGGGTCTCGACATCCACGAACACGGGGCACCTGCGTATCACCCCGAGCCCGGCTACGCGGGCTACTCACCGGTTCCGAGCGTCAAGGCGATCAACGGCGGAGGCTTCAGGGGACCGGACTTCGTCACCACCGGAGCCACCGAACAGGTCGAGTGACACTCCCGGACCGGTCGGGGCACAGGAGCGGAGTGGGGTCGGGTCGCTGGACCCGATCCGCTCCTGCGCCGGGCCCGAGGGCTCCCGTGCCTCGAGCTGACCCGGGTGGGTCCACCGGACACGCGTCGACTGGGCCGCGGTTCGAGGGAGAGAACGTGGTGCAACAAACTCGCGACGCGCAGACGAGCGGCTGGACCGGACTCGAGGTGGCAACGATCCAATGGCCGGCGCAGGCGGCTCGGCGCGAAGACCGCTTGGCTCATGGAGAACCGAACCTGCTCCTCGTCGAACCCGGGGCGGTGGTCCCGGACGTCGATCTCTTTCTCGAGGACTGGACCTACACCACCGCGTTGCCAACGGAACTCGACACCCGACGGAGCGCGCTCACACGGCGCGCCAGAGCGCGTCGCGACGCAGCATCCCGCTTGACGACGCCCACTCTCGACCCGGTGCACAACGTGCTCCGGCTCGGAGACCGATCACTCATCCTCGCCCCGATCGAAGTTCGTCTGCTGAGAGCGTTTCTCGGTAGTCCAGGATCGGTTCTCTCCCGGGACACGCTCATCGGAGCGGTGTGGCCCGACGGCGCACCCAAGAGCAACACTCTCACGGTGCAGCTCGCTCGACTGCGCAAGCGCGTTGCGCCGCTGCGCCTGTCGATCCTCACCTTTCCCAACCACGGCTACCTGCTCGAGCTACCGGGCCAGTCGATCGTCGACGGCAGCGGAGCTGCGAGCCGCTCGACCAGGACACTGCGACCAACGAGTCAGGCCAACTCGTAGCCAAGGCCGCTGAACGCGGTTCGGAGCAGCAAGCTGCGTCCCGGCTCGTAGAGCACGCGATCCATCAGCGGATACCCGAGCTTGCGCCGACGCCCGACGAGCGCGATCGCGCCGACGATGTCGATGCGGATGGTCAAGGAGCTCTTGGGTAGGAACAGGCGCCGACCGAACGGGAACCAAAGCTCCAGACCGTCTGCGAGGATTGCGAACTGGCAGGGAAGCCACTTTGCGTGGATGTAGGAAGCGACCGCGAGCAGCGCCGCCCACTGAATCGATCGACTCCAACCGATGACCAGGAGCGAGACTGCAAGAGCAAGCAAGAGCCTCGGCCACCACCGCAGGAAACCACTCCCACCCTGGTAGCTGGCGGCTTCTGCCATCCGGCCAATCCTACAAAGATCGCGCGGCGCGAACGCGTCCGACGTCTGGGCTCGCACCCACCCTCATTCGTCCAGTCGAGCGGCACGGAGCTGGTCGATGATGCCCTCGCGATCACCGTGCCGGCTGAGGTCGAGACGCACGATGCGACGGATCGCGCGCTGGTAGTCGTCGAACGACACGTCGGCAACGGCAGGCTCGACGGGCACCACGGTGCGGATGTCCGCTCGGGGAATCGTGGTGAGAATCGTCCTGGCCCGTACGGGACTGGCCAAGAGCAACGCGTCGGTGGTGAGCACCGCGGTCACCTTGTGGGTGGGCCCCAGTGCATCGCTCGTGCCGGCTTCGAGCGCCAAGACCGAGGAGCCGTCGGGGATGTGCCTCCTCAAGCCCCGGAGCAAGAGCCGGTCCGACACGCCCATCCCTCGCAGTCTCTCAAACGACGAAGCCATGGCGCCTGCATCCGTCGCACGGTCCCCGCGTCGTCCGCGTCGACGACGCCGGCTGAGCACTATCCCTGGGTGCGCCTCACGGTGATCGACGAGGTCGGGCAGTGTTGGGCGGCGAGCTCGACGCGGTCCTCGTGGCCGGTGGGGTCGCCGACGACGATCGCGATGCCGTCCTCGTCGAGGTCGAAGATCCCCGGCGCCCAGAACGAGCAGTTGCCCGACCCCATACACGTGTCGCGGTTGATCTGGATCTCGATGCCCATCGCGAGGTCCTGAACGATCAGGCCGGCTCGAACTCGAGCGGCAGGCGGTCGGCCTGCCGGATACCCGTGGAGTAGTGCACGTCGGCGTCCTCGGCGATGCGATAGTCGGGGATGCGTCGGTGGAACTCCTCCAGCGCGACGCGTAGCTCGAGGCGCGCGAGGTGCGCGCCGAGGCACAGATGGTGACTGCCGCCGAACGCGAGGTGACGGTTGGGGTCGCGCGAGAAGTCGACCTCGGGCGGGCCGAACTCGCCTTCGTCCATGTTGGCCGCGCCGAGCACGAGGTTGACGGCGTCACCCGCGCACAGCTTGACGCCGCGCATCTCGTAGTCCCGTGCGACGGCACGCGGCACGAGCATCACGGGCGTGAGCCAGCGCAGCATCTCCTCGACCGCGCCGGGGACGACGGCAGGGTCGGTGAGCTGGTGGCGGTGGTCGGGATGGACGGCGAGGAAGGCGATCATGCAGTCGAGCGTGGCGGTGACGGTGTCGAGCCCGCCGATGAGGAGCAGGTGGCTCATGCCGAGCAGCTCGCGCTCGCTCAACGGCTGGCCGTCGATGGTGGAGTTGACGATGTGCGACAGCAACCCGTCGTCGGGCGTGCCGCGGCGCCGGGCGATCGCATCGCGGAAGTACTCGTTCATCTCGCGGCTCGCCTGCACGCGGATGCGCTCGGCCCCCTCGAAGTCGCCGGGGTCGACGTCGGGGCGCACGTTCATGTCTCGCCACTGCAGGAACATGGGCAGGTCCTCGCGCGGGAGTCCCATCAGCGGGAGGAAGATGCGCGAAGGCAGCGGCGTGGCGAGCTCGGCGTGGAAGTCGCACGAGCCGCGGGGCGCGAAGTTGTCGATGAGCTCGCGCACGATGCCGCGCACCTCGGGCTCGTGCTTCTCGATCTCGCGCGGCACGAACTGCGGGTTGAGCAATCGCCGGTACTTGGTGTGCTTCGGCGGGTCGACCTCGAGCGGGATCTGCGGCTGCTCGCCGAGGTAGATGGGGAGATCCTCCGACGTGAAGACCTCGGGGTGGCGCATCGCCCAGAAGATGTCCTCGTAGCGGCTGAGGAACACCTCCGGCCGGCTGCCGCCCTCACGGCGCGCCACCGGACACTCGGCGCGCAGCTGCTCGTACACGGGGTGCGGGTCGTCGGCCGTGCGCTGCGAGAGCAGGACGCGCAAAGCCTCGTTCTCGTCGATCTGGGTCATGTCACTCCTGTCCCCCCGAAACGAAATCTCAGGCCGGCACGGGCTCCGTGAGCGCCCCGACGTCGAAGCCGAACACCGCGGCCGCGTTGCCCGACACGATCGCGCGGACGTCGTCGTCGGGTACGCCCTCGAACTGCTGACTCGCGACCTCCTGTGAAGACGGCCAGGTTCCCTCGGGGTGCGGGTAGTCGTTGCCCCACATCAGCGTCTCGACGCCGGTGGTGCCGCGATTGTTGATCGCGACCGGGTCGTACATGAACGTGGCCGCGCACTGCCGCCGGATCAGCTCGCTGGGCTTCAGCGACAGCTTGGGGTTCGCCCACATGTGGTGGTCCTGGTAGATGGCGTCGGCCTGCGTCATGATCCAGGCCAGCCACGAAGCGCCGGTCTCGACCGTGACGACGCGTAGCCCCGGGAACCGGTCGAGCGCGCCGCCGGCGGCCATGGTGAGGATCACCATCGGGCCGTCGAGCTGCGCGCCCATGAGGTAGTTGATGACGGCGCCACCCGGGCCACGTGCGACTCGGGGCTCGTGACCGGTGCCGGAGTGGAACGTGAGCGGCAGCCCGATGTCCTGCGCCGCCGCCCAGAACGGGTCGTACGCCTCGTCGTTGTACGGGCGGTCGGGCACGTGCGCGGGCAGGAACAGCGCGCGGAAGCCCTGCTCCGCCGCCAGTCGTGCGTCGTCGATCGCGCCGTCGACGTCGAGCATCGCCACGAGGCCGACGGGCAGGAGTCGTGGGTCGGCGAAGACCTCGGAGGCCCAACTGTTGTAGGCGCGGCACATCGCGCGCTGGAACTCGGCGTCCTCGGACGAGAAGCACGCCTGCAACGCGAACGTGGGGAAGATCACCTCGGCGCTCACACCGTCGCGGGCCTGGTCACGGAGCCGGTCGTCGGCGTCGAACTCGCCGACCACCGCCACCTCGCGCTGAGACGCCGGCATCAGACGGCGTGGGCGCATGTTCTCCACCACGAGGGTCCGCCACTCGCCCACGGTCTCGATGCGTGGCACCCGGTCGCGGAACCTCGCGTCGACGCGCTCGCCGAACAGCTCGATCGGCTCCGTGACGTGTGCGTCGGTGGAGATGAACGGCACGCCTCGGTAGGTCATGGGGAAACCTTAACGTCGGTGCCCGGGCGGCGCGTCACGTCGCCCGGGGCGTGATGCCGCACTCGGCGCGTACGACGTCGGCGGCGCCGAGGAGCACGCGTGCGATCGCGATCGAGTCCGTCATCCAGAGAGGATGCCAGCAAGATCGTCGCGGCTCGGCCCCGGGAACGGCGGCGACTCGGCGTCGGCGTACGCCGCCAGCTTGTCCATGAAGCCCGGACGGGCGAAGACCTCCTGCGGGAGCGCCAGGCACATGGTGATCTCGAAGGCAGCGCGGAGGGCGTCGCCGTCGTGCGGCATCGCCTTCTGGAGCAGCGCGAGCGCCGGGTCGGCCGGTGGCGGCGGCTCCGCACCCGCGCGAAGCGCGTCCATCTCGGCGATTCGCGCGCGGTCGGCGTGGATCTGGTTCCAGAAGAACGGTGTCGCGCGTGCCTCCGTGAGGTCGTCGACGCGGATCGCCAGTGCCACCGGGTCGTCGAACGCGTCGCGGGCGGCATCGCGCACGCACTGTGCCTGGACGAGACCGACGCTGATGCCGCGTCCCGCCGACGGGTTCGTGCACGCCCACGCGTCGCCGACGGCGACGACCCCGGTGACGACCGGCCGTCCGTGAACCACGAAGCGGCGGTGCTTGTCGAGGATCGCCGCCATCGCGAGCACGCCGGTGATCGGATCACCGTCGAGCCAGTGCGCGTGCAGCGGGCACGCGCGCACAACGTTGGAGAACTGCTCGGGGTCGCGCACCTCGCGGAGCAGCGGGTCGGATGCCGCCGCCCACAGCGTGACCGACCACGTGCCGTTGTCGCCTGGGAGCGTCAGCAGCGAGAACGTTCCCATCGGCGCGAGCGGCGGGCCGAACATCGGCGGTACCGCGTCGCCGGCGTAGTAGCGCGTGTAGTAGACGAACCCCTGGTCCTCCGACTCCATCTCGGGTGGTCGGGCGCCGAGCGCCGCGAGCCAATCGGCGAGCGGGCTGCGGCGGCCCATCGCGTCGACGACGAGGTCGGCCCGCAATTCGTCACCGCCCTTCGTGCGTACCCCCGTGACGTGCGGCACGTGGTCGACGACAGACGCGCCGGTGAGCAATCCGTCGACGCCCACGCCGCGGCGGACGGTCACGCCGGGATGATGCCGCGCCGCACCGGCGAACACCGCTTCCACGGTCGGGCGGCGGCCGGTGGGGAAGTGGAAACGGTCGTCACCCGGACGCGGCTCGCCCGCGAGCGCGGGCGGGAGGGCGGTGAGCGGCTCCCACACGTAACAGCCGGCGTCGACGAGACGCGCGGTCAGCCCCGGCAACTCGGCGTCGAGGATGAGCTGCACACGCGGGAAGATGTTGTGCGGCTGGTGGAACTGCGCGACGCCGGCGCGCGGCCACTCGTTCCATGCGTCCCTGGGGTGATCGGGGGCACCTACGGGGTCGCGTTCGAGGACGGTGACGTCGTGCCCGTCCCGCGCGAGCAGCATCGCGGTGGACAGGCCGATCACGCTGCCACCGCAGACGACGACAGATGTCATGGGGTGCCCTCCCCTCGGGTGTGCCTCGCAGGGTACCGACGCGGCGGGACCCGGTAGGTTCGCCGGCCATGACGCGCCCGTTCCCGGACGGCTTCGAGTGGGGCACGGCCACCGCCGCGCACCAAATCGAAGGGGGCAACTGGAACAACGACTGGTGGGCGTGGGAGCACACGCCCGGCTCCGGATGCGTGGAACCGAGCGGCGACGCGTGCGACTCGTGGCACCGCTGGCGCGACGACGTCGCGCTCGTCCGCGACCTCGGGATGGACACGTACCGCTTCTCGATCGAGTGGAGCCGCATCGAGCCCGAGGAGGGGGAGTGGTCGCGCGCGGCGATCGACCACTACCGCCGCATCGGCGACGCGCTGCTCGAGGCGGGCGTGCGGCCGGTGGTCACCTTCCACCACTTCACGTCGCCTCGTTGGTTCGCGGCGTACGGCGGATGGAAGGACGACGGCGCGGCCGATCGGTTCGCGCGGTTCTGCGAGCGCGCCGCGCGCGAGCTCGCCCCGGTTCTCCATCGTGCCTGCACGCTGAACGAGCCGAACATCGTGGCGATGTTCGGCTACGTGCTCGGCACGTTCCCGCCCGGTGGGAAGGACTTCGCCGACGGACAGCGGGCGATCCAGGGCTTCTGCGACGCGCACCGCAAGGCGGTCGACGCCATCAGGGGCGCCGCGCCCGGTGTGCCGGTCGGCTTGACCCTCTCCATGAACGAGTTCCACGCCGTCGACGGCGGCGACACGATGGTCGAGCAGATTCGCTCCGTGATGGAGGACCCGTTCCTCGACGTCACCGACGGCGACGACTTCTTCGGCGTGCAGAGCTACTCGCGGCTCGTGGTCGGACCCGGCGGCCCCACCGACCCGCCGGCCGACTCGCTCGTCCTGCCGATGGGGTACGAGTACTGGCCACAGGCGCTCGCCACGACCATCCGGCGCGCGTGGGACTACACCCGCAGGGCGGTGCCGATCCTCGTGACCGAGAACGGCATCGGCACCGGCGACGACGATCTCCGTGTCCGTTACGTGGAGACGGCCCTCGGCGGTGTGCTCGACTGCCTCGACGACGGCGTCGACGTGCGTGGGTACACGTACTGGAGCCTCCTCGACAACTTCGAGTGGGCCCACGGGTACGGCCCCGAGTTCGGCCTCGTCGCCGTCGATCGTGCGACCTTCGCGCGCACGCCGAAGCCGTCCGCCCGGTGGTACGCCGAGGTCGCGGCCGCGAACGCGCTCTGACGCGCGTGTCAGCCGTGGGCGCCGCCGTCGATGCGCAACGACGTTCCGGTCACGAAGCGCCCGTCGTCGGACGCGAACGTGGCGATGATCGACGCCACCACCTCGGGCGGCGCGAAGCCCTCGGCGAGGACCGGCGACATCTTGGCGAACAACATCCAGTCGGTGTCCTCGGGCAACATCCCCGGCGTCGTCTCCGTGATGCCGCTCTCGATGCTGCCGGGTGCGACGGCGACGGCGCGGATGCCGCGCTTGCCGTACTCGATGGCGATGCAGTGCGTGAACGCGTCGATCCCGCCCTTGCTCGCCGAGTACGCCGCCATGTACGGGTGCCCGAACGACGTGGCGGTGGAGCTGAAATTCACGATCACGCCGTGCCCCTGGTCGAGCATCACCGGCAACGCGGCGCGGGTCATCAGGTACGTGCCGGTGAGGTTCACGCCGATCACCTGGTTCCACACGTCGAGGGTGGACTCGTGGGTGTGCGCGGCCCGCAGGATCCCGGCCGCGTTCACGAGCACATCGAGGCCGCCGAGCCGGCCGGTGACCTCGCCGACCGCGGCTCCGACCGCGGCCTCGTCGGACACGTCGAGCCGCGCGGTGGTGAGCCGGCCGTCGACCCCGGCCTCGCCCGCCATCTGCCGGGTCTGCGCCAGCCCGGCTTCGTCGACGTCGACCGCGTGCACCGTGCCCGCCTCGGTGAGGAGGCGCAGGACCGTCGCCCGGCCGATCCCCGACGCGCCACCCGTCACGAGGATCCGTCGATCCTGGAAACGCTCCACTCCGTCCTCCTCCGAATCAGGCCTCGTCGGGCAACTGCGGTGCCCACGCCGAGCCGTTGGTGTGCGTGCCGCTCCCCACGAACAGAGTGTTGCCGGTCAGGTACCCGCATTCCCCACTGGCGAGGAACACTGCCACCGGGGCGATGTCGGTCTCGGGGTCGCCGAGGCGGCCCATCGGGGTCGACGCCCCGGCCTGCGCGCGCAACTCCGGGTGGTCCGCCGGTTCCTGAACGAGGACCCGCCCACCGCCGTTCATCCGTCAGAACCGCGCGACATAGCCGCGCGTTCTGACGGATGAACGAGGACGGCGGGA
>Ga0187777_10002434_pt1 | contig 11915 bp, 13 predicted proteins | sample 1015_Q2_SP5_10_M_FD_132416 | JGI IMG/M metagenome (GOLD analysis project Ga0187777, IMG submission 132416) | Tropical peat soil microbial communities from peatlands in Department of Meta, Colombia - 1015_Q2_SP5_10_MG | ecosystem: Environmental > Terrestrial > Soil > Wetlands > Peat | place...
CGGCCGCAGCCCCGACAAGGCGGCGCGTCTCGAACAAATCGAACGGCAGGATCTTGGCGGCAAGCGTCGCCAGAATGTCGAAGCCGCCGCCGTACATGTAGAGATTGACAAAAGACAGCGCGCGCTGGTCGCTAAAGCCGGAACGATAGAGCGAGACCAGAAGCGCGCCGTATTGGGAATGGGTGTAGTCGTCCCAACCAACTCCGTAGTCGCGGAAAGTTGCTAGCGCAATTGCCGCCGTCGCGGCGAGGACGCCGATTGCCAGTTTGTCCAGCCGGCGTTCGGCTGGAGTTGCCTTCGATCGCAAGGCGAGGGGAGTTACCGCAATTTGCTGCACGCTTGGCCCGGTCCCAGATACGCCGTTTGATTTCATGAAGCGCGTGAGCCGCTCTGGCAATGCGGCAATGCGCAGCGATGTCTTGGCGGCGTTTGTGTTCGCACCAGCGACTGAATGCGCGCAAGCGAGAAGCGGGGCTTCAAGCCCCGCTTCCGCCGTTGGATCGCATTGCTGCCGAAGCCGTCACTTCATGGCCGCTTCAAACATTTCGGCGACATAGTCCCAGTTCACCAGATGGTCGAAAAACGCCTTAAGATAGTCCGGCCGCCGGTTGCGGTAGTCGATGTAGTAAGAGTGCTCCCAGACGTCGCAGCCGAGAATTGGCTTGGCGCCATGGACCAGCGGATTCTCGCCGTTCGGCGTTTTCATAACGGCGATCTTGCCGTCTTTGACCGCGAGCCAGCACCAGCCTGAACCGAATTGCGTGACACCGGCTTGTATGAGGTCTTCCTTCGCCTTGGCCAACGGGCCGATATCGGACACGATCTGCTTCTCGAGCTTTCCCGGAAGCTTGTCGCCGCCACCGCCCTTCTTCATCCATTTCCAGAAATGAATGTGATTGTAATGTTGCGCGGCATTGTTGAATAAGCCTGGATTTTTGCCAAAAGTGCCCTTGACGACTTCTTCGACCGGTTTGTTTTCCCACTCGGTGCCCTTGGCCAAATTATTGCCGTTGGTCACGTAGGCCTGATGATGCTTGTCATGATGATATTCGAGGGTCTCGCGCGACATGTATGGCGTAAGAGCGTCATACGGATAGGGAAGGTCTGGCAGGGTGAATGCCATAGGTGTGCTCCTCAATGTGAGTCTGCTGGAATGTCCCGGGTGCAACAGTCTGGGAACGTGAAAGGTTCCTCTAAATAGGGCCAAGTGCGAGGTTGGGCAACTTGCCCGCGCTTCGGCCAGGGGCAAACCGAAAGGCACGTACTGCGAGCATTGCCGCAGCAGAATAACGCTTGCGCGAGATGGCGAGCGCCGTCACAATATCGACTCAATTGTTCTCCGCCATCCGACGAACTAAGGATGTGTGTATGTATTTGCTTTTGTTGGGGTTTGGGGTGGTCCTCAGCGCCGCGGGCATCCTCCTTGCGGCCGCGGGCCTATCCGTGCGCGAGGGCAGTTTTGACGCCGGCCTCGTCACCCCAGGCATCGTCTCCGCCGTCGGTGGATTTCTCCTGATTGGTCTCGGCTTGGCACTGCGGACCTTGCAGCGGATCGAACAGGCGCTTGCGGCTCGGGCCACGCCGCGCATCGCGCAGGGAGAGATCGCTGGCACCACCGAATTACCCGGCCATGTCGGCGGACCCGGCCTATTTCCGTTGCCGAGCCAAACGAGCCCTGCGCCGCAACCGCCCGCACCAGCCGTGAGGACAGGCGACGATCAACCGGCGAATACCGGCGCGGAGAAATCTTCGGAGGCCGCGCGCGTCGGCAACAGGCTTCTGCCGCCATTTCCGAAGATCGCAGTCTCGGCGGGCAATGAGGCCACTGCCGAAGCCGATGCGTTACATTCCGGCAAACGAGGCAACGGTGTGGCCGCCGCGCGCGCTGCACTGCGGCTGCCGATAGGCGAACGTCCCACCGCACCACCCGAACGGCTGAAGGCTCCGGCTTTTGATATTCTGTGGCCAAAAGGCCAGCGGCCGACGCGCGTCGCGCAACCGGCACCGGCACAGGCTGCTCCAGTTCCGCCGAAGGAGCCTCAGCACGACATGCCGCAGCCGCGTGAGACCGCAGTCCAAGCACCTGCCCAAGATGCGGCCGGTCAAAGCACGGACGCTCAGGCAGAGGCTACCCAGGCAGAGGCTACCCAGGCAGAGGCTACCCAGGCAGAGGCTACCCAGACGGTGGTTACCCAAGTAGCGACTGATGACAGCGCCGCTAAGCCGGTTTCGGTCCTCAAATCGGGCGTTGTTGATGGCATGGCCTATACGCTCTATTCGGACGGGTCGATCGAAGCGCAATTGCCGCAGGGTACGTTGCGTTTCGGTTCGATCACCGAGTTGCGGCATCACCTCGAGCAAAGCGCGTAAGACAATCGTGAAAGCGCGGGCTTGGCGAAGCTTCGCCGGCGCACGCCGGTTGAGTTTTCCAAGCGATTACGCCGCCGGCGCCAGCGCCGCGCGGGCGTCCGCGCGGATACGCTCCACCATGGATCGGAAGCCGTTAGAACGCTGCGGAGTAAGATGTTCCCGCAAACCCATGCTCTCAAACAACTTGATCGCGTCGGTCGACAGAATGTCCCGCGCCGTCTTGCCCGAGTAGATCGCAAATAAAATGGCGATCAGGCCGCGGACGATATGGGCGTCGCTGTCACCTTCGAATGTCAGAACGGGGCCGCTGCCGCCATTGCGACGCACCGTCGTATCAAGCCAAACCTGGCTGGCGCAGCCTTGAACCTTGTTGGCATCGTTGTGCGCCGCTTCCGATAGCGGCTGCAGCTCTCGTCCGAGCTCGATCAGGTAGCGATAGCGGTCGTCCCAATCGTCAAGCGCCGCGAAATTTTCGATTATCCCGTCGATGTCAGTCATTGCGCCGAAGCCTCAACGCTCGTTCGCTTATCCGCCCTCTATATAGAGAGACAGGCTCGCGGGGTCGATATGGCGGCAAGGGCGGAACGAGGCGACCGCGTATCTTTCAGGCCGTCGAGACCGTCAACCAAGGCATGATCCGGAAAAGTCGAAACCGGTTTTCCGAAAAGAATGCCCCATCAAACATCTAGAAGCCGAATCGATCTAGTTTGAAACGACTGCGCTCTAGACGTGTTTGGGATCTTTGTGCGGCGACGGACCGCGCCAGGGTGTAATGAGATCGGCCGGCGTGAGCGTGTTCTGCGAGGCCTCCGCGGTCGATCCACCCGATCGCCCGCCGTTTCCCGATCCGCCGTCGTTTGGCTTGATATTCTTCGTCAAGAACTCGTAAAGCATCCTCGCCCCCGCCTGAGCGCGGTTGCCGAGCTCGGTCGCAACATGGGAACCCACCGTGCAGGCGTCGGGCTGTCGGGCGCAAAATTGGCGAAGATCGCCGACGGTCGCCGATGCGGCCGAGATAGCATCGGATGCGCCGACTTGGCTTGCCGGAGGCTCTTGCGACGAGCCGCTCGGCAACAGGATCAGCACGAGGCCGAGCCAGAAAGCCATTCGCAGCAAAAAGAACATGACACCCAGATCCCCTGCGGCAGATTATGCCGCACGCGTGAAACGCTACCAGCAACCGCTGAATGCCGCGTTTGCGCGCAGAGGAGGTTTTTGCGCATATTTGCCGCAAATTTTCGAGCAATTGGAAAAAATATAGTTTATCTAAAATTTGAGCTAATCCGGAGAAAAGCCGCTCCATTGCGGAGTTTTGACCGCAAAACATTCCCGATTTGCCTGCGATCGGCTCATATTTTGCGGCTGCGGTGGCCGTTCGAGGCAACGACCGATTCACCATGATCGACTTTTGCTCCCGATCGGAGACAAACCGCAAATCCCACGCCACCGGCGCAGACCGGGCCTTAGCGTTCGTTTAAGCGGCCTCTGACACGATCGGCCGCAGATAATGGGGAGCGCGTCTGCAGTTTCGGGGCGCGCATGGGGAGGTGGGTCTGTTCGCGCCGATTGGAGATTATGTCGAAACGCTGGTGCATCCAGCGGCGCGGCAAGATGCGCCGCGCGCGGCGCGGCACCGCGCCTTTATCGCAACGCGCATCCTCGGCAGTATCGTCGCGCTGGCGTCGCTGCCGGTCTATCTCGTCGTCCGCGGCGCGCCAGCCGCGATCGAGACGTTCGTCTTTGCCTGGCCCGTCGTGCCCATTTTGATTGCGTATTTTTTGTCGCGCACCGGCCGCTACGAGGCCGCTCACGCGCTGTCGTCGTTTTCGTCGACCCTACTGATTGCGTCGATTGCGGCGCTCGATGGCGGTATCTCGTCAATCGCGACGGTTTGGCTCATCGTCGTTCCGCTCGAAGCGGCGCTGTCGGCGTCGCCCCGCGTCGCTGCAACAGCAACGATTTTCGCGGTAAGCGCGGCGAGCCTTTTGGCTCTGATCGGCGAAGGACATTCATTGCCTCAGACGGCTGCGAACGCTCATCCGGCGTTCGCCGGGCTCGGCGTCGTGCTCGCGGCGCTCTATGCAACCGGATTAGCGCTTGGCGCGGGCGCGCTCGCGCGCAAAGGCAAACGGCACGAAGAAGCGCTTGTGCGATCGCACGGCGCGGCAGGCTTGACCGACGTCCGCAAGGCGTGCGCCATTGCCACGGTGAGTCATGAATTGCGCGCGCCGCTTAACGCCATCATCGGCTTTTCCGAAATGCTGATGAAGGAAAATACATTGGCGCTCGACAGCGGCAGACGCGGCGAATATGCGCGGGCGATCAACACGTCCGGACAGCATTTGTTGTCGGTCGTCGACGGCATACTCGACATTTCAAAAATCGAGGCCGGCATCTTCGAGATTGCGCCGGAATCCTTTGCGCCCGCGCCGGTCGTCGCCGCGTGCTGCGACCTGCTCGCGCTCAAAGCGCGTGAAGCGGGGATCGGTCTGGTGAATCTAGCCGGCGAGGATTTGCCGGAAATCGTCGCCGACAAGCGCGCCGTCAACCAGATACTTATCAACCTTCTGTCCAACGCGATCCGATTTACCGATCGTGGCGGCAGGGTCACGGTCGAGGCGCGTGTCCAAGCAGCGGACATTGTTTTCGTGATCGAGGATAACGGCGTCGGCATCAGCGAGCGGAATTTGGCGGCGCTCGGCGAGCCTTATTTCCAGGCTGATGCCTGTCCTGAGCGCCGGCGCGGCGGCACCGGGCTCGGCCTCTCGATCGTCAAGGGCCTTCTGTCTCTGCATGGCGGTGACTTGTGCATCCACAGCCGCGTCGGAGCGGGCACTCGCGTCGCCGTGCGGTTGCCGCTCGATTGCGAACGAGCAAGAACGAGAACCTCGGGTCCCTCCCAGCGGCCGCTCGCGAGATCCTTGCCGCAAAACGGCGTCTTGCGCCCGGTGCCACCTGGTGCGCGCGAAATGCGCTCCAGCCGCCGAAACCCTGAGAAAATGACCGTAAAGAAACGTGCGTAGCCGCAGCCGCCGTCGCAGCCAGACGCTCTCCGCGCGCGCAGCAAGCGCGGGCGGCGCTTTGGTCATTGGCGCCTGGAGCGCAATCAGCCGCCGCCCCGTGGACGCCGTCGCCGTCCTTACCGCCGTCGGCGCAAGCCTTATTATCATTGTGAATGCGATTTTCATGCAATCCGGCATACATCCCGTGCCGTCCTTCAATACGACTTGGAAATCTTCGGACGGACGATCCGATCAGCTTAAGCCCGTTGCGCCGAAGCCCGCGGGGACAGGCGGTCCCGCGCGTCCGGCAATCTCATCGAACGCCTCGCCGGCGGAAAAACCGACGCCGGTGGTGCGGCGCAACGATCCGATCGCCGACCTGATCGGCCCATCCGCGCGCATTGCCGCAGTGCAGCGCGTCTTGTCCGAATATGGCTACGGTCAAATCAAGCCATCCGGAATTTTGGACGATGAGACGACGGCGGCTATTGAAAAATTCGAGCGCGAGCACAACCTGCCGATTACCGGCCGTGTTTCGGATCGGTTGATGAGCGAGCTTGCCGCGGTGATCGGCCGCCCGATCGAATAAGTTCGACGCGGCCCCGGAAGCCGCATCCTCATTCCCAATTTCTCGCATTGAGACCCCGCCCGGCTCCCCGGAAAGCTGATAGTTTGCGACGATGGTCCAGCCGCTGCGAATGCAGGAACGATAACCGCGATGCGCCTGAAATCCGCATTATGGGTTGCCGCCTACCTGCGACGCTGCCAAGTCGAGGGTCGTTCCGCCGTCGTCCGCAGGCGCGGCGCGGAGGAAGCTGGCGCGGTGTTCGTGCGTATCTGCAGGCTTGACGGCACATCGGAGCTGTTTGGACCTGCACCACAGAGCGCACTGGACGATCGCCAAGGGGACCGCATCTTCACCGCATGTTTGTTATCGCAGCCCGCGCCCGACGACGCGATTGAAGCCTATCTGGCGCGCGAAATGAAATTCGATCCCGACCTATGGATCGTCGAGGTCGACGATCCGGCCGGCAGAAACTTTCTCGATATCGTTAGTTAGGGCATGATCCGGAAAAAGCCTGCCCCGGACGTGATCCGGGGTGGAAACCGGTTTTCCGAAAAGATCATGCCTCGTCAATACGCAGAGCCGCAATCGATGCAGTTTGAAACGATTGCGCTCTAAGATGCGTCACGCCGCGCAGCCGCCGGCTGCGCGGCCGGTGCGTGCCGGTCGGCGGGCTTTGCCGCACGGGCGCGCGAGCGGGCATCGTCATCCCAGAACAGCGGCTGATGCCGTTCGACCGGACGTGCCGCGTTCGGCAAGGCCTGCCAGATCGCGACCATATGTTCGGCCGCCGGCACCGGCAGTTCGTCAAACAACGAAGCCAGCGCGTGGACGCGTTCGACCGAGTGGCCGATGGCGACATTGACGAACAGCAGAATGCGACAAAGAACGTCACGCCGGATATCGAGGGCCTTGGCTGCCGTTACGATCGTCTCGCCGAGCTCGTCGTCGGCGAGACGGCGGGCTTGCGCCCGGGAAATCTGTAAGGCTTGCGCGAGATGCTGCACGAACGTTTCCCGATTGCGCGAGAGCGCGGCGGCCTCCAGACGCTCGCCAATTACAGCATCGCGAGGCAGGTTTACGCTGCCGGCGGCAAGCGGAGCGATAATTTCGAGATTGAGCAGAATGAGCTTACGCTCATGGGCGTTCGCCGCAAAGAAAAGCTCGTTGAGCTCCGTGGCGACGCCGCTATCGATCGGCCGGTGCGATTCCGCGACGGGTCCCCGTTTCTGCCTGTTGGCCTGCGATTGCGCCGATGCCACGCCGGGAAGATCTCGGGCAAGCCGTTCGATCACGGGAAGGGGCGGGCAGGAATACTGCGCGAGGGATTCGGCCACGGCCCGGCGCGTGGTGATGTCCACCGCGTCGAGCAGACGCAACGCCAGCTCCGTGTAGTGAAGCTCCTCGTCGGGCGTATGGGCCGGCTTTTGCACATAAAGGTCCGTGAGCACGCGCAACAGCGTCGGGCGCATGTCGACGCCGTCCCGAAACCCAAGACGGGTCAGGCGGTCCAGCCCTGAGAGGCTTGCGCTCTCCATTTGCGTCGCTCGACGGCGATGGCTTGATGAATACGACGTGCAGCCTAAGTGGCCAGCGTTAGCGAACCATTAAGCACAAGCCTTTGTTAACAAATGGTACCGACGACAAAAGAGCAGTCTGGATCGCGACCGCCAAAGCCACCATTGAACTATTGGCTGCGCGCTGGCCGCGTTGCTTCGCCGTCTACCAAAAGCAAAGGAAGCCGTTAAAGCTCGGCGTCCATCGCGACATTTTGGCGGCGCTCGACGGTGCCGTCGCGCCACGCGATCTCAACAACGCCCTGCGCTACTACTGCGGCAATCACTGCTATCTGAAGGCAGAGGTCAGGGGTTCCAATCCCTTCGGGCGCGCCAGCAGTTTCAGCACCTTATCGGCTGTCGGTCTCAGCCGCAGCAGGCTTTGTCCGCAGTATGTCCGCGTAATTCGTTCGACCCACGTTCTTCAGGAACGCGATTCGAGACTTTGATGGCCAAGGATCGGACCAATCCACTCACGGCAGATTCCGTCGAACGCATAGTGGCAAAAATGAAGCCATACATGGACGCGGATCGGCTATCGCGGATAGATCAGAAAGTTCTCTTACAGGAAATCCAGCGCTGCGCGCTTAATTATTCGGCTCGGAAGGGTATTCGATTGACCGAAAAAAATTTAAAGAAACTCGCCCGCCTGAAGAAACTGTTGCGTGATCTCCAGCTGGAGTGCCAACACGCAGAGCAACGGCAGGCTCGGAACGAAATGCCGCAAGAAATAAATGCGAATGGAGTTTACTAGGGAGTTGGTGAAGGTTATGAGCATGAGAAGATTTGTATCACATCGCCACAAAAACAGGGAAGGGATGAAAACCAATATGACCGAGGAACAAATTGAATGTGCAATCAGGGCTGCGGCACAGCAGAGGGAGCGCAACCAAACGCCCGACTTGTTCAAGGGGATTATTTCGGAAAGCACAGCGGCCGTTCTTTTGAGCAAATGCGCGAAACCGCTCGACATACGCGCGTCACTCGTCTGTGCCGCACGCGATCCGCAGGAAATGCTGAGGTTGCTTCGGCCGATAATTACAGGTGCTGATGGCGAGATTTTCCCGTGCCTCGTCGAGATCGCCGAAAAAGAGATAAACCGTCGCCGCGGCTTAATGCACTAAGATCGATTTCGAACAAGATAAGGCGATCCCAAACAGAAATGACATTGGCACCAGTAAAGGAGAAGCAATTTGGACAATCTTCCAGCGATCGCTAAGCCATCAAACAACGTCGGGCAAGGGCTCACTGCATACACGCCTAGGCGCACCTGGAGGGAGGCACTAGCTAAGGTAGAAAATCACACTTACTACCTCCCTGCTGATGCGCGCATCCCTGCTGATACGCCGGAAAACCAAATCAGGCAAATGTGCTGTGCTATGGCACAAACTCTGGACACGCCTGAGATGCACGCTTCCGTGTCCCCGGAAAGCAAACAAGCGCTTTCCTGTATAATTAGGGACATCGCGGAGGGGGTGGAGGAGCCCCAAGATGCAGTAAATAAAGCGGCGCGTCGCATCGCAACCCTAATCGAATATGACGGTGTGCCGATAGATGTCGTCTTTAACGAAATTGGGAGGTCTTTGGTCGGCAAGATTGAGTGTTGCGACGACCTGCTGGATGCCCGTGAAACGGTCGAGTGGGCCCTATTATTCGAGCCTGACAAGAACGAGCTCGCGTACCCGGTCTATGAGCGCGACGAATTTGGGCGTATGGCGGAATACATTTTAAAGCAAAGCCCTTCGTTAACGGCGACAAGCGAGCGGCAGTTCTACAATGACAATCGTCCGATACCTGTCTCGATCGTCAACGCGCATATCGATGCGGTGCTGACAAATTGCCGTCTCTGGGACAGGCATCGCAACGAGCCCTGCAGTGTCGACAATCGCCTCATAAATGAGGTCAGGAGTGCCATGGCTCGCAAGCTCATACGGAGTGGCAGGGTGCCAAGGCAGCAACCCAATGTTAGCTCCGTAAACGCTGTAATCGATCACCTGCCAGCGATTCCTGCGGTCGTCGCGTCGAATCCAATGCACCAATTCGCAGCCGAACGGTTGGAGCTAGACCGTGGCAGCTGGACGTCGAGCGATAAACTCTGGGCAAGCTGGGAGGATTGGTGCAGCTCCGTCGGCCAAGCACCGGGGATTCGCGCGGTATTCTTCAAGGAACTACGCAGCTGGGGCGGCGAATGCATCACTAGTGCCAAGCGGCGGACGGCGGGCAAGCTTGTGCACGGCTACAGGGGGTTCGGTTAAGGGCGTCTAATGGAACGACCACTTGCGCTTCCTGACAGGTTCCGATCCGGGTCGATCTCGGTGCGAACTCGGACTGATCCGGGTCCATTTCGATGCGAACCCTCAGTAACGACACGATATTTCTATCTTGATCCAGGGATCCGGGAAAAGCGGCTTGCTAAATAATCGCGCGCGGGCGCGAGCATATAAACAGAATGTTTTCTTATGCGCGTACGTGTATGTGCGTGTACGTGCGCTCCCCCGGATCAACCGGATCCACGGATCGCGCTCGATATTTATTGCACTTCAAGGTCACTTGCATGGATCGTTACCTGGATCCCCGGATCGCTGATCGACGCCCCGGGGGATCGATCACTGAAATCCGCTTTGGGACGTTGAAAATCGAAACGCGTTTAGGACCCAAATTATTGTGGTGATCAGTGTAGCGCTGAACGATCTTTTTCGGCGCGTTTTGCGGGTAAGGACCCAAGGCACCGCCATCATTCTCTTTCCCCGTTTCGCTATGACCGCCTCATCAGATCCGCCTGTTACGGGCTACTAGCATCCGTGCCATGATGCCTCGCGTTGGCTCTAGGGACGCCCGTCGTTGAGTTTTCGGCTGAACCCGTAGGGAGAGAAGTAGCCCCCATGGTTGGTCACCAAAACTCCGTGCACAAGTCGAGACCCCCAGGCGCGCTCAACTAGTGTCTGCTTTCGGGGGTAAAGCGGAAATAGATCAGCGCGGCGGCAATGTCGCCTCTAGACCCGTTTCGGACACGCAGCCCCAGAAATTGCTGCTCGGCAAAATGATTGTTGAAGGCCATTCCGCTGGTCGCAATTTTTGCCGTAATCTAATCAGTGCAAGCCCCAGTTGGCACGCTTCTAAGCTTTTGGAGGCCGATGCAACGGAGCGCGCAAACCATAGAGGGAGCAATTATATGAAACTAATCCTTGCACTCGCTATTTACTTTGCGATTTGGACGCTCGTGATTTGGGGCTCCATCTACTTCAACAAGAACGTAAGATAAAACGCGCGTGTTGCTCTTGCAGCACTAGCTTTCATGTCCGGTGCGCTCCTCAGCCCACGCCATCAGCGCCTACGGGCCGCTCCGCATCGAAGCAGGTCCGAAATCCTGGGCCGCGCTATTGAGTCGTTTTTGGCGCTTTAATTGTCGTGCTCGGGCTATCGATCATCTGCTTTATGAAAGCAATGGTGGCTTGTGACGCCTGAAGCGGCTAACATTAAAAACCCAGCACCAATCCAGCGATCAACGCTGCGAAAGCCACGGCTGCTGCCGCGATAGCAATACTTGCCTGCAACTGTCGGTTCGAACCAAACAGCGACGCAATGAAGCACAATAGGATGAACCCCAAGCAGAGTTTGAGGATTAGGGCGATCATCGGCCTTTAACTTTCTTCCTTCCTTCTCCCCATTTCATGTCTCACCCGCTTCGATGCGGAGTGGCCCGTGGGTGCTGAAGGCGTGGGCTGAGGAGCGCACCGGACATGAAAGCTAGTGCCGCAAGAGCAACACGCGCGTTTTATCTTACGTTCTTGTTGAAGTAGATGGAGCCCCAAATCACGAGCGCCCAAATCGCAAAGTAAATAGCGAGTGCAAGGATTACTTTCATATAATTGCTCCCTCTATGGTTTGCGTGCTCCGTTCCATCGGCCTCCAAAGTCAACTGGGGCTTGCACTGATTAGGTTACGGCAAAAATTGCGACCAGCGGAATGGCCTTCAACAATCATTTTGCCGAGCAGCAATTTCTGGGGCTGCATGTCCGAAACGAGGCACCAACTCCGGCAGCTTAGCAAAGTTCACGGCGATCCGCCTTGCTTCATCGCGGGAGCCTTAGCCGCTGATCGCCGAAAATAGACATACGCGAGCTAGTGCCGATGTTATAATGCTCGGTGGCGTCGGGCATTGGCCGAGCAGCTTGCCTTCACTTTCACAACCATTTCAGTTGATTGGCCGGGGTTCGGAGATAAGCCGCGCCCATCGGTTGCTTGGACCCCTGAAGCGTATCGGGCATTTCTCAAACACATTCTGCAGGAATTGACCAAAGTCACGGCAACAATCGCAGTTGGTCATGGCGCCGGCTACCTACTCGCCCATGCTGCCGAGCACCCCGGCTCAGCAGGCAGGCTGTGCGTAGTGGCACCGACCTGGCGCGGACCGTTGCCGAC
>Ga0187777_10002435_pt1 | contig 11912 bp, 8 predicted proteins | sample 1015_Q2_SP5_10_M_FD_132416 | JGI IMG/M metagenome (GOLD analysis project Ga0187777, IMG submission 132416) | Tropical peat soil microbial communities from peatlands in Department of Meta, Colombia - 1015_Q2_SP5_10_MG | ecosystem: Environmental > Terrestrial > Soil > Wetlands > Peat | place...
CCTGGCGCAGGGCGGCCAGGGTGCGCAGAAAGCGCACGGCGGGCTCGTCGGCCGCCCCGGCCAGGAGCCGGAGCGCCGCGGCCGGCTGACCGGCGTCGAGAGCCGCGGCCGCATCCCGCACCGGCCCCGGGGCGGGAGCGGGAAGGAGGTCGGCCAGGGGAAGCCTCCGCGCCGCGGTGGCCGGCGCCGGGACTGGCGGGAATGCGGGGTTGTCCAGCTCCTCGACGTCGGCGCTCAGCGACGCATCGAGCGCGGGCGGCGACCCTCCGGCGGGAGCCTGCGCCGGGGCTGCCCGCGACAGGAGCGGCAGGACCAGAAGCGCGAGTGACAGCGGGCGGATGAGCACGAGCCGGGCCGGCCACGAAGCATGCAGGACCACTCCACGCTTGTCCAAAGGCGGCCACCGCCGGCCCGGGCCGCGTTCCCCGGATCCCGGGGGTTCCCCCCGGGCGAGAGAGCGGGAGCAGCGCTACACTCGGGCTTCCGGGAGACCCCGGGGTTCCCTCATGGACGTCCGCACCCAGACGGCGCTGCTCGCCTCCATCGTGGCCACCGCGCTCGGCCTGTCCATGGTCCTCCGGCCGCACCACGCCCGGGTGGTCACCGCCTATGCGCTGTTCGCCTTCAGCGCCGGCGCCTTCTACCTGTTCAGCTTCCTCGAGTCGGTCTGCCTGAGCAGCGCCCTGCTCGACTGGCCGCTCCGCATCAGCGTCGGCGCCAGGCTCCTCTCCGGGGCCCTGCTCCCGGCCGCTGCGCTGGCCTTCTTCCTCGAGTTCCTGGGCGGGGGGAGCGCCGGGCGCCGCACCAGCCGGCGGGTGGCGCTGCTCGGCGCGTTTCTCGGGCTGGGCGTGGCGGTCAGCCCGCTGGCGCTCTCCTGGTGGGGCGCTGGCGTGGTCATCGTCTGGGCGGCGGCGACGCTGGTCGGGTCCGTCTCGCTGCTGGTGTGGAGGATCCGGCAAAGCGACTCGCGCACCGAGCGCGCCCGGCTGGCCTACCTGGCCATCGGCGCCGGCGCCTCCCTGTTCTTCTCCGGGCTGGACCTGCTTCCCCTCCTCGGCGTGCCCTTCCCCACGCTCGGTCCGGTGGTGAGCACCCTCTACCTCTTCTTTCTCGCCCAGACCCTGCTCCGCCTGCGCCTCATGGACCTGCACGAGCTCCTGGGCAAGGTGGTCAGCCAGACCGTCCTGGCGCTGATGCTGGCCGCGGTGTTCCTGGTGCTCACCGTCTGGGTCAAGGAGCGGCAGTCACTGTTCGTGTTCAACACCGTGCTCGCCGCCTTCGTCATCGGCATCCTCCTCGAGCCCCTGCGGGCGAAGGTCGACCAGCAGATGGTGCACCTGCTCTTTCGCGAGCGGAGCGAGCTGCTCGCCAGCCTGGCCACCCTCCGGGCGCGGCTGGCCAACGTCATCGATGTCGCCGAGGGCGCGGCGATGACGCTGGATGCTCTGAACGAGACGCGCCGGGTGACCCACGCCTCGCTCTATCTGCTCGCCGAGGATCGGCCCGGGTACCGGCTGGTCGATCATCGAGGCCCCGAGCCGACGCTCTTCCTCGACGCCGCCGGAGCGCGCGGTCTGCTGGCCGCGGCGAGCGGCGGGGAGAAGGCGCTCCTCCTGGAGAACCTCGAGCGGCGCATCGACGAGATCCGCCAGCGCAGCCCCGAGGGTCGGCGTGGCCGGGAGGAGTTGCGCCGGATGCTGGACACCCGCAACGCGCTCGGGGCGATGAAGGCGGGGATCAGCGTTCCCCTGTCCGGCAACGACCGGGTGATCGGCTTTCTCAACCTCCTCGACGAGCGCGTCCCGGAGGCCTTCGCCTCGGACGAGATCGCCATGGTCCTCGACGTGGCCGAGCGCCTGGCGACGGTGGTCGAGAACAGCAAGCTCTACGAGCGGATGCGCGAGCGGGACCGGCTGGCGGCGCTGGGCGAGATGGCCGCCGGCCTGGCGCACGAGATCCGCAATCCGCTCGGCGCGATCAAAGGCGCGGCCCAGTGCCTCAGCCCGCGCGAGCGGACGGGAGAGGACGGCGAGTTCCTCCAGGTCATCGTCGAGGAGGTCAACCGCCTCAACGGCGTGGTGAGCGAGTTCCTCGACTACGCCCGCCCGATGAAACAGAACTTCGGGCCCACCGACATCAACGAGGTGGTCACCCGCACCATCCGCCTGGTGCAGAACGCGGTCCCCGGCCACCTCGAGCTCGACGTCCAGCTGGCCGCTCAGCTCCCGGCGGTGGATGCCGACGCGGAGCAGCTCAAGCAGGTGCTGCTCAACCTCGTCCAGAACGCCATCCAGGCGATGGGGGACCGCCCGGGGAAGATCCGCGTCCAGACCTCGGGCCCGGAGCGGTTCCAGGACCTCCGGGGCGGGCCGGAGTTCGTCGAGGTCGAGGTCATCGACGAGGGTCCGGGCATCCCCTCGGACCAGCAGCCGCACATCTTCGTGCCCTTCTACACGACCAAGCAGACCGGGACCGGTCTGGGGCTGGCCATCTGCCAGCGCATCGTCAAGAGCCACGGCGGGACGATCTCCGTCCAGAGCCGGGCGGGCGAGGGCTCGGCCTTCCTCGTCCGGTTGCCCGCCCTGGGTCCGGACCGCGTGCCGGAGCGTCCGGCGGAGGCGACGCCGGCGCCCGGGGTCACTCCGCCGTTGCGCGGCCTGCGCACGCGGGCCCGGCGCCGGAGCCAGGCCTGAGGAGCCTTGCAAAGTTTGCGAGGCAAACTTTAGCGCCGGCACCGGTCTGACCCCCCTCCGTCAGACTCAAGAGGCTGGAGTCATTATGGAATTCGGCCGGAGGGCATGGCTTGTCCCTTGCTGTCGGACCGACCTGGATTCCCATGCGCACGCTCAAGAACGTCCTCGCCGGGTCGCTTCAACTGTTGCTGGTGTTCACGCTCACCGCGGGACCGACGCCGCTCGGCATTCCACGGGCGCTCGCCGCTCCGCTGCCGAGCGACACGCCGGGCATCAAATCCTTTTACCCACCCCGGCTGATGATCATCTTCGACACCTCGAAGTCGATGGCGTTCTACCCGGGCGACCCCAACGACGACCCCACGCCCATCGCCCAGGACTGGGACCCGACGACGATGACCCCGGTCCTCAACGACCCGAACTGCCAGAACAAGTGGTGCCTCGGAAAGCGCGCGCTCTACGTGGCACTCCCCCAGTACTCGTCCCGCATCGACATGGGCCTGGCCAGTTACAACCAGTACTACGAGATCGCCACCAACCCGCCGAACTACCGGACCATCTGCACCTACGACGAGATCGCCCTCGGCAATTCGCTCTGGAATCTGCCAGGCACCAAGTTCACCTCGACACCGAGCGCCATCGGCGATCCGGCTCTCAACAGCACCGCCATCCCCGGGACCCCGTTCACCTGCACGCCGACCAATGCCACCGGCTCCCACCAGTGCGAGCGCTCCTCGGTGGCCAACCAGAACGCCACCTCGATCACCACCAACCTGCTCGGGAGCCCGGCCTACACGACCGGCTCGACGCTGACCGACTCCTCCGGCCTGGTCTACACCTACTGGAAGAAGAGCAGCGCCCAGCAGAACACGGTGGCCGCGAACTTCGGCGGGACCTGCCCGGTCACGCTGAGCAGCTACACCGGGCCCTACTTCGGCTGCAGCGCTGCCGCGCCCTGTGACCTGACGGGAGGCACCTCCGCCCTGGTGGTCACCCCGGTGACGGCGACCTTCGGCGCCAGCCAGGGCTCCACGACGACCATCGGCGGCAATCTCTACAACGTCAACAGCGGCCAGCCGGTGACCAAGACCTTCACCGGGAGCTGCGGCATCGCCAGCCCGTACACGGGGAGCAACGCCGGCTGCAACGGCGTCACCGGGGGCTGCACGCTGAGCTCGTCGGCGCCGAGCACGGTGACCACCACCCCGACGGTGACCTACTACAACCCCACCAACCCGGGCGGGACGTACAAGCTGACCGGGACCACGGCCCAGACCTTCGACTACAAGCTGACCAAGGTCGGGCAGACGTGCCCGGCGGTGGGCACGGTCATCACCTCGACCAGCGGCCCGAGCAGCTGGGAGTTCATCGGCACCTCCAACCTGTCGTCGGATTCCAACTGGCAGTCCGACCCGGGCTGCGGCACCAGCGCCACCACCCAGTGCACCTGGACGATGGCCGCCGACGTGATCGTCCCGGGCGAGGTGCAGCAGCAGTTCTGCCGCTTCCAGCGGACCGTTTACACCTGGGCCCCGACCATCCAGCAGTGCACGTACACGACCAAGCAGTGGACGTACACCTACAACCCGCCGGGCGTGCTCACCTGCTACATCAACAAGTGGACGGTCTCCTTCTCGCGTCCGAGCTACAACTACACCTTCCAGGTGAAGGACGGCGAGCTGCTCGGAGCGGTCCAGTACACCTGGGCCGGGAACAACGACGCCACGGGCAAGAACACCCCGGTCACCTACACCGGCGGAGCGTTCTCCAACGGTGACTGCCCGAACCTGATCATGAACAGCACCAAGTACCCGGCTTGCAACAACGGGACGATCTGCAAGCTGAGCTGGTACAGCAGCACCACCATCTCCGGGGTGACCTACCCGAAGGGGCGCTGGGGCAATGCCGGCTCCGGCCCCTTCCCCATCTCCAGCCCGACGGTCATCTACCCGTCGAGCGAGCCGGTGGCGCAGCTGACCAACGCCAACTTCCCGCCCAACCCGCTGGCCTACGGGAGCAACTGGCTCTACGGCGACGGCCACGGGCTCATCTACAAGGTCGATCTCTACGCCAACATCTACGACCCGACGCAGACCAATCCGCCCCCCTCCCAGGATGGCTGCACGACCTGCACCTACACCTACTCGTACACCCAGCCTCCCTACGTCCCCTCCGGCGACATGGTGACCTCGCCGAGCATCGCCTGGGTGGACGCCACCACCATCGCCGGCAATCCGAACGTGGCGGCGACGACGATGCCTCCCTACCGCACCTCCGGGTGGAGCCAGCTCCCCCTGCCGAGCACCACGGCGGCGGTCTCCTGGGTGCCCATCGCGCCGGACAACGCCGCCCCGGGCGCGAACCCGGCGCTGGACGGGCCGGTCCTCCGGATGCTGTCCAAGTACGACCCGGTGAATAACCCCGCCGGGCTGCGCCGCCCGATGTACGGCGACTACACGCCGCTCACCGGTGCCATGTATGACGTCAAGAACTACCTCCAGACGGTGATCAACGCCGATCCGTATGCCGGCTGCCGCGGCTACTACGTCCTGCTTCTCACCGACGGCGAGCAGCAGCCGGCAAACGCCTCCCTGGACCCGGTGGCGGCGGTCAAGGCGCTGCGCAGCACCACCAACGGCGGAAGCATGATGACCTCGTCCGGCATCCCGGTGGACGTCAAGACCTTCGTCATCGGGTTCGGCCTGACCAGCCCACAGCTCGACGCCATGGCCCAGGCCGGTGGGACCTCGGTGGGCTCGGATGGCATCACCCAGGACCCGAACGGCGGGGCCTTCCAGGCCGTCGACTACAACAAGCTGCTCGCCTCGCTCACCGCCGCCTTCGGCAACATCCTGGCCGGGTACTTCACCCGCTCCAAGCCGGTGGCCAACTCGGTGGGCGACGAGGTGTACATCGGCTACCTCAAGCTCCTGAACAACGGCCGCGAGTGGCAGGGCTACCTCGACGCCGTCAACCCGGACATCCCCGGCGGGCTGGGCACCTACCCCAACCCGGATTCGGCGGTGTTCTGGAAGTACTCCAACTCGATCAACGCCCAGAGCACGCGCACGGTCTACGTCCCGGTCGGCGACCCCACCGTGGCCGGGCCGCTGGCCTATTTCGACTACCCCGGGAACTGGCACGCCAACTCCAGCTCCGACCAGACGACGCTCTACAGCCTCATCGACCCGTCGAGCTCGAGCGCCGCCCAGTCGACGATCCAGTTCCTGCTCAATCCGGGCGTGCCCAGCGGAAACTACGTGTACTTCCGCAATACCCTGGTGCCCAAGCTGAGCCGGGCCTCGGACATCTACCACTCCGTCCCGGCCATCGTGGACACCGCTTCGCAGAGCGCCAACTGGCCGGATCCGACGGAGTCCATCGCCTACAAGGCCTTCACCGCCAACAACAAGAGCCGGGCGCGCAACATCTTCATCGGCGCCAACGACGGCATGCTCCACGCCCTCACCGATGCCCAGGACTCCACCGGCGGCGCCGAGCGCTGGGGCTACGTGCCCAACTATCTCCTGAACCAGCTCGAGTCGATGCAGGACGGCCACGTCTTCGGCGTCGACGGGAGCATGGGCATCGCCGACGTGTGCTTCGGCTCGGGGTGCACCGACACCACCGGAGCCGGGTGGACCACCCTCCTGGTGGGCAGCCTGCGCCAGGGAGGCAACGCGCTCTTCGCCCTCGACGTCACCAATCCCACCACCCCCAAGCACCTCTGGCAGCGCTCGACGCCCGGGGACCCGACGCTCTCCGCCGGCTACCTGCCGCGCCTGGGCCAGACCTGGAGCGCGCCGGTCATCGGCCGGACCACGGTCACCGGACTGGGCCGGACCTGGTCGGTCTTCGTCGGCGGCGGCGTGGCTCCCGGCCCGGACAACGCCACCGACCCCTGGGGCAACGCCCTCTTCGTGCTCGACGCCAAGACCGGAGCGGTGCTCAACGACGGCGTGACCCGTGCACGCTTCTACGTGCCCGACGACCCGCTGGACACGGCCAAGAACAACGTCGCCGCCCGGCCGACCCTCTACCGTCCCAGCGACGGGTCGTCGGTGGACCGCGTCTTCTTCAACGACACGGAAGGGAAGATCTGGCGGATGAAGACCACCAGCCCGAGCATCGTCAACTGGTCGCCGGGCACCACCCCCTTCTTCGACCCCGCCTCGTCGACCACCACCTGCCAGGTCAACGGGCTGGGGGTGGTCACCCCCATCCTCGACGCCACCACCGGTCTCCCGCTCACCGCCGGGACGACGACCCTGCCCCTGGCCCGGCCCCGACCGACGATCTACAACCGCCCGGCCATCGGCCTGGACCTCTCCGGCAACGTGGTCGTCTACGTCGGCACCGGCGACAGCAACAACCCGAACAACACCGGCACCCAGGACTACTTCTACGCCGTGGGCGACCTGGACAACGGGAGCTGCGGCCAGCCGATGTTCATCCTCGGGTTCCCGCAGAACGAGAAGGTGCTCTCCGACCCGGCCTTCCTGGACAACAACATCCTCATCACCACCTACGCCCCGCCGGCCACCGGGGTGGCGGCCTGCAACGACGCCGGCAAGGGGTACGTCTACTCCTTCGACGCCTTCAGCGGGACGCCGAGCGCCACCATCCTCGACCCGATCACCAACACCTACGTTTCCCGGCTCCTCCTCCAGGTGAAGGATCCGAAGACCGGCAACGTGGTCTCCAACCTCGGCATCCCCACCTCGCCCATCGTCGTCACCCGCGGCAACACGCGCTACGTGATGGTCGGCACCGAGGTGAGCGGGAGCAACATGAACAAGTTCCAGACCAACGTTCCTCCGCTTCCCTTCAAGGTCCAGGGATGGCAGCGCGTCCGCTGAGCCCCGGCCGCGTGCGGCGGGCCGGCTTCACGCTGGTCGAGGCGATGGTGGTGGTGGCCATCGTCGGCGTCCTGGCGCTGCTGGCCGCCTCGTCACTGAGCGGGCTCCAGCGCCAGGCCCGGGCCAGCGGCCAGGCGCGGCTCATCGTCAACCGCCTCCAGACGCTCCGGACGGCGGCGGTGGCCCAGGGCTGGCCGCAGGGCTACTACTTCGGCGGCCCCGGGGACGCGAACCCCATCTTCCTCAACTCCCCGTGGTGCATCGCCGCCGGGTGCGGGTTCTCCTTCCGGTCCACCACGCCGAGCGGCACGGCCACCTACGCCCAGGGCCTGGGCCAGGAGCGGATGCCGCTCGACGCCATGCCCTACGTTGCCGGCGCGGTCCTGCAACAGGTCTTGGCCGTCTCCGCCCGGGGCGTGGGAGCGGTCTCGTTCACCGTCGGGTTCGACGTCAACGGGCTCCCCCGGGTCGACCCGCCGCCCATCCCCCAGGTCTGGCCGCAGTGCATCAGCGTCCAGGACATCCGCGACGTCAACACGCTGCGCTGGGTCATCCTCTTCAGCGACGGCACGGTTCGCATCCAGCGTGACAATGAGACCTTCTGCTGACCGCCGCCCCCGCGGCTTCACGCTTCTCGAGGCGCTCATCGCCGGGGCGGTGTTCTTCATCGCCCTGGTCGGGGTGACCCTCCTCTCGGTGAGCGCCCAGGCCAATGCCGCCCGCAGCATGGCCTTCGCCCAGGGCGGCCGGCTGGCCACCCAGGAGATGGAGCGCTACGCGATGCTCGGCTACAACGGCATCGGAGCCATGTTCGACGGCGGCGTGACCCCGGTCATCGCTCCCTACACCCTCAACGAGGCTCCGGACGGCGGGGGCCGCGCTTACAACGTCCAGGTCCAGCTCTTCAACACCCGCGGGGCGCCCTCCGGGACGCTGGACAGCGGGATTCCCAAGCCCGCCCTGGGCAGCTCCGGAGTCGACGTGCCCTCCTACTTCGTCCTGGTCACCGTGACCTGGAACCAGCCCAACGGGCTCCAGCAGCAGACCGTCACCGAAGGTACGTATGTCAGCCCGCCCAACTGACCGGCCCCGCGGCTTCACCATCATCGAGCTGCTCACCGCCACCGCGGTCGGGGCGGTCATCCTCCTCGCCGCGCTGGCCGCCTTCGACCTGCAGCGCCAGTTCTCCCGCAACACCGAGCGACTCCTGGGATCGGAGTCCAACGCCGCCCTGGCGTTGACCATGATGCAGCGGGACATGGAGAACGCCGGGTACCACTTCCACGGCGGCCCGTCCGACGCCGGCGGGTACACCTGGGCGGCGGTGGTCCGGCCCTACGACAACCTGGGAACGAACATCGTCACCCTCAAGAACGACCCCTTCGGCTTCTCCACCCTCTCCTCGGCCGACGCGGGCGGCGCCGGCTTCCTCTCCCGGACCGACGCCTTCGAAGTGCTCATCGGGTCGGGGTCCAACAATCCCAATCGCCTCGCCTCCCAGGTGATGGGCATCTCGGGCGGGGGCAGTGTCCTGACCGTGAACATCTCGCCCGATCCGTTCAACCCGGCGGAGATCGTCGCCGCCGGCACAGCCGACGGCCCGCTGATGATGTTCTGGGCTCCGGGGCGCCACTGCATGGGACGGGTGACGAGCTACACGTCCGCCTCGGCCAACGTCGCCCGGGTCACGGTGAGCACCGTGGACGGCGACCTGGCCAACTCCTCCACCGCCTGGACGGCCGGGTGCCCGGCGCCGCAGCAGCGGGCCGAGGTCTTCGCCGGACGCCGACGCTATCTGGTCTACGAGAACGCCGCCGCGCCCGGCCAGCCGGCGCAGGTCGGGCTCTACGTGCAGACCAACAACTGCGATCCCTTCGCCTACGACGCCGGCCAGTCCTGCTCCTCGATCCTCGGTGCGCCGCGGCTGGTGGCCGGCGGGGTGGACGACATGCAGATCGCCTGGCACGTTCCCGCCGGGATGGCCGACGGCGGCACCGTCGACGGCTGGTGCCAGATCTCCCTCACCCAGCCGACCTGTGGCTTCGATCAGCCCGGCACCTGGAACACGCCCCTGGCGGCGAACATCTACGGCGCGCAGATCTTCGTCGCCTCCCAGGGCCCGGAGCCGCTCATCCGCATCGGCGACGGCAAGCCCCAGCTCCTCAACCGGCTCCCCGAGCCGGGCGACAACATCGCCCGGACGGTGATGCAGACCTCGGTGGTCTTCCGCAATCAGGTGGTGCCATGAGCAGAGAGCGGGGTCGGCGGGGCTACGTCCTTCTCATCGTCCTGGCGGCGGTGGCGGTCCTCTCCGTGGTGGCGGCCTTCGTCCACGCCCAGACCGAGAACCAGCTGATCATGACCACGGCGCTCAAGGGCCAGTCGGTGGCCTCCTCGCGGGCCACCTTGGCGGCCAACGCCTACCTGGCCCAGTACAAGGTCAACTACCCGCAGGCGAGCATCAACCTGCTTCCCACCTTCGCCTCCTACGCCGACGCGGTCGACGCCGGAACCGGGTCCACCCTGCCCGATGCGCTCACCGATTACTCCCCCACCTACGGCAACCCGTCGCTGCCGCTCGACCTCAGCGCCGGCGGGGGCGTTCAGTGGTGCGTGGACGTGTGGCGCCTGAACCGCGGGCCGAACATCAATCCCTGGACGGTGCTCGAGGTGTTCGGCTACTACGGCTACCGCCAGAGCTCGACCGTCACCACCTGCCAGGGCATGGCCAACGCCCAGGCCGTCGTCGTCTCGCAGCTCGAGGTGCAGCTCGAGCAGGAGACGGTGAGCAGCGGAGCACCCGGGTCGCCCGGCCCGGCCGGCGGCACCGGCTCCGCCGGCGCATACTGAGCGCCGCGCCGGCCGCAAGGGGCCGTGGTAGAGCGGAGGACCCATGGCCGAGACCGCGCTCGACGTCCGCCATCTCGCCAAGCCCGAGGCCTACCGCGCGCTGGAGACCCAAGGACGGGCCGTGCTGGAGAGCGTGGACGACCCGGTGGCGGCCATGGCCACCTGGAGCTCGCTCCTCCACCACGGGCTCGGCCACCTGTGGACCGGGTTCTACCGGGTGGTGGAGCCGGGGCGGCGGCTCCGGGTGGGCCCTTACCAGGGGGCCCTGGGATGCCTGGACATCGCCTTCGGGCAGGGGGTGTGCGGCGCGGCGGCCGTCGCTCGCCGCACGGTGATCGTGCCCGACGTGCACGCCTTCCCCGGCCACATCAGCTGCGACGCCCGGTCGCGCTCGGAGATCGTCGTCCCGGTCTTCGGCCCGGGCGGTGAGCTGCTCGCCGTGCTGGACATCGACTCGGAGCGGCCGGCCGCCTTCGACGAGCAGGACCGGCTCGGGCTGGAGGCGATGATGCGCTGGTTCAGCTCGCCCGCCGGGCGAGCCGGGCGCGGATGACCGCCTCCAGCCCCTGGACCACCTCGGACAGGGGGAGGGCAGTGGAGTCGACCCGGGTGGCATCCTCCGCCGGCCGGAGGGGCGCCACCGCGCGCGTGGCGTCGTCGTGGTCGCGCTTGGTCTGCTCGCCGAGCACCGTCTCCAGCGTGCTCTCCGTCCCGCGCTGGAAGAGCTCCTCGTAGCGTCGCCGGGCCCGGACGTCGGGGGAGGCCTCGAGGAAGAACTTGGCGTCGGCGTCGGGGAAGACCACCGTGCCGATGTCCCGGCCCTCGAGGATGGCCCCGGCGGGGGCCTCCAGGGCCAGACGGCGCTGGAGATCGAGCAGTCCCTGGCGCACCACCGGACGGCTGGAGACGGCCGAGGCGCCCATCGAGACCTCCGGGGTCCGGATCTCCGCCGAGACGTCCTTCCCCTCGAGAATGGCGTGGTTCTCGCCTTCCACCATCCGAAACCCGATGTGGACGCGCTCCAGCAGGCGCCCGAGGCGGAGGTCGTCGTCGAGCGGAATGCCCTCCCGGGCGGCCTGGAGGGCGACGCAGCGGTAGATGGCCCCGGTGTCGACCAGGGCGAAGCCCAGCCGCCGGGCGAGGATGCGGGAGACGGTGCTCTTGCCGGCCCCGGCCGGGCCGTCGATGGCGACGATGAAGGGGCGACGGCTCACCCCCGCAGCACCTCGGCCATCACCCCGAGCAGGCGCCGGTTTGCGTCCGGGGTGCCCACCGAGATGCGCAGCGCCTGGGGGAACCCGTAGCCTGGGATCGGACGGACGATCAGCCCCCGGCGGAGCAGCGCCTCGGCCACCGGCGCGGCCGGCCTCCCCAGGTCAGCGAAGACGAAGTTCCCGTGGCTCTCCGGAACGGTGAGGCCGAGCCGGAGCAGGCCCTCGCGGACGCGCGGCAGCTCGGCGAGGTTGAGCTCGCGGGTCCGGCGGACGTGATCCGGGTCCGAGAGCGCCCC
>Ga0187777_10002436_pt1 | contig 11911 bp, 12 predicted proteins | sample 1015_Q2_SP5_10_M_FD_132416 | JGI IMG/M metagenome (GOLD analysis project Ga0187777, IMG submission 132416) | Tropical peat soil microbial communities from peatlands in Department of Meta, Colombia - 1015_Q2_SP5_10_MG | ecosystem: Environmental > Terrestrial > Soil > Wetlands > Peat | place...
CGGCCCGCCTATGGAAATGACGCCCTTATCGACAACCCGCCAACCGCCACCCAGAAGCCGAACCGTGTCGAGGGTTGCCCACAAGGACTTGGACAACCCGCCACCGCGATCGAGCGTTCAACCGTCCCGCGGTTGCCCACATTCCCACAGGCGCTACTACTGTCCGCCCTCACCTATAGGTTTAGTCACAAGGTAACCCGTGTCTACGGGACCGGGGGCGGTTCAGTCCGCCCTCCGCGCCACCATCCCGCAGCCCCGATCCGCCCTCGACATCGACCCGCCAATCCGATCCGGCCGTACGGTCAACCCGCGATAAGGCATCCGACACACCGTCGCCGGACCTGCGCCCACACCCAAATCCGGCGACACGGCCAACTGACCTCCAGCCCCGGCCGGGACGCTCTCCCCACCCCCGCCGCAGGCGCGCGCTTCGGCATCGCGACGCGCCTCCTCCTCGACTCGGTCCTGCCTGAGCCACTTGCGCAGCGTGACCGCTGTGACCCCCAACTCCTCGGCCAGCTTCCACTGCGGCTTGCCACCCAGCTTGGCCAGCCTAACAGCCTCGCCTCTGAACTCCTTCGAGTACGGCGGCCTGTGCCCAGACACCTAGCCTAAACCCCATCATTCCCCCGGCCCAGGAACACCGAAGCCAAGAAACCGCACCCGCCCGCGGCACGACACGACACCCGGCCTCGCGCTGAACCACCAGACCCAGCGCAATCCGATCCCCGCGCGCCCGCCACCCAACCCACGCCACACCTCGCGCCGCCCGCAACAAGCACCCGACCTGACCACCCATCCCACCACCCTAACGCCATCCACCCACGCCCGCCATCCGCAAACACTCCGTGGACCGCGTCCGAAGTTGCCACCCACAACCGATCAACCGTCGACGCCCAGCAAGTCAGCGGTGGACCTCGCCCGAGATTTCTGCCTCGACCAAGTGCTACAGCGAGTCTGCAAGCACCGAAGCACCGAGGCGCGGTCTTGGCGATCGATGGGCACCGCGATGCCGCCGGGCGGCCTGCCTTCGCTCGGGCGCCGTGTCCGGGCTGTGCCCCAACCTGCCTGGACCAGCGAGCCGCGCACATGGCCTACCAGCCACCGCCCGGACAGGCCGGTTAGCTGGCCATGGTTCGGACGCCCTGGTGCCAGAGTCCCGTAGGTGGCGAGCCGCGTGTCCGGCCCGCTGGTGCCGCTCCGGCGGCGCGCCGTCATATGCGCACAGCGTGGCATACCGGCGGGCCTGGACGTCAGGGGGTTGCACGTATGCAGCACCGTGACGACAGCCGCCTTCCAGGCAACGCGGCTCGACCGATTAGGCACCTGTCGACCTTTACCTCGGCAAGCAGATTCCGAGACTCTGGATAGGTACCCGGTTGTTAGCCGGAGCCCTTCGTCAAACGCCGAGAGGGAACGCACGCGCGCTCCTTCGCTCCACGGATAACATACTCGCGACAGGCGACTGGGAGGTGCGGATGAGGCAGCTATTACGTTCGATCGGCGAGTGCCGGGCCATGATCGTCATCGCTGGCGTCACCGCGCTCTGCTTTCCAACGGCAGCATCGGCGCATCGGCTTGCGTCGAATGCTGAAACCGCCGCGATGGTCTATACCGCCAATGGTCGCTATTACGGGGATGGGAACGTGGCGGAGCCCCGGTCGGCCCCACTGCGCTGCTTCGCTGCGGACATCTCCACAGTCGTCAAAGGAGCGCGGTGGGGTGCTTGGACGTTCAGCACCTATGCGGAGACACATGAGCAGCAATGCCGGATAGCGAACGGCATCACCATTGAGCACAGGATCGGCAAGCAGTGGTACGTGTTCTGGGAAGGAAGCGAGGGCTACCCGCCAACTCACAAAACGCGTGTCGGGACCTTGACTTTGATGGGCGTCCCACGCGCCGTCGCCAAGGATCTGGACAGAGGCCTCGGCTAAAGCGTGGGACCTGCAAATCCCCAGGCGAGGCTGTAGAAACGGGCGTGCGGAGGAAGCTGGCGCAAACAGATGCACCGAGGACGTGTCGCTAGAAGTGCACTGTCACTCGCAGCGGAGACTCGCCAACGGTGCCGCGGAGACTGCGGTTGCGTGGCTCACTCACCCGGGCTCACCGCGTGGAACTCGATCCGGTAGACGAGCGTGTTCTCGTCTATCGGCCCGGCGTGCGCGGCGCGCTGGCGCAGCGTCTCGCGGTCGGGCTCGCCGGCTCGTCGGACGTCCTGCGCCGTGATCCCCGCGAAGGGGACAAGTTCGATCGCGTCGACTTCAATCTCACCGAGGCCGACCCGGTAGCGGCCGCCCGGCTTGACCCGTGGCCGCTTCCACAGTCGGACCGAGAGCGTGATGTCTCCGGTAAGGACGTCGTTGCGTAACTCGCGGCTGAACTCCACGCCCAGGAAGCTAGTGGACCTGGAAGCTCGCCGCCGGGTCACTGCCTAACCGCGGGGATCGTCTCAGCTCCTGCGCTCCTGTTAGCGCCGGTAGTAGAGCGGCACACCGACGTGGCCGAGGACAAAAGGGCAACAACGCCGACCGCACCGACGATCGCGCCAGGGGCAAAGAGCCACCGCGAGCACCCCGAGCAGCAACGCGAACGGAACCGTCCAGGCGAGCATCGCTCTGTGCCGGCTGAGGAACTCGATCATCTCCGACGAAGCGTCGCAGAGAGCCCGGGATCAGAGCCCCGGTACCCGGTCGGCCTGGCCTTCTGGCACTGTCGTCGCGAGCGGTCCCTTCCTGTGATGTATCACCGATCCGGGCTGCCCGCTCTGACATGCGGGACCGGAGTCTGCACCCCTGCCGCCACGAGCCTTGGCTGGCGAGATCGTCCCCTGAGTCGGCCCAAGGACGCTCCTGTCAGATACGCAACCGGGCAATCCGCTCGACGAGGTGGGAACGATGAGTGATATGTCACGGTCTCCAGACGCGATCGAACGCACCGAGGCCCACGCTTACGCGAGCGTCAGCCGTCAACTCGTTGTGGGAGCGAAGCTCGCAGGTCTTGATGCGCTGACCGCCGGCGAGCTCGACGCCGCCCCGACGACGATCTACGACCTGGGCGGAGAAGGTGCTGTTCTACGACTTCCAGGTGATCGATGGGGGAGAGGCAAGCGGCACAATCCGGTGCGCGGCGACGAACGCGCTCGGTGCCGCCGTGGTGTCCGTGGCTGGAAACGCCCCAGCTTGGAACCAGCAGCGCGCGCGGCGGCTGGCAACCGAGGCGTTGCACGCGCAGACGCCCGCGACGAGGGTCACGGCTAACGAGCCTCCTGCCGGGCGATGGTTTCAGTCGCCGTCATGCCTTGCGCTCGGCGAGCATCGCGGCGGCGACCTTGGCGCCGAGGGAGGCGGCCGCCGTGGGGTCCAGGTCGCGCGCGCGCCCGATCAGATACGCGATCATGAACACGTCACCGGCGCCGGTCGTCTGCACGTCCGCCACCACCCGATCCGGCGCGACGTGAGCGATCCAGCCACCGGCGTGAACCTCCGCGCCCTGTGAGCCGTGCGTGAGGAGCAGTTCGGGGATGATCGACAACTTCTGCAGAGCACGTTCGCGTCCGCGCTCGGAGGCGACCACGGCGGTCTCGTCCTCGGAGAGCTTGATCGCGGTCAGGTGCCGGAGCAGCTCGGGGTCGTACCGCGCATCGAGTGTCAGCTCGCCTATCTGTGGTGTGCGCACGAGCCCCTGCCCGTCGTACGCGACCCGATGGCCGCGGGCGGCCAGACGGGCTACGGTCGCCACGGGGAAATCGCTACGCAGGAGCGGAGCGAGATGCACCCACTCGCTGTCGATCTCGAGCCCGTCGATGTCAGCCTGCGACCATGTGTGGCCGATCGTGTGCAGGACCATCGAGCGGGTGTCGCCGAACTCGTCCGAGTAGTTGAGGTCGAACCGGGTCGTCGCCGTCGCCCGCTTGAACCGGAATGTGACCGACTCGTCGGTCTTCAAGGCGCGAAACCTGGCCAGGTCCTCGTCCGCGCAGGCCGCGTTGATCACGCCCCGAGCCTGAAGGCGAGCGAACGCGTACGGCGCAAACGTCGGGCAGCCCCCGCAGGTCCAGGGACCGTGATTCACCCGGTCGAGCGCCACGTTCGCAATGAGCGTCAGTTCCGAGCGCGGCAAGGCCCGATCATTTCACACAGTTCCTCCCAGAACCGGTGCAGAGGAGCGCAGCTGCGAATCGAGGTCGCGCCGGATTCCGACTGCGACGGCTATAGTCGCCACGCGATGGGCAGGAACAACATCACGCGGCGTCTTGGACTGGCCGTCCTGGTGCTCACGCCGCTGCTGGCGCTCATCGGCACGGCCGGGTCGGCCAGCGGATACCAGACCCAGTACTGCTCCCAGGTTCCGATCGTCTACGGGATTCCGCCGTGGGGCTTCCACACGGGCTCGCCGATCACGGGGGCCACGGGGAGCTACGCCCGGGGCCATGGTGACATCAACCTGGATGCCAACACCGTCTCGGGGATCCTCTGCCAGGTCTTCCGCGTCCGCAACAAGCTCGACCGTCTGATCATCATGACGGTCGAGCACCATCTCGTCTACCACTCGCACTACGCGCAGATGTGGGGTTACCCCGGAAACATCATGAAGATCATCGTCCGCGTGACGAGCAGCACCGACCCGGGGTGCAAGGTCGGCACCGGCGGCCATGTGACACTGTTCGCGAGCTACAACGGCGTGCGCAGCGACAGCGTCCAGTTCTTCTTCCCGGCCGCCTGCAAGGACCACAACCACCTTTACCACGGTCCGCAGGTCAACAACCAGGTCCCACCGCTCTAGCCATACTCCCGCGTCGCCGCGCCCCGCGTATCGAGACCCGGCGCTGGCACAATGGCCCCGATGGGCGAGCACTACCAGCGTCCTGGGTGGTTCACCACCAACGTTTTCAACCGGGCGGTCGCCGGGCTGACGCGCGCGGGCGTGAGCGTGTACGGCTCCCGTGTACTCGAGGTCAAGGGCCGCAAGTCCGGCGAGTGGAGGCAGACGCCGATCAATCTTCTGCGCTACCAGGACGCCGAATACCTGGTTGCGCCGCGCGGTCAGACGCAATGGGTTAAGAACCTCCGCGCGAGCGGTGTAGGGAGGCTCCGCGTCGGGAGGCGGACACAGCCCTTCAGCGCCGTTGAGCTGTCCGACGACGACAAGCCACCGCTGCTGCGGGCATACCTGAAAAAGTGGAAATTCGAGGTTGGGGTGTTCTTCGGCGGCGTCGGACCAGATTCATCGGATGAGGAATTGCGCCGGATCGCGCCGGATCATCCGGTCTTCCGCGTGACGGCCACCGCGGGCGGATAAGGCGCCGCCGTCAGGCGCCGCCGACGATCCGACTAAGGGGCCGCCGTCAGGGGCCGCCGACAACGCCAATAACCCGCGCGGGCGCGTACGCTTGTGACGTGCGTATGCCTCGCTTCCGCAAGGCCGCCCGCGCGAAAGAACCCGGGGTATCCATCGGCGATCCGCGTCTGGAAGGCTGGGAGACCGTGAGCACGTTCGAGGAGCAGGCATCCGCCGTGGCGTGGCGCGATCGGTTGCGTGAGCTCGGTGTCGACGCCTGTTGCGTCGCCGACCGGCCGCTGGATCGCTTCGGTCGCGGCGATGTCTATCTCGTCGTTCCGCCCGAGCAGTGGTCACGCGCCAACGAGATCGTCGAGAACCTCGACGACTAGTGGGCTCGTCCGCAGGGCTTGGGACGGATCGACAGTTCATCCCATAGCCTTCCTCGGGTGACGTGGACCGTCGACATGGCCGCGACACCGCCTGCCGCGCCGCCGCTACCGAGCGTTCTGGCGGCGGCGGTGGGCGATGCGCTGGCGCGGCCGGCAGCGCAGCAGCCGGGATGGCCGGATCACGAGGAGGTCGAGCGCGTCCGCTGGGTGCTCGAGAGCGTCCCGCCGATCGCGGTACCAGCCGAGATCGACAGGCTCCAAGAGCGCCTCGGGATGGTCGCCCGCGGCGAGGCGTTCCTGCTGCAGGGCGGCGACTGCGCGGAGACGTTCGTCGACAACACCGAGTCGCACCTGCGCGGGACGATTCGGACGCTGTTGCAGATGGCCGTGGTCCTGACCTACGGGACCTCGATGCCGGTCGTCAAGGTCGGCCGGATCGCTGGCCAGTACGCCAAGCCACGGAGCTCGGCGACCGAGGTGGACGGCCTGCCGTCGTACCGCGGCGACATGGTAAACGGGTTGGAACCGACGGCGGAGGCGCGCCGACCCGACCCGGGCCGGCTCATCCGCGCGTACGCGAATGCGGCGGCGGCGATGAACCTGGCCCGGGCGATCACGGGCGCCGGCCTGGCGGATCTGCATCACCTGCACGAGTGGAACATGGACTTCGTGCGCCGCTCGAGCGCCGGCGAGCGCTACGAGCGGGTCGCGACCGAGATCGACCGCAGCCTGCGGTTCATGTCGGCGTGCGGCGTCGAGGACAGCTCGCTGCGCACGGTCCAGCTGTACTCGAGCCACGAGATGCTCGTGCTCGACTACGAGCGCGCGCTGTTGCGGCCCGACGGCGAGCGCCTGTTCCTGCTCTCGGGGCACCTGCCGTGGATCGGGGAGCGTACGCGCCAGCGCGACGGCGCCCATGTCGCCTTCGGCGCGCTGATCGCCAACCCGATCGGGGTGAAGCTTGGACCGACGGCCACGCCCGCGGAGGCGGTCGAGCTCGTCGAGCGGCTCGACCCGCAGCACATCGACGGCCGCCTGACGCTCGTCTCGCGGATGGGCAACGACCTGGTCCGCGAGCTCCTGCCGCCGCTCGTCGAGGCCGTGACCCGTTCGGGGCATCGCGTGGTATGGCAGTGCGACCCGATGCACGGCAACACCGAGGAGTCGCCCAGCGGTCGCAAGACGCGGCACTTCGATCGCATCATGGACGAGGTCGAGGGCTTCTTCGAGGTCCACCAGCAGCTCGGAACGCATCCGGGCGGCATCCACGTCGAGCACACCGGCGAGGACGTCACGGAGTGCCTCGGGGGAGCCCAGATGATCTCGCACAACGAGCTCTCCTCGCGCTATGAGACCGCGTGCGACCCGCGGCTCAACACCCAGCAGGCGCTCGAGCTCGCCTTCCTGGTCGTCGAGATGCTCCGGCGAAACGCGTGATGGCGCGCACCGGGGTCGCGCGCCCCGGCTAAGGCGCCGCCGTCAGGCGCCGCCGACGATCCCATTAACGGCTATTCCACGACCACGGGGCGGGACCCGACGGGCGCGGTAAGCGGGCGGCGCCGGCCGGCGAGAGCCATTCCCACGGCCGGGATGAGGGCGACGAGGATGAGCACGAGCGCCCACAGGAATGTTGAGGAGAAGGCGTCGGCCAGTGGTCCGGCGATCGCCGCGTGCGCGCCTGCGGGGAGGTGCTGGAGAGTGGCGATCCCGCCTGAATGCGAGCCCGAGGCGCGGCTGCCGAGGATGCCGCTGAGGTTGGCCGTGATCGCCGAGGCGAGAATCACCGACAGCACCGCGGTGCCGATCGAGGCTCCGGCCTGGCGGATGATGTTCATCGCCGTGCTCGTCCGGGCGATCGCGGCGAGCGGGACCGCCTGCATCGCGGCGGTCATGTTCGGCATCATCGCCAGGCCCATCCCGAGGCCCTGGACGAAGTTGCCGGCGCAAAGCAGCACGTAGGAGGTGTGGGGGCCGACAAACACGAACGGGATCAGCCCGACGGCCACGAGGGGCAGCCCGGTGGCGGGGAGCCAGGTGGGTCCGTACCGGTCGGTGAGGCGACCCGACAGGGGCATCATCAACATCGCGCCAAACCCGCCCGGCGCCATCAGCAGGCCCGCCTGGAGCGCTGAGGCGCCCCGGACCGCCTGGAAGTACAGGGGAACGAGCAGCATCGTGCCGAACACCGAGATGGCGAACAGCAGGAACGTGCCCGCGGCGGCGCCCGCGCGCGTGTGCGCAAACGTCCGCAGGTCGATCAGCGGGTTCGCGCTGCGCCAGCTGTGGACGAACCAGGCGGCGATGAGCACCACGCCGGCGAGCGTCGGGACCCATGAGTGCGCGGAGCCGAACCCGTAGGTCGCGGACTCGGCCAGGCCGAAGATGAACACCGCCAGCCCCGGGGAGAGCAGCAGCATCCCAAGCCAGTCGAGCCGGTGGGCGGGCTGTGGCTGGTCGGGCTCGAGCACGATCAGCGCGAGGATGAACGCGACGATCCCGATCGGGACGTTGATGAAGAAGATCCAGCGCCAGGACGCGTTGTCGACCAGCCAGCCGCCGAGGATCGGCCCCAGGATCGGCGCGATCAGCATCGGCACGCCGAGCACGCCCATGACGCGTCCCATGCGGTGCGGACCGGCTTTCCTGGTCAGGATCGTCATGACCGCCGGCATGATCATTCCGCCGCCGATGCCCTGCAGGACGCGGAACAGGATCAGCGAGCCCGCGCTCCACGCCAGGCCCGACAGCACCGATCCGAGCGTGAACAGCACGAGCGAGCTCATGTAGATGCGCTTGGTGCCGAACCGGTCGGCGGCCCAGCCAGTGACCGGGATGACCGCGGCGAGCGCGAGCGTGTAGCCGGTGATGACCCACTGGATCGTGGTCAGCGACGAGTGGAACGCTACCGCGAGGTGGTCGATGGCCACGTTCACAACGGTCGTGTCGAGGATCGACATGACCGCCCCCAGCATCACCACGCCGGCGACGATCAGCGTCTCGCGGTCAAGCCCCTCGGGCTGCGATTCCTGCGCTGACAACTCGGCCATCGCGTCATCGTAGCGGACCGGCGGGTCCGGTTATCTGCGAAAGCGGGGGACCCGTAGGATCTCTCCGGTGAGCGTCGTCAAGATCAACGCGATCACCGTGCCGCGGGAACGCTTCGCGGAGTTCGAGCAGCGATTCGCGACGCGAGCCGGCAAGGTCGAGGGCGCCACCGGCTTCGAGGGGTTCGAGTTGCTCCGGCCCAACGACGACCGCGACGTGTGTCTGGTCGTGACCCGGTGGCGCTCCGAGGACGACTTCCGAGCCTGGGTCGCAAGCTCTGATTTCGCCGCCGGGCATGCTCAGCATCGTCACAGCGGACCGGTGGGGACGTCGAGCGAGCTGTGGTCGTTCGACGTGCTCGAGCGCAAGGACGGCTGACCTACGGCGCTCCGACCCGGATGAGGTCGAGCGTGTTCTGCTGGACGCGCTCGAGGGTCATCGTTAAGCTCGGGGAGTAGAGGACGAGGTGGTCGAAGTCGGCCTCGCGCTTCCAGATCCGGCGCAGGAGCGGCACGAGCTCCTCGAGCCGCAGGGCGGGCGACTGGGGGTCCTTGACTACCCGCTGACGTGGAGCGTTACAGCGCCCCGCCCGCGCCGACGGGCGCGGAAACCCGCCCCGGATCTGGTCGGTCGCCGCGGCTGCGGGGAGGGGCCTCGGGTTCGCGGGGGCGGGTCGGCAGCGTGAACGTGAGCAGCGCGAGCACCGGCATCGTCGCGAGCTCCACGAGCAGACAGCGGCTGACCGCGGTCACGAAGCCCTCGTGGCCGAGTGCGCTGAAGAAGATCGCGCCGATCCCGGCGACCCCCACCGCTCCCGCCAGTTGCTGCATCGCGTTCAGTACGCCCGACGCGGATCCGACCTCGTTGTCGGCGACCGACGCGAGGATGAAGTTGAACAGCGGCGAGACGATCATCCCGATCCCGATCCCGACGAGGAGCTCCGGTCCGACGATCGCCAGCGAGGTGGTGTCGAGCCCGTGGGCCAGGATCACCTGCCGCAGCCACCACACGCCGGCGGCCGCGATCACCGCGGCGATCTGCAAGGCGGTCCGTCCGAGCCGGGGCACGAGCACGGCGGCGGCAAGGACCGCGCCGACCGCCGTGCCGGCCGCGAACGGCGCGAGCGTGAGGCCGGCATGGATCGCCGAGAAGTGCATGCCGAACTGCATGAACAGCGTGAGCACCAGCATCGTGCCGAGCATCCCCGCGAAGAACACGACGATCATCGAGATGCCGGCCGTGTAGGCGCGATGGCCGAAGATGCTCGCCTCGACCAGCGGGTCGCCGCCGCGGCTGCGCATCCGCCTGGTCCACGCCGCCAGCGCCGCGAACGACAGCGCGCTTGCCGCGACCATCAGATACGTCCACGCCGGCCAGCCGGCCTCGCGGCCCTGGATCAGCGGGTAGACCAGAAAGCCCATCCCGGTCGCCGCCAGCGCGGTGCCGACGAGGTCCAGCCGCGGCGGGTCGGCCGCGCGGGACTCGGGTATCAGCCGCGCCGCGCCGATCGCGGCGATCAGGCCGAGCGGCAGGTTGACGAAGAAGATCGGCCGCCAGCCGCTCCCGAGCAGGTTGGCGTCGACGAGCGCGCCGCCGACGATCGGACCCAGCACCGCGGACAGGCCGATCACCGGTCCGAAGATCGCGAACGCCGATCCCTGCTCCTCGGGGGTGAACGCGTCGCGGATGATCCCGAACCCTTGCGGAATCAGCAGTGCGGCGCCACCCCCTTGTGCGAGCCGGCAAGCGATCAGCATGTCGGGCGAGACCGCGAATGCGCACGCCATCGACGCGGCCACGAACCCGACGGCGCCGAGCACGAACAGGCACCTGCGGCCGTAGATGTCGCCCAGCCGTCCCCCGGTGATCAGCCCGACGGCGAATGCGAGGGCATAACCGCCGATCACCCACTGCAGCGCCGAGGTGCTGCTGTGCAGCTCGGCACGAATCGTGGGCGCCGCGACGTTGACGATCGTGCCGTCGAGCAGATCCATGCACTCGGCGGCGAGCACGAGCGCGAGGATCGCCCACTTGTGTGGATGACTGACCCGGGTTGACATCGAACCCTCCCTTTGACGAATGACGTTCGGAACGATGTTCGTTCAACGAACGCCGTTATACACTGCGGGCATGAGCGCGTCAAGAGGCAGGCCGAAATCCCGTCCGACCAGCGCGAAGCCGACCGGCCCATCGCCGACCCAGGCGGCCGGCGCCGTCAGTGCCGCGCTGCCGGCGCCGCCGAGATTCCCGCGGCCCAGCAAGCGCCCGACGCGCCGAACCGCGCTGACCGTGGAGGCGATCGTGGCCGCGGCGATCGAGGTCCTCGACGAGGCCGGGGTCGCCGGGCTGACGATGCGGCGCGTCGCCGATCAGCTCGGGACCGGGGCGGCCTCGTTGTATGCGCACGTGACCGGTAAGGACGAGCTGCTCGAGCTCGTGTTCGACGAGCTTGTCGGGCAGGTGCCGCTGCCCGAGCCCGACCCGAAGATCTGGCGCGAGCAGGTGCGTCAGATGGCCCGGGACCTCCGAGCGGTCCTGATCTCCCACCGCGACGCCGCGCTCGCGGGTCTAGGGCGAATCCCCACAAGTCCGAAGATGCTGGCCGCCGCCGAGACGCTGGTCGCGACGCTGCGGGCGGGGGGTCTGTCCGATCGCGCGGTCGCGCTCGGACTCGATCAGTTCACGCTGTACGTGGCGGCGGACGCGTTCGAGACGGGGCTGATGGAGCATGGCGGGATGACCCCTGAGGACGTCCAGCGCTACTTCGACGATGTCCACGCCTTCTACATGCGACTGCCCGCCGATCGCTTCCCGGTGCTGGCCTCGGTCGCCGACGACATGACCGGTCCGGACGGGGCGGAGCGGTTCGAGTTCGGCCTCGACGTGCTGATCGCCGGCCTCGAGGCCGTGAGCGCCGGTACGAGCTGATGCCCACTGCACTCGGGGGACTCAGGGTCCTCGACTTCTCGCGCGTGCTCGCCGGTCCGCTGGCGACGATGGTCCTGGGGGATCTGGGGGCGGTGGTGACGAAGGTCGAATCACCCGCCGGTGACGACACCCGGCAGTGGGGGCCGCCGTACGACGCGGCCGGCGACGCCACGTACTTCCAGGCGGTCAACCGCAACAAGCAGAGCCTGCCGCTCGATCTCACCGACCCGGCCGATCTGGCGCGGGCGCAGCAGCTCGCGAGCCAA
>Ga0187777_10002437_pt1 | contig 11906 bp, 11 predicted proteins | sample 1015_Q2_SP5_10_M_FD_132416 | JGI IMG/M metagenome (GOLD analysis project Ga0187777, IMG submission 132416) | Tropical peat soil microbial communities from peatlands in Department of Meta, Colombia - 1015_Q2_SP5_10_MG | ecosystem: Environmental > Terrestrial > Soil > Wetlands > Peat | place...
ATCACGTCGCGCGACGAGGTGGCGGTCGAGGGCACCGGCGAGCTGGTGTCGTTCGAGCACTTCGTGGATCGCAGCGACACGGCTTGACGCGCGGTTCTGTTTTGGCGTCTTTGAGTGGGGCTATAGCCCCACTCAAAGACGCCAAAACAGGGAGCGCCGCTCACAAGCGATAGATACGGGCGGCGTTGCCGCAGCAGATGGCGGCGCGCTCGTCGTCGGGCACGTCGGCGAACTGCTCGGCGACGATCGCCTGCGAGTTGGGCCACGTGGTCGCCGGGTGCGGGAAGTCGGTCGACCAGAGTATGTTCTCGATCCCCACGAGGTGCCGAGCCTGCAACCCGATGGCGTCGTCCATGAACGTGCACGCCATGTTGCGGTGGAAGTACGCGCTCGGCTTCATCGAGAGGTGCGACAGGTCGTACGGACCCACGTACTTGCGGTCGAGGCCGGCGAGGAAGCCGGGGACCCAGTAGAGGCCGGGCTCGACGAACACGATCTGGAGACCGGGAAAGCGCTCCAGCGTGCCACTCAGGATCCAGAGCCCGAGAACCTCGGCGAGCGCGAGCGCCGGCAGCGACGTGAACACCGCGGCCTGCTTCGTGGGGTCGCGGCGGTACACGTCGAAGAGCCAGTTGCGCACACCGAGGTGGTGGCTGATCGAGATGCCCGTCTCCTGCAGCACGGCCCACAGCGGGTCGTACACCCCGTCCCAGTAGTCCGGCAACCCCAGCTCGCTCGGGAAGTTCGGAAGGTGCACCGAACGCGCGCCGAGCGCGGCGAGTCGCTCGACCTCGCTCACCGCGTACGCGACATCGATCACGGGCACCTGGTACGACAGGGCGAGCCGATCGGGGTTCACCGACGCGAACTCGCTCATCAGGTCGGTGAACGCGCGGCTGATGGGCTTCCAGTCCCCGGGCACGAGCCCGAAGGCGCGGAACGCGCTCACCTCCGAGTAGAGGACCTCGGCGTCGACGCCGTCGCGGTCCATCGCGGCCAGGCGTGCGTATGGCTCCCGGTACCCGGGGTCGCGGTACGCCTCCATGTCCCAGTCCTCCATCGACATCTTGCGTCCGCCGCGCAGTTCGGCGTCGATGCGGGCCTGCTCGGCGATGGCCACGTCGAACGGCTCGCGCAGCGCGGCGGGCACGCGGTCGCGGATGGCGTCGATCGAGATGGCGACGTGCGAGTCGGCGGAGATGAGACGGGCGTCGGGCACGGGCAACCCCCTGGTCGAGCGGCGGGCAACGTCTGGGCCGGTGCGATTGCTCGCGTCCGGAGATACTAACTACTATGAGTCGGCTTGCTCAAGGCCGCGCATCGGAGGCACACCATGACCAGCGTGCTCCACGGCATCCGCGTCCTCGACCTGTCGTCGGGTGTTGCCGGCCCGGTGGCCGGGATGCTCCTCGCCGACCACGGCGCCGACGTCGTGAAGATCGAGCCGCCGGGCGGAGACCCGCTCCGCGGCTCCCCCGGTTACGACACTTGGCTCCGCGGCCGCCGCAGCGCCGAGCTCGACCTGCGCGACGTCACCGACCGGGTCACGTTCCTCGCCCTCGCGCGCGGCGCCGACGTCGTGCTCGAGAGCTTCTCTCCCGGCGTCACCGAGCGGCTGGGCATCGACGCCCCGACGCTGCTCGCGGCGAACCCCCGACTCGTGCACTGCTCGATCACCGCGTACGGCGCCCGCACGTCGTTCCGCGACCGCCCCGGTTACGACGCGCTCGTCGCGGCACGCGTCGGCACGCTCCACGAGCAACGGGGCCACCTCGGCGGGGCGATGACCCACATGAACCGCGAGGAGCCGTACCTCCCCGACCTCGAGGTTCCCGACGGCATGGAGCCGGGGTCACCGCGCTCCGGCCCGATCTTCACGTACACGCCCTGGCTGAGCCTGGCGACCGCGCTCAACGCCAGCCTCGGGATCAACGCCGCGTTGCTCGCACGCGAGAGCACCGGCCGCGGCCAGCACGTCGAGACCTCGCTGCTGCAGGCGGCGTTCACCGTCACCGCGTCCAAGTGGCTGCGCGCCGAAGTGAGCGACTCCCGCGGCTTTCGCACGTGGGTGTACGACCGCCGCGCGACGAAGGGGATGTTCGAGTGTGCCGACGGTCGCTGGGTACAGCAGTGGGTGCCCAATCCGGCGTTCGCGCTCTCGAGCGCCGACGGTGACACGCTCGAGTTGCGACGCGGCGTCGACCGCGTGCGCGACGATCCCGACCGCGTCGGTTCCGAACTCGAGAACATCGTCGTGCTCGCGCACTACTACCCGTTGATGGCCGCGGCGTTCCGCCGGTTCCCGAGCGCGGAGTGGGTACGGGTGGGTGCCGAAGCGGGTGTCCCGCTGCAGCCGGTGCGAACGCCCGAGGAGGCGCTCGTGGATCCCGCACTGCTTGCCGAGGGTGCGATCACCGACGTCGCACACCCGGAGCACGGGTCGCTGCGCCAGGCCGGGATCCTCTACGGGCTGAGCGCGACGCCCGGCGCGGTGCAGGGTCCCGTCCCGCGCGTCGGCGAGCACACCGCCGAGATCCGCGCGGAGGCCGCGACCTTGGCGCCTCCCCCGGTCGACTCCGTTCCGCCGTCCCGCTCCTCCGAGCACGGCTCCACTCCGTCTCCGCCTCCCCCGGTCGACTCCGTTCCGCCGTCCCGCTCCTCCGAGCACGGCTCCACTCCGTCTCCGCTCGCCGGGGTCACGGTGATCGACCTCGGGTTCGCGGTCGCGGGACCGTTCGGCACGCAACTCCTCGCCGACCTCGGCGCGAACGTCATCAAGGTCAACGCCCGGCGCGATCCGCACTGGCACGCGAACCACATCGCCTACGGCGCGAACCGTGGAAAGCGCAGCATCGGGATCGACCTCAAGACGCCCGAAGGGCTGGCCGTGTTGCATCGCCTCGTCGAGGACGCCGACGTGGTCCACTCCAACATGCGGCGCGACGCGCTCCACCGGCTGAAGGTCGACGAGGCGTCGCTGCGTGAGGTGAACCCCGACCTCGTCTACGTGCACACCCGCGGCTTCGACCGCGGGCCGCGTTCGGAGTGTCCCGGCAACGACCAGACCGGGTGTTCGCTCGCCGGTGTGACCTACGAGGACGGTGGGTGCCGCGACGGCGGCCGCCCGTTCTGGAGCCTCACGTCGCTCGGCGACACGGGCAACGGGTTCCTCTCCGCGATCGGCGTGCTCCAGGCGCTGTACCACCGCAAGCGCACCGGCGTCGCCCAGTCGGTCGACACGTCGATCCTCAACGCGGGGTTGCTCTGCGCGTCGATGACCTCCCTGCGTCCCGACGGCACACCCTTGCCCCGCCCGCACCTCGACCGCATGCAGCTCGGCCTCTCGCCGCGCTACGGGCTCTACGAGGCGACTGACGGCTGGGTGTGCGTCGCCGCGCTCACCGACGCGCACGGCGCGGCCCTCGCGGCCGCGCTCGGGGTGGACGCGCCGGCCGACGATCACGACCTGCGAGCCGCGCTCGAGGGTTGGTTCGCGTCACGCACGGCGGCCGACGCCTTCGCCACCCTCGACGCGCACGGTGTGCCGTGCGAGGTGGCGGACGGCGACTTCGGCGTGCGCGTCCACGACGATCCCGAGATGCAGGCCCTCGGTCTCGTGGTGAAGCAGCAGCATCCCAAGCTCGGCCGTTACGAACAGTTCGGTGTCACCATCGACTTCTCCGACACTCCCCAGGACATCCAGCGACCACCGCCGATCGTCGGCCAGCACACGCGCGAGATCATGCGCGAGCACGGCTACGACGACGCCGACGTCGACAAGCTGGTCGAGTCGAAGGCCGTGTTCGAGGAAGTCTGGGTTGGCTGAACCGACGCGACCGGCGCCGATCGTCACCGACGACAGCGCGGCGTTCTGGGCGGCTGCACGAGACGGCCGGCTCGTCGCGCAACGGTGCAGCGACTGCGGGCGCTACCGACACCCACCGCGTCCCATGTGCCCCGCCTGCCACTCGCTCCGCGTCGACGTCGTCGAGCTCTCCGGGCGCGGCGTCGTCTACTCCTACGAGCTCCTGCACCACCCGCAGCACCCGTCGTTCGAGTATCCGGTGCTGATCGTGCTCGTCGACCTCGAGGAAGGCGTGCGGATCCTCTCGAACCTCACCGACGCGCACGCGGCCGACGTCGAGATCGGCATGCCCGTGGAGGTCCACTTCGCGCCCACCGCCGGCGACATGGCCGTTCCCCAGTTCCGTCCGGCGCGGATGGCACCGTGAGCCGGCAGGCGCTGCGCGGGGCGACCGCGATCACGGGCGTCGGGTGCACCGAGTTCTCGCGGCACGCAGGCCGGACCGAGCTCCAGCTCGCCTGCGAGGCGGTCACCGCCGCGATCGTCGACGCCGGTCTCGACGTCGCCGACGTCGACGGCATCGTGAGCTACACCGTCGACCCCGTCGAGGAGACCGAGCTGGTGCGGTCGGTCGGGCTGCAGGAGATCACGTGGTCGAGCCGCATTCCCTACGGCGGAGGCGGCTCGATGGGGGTGCTCGCGCACGCGGCCGGCGCGATCGTCGCCGGGGTCGCCGACGTCGTGATCGCGTACCGCGCCGTGCGCGCCCGGTCCGGGGCGACGCGTTTCGGCGGCGCCAAGGTCGCGCCGAGCCCCACCTCCGGCCACGCGGGCACCACGGCGATGCAGTGGGCGATGCCCATGGGCGCGCTCACTCCCGCCTCGTGGATGGGCCTGAACGCCACGCGCTACATGCACGAGTTCGGCGTCACCAACGAGGACTTCGGACGCGCCGTCGTCCAACTGCGCGCGTACGCGGCGACGAACCCCGCGGCGTGGGGGTACCGGCGCCCGATGACGCTGGCCGATCACCAGGAGTCGCGGTGGATCGTCGAGCCGTGCATCCGCCTGTTCGACTGCTGCCAGGAGACCGACGGCGCGGTCGCGCTCGTGATCACGAGCACCGAGCGCGCCGACCACCTGCCGAACGCGCCCGTCCGGGTCGGCGCGGCGAGCGCGGCAGGGCTGTTCGAGCAGGAGATCGCGTCCGACCACTACCGCCCGAACCTGTCGGTCATGGAGGGTTCGGTCGCGCTCGGCGAGCGATTGTTCGATCGAGCCGGCTACTCGCGGAGCGACGTCGACGCGGCGATGATCTACGACGCCTTCTCACCGATCCTGCTCATGCAGCTCGAAGCGCTCGGCTTCTGCGAGCGCGGCGAGGCGAAGGACTTCGTGGCCGACGGCAACCTCGGACCTGGGGGTGCGCTCCCGTGCAACACGAACGGCGGACTCATCGGGGAGGGCTACATCCACGGCCTCAACCTCGTGCTCGAAGCCGTACGCCAGCTCCGCGGCGATGCGGCGAACCAGCTCACCGACCCGCGAACCATCCTGGTGTCGGCGAGCAGGACGGGCGCGATCCTCACCCGCGACTGACTGACGCTCGGGCGCGCATCGCTTCCGCGTCGGCGACAAGGAGCAGCCGGTCCTCCACGAGCCGGTCGACCGCGCGGTTCCAGCGCGCGCGGTACTCGTCGTCGGTTGCGTACAGAGCGGCGAGCTTCTCCGGCGAGAACGGGACGGTCTGTCCGTTGGTGGGGCTGCACGGGCACCGCGGGAGGTACTGCGCACGCGGCGCCTCCAACCACGGCGCCCGCACACCTCCGAGTGCGTTGCCGTGCTCGTCCCGGGCGACGCCGTCCACCGACGTCGGGTCGCGCTGGATCCGCGGCACGTGCGGCATCGGCGGTCCGCCCCGCACCCACGCGTCCAGGTTCGCGAACACAGCCGGGAGGAACATCGAGTATGGCTCGTCGGTGTGCTCGTGGTCGGGCGCGGGCCCGCCCGCGAGGAGGTGGCCCATCGAGTGACCCGAGCCCGGGAACTCGATCCCCCGCACCGCGGGCACGTGCGAGTCGGCCGGCGCAGTGGCCGGCACCTGGACGATCGTGCCCACCACCTCCGACTCGCTCAGCACGTTCACCAGCACCGCGTCGGCGGGTCGGTGCGCGGGCGCGGGGGACACGATGAGGACGTACGCGTCGAACGCCACGCTGCCGTCGCCAGCCCGCGCGAGCTCGTGCCAGCCGTGGTCGAGGAACAGTCGCCAGAAGTTCGCGGTCTGCGACACCCCGCACCCGTAGACGTGTCGGAACGGCCGGCTGGAGATGGCAGCACCTGACTTCAGCAGTTGCGCGACGCCGGCGATGATCGGGTGACCCTGCGGGTGCGCCATCGCCATCTTCCACTTCAGCGCGAACGAGTCCGTCGCGCTCGGTCCGGCATATGACACCAACCGCGGCGGGCGGTCGAACTCCTCGAGCCGAAGGGAGCCGTAGCGCTCCGGGTCGGCCTGTTGCAGCGCGCCGACGCCTCCGACGTAGTCGTACGACCGGCCGAACGAGCTGTTGTGCACCGTGACACCGACCCACGTGTGGCCGTTGTCCATCAACCACTCGGACGCCGACCAGCTCGCGGGCATCTCGTCGATCATGTGCAGCGGGTCGACAAAGGCGGTGCCGCTTGCGGCGCCGGCGTCGTTCGGGCGGCGCACCAGGACCCGGGTCGCGAACTTGACGTCGGCCGCGATGCGGATGCCGTCGGGATCGAAGGCGTCGACCGCGCCGTCGACGAAGAACTCCTCCTCGACGTACCCGAAGTCGTCGAGCCGCTGCGAAGCCGCCAGCGGTCCGGTCACGTTCAGGGCGATCTCCACGGGCATCCTCTCGACCGGGGCCATGGCGATTTCGTGGTGGACACTATGGGTTCCGGCGGCCGGCTGTGGCACACTGCGCCCGTGACGACCGCAACCAATCGTGCTCGCCGCCGTCGCGCCGACGGTGAGGAGACCCGCGCCAAGATGCTCGACGCGGTGGTCGAGAGCATCGTCGACAAGGGCTACTACCAGACGAGCTCGAACGAGATCGCCCGCCGTGCCGGTGTCACCTGGGGCACGATCCAGCACCAGTTCGGGACGCGGGAGCAGTTGCTGTTGGCCGTCATGGACGAGCGCTGGCGCAACCTCGAGCACCTCGTGGCCACCGCGCTGATCGAGGGCGACACGCTCGAGCAGCGTCTCGACGCGGTGCTCGATGTGCTCGCGCAGCACTACGGGACCGCGGCGAACCTCGCCCACCTGCAGATCGCGCTCGACCTCACCCACGACCCAAACGTGTCGGCCGACGCGCGGAGCGTGGTCCGGCGCCACGGAACCGAGTTGGGGAAGGCGTGGCGGCCGCTCTTCGACCAGGCGCTCGGCGACGCGGCCTCCGATCCGGAGCTCGTGACGTATGCCTTCCTCACGCTGAGGGGCTTCCTCACTGCGAACCTGATCGCCTCTGCCATCAGCGGGAGGACGACCAAGCGATCGCAACGGGACCTGCTGGTGGAGGGCGTGGCGTGCACGATCCGTGCACGCGCCGCCGAGCGGGGGCTCGCCGTCGACTGACCCCGGCAGCCGCCGGGCGCAGGCTCAACGGGCTCGGTACCGAGCCCGCGCGAGGTCGACACGGTCGCCCCGCATCGGCACGCCCTCTCGTCGTAGCCGCACCACCTGGTCGGCGCCCATCGGGACGCTGCCGTCGGCGCGCACGACGCGATGCCACGGAACGCGCTCGGGCGTCGTCGCGAGCACCCGGCCGACCACGCGCGGGGCGTGAGGATCGATGTCGGAGTACGTGCTCACCGAGCCCCTCGGAATCGCGCGCACCCGGTCGAGGATGCGTTCGGTCCGGGTCTCGCGACTCGGCTTCCTCGTCATGGTGCGGGTAGACGCCGGGGAAGGTCGGCGTGCATCCACGCCCAGGCCGGCAATGGTGCGGAACCCGAGATGTGCGGCGCGGCTTCCTGCGCCGCGACCACGGTGTCGACCGGCCCGGCCTTCACGGGTCAGGCGATCCGGTAGCCGCGCGCCACGCGGCCAGCGTACCGGGACCCGCAGCCGCTGCCTGCCTACTTCTGCATCCCGCCGGAGACCGACAGGTCGTCGCCGGTGACGAACGACGACGCGTCGCTCACGAGGTAGACGACGGGCCCCACGATCTCGCGCGGATCGGCAATGCGCTTCTGGAAGGTGCCGCCGGCGACGAGCTCGAGGAACCCGGGGGCGGTGCGCGCCCCGCCCTCCATCATCTCGCTCATGAAGGGGCCGGGTGACAGCGCGTTCACCCGGATGTTCCACGACGCCCATTCCATCGCCATGCTCTTCGTGAGGTTCACGAGCGCGGCCTTCGACGCCGCGTACGCGTTGATGCTGGCGCCGCCCGAGTAGGCGGCCATCGTGCCGATGTTCACGATGCTGCCGCCGCCACCGTCGCGCATGATCGGCGCCACGCACTGGCTCACGCGCAGTGGCCCTTCGACATTGACCGAGAAGATCTTGCGCCAGAACTCGAGGGTGGTGTCGGCTACCGGGACGCGTGCCGGGTTGATCCCCGCGTTGTTCACCACCCCGTCGATGCGACCGAACCGGGCGTGCACCGCGTCGACGAATCCGGGCACTGCATCCCACTCGCCGACGTGGCACGCGAGGCCCAGCACAGCGGCGCCGGTGTCCGCGGCGATCTCCGACGCGGTCGCGTCGCACAGGTCCTGCTTGCGACTGTTCACGACCACCGACGCGCCCGCTTCGGCCAGTCCGTGCGCCATGGCGCGCCCGATGCCCTTCGTCGAGCCGGTGACGATCACGACCTTGCCGGTGAGATCGAAGGGATCCCTCGCGTGCGTCACAGTGGGTCGCCCGTGCGAGCGAAGCAGGCCGCGGTGTTGTCACCGAGGAAGTCGGCGCGTCGCGCCTCGTCGAGGCCGTCGAGCCCGGGACGGTAGAGCTCGATCGGATCGGGACTTCCCTCGTGGTGCGGGAAGTCGGACGACCACACGCACATCTCCGGCAGGTGGGCGAGGAACTCGAGTGCGTCGGTGTCGCCGAGACCGGGCAGCGGCGTGACGCGTACGTTGCGCCGGAGCATGTCGCCGCCGGGTGTCTCGAACGGCCAGTCGCCCAGGACCGGTGACGGGAGCGCCTGCCGTGTGAGGGTGTCGACGAACGGCGGGATCCAGTTCACCCGCATCTCCTCGAGCAACACCGTCAACGTCGGGTGGCGCGCGAACACACCGCCGTAGAGCAGCCCCGCGATGATGTTCTGCGCCGCGTGGGCGCGCTGCGTGTTGGCCAGGCGCGCGAGCCCGGCCACGCCCGCCCCGCCCGGGCGGTTCCACCCGATGTCGGCCCACCCACTGAAGTCGGGCGCGGTGTTCCCGATGTGGACCACCGCGACCATGCCGAGGGAGGTGGCCGCGTCCCAGACGCGATCCCATACGGGGTGCCCGGGAGAGACGTTCGACGGTGGGCGACCCTTGGCAGTGATGAGGAAGAAGGCCCGTGCGCCCCGCGCGCGTGCGCGCTCGAGCTCCTCCACCGCCGCGTCGAGGACGGTGAAGTCGATCACCGCGACCGCGTGGAGCCGGTCGCGCGCGTCCGAGAGCTGGTCGGTGAGGAAGTCGTTGCAGCGGCGCACGCCCTCGGGGCGGTCGTCGCCGAGGAACTCGAGCTGCTGCCAGTACCCACCGGGGTTCACGAGGCAGTGGTCGATCCCGACGGCGTCCATCCACTCGACACGCTCGGCGGCGGACGACGCATGGAGCGGGTGCAGGATCACCGGGCCGCCCCGCTCCTCGGCCCGGGCGACGAGGGGGGCGAGGAGCTCCTGGGGCGACGGCCGGTCGGCTTCCGGCAGGGCCGCCAGCAGGTCGCCGGCGACCCCGAAGGCGAGCATCTCGATGCTCGACGGCAGCTCGTCGAGCCACGGTTCGAGCGGGTGCTCACCCGGGGCGTAGCGGGTGGCTTCCCAGTGCGTGTCGACGTCGACGATCATGGCCACACCTCCGAGGTCGGGGCCAGGTCCGGGCCAGATCGGGGCCCGCTGAGAATACAACGTTGTTACATTGACGTCCAGCGTGCCCGTCTCGAGCCCAGGGCAGCGCGGGGTCAGCGCGTGGTGAGCGCCGCGACGAGCCGTTCCATGAGCCGCGACCAGGCGGACGGCGTCGGCAGCGGGACGTCGAGCGCCTCGAGAACGCCCAGGCCCATCTCGGTCGCCCACAGGAACACGACCAGGGTGTCCATGTCGGCCTCCGGGTCGAGACCCTCGGAGCGTTGGACCTCTCGGTAGACGGCGCGCCACTCGTCGAGCTTCGCCGTCTGCACCTCGCGCAGCCGCTCCTTGACCTCCTCGTCGATCCGCGCGGCTGCCGCGCCCTCCACGATCAAGGCGCGCAGCGCGGCGCGCGAGCGGTAGTTCCGCGCCTGTGCCGCGAGGTAGGGCGCCAACCCTCGGGGCCCGCCGCGCTGGGGCGCTTCGAGCTCCGTGACGATCCGCTCGTTCACCGCCGCGACGAGGAGGTCCGCCTTGTTGCGAAAGTGGCCGTAGATCGCGCCGCTCGTGAGCTTCGTCCGGCGGGCCAGCTCGCGCACCGACACCGCCCCGTACCCCTCCTCCACGAAGAGGTCGCCCGCCGACTTGATCAGCGCGGCACGCGTGGCGCGGGCCTTCTCGGATCCCGCCGCCGTGTCGCTCGCGGTGTCCTGCATGGACGGATCGTACAAGCACAACGTTGTTACACCAGGACGCCGCCTCCCCCACCCCGAAACGAACCGGCGTCGTTCACCGACGTCTGGCGTCGGTTGCTGACGCAACTTCGCAGTGGGCTGGGCCCTCACAGCCTCCAGACGCGGGCCGCGTTGCCGCTCAGGACCAACTCGCGTTCGTGCTCGGGCACACCTTCGAACATCGCCTCCACGATCGAGCGCGAGTTCGGCCAGCTCGACACCGGGTGCGGGTAGTCGGACGACCACATGATGTTCTCGACGCCGAGACGGTCGCGCGCGTGGCGCATGGCATCGGGCTCGTCGACGAACGTGAGGTACACGTTCCGGTGGAAGTAGTGGCTCGGCAGCTCCGAGATGGCGGGGAATTCGTACCCCTGCCTGGCCGTGAGGTCGTCGACGATGTAGAGCCACCACGCCACCCAGCCGAGACCGGGCTCGACGAACACGACCCGGAGCTCCGGGAAGCGCGCGAAGACGCCGCCCATGATCCACATGCCGAGCGCCTCCCCGGCCGTCAACGCGACCATCGGCACGAAGATGCCCTTCTGGGGCGTCGGATCGCGACGCGCCAGGTCGTCGAGCTGGGTGTTGAGTCCGATGTGGCAGCAGATCGGGAGCCCGGTCTCCTGGATCGTCGAGAACAGCGGGTCGTACCGGCGGTCCCAGTAGTCGGGCAGACCCAGCTCCGCGGGGAACACCGGGAGCTGCAGCGACTTGCACCCGGCGTTCGCGGCCCACTCGACCTCTTCGACCGCCGCGTCGACGTCGTGGATCGGGATCTGGTACGAGACCACGAGCCGCTTCGGGTCGGCGGCGGCGAACGCACCGAGCGCGCAGTTGAACGCGCGCGTCGCCTCCTTCCACCCGTCCTCGACGAGATACAGGTAGCGGAAGGCACTCACCTCGCAGTAGCTCGACGAGGCTTCGACACCGTCGGCGTCCATGTCGAGCAAGCGCGCGTACGGGTCGGTGTGACCCGGCCGTCCGGCCGCGCCGTGCGTGCGGTTCGCCGCCATGCTCACGGTCGGATCGGGTTCGAGGCCTTCCTGCTCGCGCCACCGCTGGTTCGCCACGATCGACGCGGTGCTCGTCATCGTGGCGCGGAACTTCGCGACGCCCGCGTCGTAGCCCTCGTGGAACCTCGACGCGAGGTGCTCCTTCACCCGGTCGTGGCTCAGGTTGACGTGGTCGTCGGCAGAGATGAGTCGCTCCGCGGTTCTCGCCGTCGTCGCGGTCATCGTGAGCTCCTCGAGTCGAAGCGACGCGATTCCCGAGTGAACACCATGGCTTCGGTCCGCGCCAGCCGGACGCGGTCAGCGAGTGGGACCGCGC
>Ga0187777_10002438_pt1 | contig 11906 bp, 9 predicted proteins | sample 1015_Q2_SP5_10_M_FD_132416 | JGI IMG/M metagenome (GOLD analysis project Ga0187777, IMG submission 132416) | Tropical peat soil microbial communities from peatlands in Department of Meta, Colombia - 1015_Q2_SP5_10_MG | ecosystem: Environmental > Terrestrial > Soil > Wetlands > Peat | place...
CATCTCTTCCTCGGTGAGCGCGTCGAGCGAGCTTACTACCGGCAAACGGCCGATGAACTCCGGAATCATTCCAAATGCGAGCAAGTCTTCGGGTTCGACGTGACGAATCGCTTCCTTGCGCGCCGCTTCTTCGGCCTCAATCGTAGGACTTCCGAAGCCCATGACTTTTTGGCCGATTCGCTTTTGAATAATCTTATCGAGACCAATGAACGCGCCGCCACAGATGAACAGAATTTTCTCGGTGTTGACCTGAATGTATTCCTGATGCGGATGTTTGCGACCGCCCTGCGGTGGAACATTGCAGGTGGATCCTTCCAGAATTTTTAGCAGCGCTTGCTGCACGCCTTCGCCAGAAACGTCCCGGGTGATTGACACGTTGTCAGTTTTGCGGCCAATCTTGTCGATCTCGTCGATGTAAACGATGCCGATCTCGGCACGTTTCACGTCGTAGTCCGCGTTCTGGAGCAATCGCAAAATGATGTTCTCCACGTCCTCGCCGACATACCCGGCCTCGGTGAGCGTTGTCGCGTCCGCGATGCAAAATGGAACATCGAGAATGCGGGCCAAAGTCTTGGCTAAAAGCGTTTTTCCCGAACCCGTTGGACCGATCAGAAGAATGTTACTCTTTTCGATTTCAACGTCGGCCAGTGGGTCGGGTTGGAATGCTGCGGACGAATCCGCCGGCGCGGAAGCCTGCAACACGCGCTTGAAATGATTGTGGACTGCGACGGAGAGCGTCTTCTTGGCGACGTCTTGTCCGATCACGTACTGGTCCAACGCGCGCCGGATTTCGGCCGGCTTCGGAACTCGAATGTTGGAAGACTGTCGTCGCGCGTCCTCGTTCAGTTCTTTATCGAGAATGCTTTTGCAAACGTTTATGCAGCTGTCGCAAATATAAACGCCCGGTCCGGCAATAAGTTTGCGGACCTCGGCGTGGCTTTTGCCACAAAAGGAGCACATCGTGAGGTTGGTCGCGCGCGCCATATTTGCCCTTTTAGGGGAGCAGCTTCTATTCCTCCGATTTCCGGCCGCCGCGCTCCGATTCGCCGGAATGAGCGCCGTCCAGTCCTTTTACTTCCTTGCGAGACCTGATCACCTCATCGACCAACCCATAAGCCTTTGCCTCTTGCGCCGACATGTAGTAATCGCGATCAGAATCGAGCCGAACCTGATCTTCTGGTTTGCCGGTGTGCTGTGAGATAATCTTGATGATCCTTTTCTTAAGTTTGAACATGTAATCGACCTGGCGTTCAACGTCACTCGCCTGTCCCTGCGCTCCGCCGGAGACCTGATGGATCATGATATCCGAATTGGGAAGAGCGAATCGCTTGCCTTTCGTCCCGGCGCAGAGCAATACCGCGGCCATGCTCGCGGCCATTCCAAGGCAATACGTCGTCACGTCGCAGGTCAGAAATTGCATCGTATCGTAAATCGCGAGTCCGGCGGTCACGACGCCTCCGCCAGAATTGATGTAAATGCTGATATCTTTCTTCGAATCCTCCATTTGCAGAAAAAGCAACTGGGCGATTACCAGATTAGCGACGTGATCGTCGATCGCCGTTCCAATGAAAACAATGCGGTCTTTCAACAAACGCGAGTAAATGTCGTAACTCCGTTCTCCACGGCCGGTCTGTTCCACAACCATCGGAATCAGGATGGATTGCGATCGATTTTCGTTATCGCTCATGTTTTCTTTTGCTCTTCTAAAACCGGTTGGACGCTAACATTCGCCTTTAGGAAATCAAGAGTCTTACCCAGCAGTATCTGTTCCGCCAACGAGTTAAGTCCTTCGTGTTCATCGAGTTCCTTGCGCATTTTGTCACTGGAAATGTTGTAACGTTGCGCTTCCTGACGAATCCGAAGATCCAGGTCTTCCCGAGTAACTTCGATCTTCTCCTGCTCCGCGATTCGCTCGAGAATGAAATTCGTTTTCAATCGATGATAAGCGACGCTTCCCGCGGTCTCGATTAATTCTTTTTCCTTTTCTTTCAACATTTCGTCCGGAATCCCGCGGGCGCGATTGCGTTGAACCAGTTCCGTAAGCGCACGCTTGGTTTCGTTTCGCAGCAGTGGCGGCGGCATTTCGAACTTTGTTTTCTCGTGGAGAAATTTAATGATCTGCTCTTCTTTCGCGTGCTCGACTTCATGCTCTTTCTCATGCTCGAGATCGTGCTCGATCTGGTGACGGAGTTCCGAGAGTGTTTTGCCAGGCAGGAGTTTGGCCGCGAACGCGTCATTCATTTCGGGCAAAACTTTTTCTTTGATCTCGCGCAAAGTCACGTCGTAGCTCGCCTTCTTTCCGGCCAGCTCTTTAACCAGGAAGTCCGTTGCAAATTCGACCGGCACCGTCCGAGTCTCGTCTCTTTTTTGACCCACAATCTGTTCGCAAAACTTCGGCAGAAAATTGTCCGGTGCGAGCCGCAGCCAGAATTTCTTGCCGCCATGCAAGTTCTTGCTCGCGTTCGGCACGACTTCACTGATCGCTTTTCCGTCGATGGTTCCTTCAAAATCGATCACCACGAAATCTTCCATCTGTGCCGACCGGTCCGGAGCGTCGACAAAATCCGCCGTTTGATCACGCAGACGCTCGAGCGCGGCAGCGATCTCGGTTTCCGAGACTTTTGCGTCCGGTAATTCGACGGAGATGTCTTTATATTCGGGCAGCTTAAATTCCGGCGCGGTAACGACCGTCGCCTGGAACCTCATCGATTTGTCATCACCGAACTGGACGTCTTCCAGGTTCGTCAGGGATGCGACCCGCAACTTCTTTTGCTCAATTGCTTCGCGATAACTCTTTGAAACCAGCTTTTTTGTTACTTCGTCCTGGATTTCCTTGCGAAAACGTTTGTCGACCACCGCTCGGGGCGCTTTGCCCGGCCGATAGCCGGGAATTTTCGCGAACCTGACGAAACTGTTGGCGATCGCGTCCCACTCCTTTGAAACCTCGTCTGCCGGCAACTCGATCTTCAATGTCGACACCGACTCTGGCTTTTTCTCCACCTGAACCTTCATCGAATTAATGTAGCGGTGGTCTGTGACCATCGCATTTATTTTTCGCGGTGTGGCTACATCGCTTTGCGATGGTCGACGGCCCACCGGGCCGTGGCTACAAAGCGTTGTAGGGCATCATTTCTTCTTAAACGTCGTCAACTGCGAAAATACGCACTGCCAGCGGCCCTCTCGTTTTACGAAAAAATCGGTAGCGCGTTCCTGGGTCGCAAACTCTCGCCCGCCAAATCTCCCCTTGGTTGAAGTGATGGTCGTTACCACAGCGCTATCCTCGTGAGCGCGGACCGTCATGTCGTCTAATTCCATTTCTTCATGAACCAAAGCTCCTGATTTGATTGCGCCAAGAAAGCGCGCCTTGTCGATGACTCCTCCATCCGCGTCAACAATGGCCCAATCATCAGTTAAGAATTTGCCGATCGCTTCGGCATTGTTGCTCAGAACCGCTGTTGCGAAATCTCTTTCTACTTTAAGAAGATCTTCTTCCGCATGATTGTTTTTCGTCTGACACGATGCTGTGAGGGCCAACATTGCCAAAATCAGTGCCGCTTTCATGCAACGTGCGCACGCTAGGCCGAGCCTGCGCATCGGCAAGTGTGTTAGGGCGGGAATCATTCTGCTCTGCGTAAAGCTACAAGCGATTTGACAGGGCGAGACTCAGTCGAGCCGGCCTGCGCATGTGCGGCTCCGCAGAGCGTCGCCCTACCATTGAATTCGCTCGCCTCGAACATAAACCGCGTGCGTCTGCGGAATCCCGAACCAGTACGCGAGCTCACGGTAATCTTCGCAATCGAAGACCGCGACATTCGCGAGTTTGCCCGGTTCGAGTGAACCGATTTTGTCGGCCCGACTCAATGAGCACGCCGCGTTGATGGTCGCGGCGGAGACCGCTTCGGCTGGTGACATTTTCATTTGGGTGCAGGCGAGAGAAAGCACCATTGGCATGGATGGCGTCGGCGAAGAGCCCGGGTTGAAATCCGTCGCCACAACGATCCCGAGACCGGCATCGATCATTTCGCGCGCCCGCGGATACTCTTTGAGTCCAAGCGCGTAAACGGAACCCGGCAAGAGAACCGGCTGCACGTTTGCCGACTTCAATGCGGCAATCCCCTGCTCGTCCGTTTTTTCCAAATGATCCGCCGTGGTTGCGCCAAGTTCTGCCATCAACTTCGCACCGCCGGAGTTCGTGAGTTGATCGACGTGACCGCGCAGTCCCAGGCCGAATGCCTTTGCCGCACCCAAAATTTCTCGCGATTGCTCGACATCGAAGTAACCGCACTCGCAGAATACATCACAATATTCCGCCAGCTGTTGCGCTGCGACTGGAAGCAACATCTCCCTCATCAGCAGTTTCACATATCTGTCGGGCGAAGTTTCGCGCGGAACTGCGTGCGCGCCAAGGAAGGTCGGGACGATTTCGAGAGGCGTTTCTCTATTCAAGCGGCGGATCACGCGCAGAATCTTTAATTCATCCTCAAGCGTCAGACCGTACCCCGATTTCGCTTCGATGGTTGTGGTTCCGCATTTTAGAAAGCAAAGGACGCGTTTTTTCGCTGCCGCGAAAAGTTCTTTCTCGCTTGCAGCCCGCGTTTTCTGAACCGTCGACCAGATTCCGCCACCGGCTTTGGCGATTTGTTCGTAGGTTTCTCCACGCGCCCTTCGCTCGAAATCGTCAAGCCGATTACCGCCAAAGACCAAATGGGTGTGGGCATCAACAAATCCCGGAAGCGCGATCCGTCCGCCAAGGTCCACAACTTGAACGCTTCCGCGTCCTTCTGAAACCTGGCTGGTTAAATCAGTCAAGTTTCTCTCGATCTCGTCGCTTGAGCCGACAAGGGCGATTCTGCCGTCACGAATCAGAACCCCGCCGTCACGAATAATTCCGAGCTCCGACAATTCGTTGCCGACGCGCGGACGCGCCGGGCCTGATAACGTAACTAACTCAGACGCGTGAAGCAGAGCGACTGTGCTCATTTGGCCAACATCTCACAATGTTTCTACCAGAATGACAATAGCCCAGCGTTTTAACGCTGGGAATCGTCCGCACAAATGAATAACAAGTCCCGCCAGGGACGGCAGATTCTTTCGTCCCTCACAGGACTCTGCTGTTTGATAACTATTCAATCCCAGCGCTGAAGGCCGCCCCGTGCCGCGATCCATATCTAGGGAACACCTCCGCCAAACTAGCGGGAGCGTAAGCGCTGGGCTATTTTCATCCGATTTTCGCCTGGACGATCTGGTCGACTCCTTTGAAATTCGATTCTGAATCGGCTCTGAGCTTTTCGACTTTCTTCGAAAGCTCAGCCTTCACTTTTTCGTCCTTCAGCTGGCCGAGATTGATTCGGACATTCAATGCAGCCCCTTCGACGCACGCGCGCGTAGCCAGGGCACCAACACCCACATCAGAGACCGACGCCGGACTTCCCTTCTCCGCCATCTCCGCCAACAGTTCGTAGGACTTCGAGGCGGTCTCCATCACTTTCAATGGAATTTCGGCCGCATATTGCGTGGCCGATTCGATCGCAGAGGCGCGCGCTTTCTTTTCTTGATCGGAACCCTTAGGCAGGCCGAATGCGTCCATCACTTTGTTGAACGCGCTGGTGTCTTCATCGACTAGAAAAAGGAGCTCGTCCTTGAGCTTCTGGGCTTTCACGGCCCAATCGCTGAAGAATTGGAGTTTGTCGTCCCATCCGCGCTTTCCGGCGGAAAGATTTGCCACCATTCCTCCCAGCGAAGCGCCGAGCGCGCCCATCAACGCAGCGACCGATCCGCCGCCCGGCGCGGGCGAATCGCTCAAGGTTTCATTGCAAAATTCGCGCAAATTCATTTTTGAAAGCGAGTTCGAATCGCTCTGGATCTTCAACTCAATCACTTTTTCTCTCGGATCAAAAGGCTTCAGTTCGCTCAAGCCCATCGACTTCACTGCGATATCGATCAATTCCTCTTCTGACGCGCCCTCCGACCACTGTTGTTTCCGCAAGAAATAGCGGCCCGCGTCAGTGAGGCATCTTTTCGGCACCATGCCCACGATCTCCGAGCCAGTCACCCGCATACCGCGTTTGTGTGCGGACTCAAAACAGGCGTCGAATGCCGCGTGCAACGGCGTTTCATCGATGTTCGTCAGATTCATGGATACCTGAGCGATTCCGTATTCTTTGACGAACCAGCCGATTGCCTTGACGTGCTTCAACATTCCCGGTTCGCGAATCGGCTCGCCTTTTGCATCGAGAACCTTTTTGCCGGTAGGCGTTCCGTCTTCCGTCTTGAATCGACCCTGCTCGCGCACATCGAAGGCGACTGAGTTCGCGCGGCGGACCGACTTCGTGTTCAGGTTCGCGTTGTAAGCGACCAGAAATTCGCGGGCGCCGATTACAGTCGCGCCGGCTGTTCCAATTTTCGCCGGACCAAAATCGGGTTTCCATTCCGGCTTTTTGATTTTCTCGGCAAACCCTTCGTACTCGCCGCCCCGAATCACCGCCAGATTGGAGCGCGATTTATCCTTCGCGGCTTTTTCATAAAGATAAACTGGAATTCCCAGTTCCTGGCCGACCCGCTTGCCCAACTTGTTTGCGCACTCGATTGCTTCTTCCCAGCTCACATTACTGACCGGAATGAACGGACAAACATCGGTCGCGCCCATTCGTGGATGGGCGCCTTTGTGTTTGCGCATGTCGATCAGCTCTGCCGCTTTCTTGATTCCGCGAAAAGCCGCTTCAACCGCGGCATCGGGGCTTCCAACCAATGTCACCACCGTCCGATTGGTGGTCGCGCCAGGATCGACATCGAGCAGCGTCGCGCCGTCGGTCGACTTAATCGCGTCTGTGATTTGCCGGATAATCCTTTCGTCGCGGCCTTCCGAAAAATTCGGCACGCACTCGATCAGCTTTTGCATTGCTCAATCGCGCGGTAGGGGCTGCATAGGAATGTCGATCTTGTTTTTAGCGGCAAAATCGATGGCGCGGGAGTAACCGGCATCTGCGTGACGAAGGACTCCCATTCCGGGATCGCTTGTGAGGACGCGCTCCAATCTGTGTTTCGAGTTCTCGCTGCCATCAGCAACAACGACCATTCCTGCATGTTGAGAGAAGCCGATGCCGACTCCGCCGCCGTTGTGAATTGAAATCCAGGACGCGCCCGCGGCCGTGTTCACCAGTGCGTTAAGCAGGGGCCAATCCGCGATCGCATCGCTGCCGTCAATCATTCCTTCGGTTTCGCGATTCGGTGACGCGACCGACCCCGCATCGAGATGATCGCGCCCAATGACGATGGGCGCTTTGATTTCGCCGCGTTTGACCAAATCATTCATCGCCACTCCAAACTCCGCGCGTTCGCCGTAACCGAGCCAGCAGATGCGCGCCGGCAATCCCTGATAATGGACTCGTTCTTTGGCGAGCTTCATCCAACGCGACAGCGTTTTGTTTTCGGGAAACAATTCGAGCGCGAGCTTGTCGGTGCGCGCGATGTCCTCGGGTTCGCCGCTTAAAGCGACCCAGCGGAACGGACCGCGTCCTTCGCAAAACAGCGGACGAATGTACTCGGGAACGAAGCCGGGAATGTCGAACGCATTTTTGACTCCAGCTTTCTGCGCCTGTGCGCGGATGTTATTGCCGTAGTCAAACGTCACCGCGCCTTTTTTTTGCAACGCGAGCATTGCCTGAACGTGAATCGCCATGGCTTGCATCGAGCGCTCAATGTATTCGTCTGGATTCTTGCTGCGCAAGGCCAGCGCATTTTCCAATGACATGCCGTTTGGGACATAACCGTTCAGCGCGTCGTGTGCACTGGTCTGATCCGTCAAAACATCGGGAACGACGCCGCGTTGCACCATCTCCGGCAAAACCTCCGCGCAGTTTCCGACCAGCCCAACCGAGAGCGATTTTCGATCTGCCCGCGCGGTCTCGATCATCGTTAAGGCTTCATCGAGAGAGCGCGCTATCTTGTCGCAATATCCGCTCTTCAATCGTTTCTCGATCCGCGCAGGATCGACGTCAACGCCAAGAAAAACGGCGCCGTTCATGGTTGCGGCCAGCGGTTGTGCGCCGCCCATGCCACCGAGGCCGCCGCTTACAACAAATCTTCCTTCAAGCGACCCGCCAAAATGTTTCCGTGCAGCCGCGGCAAATGTCTCGAACGTCCCCTGCACAATTCCCTGGCTGCCAATGTATATCCACGATCCGGCGGTCATTTGCCCATACATTGTGAGTCCAAGACGCTCAAGCCGGTTGAATTCGGCGTAGTTGTTCCACTGGCCGACCAGGTTCGAATTGGCGATCAGAACGCGCGGCGCCTCTTCATGCGTCCGAAATTTTCCCACCGGTTTACCCGATTGAACGAGCAACGATTCGTCATTTCTCAACTCCTGTAGAGAACGCACGATCGCATCGAACGCCTGCCAACTGCGCGCGGCGCGACCAGTGCCACCATAGATGATCAGCTGGTCCGGATTTTCCGCGACTTCCGGATCGAGATTGTTCATCAACATCCGCATCGCGGCTTCCTGGTGCCAACCTTGGCAGATCAATTGGCTGCCACGCGGTGCACGAATGGTTCGCTGACCGCTCATAACTTATCGAACTTACCCGCACGAATTAATTCGGCGACGCGAGCGATATCACCGGCCAACGAACGATCCTGGGTCAGAGCAGACGCGGCCTGCCGAACGAGCTTGAGCGCGCGCTCCACGCCGTTACCTGCCTTCAATGGACGCCGATGCTCCAACGCCTCCGCGCCGGCGAGCAATTCTATCGCGAAAAGATTTTCGGCAAGATCGACAATCGATCGCAATTTTAGAGCGCTAGTCATCCCCATGGACACGTGGTCCTCTTTTCCACCGGACGTGCTCACATTATCGATGCTCGCCGGATGCGCGAGCACACGCGCTTCGTTGAGAAGAGATGCCGCGGCAACATGGGGAAGCATGAAGCCAGACTCAAGTCCCGGGCGCCGGGCAAGGAATGCGGGCAGTCCTTCATTCTTATCCGGATTGACCAAACGATCGAGGCGTCGTTCGCTGATGCTCATTAAATCGGTCACCGCAATCGCAGCGTAATCGAACGCCAGGGCAAGAGGTGCGCCGTGGAAATTCCCGCCGGAAATCACCTCACCTGTCTCTGCGAAAACAAGTGGATTATCCGTGGCCGAGGCCGATTCGGTTGATAAAATCTGTTCGCAATGCGCAAGAACATCACGCACTGCTCCGTGAACCTGCGGCATGCATCGAATGCTGTAGGCGTCCTGCACACGCAAATCATTCTTGCGATGCGATTCGCGGATCTCACTGTTTCCTAACAGGGAACGCAGATGTGCCGCGGCGGCTTTTTGGCCCGGATGAGGCCGGGCGTCCTGCAATCGCGGATCAAACGCCGCTGGAGTATCGCGCAATCCTTCGAGCGTCATCGCGCCGGCTACATCGGCGAGGCTCGACAGGCGCTTTGCCCGCAAAATCGATAATCCTCCGACCGCGTGCATCGCTTGAGTGCCGTTGAGCAGCGCGAGACCTTCTTTCGCTGCCAGCTTCACCGGGGTCAGTTTCACGCGCTTAAACGCCTGGATGCTTTCCATTCGCTTCCCGCTAAAGAATACTTCGCCCTCACCGATCAAGCTCAGGGCCAGATGGGCGAGTGGCGCGAGATCGCCGCTGGCCCCGACGGATCCCTTTTCGGGAACGACCGGATGCACGCGATGGTTTAACATCTGGACAAGCATCTCGACGACTTCAAGTCGAATTCCGCTGAAACCCAGCGCGAGCACGTTAGCGCGGAGCAACATCATTGCGCGCACTTCGGGTTCTGAAAGCGGATTGCCGATTCCACAAGCATGACTCCGAACCAGATTCAGCTGGAGCGCTTCAATGTCCTTACGAGGAATCCGGACCTCGGCCAGCTTGCCGAAGCCGGTGTTGACGCCATAAACGACGCCGTCGCGCGCGACGATGCGGTCGATCACCTTGCGCGAGTTGGCCATCCGCTTTTTGCCAGCGGGCGCGATTTGAACTCGTTCTTCGCCGTGGGCCACTGCCGCGATGTCCGACAACTCTAACTTCTGACCGTTTAACTCCATTGAGGCGATCTTAGCGACAAGTCACGCAAATGGAAGCGGGCGAAACGCGCACTAATGCTTCGGGCCAGGCGACGCCGTGTGGTTGGGTCGCGGTTCCGGCGGAGGCGGTGGCTGTTGAGGTTGCAATAAGGCTGTCCTCTGCAAGTCCTCCTTCCACGCGGTAATCCCAGTGCGGTTGTGTCCGCCCAAATGACCGAGCAAGCCGTGCCTTCCAGCCTCATATTCTTCGTCATCCATAACATGGCACCAGAACAAGCGGCCGGCTCGTCGCCAACCGTCGAGAACGATGCCCTCGAAAAATGACTGGTTTCGCGCGGTGACAATCAGAGCGTTGTTCTCACTCGATTCTTTTTCCCAGGCGGTGCCCCAGTGGAGCACCAGGGTTTTGAATCGCATTTCACGCAAGCGTGCGCCGATATCGTTGGTGTAGTCGGCACAGATGCCCTTTTTTTTTACGCCAATGTGGATCAGGTAATTGTGAAAGGCGGGATCGCCCGTAACACCATAGTCTTTGGCGCACTGACGTGAGGTTGCGTGTGCCGTCGCGGACAACAATTCCGCTTCGTTTGGATCAACGGTGGATGGCGAGAGAGCAATCAGCGCGGCGCGCAAACCGGCGATCGACTTTTCGTCCTGCGCTCCAGCGGTAGTCCCAAACCAAGCGGCGGTGGCGACCGCAAGCGCGATTTTTAACCTCACGATAGAAAGCTAGTCCGATGTGGTTGAATGCGCAGCAGCAAAAGGTCGCATCAGCCGTCGCCGAGAAATAAAAAAGGCCAGGCCGCGCAAAGCGACCCGGCCCTTTTTGGAACCGTCGTGGCATCGGCATCCTGCCGATGGTCCAGGCTGGACTGGCAGTGCCCCACGGGCGGGAAGCCCGTGCCACGGCAGTTAAGTTTCCGGTTATTTGTGATAGCTGGTCGAAGAAGTCGTTGTAGCAGGCGCCTCCTTGTGTTGAGCGCAGGCTCCCAAACTTAACGCACCGGCCAAAACGGCCATAACCATGATCGCTTGTAATAGTTTCAATCTAATTTCGCCTCCTTTCCTCGCTGGTTGCTTCGACGGTTCTAGGCGATGAACATAATTGACGCAACGCCTTTTTTGTAAGGCGCTTGTTACAATTTATTCGCGGATGACCACCGGCGTGGTTTCATCGACCAGCTCAAATAATTCAACCACGTCCGCATTTCGCATCCGAATACAGCCGTGGCTCGCCGGAGTCCCGATCTTGTCCTCATGTTTGGTGCCGTGAATGTAAATAAATCGGTCCCGCGTGTTCGCGTTGTCCTCGTCCACTCCGTCCAGCCAGAGAATCCGCGACATCACCAAATCCTCGGTTGATGGAAGCGGGTCTTCCGGTCCCAGCGGCACGCGGCTGCGAAAAATAGTGCCGTGCGGCAAATCGCCGCCAATTTTTTGGGAGATCTTAAAATTACCAGTCGGCGTTTTAAAACTGCCTTCCTGTGTCCCAATTCCAAAGCGCGAGCTGGAAATCGGATAGGAACGAACGAATTTGCCGTCCCGAGCCAGGCTAAGCGTCTGATCGCGAATCGAGATGTCGACTTGAGTTCGTGGACTTTGCATCAAGTGAAGCTGGCCTTACAATTCTCGCCAGCAGTGAAAAAAGAATATCACATTGCGATCGCCGGCGCGACCCGCCTTCGTCCCGTGGCCGCGGGACCACGGCGGGCGGGACAAGTTAAGGCGCAATCCTCGAAGGTAAGGGCACGCGAATGAAAAATTATCGCCTTGCCATTGCTGGAGCCACTGGAGCCGTGGGCGCCGAGCTCTTGAGCGTCTTGGAACGCCGAAACTTTCCGGTGGCGAATATTCGCGCATTA
>Ga0187777_10002439_pt1 | contig 11901 bp, 12 predicted proteins | sample 1015_Q2_SP5_10_M_FD_132416 | JGI IMG/M metagenome (GOLD analysis project Ga0187777, IMG submission 132416) | Tropical peat soil microbial communities from peatlands in Department of Meta, Colombia - 1015_Q2_SP5_10_MG | ecosystem: Environmental > Terrestrial > Soil > Wetlands > Peat | place...
CCCCACATGTAAGGCACGCGCGTGGTAGGATAAAGTCCCCACATGGCAGAAAAGACACTTCCCAATTCGATCGATTCAACCCTCGATCTGCTGGCCAAGGCCAACTACATCGCCGACCGCTCGCTGGCTACGGTGCTGTATCTCGCCTTGCGCATGGGCAAGCCACTCTTCGTCGAAGGTGAGGCTGGGGTTGGCAAGACAGAAATTGCCAAGGTCCTGGCCACGACGCTCGGCCGCCGGCTGATCCGCTTGCAATGCTACGAAGGTCTCGACGTTTCCGCTGCCGTCTATGAATGGAATTATGGCGCGCAGATGATCGCCATTCGCCTTGCGGAGGCCGAAGGCGAGGGTGACCGAGCGCGCATCGAACACGATGTGTTTTCCGAGCGCTTCCTGATCAAAAGACCTCTTCTACAAGCCCTCGAGCCCGATCCAGCCGGTCCGCCGGTGCTGCTGATCGACGAGATTGATCGAACTGACGAAGCTTTCGAAGCCTTTCTTTTGGAAGTGCTCGCTGACTTCCAGGTGACGGTACCGGAGCTTGGCACCGTGAAGGCAACCCGCCCGCCTATCGTGGTGGTCACATCCAACCGTACGCGTGAAGTCCACGACGCGCTCAAGCGGCGATGCCTCTACCATTGGGTCGGCTATCCAAATGCTGAGCGTGAGCTGAAAATTCTTCGCGCCAAGGTACCCGGCATTCCAAAAAAACTATCCGAGCAGGTGGTCGCCTTCGTTCAGGCGCTGCGGAAGGAAGACCTGTTCAAATCGCCAGGCGTTGCCGAAACGCTGGATTGGGCCGGCGCGCTCACTGAGCTTGACGTTATTGCGCTCGATCCCGCAACAGTCTCGGATACACTCGGTGTGTTGCTTAAGTACCAAGACGACATCACGCGGCTCGACGGCACCAAAGTGAAGGCGCTGCTCGAGGAGGTGAAGTCGGAGCTGCGGGCGGCGGAGTAGGCCATGGCTGCGCCCCAGGGCCGCCTCGCTGAAAACATTCTGTACTTTGCGCGTGCTTTGCGGGCAGCCGGCATCCCGGTGGGTCCCGGTGCGGTGCTCGACGCGCTGGAGGCGCTCAGTGTCGCCCGTATCGGCACCCGCGACGACTTTTATTGGACGCTGCATGCTGTTTTCGTGAAAAGGCATGAGCACTCAATTTTGTTTGATCAGGCCTTCCAGATTTTTTTCCGCAAGCGGGGCTATATTGAAAAAATCATTGCTTCGATGCTGCCCTCGACGATGTCCGGTCCGCCCAAAGCGGCAGCGGCCGGCGCACAGCGTATTCAGGATGCGTTGTTTTCGGGACTGGAGGAACGGGACCAGCATAAACCAGATGTAGAATTTGACGCACGGCTGACGGTTTCTGACCGGGAGGTGTTGCAGAAGAAAGACTTTGCACAAATGACCGCTGCTGAAATTCTTGCCGCCAAAGAAGCAATTGCCCGGCTGGCGTTGCCGCTTGATAAGGTCCGTACGCGCCGGCTCGCATCCAGCCGTCGAGGCCATCTCATTGACATTCGCCGCACCTTGCGTGCCAGCATGAAGGCTGGCGGCGCGGTAATCGATCTTAAATATCTCGGTCCACGCGTGAGGGAGCCGCCAATCGTGGCGCTTCTCGACATATCCGGGTCAATGAGTGAGTATACGCGGCTGTTTCTGCATTTCCTGCACGCAGTTACTGACGCTCGCAAGCGGGTGACGACTTTCTTGTTTGGGACACGACTGACCAACGTCACCCGCGCAATTCGACAACGCGATCCGGATGAGGCGCTGGCTGCTTGTTCGGCTAATGTCGCGGATTGGTCGGGCGGCACGCGCATCGCTTCCTCGCTGCGCGCGTTCAACAAGCAATGGGCACGACGCGTACTCCCGCAAGGGGCAATCGTCCTGCTGATCACCGATGGGCTTGAGCGGGACGCCGACGACACGCTCGCGTTCGAGATCGATAGGCTTCATCGATCGTGCCGGCGGCTGATATGGCTCAATCCGCTGCTTCGTTTTCATGGCTTCGAAGCCCGCGCTAAGGGCGTGCAAACGATGTTGCCACGTGTTGACGAATTGCGGCCGATCCACAATCTAGAGTCCATGACAGATTTGGTCCGCGCGCTGTCCGGCGCATCGCCGAAGGAATACAATCCGAAATTAATTTTGAAGCAAGCCGCCTGACGGAGGAGCCGATGCTCGCTCGCGATGAAGATATCCTTAAAGCTGCCGAGGAATGGCGAAAGTCCGGGCGCGGGGTTGCGCTTGCAACGGTCGTCGAAACCTGGGGCTCCGCGCCACGGCCGATCGGCTCCAATCTGGTGATCGATAACGAGGGTAATTTCCTCGGTTCAGTTTCGGGTGGCTGCGTCGAGGGTGCCGTAGTTACTGAAGCCATGGACGTGATCGAAAGCGGTAAGCCGAAGATGCTGGAATTTGGTGTCGCCGACGAAACGGCTTGGAAAGTCGGGCTTTCGTGCGGCGGCACTATCCGCGTCTACGTCGAAAAGGTGACCTGAATGCAGCTTGACGTCCTGCACGCCCTGAACGACGAGCGCGCAGGGCGTCGCGCGGCGGTGCTGGTCACCGATGTGACGAATGGCGCGCAGCGCCTCGTAAAGGCAAGCGAGGTAACCAAGGACCCGCTGAAAGACGTATTGGCGAAGCGTCTGCGTATGGCCAAGAGCGGTATGGAAGAGACACCACAAGGACGTTTGTTTCTTACTGTCTATGTGCCGTCACCACGGCTGGTCATTACCGGCGCGGTGCATATCAGTCAGACGCTCGCGCCGATCGGACAATTGCTCGGATATGACGTCACCATCGTCGACCCGCGGACAGCCTTTGCGTCGATCGAACGTTTTCCCGACGTGAAGGTCATTGCGGAGTGGCCGGATGTCGCGCTGCCTCCGCTGGGCATCGATCACTACACCGCCTTTGTCGCGCTCACCCACGATCCGAAAATCGACGACCCGGCGCTCAAACACGCCCTTGCTCATAACTGCTTTTACATCGGCGCGCTGGGATCCAAGAAAACCCACGCCAGACGGGTGGAGCGGCTAAAGCAGGCGGGTGTGGGCGATGCCGATATCGCGCGCATCCACGCGCCGATAGGGCTGGATATCGACGCGGTATCGCCCGCGGAAATTGCGGTGGCCATTATGGGAGAGATTACGCAAATGCTGCGCCAGAAGGCGGAGGCGGCATGAAATTCGGTGCCGTACCGGTTGCCGATGCGCTGGGCGCGACTGCAGTGCATTCCATCCGGCAGGGCGACTTCGTGCTCAAGAAGGGCACATTGATTGGGCCAGCGGAGGTCTCTGCCCTCAAGGCCGCCGGGGTCAAGGAGATAACAGTCGCGCGGCTCGATCCGGGGGACGTCTCGGAGGACCAGGCCGCCGCCGATATCGCCGCCTCGGTTGGGGGCGAGGGGGCGTGCGCCGACCGCGCTTTTACCGGCCGCTGCAATCTATTCGCGGAGCGTGCGGGGGTGCTTGTGGTCGAAAAGGACGCGATCGATTCACTCAATCGCATCGACGAGGCAATCACAGTCGCGACGTTGCCGGCGTACAAGCCGGTGGTAGAAGGCGAAATGATAGCAACGGTAAAAATCATTCCCTTCGCGGTGACGGGAAGCGCCCGCGACCAGGCAGTCGCGGTTGCAGCCAAAGCAAAGCCTGTTGTTCGTGTTGCAGCCTACAAGGTGCGGAAAGTCGGCATTGTATCGACGCTGTTACCCGGCCTTTCACCGAAAGTCATCGAAAAGACACTCAAGATCACGGTGGCGCGCATTGCGCCGGCTGGCGCCACGGTTGTCGCCGAACGACGCGTGCCGCACGAAACGTTGGCGCTCACGCGCGCGATCGACGACGTGCTCAAGTCTGGAGCGGAATTGGTGATCGTCTTTGGCGCTTCAGCGATTGCCGATCGACGCGACGTGATCCCGGCCGCGGTCGAAGCGGCAGGCGGTAAAGTCGAGCATTTCGGCATGCCGGTTGATCCCGGTAACCTCATGCTCATTGGCAATGTGCGCGGGCAGGCCGTGCTCGGCGCGCCTGGATGCGCGCGCAGTCCCAAGGAAAATGGCTTCGATTGGGTATTGATGCGATTGCTCGCAAACCTTCCTGTCACCCGTGCGGATATCACGGGCATGGGTGTGGGCGGGCTGCTAATGGAAATTGTGACCCGGCCTCAGCCGCGTGAGGAACGCGCGCCGGAAACGGGACGTCGTGTGGCTGCAGTCGTTCTTGCCGCTGGCCGCTCCACACGCATGGGTGCGGTCAACAAGATGTTAGCTGAAATTGGCGGCAAGCCACTGGTTCGCATCGCGGCCGAACAGGCCGTTGCATCGCACGCCAAGCCGGTAATCGTCGTCAGCGGGCACGAGCGAGAGAAAGTGGAGGCAGCGCTAAAGGGCTTGCCAGTGCGCCTCGTGCACAACTCCGACTATGCTGAGGGTCTGGGCACATCACTCAAGGCCGGCATCGCGGCGGTGCCAGCGGACGCGGACGCCGCGATCGTTTGCCTTGGTGACATGCCGCAGGTTGATGCGGCATTGATCAACCGGTTGATCGCCGGCCTTGATCCGGAGCGCGGTGCACTCGTGGTTGTGCCGACCATCGATGGCCGGCGCGGCAATCCGGTAGTTTGGTCACGGCGTTTTTTCCACGACCTGATGTCTATTCAGGGCGATATAGGCGCACGCCACCTGATCGGCAGCTATGCCGAAGCGGTCGTCGAAGTCCCAGTCGCCGGCGAGGCGGCATTGACCGACGTGGACACGCCCGAGTCGCTCTTGGCCGTCAAGGCGGAAATCGAACGCGCCTGAGACTCGAATCATTGATTGCGGCGAGCGACTCACCGCTATCTGGCGAAGAAGTCGGGAAAGCGCGATGAGCGGCATCTACGCGCCCATTATGCGTCTGCTTGTGGTCGCGGCCTTGGTGCTGGCGACCGCCACGTTAATGATCGTCGCCCTTAACACTGCGCGGGCCGACAGCCTGGCCGCAATTGGTGCCTTCATTTAGCGTTTTCTGTCGCCCCCTAATCCATTGATATCTTGACGTAAATTTCAGGCTTGCAAAAGCGCTATTCTTGCACTAATTAATGACTGACCAGTCAGTCAGTAATTGGTTGCATCCATCCATGCGGCGTCTTCCTAGGTCCCGCAAATCCAGCGCCCGACGGGCAAGCCAGCGCAAGCGCGCGACAGAAGCTGCGCGAACGGCTGGTGTTCCAACGAGCGCCATCCGCAAGGCGCGCAGCGTCGAGCGCCGCGATGCGATTCTTGCGGCTGCACTCGACGAGTTCTCGATCCGCGGGTTTGAGGCCGCCCGGCTCGACGATGTGGCGCGGCGCGCCGGCGTCGCCAAGGGGACCATCTATCTCTACTTCCGGGACAAGGAGACGCTGTTTCAGGAGCTCATCCGGGCGATGCTGACGCCAGTGGTCGGCACAATCGAGGCGATGGGCGAGACCAATCTCCCGCTCGCTGTACTTGCCGACCGGATCGTCGATCTGTTCGTGCGCGAGGTGTACGAGACAAGACGCAAGGATGTGATCCGTCTCATGATCTCCGAAGGGCGGCGCTTTCCAAAACTTGCTGAATTCTACTACCGGGAGGTGCTGTCGCGCATCATCGGCACAGTACGGTCTTTGCTGCGCCGCGCCGCCGCGCGCGGTGAGATTCCTGCAGGACTGGCGGAGTTCCCCCAAATTATCGCAGCGCCTGGCCTAGTCGCGATTATCTGGAACGGTCTCTTCGAACGTTTCGAGCCGCTCGACGTTCGCAAAATGATGAAGACCCATGTTGAGCTGCTGTTCTCGCCGAGGAGGACAACATGAGGATGTTCAAACTCATTCGAATGTTCATAGCGACGATCGCCATCCTCGCGCTTGCCGGCTGCAATAACGACAGTGACCACGTCCTTCAGGGTTGGGTTGAGGCTGAACTGATTTTTGTTTCGCCGGACGAGCAGGGTCGGGTGGAGACGCTGAAAGTCCGCGAGGGCGATCGGGTACAAAAAGGCGATTTGTTGTTCACTGTGGACGACGATCTGCAAAAAGCTGATGTGGTGGTGAGGAATACTGCCGTCATCAACGCGCAGCAAAGTTTTGACCGCGCCAAAGAGCTGCTGAAGTCGGCCGCTGGCACGCAAAAAAACTACGATGATGCCGAAGCTGTGCTACGCCAAGCCAAGGCCAATCTGGAGTGGTCGCAAACACGATTGGCGCGCCGCAATGCCTATAGTCCCAGCGACGCCACCGTCGAGCAGATCTACTACCGGCCCGGTGAGACTGTGCCCGCGGGGCGTCCGGTGCTGGCGTTGCTGCCGCCAGGCAATCTTAAATTCCGGTTCTTCGCGCCGCAGGCGGTGCTGCCTGAAATTAAATATGGCGAAACGGTCGGCATCAGTTGTGATGGCTGCGAAAAGGGGCTGACGGCCAAGGTGAGCTTCATTGCCCGCAGCGTGGAATATACGCCGCCGGTCATCTACAGCCAGGAAGAACGCGCAAAGCTGGTGTTTCTGATCGAAGCCCGGCCAGAGCATCCGGAGAAATTCCGCGTTGGACAACCGGTAACCGTGACGCTGCCAAAAGAGGCGCCCAAGTGAACAACGCACATGACATCGTTATCGATGTTCAGGGGCTGACGAAAAAATTCGACGGTCGCGCAGTGGTGCGCAACCTCTCAATGCAAGTCAAACGCGGTACCATTTACGGCTTTCTCGGTCCCAATGGGTCCGGCAAGACGACCACCATCCGCATGTTGTGCGGCCTGCTCACCCCTGATGAAGGTACCGGCACGTGCCTCGGCTATGACATCCGGACTGAGACCGACAAGATCAAGCGTCAGGTCGGTTACATGACCCAACATTTCAGCCTCTACCAGGACCTCTCGGTGCGAGAGAATCTGGAATTCATTGGCCGAGTGTATGGTCTCGAGCAGCCTGTGGCCGCAGCGCGGGCGGCCATCGAACGGCTCGGCCTTACCGGCCGGGAACAGCAGCTTGCGGCCGAGTTGTCCGGCGGTTGGAAACAACGACTGGCGCTTGGCGCTTGCACGTTGCCAAGTCCGCAACTGCTGTTGCTCGATGAGCCGACGGCCGGTGTCGATCCCAAGGCGCGACGCGAATTCTGGAATGAAATCCACGCGCTCGCTGCCGAGGGATTAACAGTGCTGGTTTCCACCCATTACATGGACGAGGCCGAGCGCTGCCACGAGATCGCCTACATTGCTTTTGGCGAATTGCTCGCGCGCGGAACCGTGGAACAGGTGATTGCGTCGTCGCATCTGACAACTTACGTCGTGAGCTCTACCGAGGGCGAAGGTCTTGCCGAACTTTCGACGGAGCTGACCGACAAGCCTGGCATCGACATGGTGGCGCCTTTCGGCACGAGTTTGCACGTGTCTGGCCGTGACGCCGGCAAACTTGAAGCCGCCATCTCGTCCTATCGCAAGCGCAAGGGGCTCGACTGGCGGAAATCCGAACCTTCGCTCGAAGACGTGTTTATCGATTTGATGGGCAGGGCGCAGGACAATTTCCAATGACACATCTGCTTCCAGCCCAGGCGGCGCGACGCATCCAGAGCGAGGGCTTCTGGCGGAAGACCTGGGCGATGCTGGTGAAGGAATTCATCCAGCTCAGGCGCGATCGCGTTTCGTTCGCCATGATCATCATGATCCCGCTCGTGCAGTTGATGCTGTTTGGCTATGCGATCAATACCACGCCGCGCAATCTGCCGACCGCAGTATTGATCCAGGAAAGCACCGATCTATCGCGTTCGATTCTGGCAGCCCTTGAAAACACGAACTATTTCAGGGTCACCCAGCTGCCGCACAGCGAAGCCGAGGTTGATGAGTTGTTGGCTTCGGGTACCGTCCTGTTTGCGGTCGAGATTCCGGCAAATTTTGAACGATCGGTCCGTCGTGGTGATAAGCCGGCGATGTTGGTCATCGCGGATGCCACCGATCCGGTTGCTTCCGGTACCGCTCTCGGCGCTCTCAACCAGGTCCTGCAGACCGCGCTTTCTCATGACCGTGACGTTCCCGACAGCCCCAACATGCCGTTCGAAATCCGCACACACGCCCGCTACAACCCCGCGGCCATAACTCAACTGAACATCGTCCCGGGACTGGTCGGCACAATCCTGACCATGACCATGCTGATCTTCACTGCACTATCGGTCACACGCGAGATCGAGCGCGGCACGATGGAGAGTCTTTTATCGATGCCGATTACACCGGTCGAAATCATGTTGGGCAAAATCGTGCCTTACATCTTTGTTGGCTTTGTGCAGGCCGCGCTGATCATCGGTATTGGCGTTTTTCTGTTCGGCGTACCGGTGGTTGGCAATCTTGGTGTTCTGGCCGCTTTAAGCACGTTGTTCATTGCGACTAATCTGTCCATTGGTTACACGTTCTCGACCGTCGCACAGAATCAATTGCAGGCCATGCAAATGTCGATGATGTTCTTTTTGCCGAATATCCTGTTGTCCGGGTTTCTGTTCCCGTTTGCCGGGATGCCGGTGTGGGCGCAATATATCGGTGAAGCGCTGCCGCTCACGCATTTTCTGCGGATCGTGCGCTCGATTATGCTCAAGGGCTCAAGTGTTGCCGACTTGCGATATGACGCAATCGCAATGTTTGTGTTGATGCTGGTCGCCATGACGATTGCGGTTACAAGATTCCGCAGAACGCTTGACTAGATCACCGGCCCTGAGAATAGGATTGTGTGCGCATCACCGTCATCAGGCTGCGGCAGCGGTTAGCGCCGCGCATACGCGCCTCCAGCAACTCATTGAAATCCCGAACCTTTACCGTTCCAGCCGATTGTACTTTTTACAATCTGCAACTAAAGCGTGTTTATAACCTAAGCCGAGCCTGAATTGAGGGGCACCGTTAGCGACAAAGGTCCGTCGATGGGTATATGGATGCATACGACTCGCGCTTGGATAAGGTCATGATCGCCGGTTCCATCAGCCCGACCCAACAGGCCGAAGAGTTCGCCCGCCAGCGGTCAATTGCCTTCCTCAATTGGGCGCATGCGCTCGATCATTTCGTATTGCTGATCTATCCGACCGTGGTCATCGGACTCGAGATCGTCTACCAGCGGCCCTACGCCGAGTTGATTGCGCTGTCGACCGCGGCCTTCGTTGCCTTCGGCGTATTTTCGCTGCCTGCCGGCTGGCTTGCCGATCGCTGGAGCCGCCGCAACATGATGGCAGCCTTTTTTATCGGCTGCGGCGTGTCGCTTGGGGGCGTTGCGTTCTCGTCAGATCTCCTGATGCTGGCGACGTCGATGTTTGGCGTTGGCGTGTTCGCTGCAATCTATCATCCGGTTGGTATGCCGATGCTTCTCGAAGCTTCGAAGGCACAAGGCCGCACGGTAGCTTTCAATGGCGTTTGTGGAAATCTTGGCGCGGCGCTGGCATCGGGGATCGCGGCGGCAATTGCTTCATGGTTCGGCTGGCGTGCGGCCTTTGCCGTACCGGCAGTGATCTGCATCGCCACCGGGATCGGCTATGTAATGCTCGTGCCCGATGACCGGCACCGTACCGCCTCACGCAAAACCGTCGCCGACGTCGTACTCTCGCCGCGCGTGGCGGTGATCCTCTTCGGCTTCTATGTGGTGATTTCGCTCGCCGGCGGCCTGACGTTCAATACCATCTCGATCGCATTGCCGAAGATTGTCGATGAACGGCTTGGCGCCGACGTGCCGCTCTTGGCCGTAGGTTCCCTTGCTACTGCTGTGTTCATGTGTGGCGCCGTTGCACAAATCGTCGTTGGCCGGCTGGTTGAACGTATCGCACCTTATCAATTGTTTGCCGTCATTGTCGCGCTTCAGTTTTTCGGCATCCTGTGGGCGGCAAATGCGAAGGGCACGATGCTTATCCTCGCGCTCGCTATGACCATGGCTGCGATCTACGGGCAGGTCACGGTCGGCGATCTGGTAATCGCGCGTTACACAGCAGATGCCTGGCGCGGCCGCGTTTATGCCGTCCGCTATTTCCTAACCTTTGTCTCATCAGGAGCGGCGGTTTCGATCATTGCCTTTCTCTATAGCCGTGGTGGCTTTGACTTGCTGCTAATGACAATTGCCGGCATTGCCGCGATCTTCTTTGCTGGTGTGCTCGGCCTTGTCGGGCTGGTCTCCGGGGTCGAGCGGTCGCGACGCGCGCCGCAGCCTGCAGAGTAGCTCAGAAAAGCGGCAGGCGACCGGGCCTTCATTTCAATCTTTTGATAAGCGCCATGGCGGCCGCCGGCGCTCGCAATTTGGCTTCGTGGATGAAATAAATAAATACGTCGCGGGGCTGCTTGCTCGCAGCCGCCTTATCGATGCACGGCAGATCCTTCGGCTCTCCGCCTTGCGCCCAGGTCTTCGCCCGCGCGGCCCAGCCATCAAGCGCCTTCGGCGGATAGCCCGCTTCAAGTTTTTCGTCGCCCTTTTGCAGCCTGGCGTAAATAAAGTCACCGGCGATATCGGCAATGGCCGGATAGCGAACATGTTCCGCAAAAACAACGGGCACATCGAATCGTCGCAACAGGGCAATGAAAGCCACGGTCTTGAAACTGTCGTGGCGCACCTCGACAACGTGACGCAGCGTATGCCCATTGAACGTCCTCGGCAGCAATTCGAGAAAACGGCCGAAGTCGGCTTCATCGAATTTCTTGAACGGAGTGAATTGCCAGAGCAGGGGGCCGAGCCGGCTGCCCAGCTCCGTCACGCCGGAGTTAAGAAAGCGCTTGATCGAGTCCCCCGCTTCCGCGAGCACGCGGCGATTGACCGCAAAGCGCGGACCCTTGACCGAAAAAACAAAACTCTGCGGAACCTCGGACGCCCATTTGCGAAACGTGGCCGGTGTTTGTGTGCGATAGAAGGTGCCGTTGATTTCGATTGAAGAGAGGTGCTCGCCGGCATACTCGAGTTCCCGCGCATGCGGTAGGCCCTTGGGATAGAAAGCGCCGCGCCAAGGCTCGTAGGTCCAGCCTCCGATTCCGACATAAACGTTACCCTGTTGCTTTGTCATCCTGCTGTCATGTCAGGCGTGTAGTATGTTCCGCAAGTGGCGATGCGTATTGTTTGTCGCCACGACGGCCACTAGCGACGAGGCGACGCCGGATGAACGCGCGCCTTTTCGTATGTGGTCGTTGCTTTTCTAGGCCTTGCCGGCGGCAAGCAAAAGGCCCGGGAAAAAATCCCGGGCCTTTGCATCCTGTTTTGCGTGGACCGATTAGAAGTCCATGCCGCCGCCCGGAGGCATGGCCGGCATTGGTTCTTTCTTTTTCGGAACCTCGGCAACCATGGCTTCCGTGGTGATCAGCAGGCCGGCGATCGAAGCTGCGTCCTGCAGGGCCGTACGTACGACCTTGGTCGGGTCGATGATGCCCTTGGTCACCAGGTTTCCGTACTCGCCCGTCTGCGCATCGTAGCCGTACGAATACTGATCCTTGTCCATGATCTTGCCAACCACGACCGAGCCATCGGCACCGGCATTGATCACGATCTGGCGTGCCGGGGTCTGCAGCGCCTTGCGGACGATGTCGACACCGTGCCTCTGGTCCTCGTTTTCGGGGCGAAGACGCTTGAGGGCCTCACCGGCGCGCAGCAGAGCGACACCGCCTCCCGGCAGGATGCCTTCCTCGACTGCGGCGCGGGTCGCATGCATCGCATCGTCGACACGATCCTTGCGCTCCTTCACCTCGACCTCAGTGGCTCCGCCGACGCGGATTACCGCGACGCCGCCTGCGAGCTTGGCAAGCCGCTCTTGCAGCTTCTCGCGATCGTAATCCGAGGTGGTTTCCTCGATCTGCGCCTTGATCTGTGCCACGCGCGCTTCGATGTCGGCCTTCTTGCCGGCACCGTTGACGATCGTGGTGTTCTCCTTGTCGATCATCACCTTCTTGGCGCGGCC
>Ga0187777_10002441_pt1 | contig 11897 bp, 13 predicted proteins | sample 1015_Q2_SP5_10_M_FD_132416 | JGI IMG/M metagenome (GOLD analysis project Ga0187777, IMG submission 132416) | Tropical peat soil microbial communities from peatlands in Department of Meta, Colombia - 1015_Q2_SP5_10_MG | ecosystem: Environmental > Terrestrial > Soil > Wetlands > Peat | place...
CGGGCCGCCGCCTTCGGGCTGCCGGTGATCGCGATCGGGGGCCTGACGCCCGAGCGCGCAGGCGCGGCGCTCGAGGCCGGTGCGTGGGGCGTCGCCGCGGTGCGCGCCCTGTGGGACGAAGCCGATCCCGGCGCCGCCGCGCGCGCGTTCCTCGCCGCGCTGCCGGCCGCCGCGACCCTGCCCGTGGTCGTGAACGGGGAATCGCGCGTCGTGCCCGCGGGTACTACGCTGCGCGGGTTGCTGGAGCAGCTGGATCTCGATCCCCGCGCGGTGGTCGTCGAGCACAACCGCCGCATCGTCCGCCGCGACGCGCTGGAGACGGCGCGGCTCGCCGCGGGCGACGCCGTCGAGCTGGTGCACTTCGTGGGCGGAGGATGATCGGGACGGACGAACGGACGCACGGACGCACAGGAAGGAAAGAGACGATGGCGACCGCAGTGACCGAATCGGTCTTCCAGGACACGCCGCTGGTGGTCGGCGGCCGGACCTTCCGGTCCCGCCTGCTGGTGGGCACGGGCAAGTACAAGGACAACGCCGTGATGGTCCGCGCGCTGGAGGCGTCGGGCGCGGAGGTCGTGACGGTGGCGGTGCGCCGCATCAGCCTCGACCGGACCAAGGAAGAGGGCATCCTCTACCACCTCGATCCCGGCCGCTTCTTCCTGCTGGCCAACACTGCCGGCTGCTACACGGCGGAGGACGCGGTGCGCTACGCGCGCCTCGCCCGCGAGGCCGGCTTCAACCAGTTCGTCAAGCTGGAAGTGATCGGCGACCAGAAGACCCTGCTGCCGGACGTGGCCGGCCTGCTCGAGGCGGCGCGCACGCTGGTGAAGGAAGGCTGCAAGGTCATGGCCTACACCAACGACGACCTGGTGACCGCGCTGCGGCTCGAGGACGCCGGCTGCGTGGCCGTCATGCCCCTCGCCTCGCCGATCGGCTCCGGCCTCGGCCTCCTCAATCCGTACTCGATCCGCACCATCAAGGCGCGGCTGACGGTGCCGGTGATCGTGGACGCCGGCGTGGGCACGGCGTCGGACGCCTGCGTCACGATGGAGCAGGGCGTGGACGGGTTGCTCATGAACACGGCCATCGCGGAGGCCGCGGACGCGGTGGCGATGGCCCACGCGATGCGGCTCGCGACGGAGGCGGGGCGGGCGGCGTTCCTCGCCGGGCGGATGCCGCGCCGCGAGGTGGCCGTGCCCTCCAGCCCGACCGCGGGGATGCTCGCATAGCCCCGCTGTTCGAGCGGTTTCGCCCCGCGGGCCGGCCGCCCGCCGCCGGGCCGGACGCGCCCCCGGGCCCGCCGGTCCCCGCCGTCCCGGCGCCGCCTCCGCCGCGCGCGCGGCGCGTGCTGATGCTGATCGGCGGTGTCGCTCTCACCGCGCTCGCGGGCTATCTTGTGGCGGCCGTGCTGATCTTCCCGGCTCCGCTGCTGCCGAGCGAGCGCCGGGTCCCGCGCGTCATCGGCGCCCTGGTGGACGAGGCGCAGCGGTCGCTCCGCAAGGAGGGGTTCCGCACGGAGATCGCGGACAGCGCCCCGCATCCGGCGTACGCCCCCGGCGTGGTGTCCTGGCAGGACCCGTCCCCGGGCGTCGCGGCGCCGCGCGGCTCGACCGTCGCGCTCACGCTCAGCGAGGGCGCCCCGCGGCGGATCGTCCCGGACGTGCGCGGGATGGACCCGGAGCTCGCGCGGCGGCTGCTGGCGGCCGCGGGCTTCGCGGTCGGCCGCGTGGATACGGTCCCGGGATCGCTCCCCGCCGGCGTGGCGGCCGGGACCGACCCGTCCGCGGGCGACAGCGTGGGAGCCGGCACCAGCGTCGTGCTCCAGGTGGCGAAGGGAGCCAAGTGACCGTACGCATCGCGCCGAGCATCCTCAGCGCCGACCTCGCGCACCTGATGGACGAGGTCGAGCGTGTGCTGGCCGGCGGGGCCGACCAGATCCACGTGGACGTGATGGACGGGCACTTCGTTCCCAACCTCACCTGGGGCGCGCCCATCGTCGCCGCGCTGCGGCGCTTCACCGACGCGCCGCTCGACTGCCACCTCATGGTGGAGCATCCGGAGGCGTACATTGCGCCGTTCGCCGAGGCCGGCGCGACGTTCCTCACCATCCACGTCGAGGCCACCGCGCACCTCCAGCGGCACGTCGCCGAGATCCGCCGGCACGGGATGCGCCCTGGCGTCGCGCTCAACCCCGCCACGCCGCTCGGCGCGGTGACCGAGATCGTGGACGAGCTCGACCTGCTCCTGGTGATGACGGTCAACCCGGGCTTCGGCGGGCAGCAGTTCTGGGATCCGGCGATCGACAAGGTGCGCCGCGCGCGCTCGCTCCTCGCCGAGCGCGAGAGCCGGGCGCTGCTCGAGGTGGACGGCGGGGTGGCGCGCGAGACCATCGCCCACCTGTCGGCCGCGGGCGCCGACACGTTCGTGGCCGGCAATGCGATATTCACGGTGGCCGACGCCGCCGCCGAGGTGCGGGAGCTGCGGCGCCTGGCGGAGACGGGCGCGAGCGGGAGGAAGGTCAAGCGATGAGAGCCCAGTGGATCGCGGTCGCCGTCGTCGTGCTGGTGCTGGGCGCGGGGCTCGTCCTGGGCCTCAAGCTGAAGCCGGAGATCTTCCCGGTCGAGGTCGGCTCGACCGCGCCGACCTTCGCCGCGACCGACCTGGCGACCGGCCGCCACGTCACGCTGGCGGACTACAGGGGCGAGGTGGTGCTGCTCAACATCTGGGCCACGTGGTGCGAGCCGTGCAAGGTCGAGATGCCCTCGCTCGAGCAGCTGCAGAAGGACATGGGCCCGCAGGGCCTCAAGATCGTCGCCGTCAGCATCGACGAGGGCGGCCCCGACGTGGTGCGCCAGTACGCCCGCGACCTCGGCCTGACCTTCGCCATCCTCCACGACCAGTCCGGCCACATCAAGGAGATCTACCAGACCACCGGCGTGCCCGAGAGCTTCGTCATCAACCGCGAAGGGCGGATCGAGAAGAAGGTCATCGGCGCCACCGACTGGGATGCGGCCGTGAACAAGGACCTCGTGCGCCGTCTCCTGGCGCGGCAGGGCTGAGGTGTCGGTCCGGGAGGCGGTCGTCCGCCACTGGCCGCTCAAGCTGGCGGCGCTCGCCCTCTCGGTGATCCTGTGGGTGGTGGTCGCGCTCGAGGAGCCGGCCACCCACCTCGAGGACGTCCAGCTCGAGCTCACGCTCGCCCCCACCACGGCCCTGGCGCAGCCGCTGCCGCCCGTCCAGGCGCTGATCGCCGGCCCCCGGGGCGAGTTCCTCAAGCTCGGCCCCGCGGCGCTCGTGATCCGGGCGTCCATCCCCGACTCCGTGGTCGGCAGCCACCACCGTCTCGCGATCTCGCCGGGCGACGTGGAGCTGCCGCGCAACGTGAAGGTGTCGGTGCGGGAGGTGCTGCCCCGCGAGATCGACCTGGTCCTCGACCGCCGCGCCCGCCGCACCGTCCCGGTGGCCGTCCGCGCGATCGTGGAGCCGGAGTCGGGCTACGCGCTCGAGGGGCCGGTGACCGCGGTCCCGCCCGCCGTGCAGGTCAGCGGAGCCCGCTCCCTGCTGGGCGCGCTCGACTCGATCGCGACCGAGGCGCTCGAGCTCAAGGGCGTCTCCGGCGTCTTCGAGCGCACCGTGCGGCTCGACACGGCCGGGCACGCCGTGCTGCAGATCGTCCCCTCCGCCGTCACGCTCTCCGGCAAGACCAAGAAGACGTGAGGGTCCTCGGCATCGAGACCTCGTGCGACGAGACGTCCGCCGCCGTGGTCGCCGACGCCGGCGGCGCGGCGCGGGCACTCTCGTGCGTCATCCTCTCGCAGGACGTCCACGCCGTCTACCACGGGGTGGTGCCGGAGCTGGCCTCGCGCGCCCACCTCGTGGCGATCGGGCCGGTCGTGGACCGCGCGCTCAAGGACGCCGGGACGGCGCTCGCCGACGTGGACCTGATCGCGGTCACCGAGGGGCCGGGCCTGATCGGCGCGCTCCTGGTGGGCGTGAGCTACGCGAAGGGCCTGAGCCTCGCCGCCCGCCGGCCGCTGGTGGGCGTCCACCACCTCGAGGCCCACCTGTTCGGCACCTCGCTCGACGACCCGGCCGCCGCCCCGCCGTTCGTCGCGCTCATCGTCTCCGGCGGCCACTCGCTGCTGCTGGACGTCCCCGCCTGGGGCGACTACCGGCTGCTCGGGGAGACGCGCGACGACGCCGTCGGCGAGGCCTTCGACAAGGTGGGCGCCCTGCTCGAGCTGGGGTACCCGGGCGGACCCGCCGTCGAGAAGGCGGCGCGCGCCGGCGACCCCGCCCGCTACCGCTTCCCGCGGCCCATGCTGCACGCGAAGCAGCGCCCGGGCGACCCCGACTATTTCGACCTGTCGATGAGCGGGCTCAAGACCGCGGTGATCCACGCGGTGAAGGCCTCGAGCGATCCGGCCGCCGACCGGCCGCACCTCGCGCGCGGCTTCCAGGACGCCGTCCTCGAGGTGCTGGTCACGAAGACCGTGCGGGCGGTGGAGGCCTGCGGGCGCCGCCGCGTAGTGCTCGGCGGCGGCGTAGCCTGCAACCGCGCCCTGCGCGAGGCCATGGGCGCCGCGCTCGCCGCCCGGGGCTGCACGCTCCACGCGCCCTCGCCGCGGCTCTCGACCGACAACGCCGCAATGATCGCCCGCGCGGGGCTGTTCCGCGCCGCCGACGCCGGCCGGCCCATCGACGCCGCGGCGCGGCTCCCCTTTCCCGGTCTGGTGCGAGCATGACGATCTACCCGCTGCTCATTCACATCGGCCGCTTCACCGTCACCGGCTACGGCATCATGATGATGGTGGGCTTCCTCGTCGCCGGCTGGATCTACGCCCGCGAGCTCCGGCGCCGCGGCTTCGATTCCGCCATCGCGTGGGACACCGTCGTCATCGCGGTGGCCGGCGGCCTGGTGGGCTCGAAGATCTACTTCGCCATCGCGGTCGGGCGCATCGGCGCGGTGTTCTCGCGCGGCGGCCTGGTCTGGTACGGCGGCCTCGCCGGCGGCACGGTCGCCGTGCTGGCCTACATGTGGCTGCGCAAGCTGCCGGTCCGCACGCTGCTCGACACCATCGCGCCCTCGCTCGTTGTCGGCTATCTGCTGGGCCGGGTCGGATGCTTCATGGTGAACGACGACTACGGCCTGCCGTCGCGCCTGCCGTGGGCCGTCGCCTTCCCCCAGGGCTCGCCGCCGACGACCGCCGCCGTCCTCCAGCAGCAGTTCCACGCGGCCGTCCCGGCGGGCACGCCCCCGGGCCAGCTGCTCACCGTGCACCCCACGCAGCTCTACGAGATCGCGCTCAGCTTCCTGGTCTTCTGGCTGCTGTGGCGCTGGCGGGAGCACCGGCACGCGAGCGGATGGCTGTTCGGCGCCTACCTCGTGCTCACGGCCTCGGAGCGCATCGTCGCCGAGATCTTCCGCGCCAAGGACGACCGCGTGCTCGGCGCGATCACCGTCGCGCAGATGCTGGCGGCCGGGCTCGTCGTGATCGGCGTGGTATTGATGCGGCGACTGGCCACGCCGGAGCCTGCGGTGGAGGCGGCGAACCGTCCAGTCTCTTGACAGGTGTAGCGAAATTCGACAGCCGGGACCGGTATCCGCGGAGGTTGCCACAGGGGGGCTGACTACCCCAAACGAAGGAGCTCCAATCGCTTACGCAATAATGGGACCGGAGGCACAGCCTATGCTTGTACAAGCGATAGCAGTACTTCCGGTGGCGATGGAGTTCCTGAGGGGGGCGTCGCCCCGGTATCCACGGTAGCCTGCCGAACGGCAGGCTATCGTGTTTCCTGGGGGGTACTCGCGACCGGCGCTTCGGCTCCGCCCGCTTCGACGACGCCGACCGCAGCGTTTCGACGCCGCCGCGCCAGCCACCACACCCCCGCCACGACCACGCTCAGGGCGATGAGTCCCTGCACGGCGAGCGTCTGCACGGTGGGATAGATCCCGAAGAACTCGGAGCGCGGCGCGCCCGGCACCAGCGTGGACGGCAGGTACGCGCCCTCCTGCAGCTCCTTCACGCCGGTCCCCGCGAACACGAACGCCATGAACAGCAGCGTCGCGCCCGTCACCGCGAAGAACGGCCGCAGCGGAATGCGGATGCCGAACTTCTCGATGCCGACGTACGCGGCCACCAGCGCGACCGCGCCCGCCGCGAGACCGAGCGTGACCGGGGCGGCGGCGCCGGCGCCGCCGCTCACGTACAGCGCCTTGTAGAACAGCACCGTCTCGAAGCCCTCGCGGTACACGGCGAGGAAGGCCACCGTCGCCAGCGCCAGGCCGCTGCCGCTCGCCGCCGCGCGCTCGACCTTCTCGCGCAGGAAGCGCTGCCAGGCGGCGACCTCCACCTTGGAGATGAGCCAGTACGAGACGTAGAACAGCACCGCGCACGCGACCAGCATCACCAGGCCTTCCAGCGCCTCGCGCTGCGCGGCCCGTCCCTCGAGCGCCCATTCCAGCAGCCCCGCCGTGGCGAAACTCGCCAGGATCGCGAGCCCGACGCCCCAGCGCACGCTGCGGCGCAGGCCCACGCCGCCGCTCCGCAGCACGACCGCCATGATGGCTGCCACGATGAGCATCGCCTCGAAGCCCTCGCGCAGGATCAGGAGGAAGCTCTCGGCGAGGAAGCCCCAGCTCGTGGCCCCGCGGCCGAGCACGACCTCCGCGGAGTCCAGCGTCGCGCCCAGCTCGGCGTAGCGCGAGGCCAGGCGCGGATCCGCGCCCTGCGCCATCTCGCGCAGGCCCGCGAAGCGGGCTTCGGCGCGCGAGGCGAGACCGGCGTCCGCGATCCGGACGCGCCCCTCGACGCTCTCGAACTCGAGGTACGCGTCGAGCATCCGGTCGGCTGCCCCCTTCGCGTCCCCGGCCCGCGCGCGATCCATGGCCGCACCCAGCTTCGCGCGCACCGTGCCGAAGCTGACGGCGTCCGCGCCGCTTCCGGAGCGGCGGGCCAGCGTGTCCGACAGGCTGAGGACCCAGGCGATCGCGTCCCAGCGCTCGTCCTTCGAGAGCGACTGGGCGAAGGAGGGCATCGCCGTCCCGGGGACGCCATAGGTGACGCGGTGGAACAGATCGAGCGGCGCCGCGCGCCCGGCCACCGAGGCGACGAGGTCGGCCGGGCGCGGGGTGAGGCCGGCCGCCCCCGGTCCGTCGCCCCGCCCGCCGGCGCCGTGACACTGGGCGCAGCGCGCCGCGTAGGTGTGCTCTCCCTCGGCGAACGACGGGGCGCGCGAGGGCAGCTCGTCGCTCGCGTCTCCCGCCGTGCCCGCGAGCAACCGCTCCAGTGCGGCGGCGTGCGACGCGACCGACTCGGCCGGCGCCGCCGCATCGACCATGCGGGCCAGCACGCTCAGCTCGGCCCCCGCCTCGCGCGCGAGATCGGGAGGCAGCGCGCTCACGGCGCGGCGCGCCTCGCCGACGAACAGCCTGGCCTCGTCCGCTTCCTCGCGGACCGTCAGCGCACCGCCCTGCCAGGCCAGCGCGTACTCCTGCGCCGCCAGGTGCGTCGTCGCCACGATGCGCCGCGCCGCTTCGCGCGCCTGGGGCGAGGGTGCGGTCGTCGCGAGTGGGAGTGTCCGGCTGAGCGATGCGAGCAGCAGAGCGGAAACAGTTCGGCTCAACAAGTGAGACTCAATCTCAGGCTAGAGGACTCCGCAACGTAGCGGCGCCCCGCGGGCCGTGCAACTCGACCCTACTCGAGGATGACGACGGCGGCGGCAACACCGCCGGCGTGGGTCAGCGAGAGATGGCAACGCGTCACGCCCAGATCCTGCATGCGGCGCTCCGCCGCGCCGTGGAAGACGAGGTCGGGCCGGCCGTCGGGGCCGCGGCGCACCTCGAGGTCCTGCCAGCCGATGCCGCTCGCGCCGAAGTCGCCGGACAGCGCCTTGTACGCGGCCTCCTTGGCGGCGATCCGGGCCGCCAGGTGCAGCGACGCCTGGCTGTAGTCGGCCGCGCGCTGACGCTCGGCCGGCGTGAACAGCCGGCGCATCGCGCGCTCGCCGTGCCGGGCGATGAGCGCCTCCACGCGGGAGGCCGGCACGAGATCGATGCCTACGCCCAGGACGGCCACGGGGCTCCCTTCCCGGCTTCCGGGCGCCGGCGCCCGGGCGCGCTCACGGCGCCCACGGGGGCCACTGCGGCTTTTCGCCGCCGAGAGCGGCGAGGCTCAAGACCGGCGCGGTGCCCGTGCGGTGCTCGAACCGCGCGCCGAAGTCGATCAGCCGGTCGGTCGTGAACGCCGCGCGCGGCATCCCGGTCGCGGCCACCGCGGCTTCGATCGCCGGCGGCGGGCCCTCGACCTCGACGAGCGTGTCCATCCGGGGATACCACTCCAGGCGCAGCGTCGCCTCGTTCAGCTCGTGGAACTCCACGCAGCGGTCGATCGCGTCCACGACGGACAGGCCCAGGCGCGCGAAGATGACCTGCATGGGCCCGGCGTCGGCCACCGTGAACTGCCGTTCCTCCCGCTCCTTGTATCCGCCCTCCTGGCGGGTCGGGCCCTTCCAGGCGACCTCCGCCGGCCACGCCTGGCTTCCGGCGGCCGCCGCGTAGGTGCGGATCCTCAGCACCTCGTCGCGCGACTCGAGGGTGCCGGAGGGCAGGTCGTAGCGGCGGTCGGACATCAGCCCGCGGAAGGTGCGCACGGCGCCGCGCGCCGCGATCCGCGCGATCAGCTCGTCGGGCCGCTCCACCGCGGCCTTGAGCTCGAGCTCGCGCGCGCTCACGGCGCGAACGCCGACGCGACGACCGCCGCCGTGTCCGAGAAGTCGGAGAACGCGGTGAACGCCCCGGCCGCGATGAGGTCCGGGACCGAGTACGAGCCGGTCGCCACCGCGATGGCGCGCGCGCCGATGCCGCGGCCGCAGGTCACGTCGGCCGGCGTGTCGCCCATGATCACGACGTCGTGGCCGCGGACCTCGACGCCCAGCTCCTCGCGCAGCCGCCGCTGGGCGATGGCGGGCAGCGCGCTGCGCTCGCCGTGATCGGAGCCGAACGCCCCGACGCGGAAGCGGCCGATGTCGATGCCGGCCGAGCGGAGCTTCAGGCGCGCCCCGTCGACGATGTTGCCGGTGAGGAGGCCGAGGACGCAGTCGCGGCGGCCCTCGAGCGCGGCCAGCAGCTCGCGCACGCCGGGGTACACGGTGGTGCGCTGCCCGGGCCGGCCCAGCTCCTCGTCGAGCAGCCGGACGTACGCCCGCAGCACACCGGCGACGACGTCGGGTCCGTGGTCCCGGCCGGCGGCCGCGGCCAGCAGCTCGACGATCTCGGGATCGGTCCGGCCGTCGAAGCGGAAGCCGGCCGCCGGGTGCTCGATGGCGAGCACCTCGAGCAGCGCGCGGTGGATCGCGCGCCGGCCCGCTCCGTCGGTCCAGAGCAGGGTCCCGTCGAGGTCGAACAGGATGGCTTTCACGATCGCACCAGGGCCAGGGACCCGAAGATGCCACCGGCGCCCACGATCTGCCACGCCGTGGGGACCTCGCCCAGCAGCGGCCAGGCCGCGAGCAGCGTCACGACGGGCGAGAAGTTGGAGTAGAACGCAGTGCGGGTCGCGCCCAGCCGCGCGACCCCCCGGTACCAGATCAGGTACGCCAGCACCAGGGAGCCGAGCGAGGAGAACCCGGCGCCGAGCCACGCCGCGGGCGTGACGTCGCCCCAGCGCTGGGCGAGCGCCGCCGGCGTGCACACCAGCAGCAGCGGAATGGCGCCCAGGCCCATCGTCCATGCCGTGGTCGCGGTCGGACCGAGCGTGTCCACCAGCGGCTTGGCCAGCACCGTGTACGCGGTCCAGAACACGACGGCGAGCAGCATCAGCAGGTCGCCGGAAAGGGTGCCGCGCAGGCCCACGTCGGCCCCGCTGCCTCCGACCAGCACCGCGATGCCGGCCGTCGAGAGCGCGAGGCCCGCGACGTCGCGCCAGCGCAGACGGTCGTGCCCGAGCAGGTGGCTGCTCACCGCCGTGAGCACCGGCACGGCCGCCATGATGAGCGCCGCGTTGCCGGCCCGGGTGCGGGCCATGCCCTCGATGTAGCACAGCTGGTAGACGGTGTTGCCGAGCACGCCCAGCGCGCTCAGCCGCAGCAGCTCGCGACGGGACGGCCGGCGGGCGCCGGCGGCCCAGGCGACGAGCGCGACGCCCGCGGCCGCGAGCAGGAAGCGCACCGCGTTGAACGACAGGGGGGAGAAGACCCGGAACGCCGCCTTGATCACGATGTAGTTCACGCCCCAGATCAGCGTCATCAGCGCGAGCAGGGCGTCGGTGCCGGTGAGGCCCGCCGGCCGGACGGCCGCGGCGGGCGCCTGGCCCGGGGCGGCGCGGGGCGAGGAAACGGCCATAGGGACCGAACCTAACCGGCCGCTCACGCCCGGCCAATCGCCCGCGGAGCGGCGCGCCCGGCGGCGCGGCCCGGCCTTTGCGGGGATGGCGGGTGGTCCTTCCGGAGGTCGCCTGAGCAGCGGGACGGTCTTCGACATCCGCCGGTACGCCATCCACGACGGCCCGGGCATCCGCACGACGGTGTTCTTCAAGGGATGCGCGCTGTCGTGCTGGTGGTGCCACAACCCGGAGAGCCAGGCGCCGGGCCCGGAGACGATCGTCCACGAGGCCCGCTGCATCCGGTGCGGCGCGTGCGTCGAGGCGTGCCCGAACGGGGCTGTGACCTGGGTGGACGGGGCGCCGGTCACCGACCGGGCGGCGTGCCGGGCGTGCGGCACCTGCGTGCCCCTGTGCTGGGCCGAGGCGCGCGAGGTGGCGGGGCGCACGATGACCGTAGCGGAGGTGCTCGCCGCAGTGGAGCGCGACCGCGCCTTCTACGAGCAGTCGGGCGGTGGCGTGACCCTCTCGGGCGGCGAGCCGATGCGCCAGCCCCGGTTCGCGGCGGCGCTGCTCGCCGCGATGCACGGGCGCGGCCTCCACACCGCGCTCGACACCTGCGGCCACGCCTCGTGGGAGGCTTTCGAGCGCCTGCGCCGCGACGTGGACCTGTTCCTCTACGACGTCAAGCTGGTGGACCCTGCCGCGCACCGCCGGTTCACCGGCGTGGGCAATGCCCGCATCCTCGCCAACCTGCGCCGGCTCTCGGACGCCGGCCACCGCATCGTGCTCCGCATGCCCGTCGTGCCCGGGATCACGGACGGCGAGGAGAACCTCACGGCCGTCCGCGCGCTGGCCGCGAGCCTGCCCCGGCTGGAGCGGCTGGACCTGCTGGCCTACCATACCATCGGGATGCACAAGTACGAGCGGCTGGACCGGTCCTACCGGCTGCGGCACACGGCGGCCCCGGACCCCGGGCAGATCGACGCGATCGCCTCCTTCTTCGCGGCCGGCGGCGTGACGGCCGGCGCCGCGTGAGCGTGATCAGCGAGCGCGTCGCCTGCCTGCGGCGCCAGAGCCTCGACGCCCGCCCCGCGATCTCGCCCGAGCGCGCGCGGCTGGTGACCGCCTTCTACCGCGACCACGCGCCGGCGGAGCCGCCGCCGCTCCAGCGCGCGCACGCGCTCGCCCATCTCCTCGAGCGCCAGACCATCTGGCTCGGCCCCGGCGAGCTGATCGTCGGCGAGAAAGGGCCGGCCCCCAAGGCGACGCCGACCTATCCGGAGCTGTGCTGCCATTCGCTGGCGGACCTCGACCTCCTCGACGGGCGGGAGAAGATCCCGTTCGCGGTGAGCGCCGAGACCCGGGCGGTGTACGAGCGCGAGATCATCCCATTCTGGCGCGGCCGCTCGATCCGGGACGCGCTGTTCGCGGCGATGACCGCGGAGTGGCAGGCGGCCTACGACGCCGGCGTGTTCACCGAGTTCATGGAGCAGCGCGCGCCGGGGCACACCGTGCTCGACGACAAGATCTACCGGCGCGGCCTGCGCGACTTCCAGGCCGAGATCGAGGCCGCCC
>Ga0187777_10002442_pt1 | contig 11892 bp, 8 predicted proteins | sample 1015_Q2_SP5_10_M_FD_132416 | JGI IMG/M metagenome (GOLD analysis project Ga0187777, IMG submission 132416) | Tropical peat soil microbial communities from peatlands in Department of Meta, Colombia - 1015_Q2_SP5_10_MG | ecosystem: Environmental > Terrestrial > Soil > Wetlands > Peat | place...
CCAGGAGGTCGACGCCGGGGCGAAGGCCACCGAGGTCTGCCGTCGGCTGGGAGTGACGGAGACGACGTTCTACCGCTGGAAGTCGAAGTACGGCGGGATGGATGTCAGCGACGCCAAGCGGCTCAAGGCGCTGGAGGCAGAGAACGCGCGGCTGAAGAAGCTCGTGGCCGAGCAGGCGCTGGACCTGGAGGCAGTCCGGTCGGTGCTGCGAAAAGATGGTGAAGCCCGCGGACCGGCGCCCTCTGCGCTCGGCTACAAGTCACCCGCTAACTATGAAAGGCTGCACCTGATGGCTGCTTGACCCACGAAGCCGCCACGGCTCCACGGAAACGGGTCAACTCCAGACATGTACCGGTGCCAACAGGTGCACAGCTCCAACCAACCGAGGCCCAACGGACCGGGTACAACCGCAACGGGCCTGGCCCCGAGTTCAACGCTATGAAACAGACTGCCATCCTGACGACGACGTCGCTGCTCTCGATCCTCTTGCTGACGCTTCACGTGACGGACGATATCGTCCGTGGGATATCGAAGGCCGAGTCCTCAAACACTGCGCTGTTCGTCCTCGTGGTCTTCCTGTACGGGACACTCGTGCTCGCCGAACGGCGATCGGGGCACGTCATCATGCTGCTCGTCGGGTTGTTCGCGGCAGCCATGCCCGTCATGCACATGAGGGGGGCACACTACGGCGAGATTGCCAGTTCCACCGGCGGCTTCTTCTTCGTCTGGACACTCTGGGCGCTCGGCGGGCTCGGGGGCTTCACCTTCATCCTCTCCGCGCGCGGTCTCTGGAGCCTGCTTCGGCGCCGGCAAGGCTGATTGCAGTAGGCTTTCGGCCATGACCGACAATGACTCAGGCGGCCCTTGCGAGCCTTGAGCTGCTGCACGCCAGCGTCAAGAGGATGCCGAAGAAGGGCGCCTTGCGCATCGGGTGACCCTCCCGTCAACCGTGGGGGGAGGGAGCCTAGGGCTTGGCTGCGACGGCGTCACCTGCCGAGATTGGTGTTTGAGCTTGATCCGATTCGGGAACAGTTGGAGTCGCGCGGGCCGCTGGCGCTCCTCGCGGAAGCGGTGAGAGTGCTACCTGGCTGACGTGGGATGCGGTGCACGCGGATGGCTGGCGAGGCTTTGCAAGGCCCCATCGAGGCAGTGATGGGGGTGCTCGAGGAGCTAATTAGCCCCCGGCCTGTCGGTGTAGCGGGCGACTCCTTTCATTCGTAAGCTTCAACTCGCCCGTCGAACGCGCAGTTGGACAGGGGACCCGCAAATGAGTGCAAGACATTCCCTGGTGCCGCGGACGGAAAGGTTACTGCTGATGGCCGTGGCGGTTTCGGTGCTGCGCCCCGCGCCGAGTCAGGCACTCAGCCCAACAACCCGAGTCGAATTCGGGTACCTCGGTGGCGCTGGGGAGTCGGGCACGGCTAATGATGCGGCCTCGTCCAGAAAAGCTTGCGACAGCGGGGACGCCGTCGCCTGCAGACACCTCGCAGAGATGTATTACACGGGTCACGGAATGGCGAGGGACGCTGCTCAGGCCTCGGCCTTCTATAGAAAGGCCTGCGATGGGGGCGACGCCAAGGGCTGCATCAACCTCGGAGTCATGTACGAGAAGGGCGAGGGAGTGGCGAAGGACGCGGCTCAGGCCGTCGCCCTCTATAGGAAAGTCTGCGACGCTGGGTCGGCCGCCGGATGCGCGAGCCTTGGCGTCATGTACTACCAGGGCGAAGGAGTGCCGAAGGACGTGGCCCGGGCCGCCGCTTTACAGAAGAAGGCCTGTGACGCTGGGGACCCTCCCGGCTGCAGAAACCTCGGCGTCCTCTACGAGAAGGGCGAGGGAGTGGCAAAGGACGCGGCCCAAACCGCCGCTCTCTACAAGAAGGCTTGCGACGGGGGGGATGCTGCCGCCTGCTCGGGCCTCGGATTCATGTACGAGAGGGGCGAGGGAGTCGCGACAGACGCAGTCCAGGCCGTGGCCTTCTATACAAAAGCCTGCGATGCGGGGAGCGCCACCGGCTGCAGAAACCTCGGATTCATGTCCAGAACCGGCGCGGGGGTGGCGAAGGACGCAGCCCGGGCCGCCACCTTCTATAAAGAGGCCTGCGACGGTGGGGATGTCGCCGGCTGTACGGACGTGGGAGTCATGTACGAGACGGGCGAGGGGGTGCCCAAGGACGCAGCCCAGGCAATGGCCTACTATAGGAAGGCCTGCGACGGTGGGAACGCCACCGGTTGCCGGGGCCTCGGCTTCATGTATGCCAGGGGCGAGGGAGTGGCGAAGGACGCTGCTCAGGCCGCCGCCCTCTTCAACAAAGCCTGCGACGGTGGGTCTACCCAAGGCTGCGCGAGCCTCGCTGTGCTTTACCTCCGGGGCGAGGGAGTGGCGAAGGACGCAGCTCGGGCAGCCGTCCTCTACAAGAAGGCATGCGACGGCGGGGACGCATTCGGCTGCAGGAACCTCGGAGTCCTATACGAGAGGGGCGAGGGAGTGGCGAAGGACGCAGCTCGGGCAGCCGTCCTCTACAAGAAGGCATGCGACGGCGGGTATGCCAAGGGGTGCACCGACCTCGGAGTGCTGTACGAGAAGGGCCTGGGAGTGACGAGAGATCTCGCTCAGGCCGCGGCTTTCTATGGAAGGGCCTGCCAGGGTGGGGACACCAAGGCCTGCATGCTCCAGAGTATGAAGCAGTAGGGACAGCTCAGCCGCGCTGCGAGGCACGGGGGAACTCGTCGGGGTCGTCATTCAACGGACGTTCGTGGCAGTGAACGAGGAGGGAACGAAGCATCAGCGACGGCCTTCGCTGGTGGCCTAACGGGCGGCCCTCCATGAGAGGGCCGGTGGGATTGGGGCCAATCGTCCCTCACACGCGGTACGAAGCGGGCTGAGCAAAGTGGGACTCTCATCCGTCAATACAAAGAGCGGAGGTCTCCCCATGCCGGGAAGGGCAGTTTCGGTTGGTTTCTGTCTTGTGTCGGTATGCTTAGCGCGCACCTCGCGGGCGGGCGAAGAAGGAGCCGCGCCTCGCTCGGGCCTCATGGTCAACGGTAAAGCGCAGAGTGCTCAGCAGAGAAGAAACCTCGAAAAGCTTGAGCTTGCCTTGGGACTGCGCTTCCCGAGTCGAAGCTACTGGTACGATAAGCGCAGCGGCGCTTTCGGCTTCTGGGGAGGTCCAGCCGGCGCCATCTTGCCCGCCGGACTCGACCTCGGCCCGGCAATGCCCTCGAACTGCTCGGGAGGAGGAACAGGTGTGTTCGTCAACGGGCGAGAGCTGCATCCCCTCGACGTGCTTGCCCTTCAGCAAATCACGGTGGTGCTGCCTGGTCGGTACTGGCTGAACAGTCAAGGGATCGGCGGCCTGGAAGGTGGGCCACCGTCGTTCAACCTGCTGGCCTTGGCTGCTCAGGCGAGAGCGCGCAACTCCCCGTCAGGCGGACCATGGACGCAACGGCTCTCCGGCGGTGGCTACGTCTCAGGGGACGGGAAGAGCAGCGTCATGCTGAAGGATGCGACCGGCCACACCGTCTTGGTGGGACCCTGAAGTAGATGCTCTCCCGAGAACCGAGTCGAGAGTGCGCTGTGGGCTACACTCCACTCGAACAAGAGGAGGCTGAGGCTGGCCATGGCTGCCAGGAGATCCCCTTCAAAGGCAAAGGCTAGGCGCCCCACCACCGTCACCGCTTACCTAGCGGCGCTCACTCCAGAAAAGCGCGCGGTGATCGAGGAAGCTCGCGGCCTCGTCCACAAGCACATCCCCAAGGGGTACGCCGAGTTCATGAACTGGGGCGTGATCAACTGGGGAATCCCGCTCGAGGAGTTCTCCAACACCCACAACGGCGAGCCGCTCTGTTACGTGGGGCTAGGCGCGCAGAAGAACTACAACGCATTCTATCTGATGGGAGCGCACGACGTGAAGGGCGTGTACCACGGCTCGAACGGCGCCAAGGTCCTGGTCGACGCGTTCAAGAAGGCGGGGAAGCGCCTCGATATGGGACAGTGCTGCCTGCGCTTCAAGAGTCTCGATGATCTCGAGCTGACGTCTGTGGCGAAGGTGATCGCGATGTCGACGCCGAAGGAATTCGTTGCTTTCTACAAGCGGATGAAAGGACTCGTCTAGCGATCGATCCCGCCGCTCACGCGCCGAGTGCAACGAGGCGCTTAAACAGGGCCTCGGGCCGGCGCCGCACGACGGGTAGTCGGCCCGCATAGATGCGGCCGGAACCTGCGTCGATCGTCAGCGCCTCCCCTTCGGCGACAACCTGGCCGCTGAGCCGGCCGGAGCGTCGGCCGGCATCGACCTCGAGCCCGGCGCAGCCGACGATGCACGCCTTGCCGAGCTGCCGGGCGACGACCGCGGCGTGCGAGGTCCGCGCTCCGCGTGCGGCGACGAAACCGGCAGCAGCCTCGAGCGCCGCGATGTCGGCGGTCGCGATGTCCTCCCGCAGCAGAATCACCGGCTCCCCGCCGCGCGCGCGCTCGATTGCCCTCGCGGGCTCGAACATCGCGACACCTGTCGCTACCCCAACGCTCGCGGGGACCCCGGTCGCGAGCGGCTCGGTCGCAGCCGAGCCTTCGAGCTCAAACGTCTCGAGCTGCGAGGGCTCGAGCGCGGCGACGCGGGCACGCGCCTCGGCGGGCGACACGAGCCCGGCCTCGGCCAGGGCGACCGCGATCGCGACCGATGCGAGCGGCGTGCGTTTCGCGTCGCGCGTCTGCAGCACGAAGAGCTCACCATTCTCGACCGTGAACTCGAACTCCTGTGCGTCGCGGAACTCGTGCTCGAGCAGCGCCGAAAGCTCGACGAGCTCGTCGTGCACTCCCGGTGGCAGGCGATCGACGCCGACGCGTCCCGCGACCTCGGTACGGCCGGCCACGACGTCCTCCCCTTGCGCGTTGGCGGCGTAGTCGAGGTAGAGCTCCGCAACGCCTGATGCCGGATTCCGCGTGAAGCCGACGCCGGCACCCGAGGTGCCACCTGCGTTGCCGAACACCATGCGCTGCACGGTGACCGCCGTCCCCACATCGTCGTCGAGGCCGTGGGCGCTGCGGTACCAGCGGGCCCGGGTGCTGTCCCAGGAGCGCAGCACCGCCACCGCTGCCTGTTCGAGCTGCTCGAGCGGCGACTGCGGAAACGGCTGGCCGGCAACCGCGGCGTAAAGCTCGAGCTCGTGCGCAGCGAGCGCGCGCAGCGCACGGAAGTCGAGCTCTTGCTGGCTCGCGACCCCGGCCTCGACCATCGCTTCTCGCCTCGCGGCCGCGAAGGTCTCGGCGCCGAGGCCGGCGACGGTCTCGGCGTACGCCTCGATCAGCCGCCGGTACGAGTCCCACACCAGTCGCGGATTGCCGGTGAGCCGCAGGAGGCCTGGGAGCGTCGCCTCCGTGAGCCCGACGTTGAGAAGGGTGTCCATCATGCCGGGCATCGACACCGGCGCTCCCGAGCGTACCGAGACGAGGAGCGGCCGGCGCGTGCTGCCAAAGGTGAGGCCGCTCGCCACCTCGACGTACCGGAGCGCCGCGATGAGCTCGGCCGAGGTGTCCTGCGGCAGCTGGCCATCGCTCGTCCGGAACGCTCGGCACCAGCTCGTGCCAAGCACGAACGCCGGCGGCACCGGTACACCGAGCCGCGCAAGCCGAGCGAGATTGTAGGCCTTGAAGCCGAGCTCGTCGACGCCCCCGACGACCGCGTCATTCGGGCCGCAGCCGATCAAGTACACATGGCGCTCCGCGTCGGCCATCGCGGCTCCTCAGTGCGCCGTCAGCTGCGCCAGCGTGCGATCCCGGAGGACGAGCGCCGCGTGTTGCAGGTGGTCGGCGGCGAGCTCGAGCTCCGCCGCGCCCTCGGCGGCGAGGTGTATCTCCCGAGCGCTCGTGCCGTGAGCGGCGAGCTCCGCCGCGACCCGGCGCTTGAGCTCGTCGGTCTCGTGCTCGACGAGACCGATTCGGTGGATCGCCTCGAGGAAGTCCCGCAGGTCCTCGCGCGTCGCGACCGGCCCGAGCGCACGCACCGCCTCGAGTGCTTTGACGAGCTCCTGGCTGCCGGCGACGAGCCGCGTCGCGAGCATCTCCAGCGCGGCGAGCAGCACCGGACCCACGCCGGCGCGGCGGAGCAACGTCGCGAGAAACGAAGCCTCCTCGAGATCGTCGGCGACGTCGTCGATCAGGTGCACGAGCTCCTGAAGATACGCGGCCTCGGGCGCGGTGCGTACCGCGTCACGCACCTCGCCGACGATCCGGTCCGCATCCGACTCCCAGCGCTTGCAGCGAGCGGCAAGCCGCTCGGCGGCCTGTTCGCCGTCGCTGCGACCGAAGCCGGCGAGCGCATCGCGCACGGCACTCGCGATCTCGACAACGAGACCGGCATGCTCGCAGACGAGATCGAGCACGCTCTCGCTCGAGCCGCGCAGCTGGCGCAGCAACTCCGCGCGCAGCTCGTCGTGGACGAGCGACTCGCTGCGCCCGGCGAGCAGCTCGGTGGTCGCGGTCCGGAGCACGAACTGCAGGAAGCGCTCCGCGCGCTGGCGACCGAGCACGTCCTCGAGGGTCTGGCCGTAGTGGCCGCGGCCCCGCGCCGCGAAGTCGAGCGCCTCGAGCACCGCGCGCGCTCCACCGAGCCTGAGAAAGCCCATGTGCCCGAGGTCCTGAGCCGCCGCCCACTCGAGCAACCGCACGGCCTCCTTCTTACCGACCAGGAGCCGAAGTTGCTTGCGGGCCCGGTTCCAGTCGATCAGGAAAACGATGCGGCTGCCGAGGAACTCGAGAAACTCGGCGAGGCGGCCGGGCTCAGCGCCCGTGAAGCGACCGACCGCGACGTGGTAGAGCCCGTCCGCCATTTGCCGGTCCTGCACGAGGCGCGTGTCCTGCCAGCCGACGGCGAACGGCTGGAACAGTGCCTGGAAATAGAGCAGCCGCTGCAGATGGACGTCGGTGTAGGTGACGATCACGGCGTCGTCGACGACGTGCACGACGAGCACGTGGGCATCGGTGGTGCCGATGTCGTTCTGGATCACGAGACGGCCGCGACTGCGCGTCGCCGTCGTGCCGAGCCCGGTGTGGTCGAAGCGCAGGCGGCTCGTGCGGTTGACCCCACGCATGAAGGCGCGCACCAGATCGCGATCGCCCGACGCCAACTCGTAGACGCTCGCGCCGTCGACCACGTCGGTCGCGATCGAGCGCTGAAGCCGGTTGAGGACCGCGTGCAGGTCCATGACCAGGAGGTGGACGCTGTCGCCGCGCGTGCGGTCGCCGTGGGACCAGGCGTCGAGCTCGGAGGCGCGGAAGGCGTCACCGTGCGTGGCGAGGGAGGCAAGGAGCGTCGCGGCGCGCGCCTCGAGTGCCGCGCTGTCGGCGCCGCCCGCGAGGTGCACCGGCGCGAGCATCGCGCGAACGTCGCGCTCCGTGGCGGCGAGAAGCGCACCGCCGCCTTGGAGGCGGTACACCCCACCCTGATCGCGCTCGCAGGCGAGCGGCAACTCGTCGAGTCTGGGTTCGTCGATGCGGGCAGCGGCGCGCTCCGCGCGCAGGTCGGGCAGCGGCTGCTGCGGCGCATCCGCGTGGCGACGCGCGAGCTGCAGCAGCGTCAGCCGGTACTTGACCCGGTCGTTGGCGGCGAGCCCCTCATCGATGAGTCGTGGCAGCGCGAGTCCTTGCTCGCCAAGCGCTGCGACGATCGACTGCTTGACCACCATGCGTATTCCCCCGCTTGCCAGGACCGTGCCCAGGCAGCGCCCGGCGAGGTGAGGGGGTGGTCTACGCACGGTTGCGCGACGACGGACCGGCGCTGGAGAGACAGGCCCCGCAAGGCGGGAAGGTAGAAGCGCAGGCCTTGCGCGACTGGCCTCGAAGCGGTCCCGCCACTCCCCAGCGAAGCATGCCGCGAAGCGGGTCGGGCGCCGTGCCGTCAGTCCGGCGCGTGCGACCCTTCGCCCGTGCTGGGCACGCGTGGGTCCTCGGTCGTCAGCACGAAGTACGTGTTCCGCTCCAGAGTCTGGAACCCATAGCCGAATCGACAGTTGGAGTGACCGTCCGCGCGCAGGGTCCCGGGGTGAGCGGCATCGTCGGACGTCTTGCCGTGGCAGACGAGATACGGCGTTCCATCCTCGCCGAACCCACCAATCACGGAGTGTGCCGGATACGAGTGCTCGTGTCCGGGCTTCCAGACCCCCGCCGGACCAACCAGCCGCTCGTACCCCTCGATGTAAACTTCCAGACCCGAGAGCGGAACCGCGCACTTCCCCTTGTCCTCCCAGGTCTTCCCGATCACCAACGTCCGGCGCACCGCCAGGGTCTCGTCGACGAAGGTGTAGAGCGCGCGGCAGACCTCCATCGTGCGCGCCTTCTCCTTGGTCGTTGGCCCGGCGTCGAACGGTGGCGAGCTTCGGGGGAGAGAGGCCGGAATCCATCGTAGGCCGGCATCGTCCCGCTCGCGCTTGCCCAGCGTGGCCTGCATCGACGCGGCGAAGGGAGGACGCGATGGGTAGCGGTCGAGAAAAGCCTCGATCGTCTGCTCCGCCTTCCTCTGTGCGCCGTGGATCTCGATGATCGCCGGGACTCGCGGGTCGCGGCGGAGCACCTTCATCTCCGGTGTCTGGTCCAGCCGCTCCACTCTTCCGTACATCGGGAGCGTCAGGGAGTCGTGCAGCGCGTCGTCTGCAATCCCGCGGAGCACACCGAGGGCCTCGTCCTCCTTCCCGAGCCGGACCAGAACCCGCGCCAGAACCACCCCCTGGTAACCGTTCGGCTTCGCACCGCTGCCCAGCGCCCGCGTCCGCTGCTCCTCGAGCAAGGCACGCGCGTCCTCGAGCCTGCCCAGCTCCATCCGCGCCTCGCCCAGCTGCCCGATCGTCCAGTCCCGAAGAAGGCCCGACGCTGCCTTGTCCTCGAACTGAAGGGTGTCTTCAAGCAGAGTGTTCGCCTCGGCGAAACGAGCCTCGTCGAGATCCGCTCGAGCCTTCCAGAGCAGCGCGTCGAGGGTCCGGGCGACATCGGGATCGAATCCGGTCGCCGCTGACGCATGATCGTGCAGCGGCTTCGGGACGAACTCGCGCGCATGCCGGATCCAGGTCGTCGCCCAGTCTCGCTCCGCTGCGATCCGTCGAAGCTGGAGGATCACGATGACCGCGAAGGCGATCAGCAAGGTGAGCACCGCCGAAGCGATGGCCAGCCCCATCCGGTGCCGCCGGACGTACCTTTGCATCCGGTACCAGGCACCGGCGGGACGGGCCTGAACGGGCTCGGAGCGCAGATGGCGGACGATGTCCCTCGCGAACTCCGCAGGGGTATCGTACCGGCGGCCCCGGTCCTTCTCCACAGCCTTCATGACGATGGCGTCCAGATCCCCGGCCAGTCGCCGCTTCAGTGTCCCGGGGTCGGTGCCGCGGTTGGTCGCGGCGATGGTAGCGCTCTGGGTCGTCGCATCGAGACGAGTGCTGGGCTTCGGAGGCTCCACCTCGCGGATTTTCCGCCGCATCTCCTCGTAGCTCCCAGAGCGCAGCTCCTGCGAGCCGAAGGGAAGCTCACCGGACAGGAGCTGATAGAGGATGACGCCAAGGGAGTAGACGTCGGTCCTGGTGTCGACGTCCTGCGCGGCGAGCTCGGCCTGCTCCGGGCTCATGTATTCGGGAGTCCCGATCACCGAGCCGAGCTCTGTGTGAAGGGTACGATCCGTGAGTCGCTGACCGGTCGCCTTTGCGATCCCAAAGTCGATGATCTTCGGGAACGCCCTGCCATCCACCACGGCGACCAGGATGTTCGAGGGCTTCAGATCGCGGTGGATGATCGCCTTGTGATGGGCGTGCTGCACTCCTTCGCACACCGCGATGAACAGCTCCAGCCGCTCGTCGGTCGAGAGGCGGTGGGCGTCGCAATGGTCGGTGAACGGCAGCCCTGCCACGTACTCCATGACGAAGAACGGCCGTCCCTCCGGAGTCGCTCCTCCGTCGAACACCCTGGCAATTGCGGGGTGATCCATCAAGGCCAGTGCCTGCCGTTCCGCCTCGAAGCGGGCCACGACCTGGCGGGTGTCCATTCCCATCTTGATGAGCTTGAACGCCACTCTCCGACGGATCGGTTCGAGTTGCTCAGCCAGCCAGACGTCGCCCATCCCGCCTTCACCAATCAGCTCGAGCAGGCGATAGGGACCGATCCGGCGCGCTTGCTCGGGACCGAGGCGAGGCGAGCTTTTCCCGAGGGGCAGCGTGCCCTCGAGGTCCTCGGCGTCCGACCTCTCCTCGATCGACATGTTGCTCCCGGTCCGCGAGAGAGCTTACCTCTCCCTACGTGGACGATGCTCTGCGCTGGTCATCGTCATCGCCGTCCCCGACGCGTCGGCGATCCGCTGTCGGCGGCGATGGTCGCGGCCCTGAAGAACGGTCTCTCGCGTGCCCGCCGGCCACCTTTCCCCGCACGCACGTACCCGTCGGCGGCGCGTGCTCGCTACCCCGCCTCCTGAGGGACGGGCGAGAATTGCCCCCGTGCGCGCACTCGTCCGCTGCCCTCCCTGGGCGCTGCTTCTTGCATCAGCGACCGCTTGCACCGTCGGGGTGGTGGACACGCAACCGCAGAACGGGGCCTGTGGCAGTGCCAGCGGGGCCGCCGCCTCGACGGCTCCCACCGGGCAGCTGTGCACCGCCGGAACACCGTCGATGGTGACCGGCAGCGGGCCCTGGACCTGGACGTGCGCAGGGGTCAACGGGGGCAACGGCGCGAGCTGCTCGGCGCCCCTTTCGGGGCCGGGAGGCCCGGACGGTGGAATCACGGACGGGGGACCGACCACATGGCCTCCGGCCGGAAACCCGGATGGCTCCTGCACCACCATTGCCCTTCCGGCCCAGGCTCAGCCGGTGGACACCTCGCACCCGACCACGGTGGTGGGAACGGGGACGCCCGCGAGCTGCACCTTCGCCGCGCTCGACGCCGCGGTGAAGAAGGGCGGCATCATCACCTTCAACTGCGGCCCGGGGCTGGTCACCATTCCGGTGACAGCGTCGCTGACACCGCCGACGTCCAATGCCTACGCCAGCCAGGCACCGGTCAATACCGTCATCGACGGGGGCAATAAGATCACGCTCGACGGCGGCGATGCCGTGCGTCTCATCGCCTGGATTCACCAGGGAAGCTGGCGCGTCAACAACGACACCCTGACCCTGCAACACCTCCGCCTGGTCAACGGGAAGGCTACCCCCACCGTCGCCATTCCGCCCTGCGCTCCCGATGGCGGAATTTCCAACACCCAGTGCTCCCAGGGCTACGACGATGGCGAGGGCGGGGCCCTCTTCATGCAGGACGGCCTGTTGCGAGTCATCGACGTCACCTTCGCGAACAACCAGGCCGCGCTCCTCGGGCCGGACACCGGCGGAGGGGCCCTGTACCTCTACGGGACCGGACAACCGGCCTACGTCGTGAGGAGCACCTTCCAGAGCAACACGGCGAGCAATGCCGGCGCCATGGGCATGTTGTGGGCCGGGGCCTTCATCTTCAACAGCCTCTTCGACGGCAACAGCGCGGTCGGGACGGGCGCGAACAACAATGACCCGACGCAGTGCACGTGCATCAACAATGGCCAGAATGAGATTGGGTCGGGCGGCAACGGCGGCGCCATCTACAAGGACGGCGCGGATGGCGTGGACCTCACCATCTGCGGGACGCAGATTCGAAACAACTCGGCGAACGAGTTTGGCGCCGCCGTCTTCCTGACCGCCGACGGCTCCACCGCCAAGCTCATTCTCGACGATTCGCTTCTCACGAATAACAGCAGCCCCATCAGCTACTGGAACTGGTGCCCCGGGGTCTCCACCGACAACCCGCACACCACCGGTTCGACCACGTGCTCGCCCTCGCCGGTGAACACCACCTTCTGCAACGCCCAAGGGGTGTGCACGACGGTCTGCGGCTCCTGAGCC
>Ga0187777_10002444_pt1 | contig 11882 bp, 9 predicted proteins | sample 1015_Q2_SP5_10_M_FD_132416 | JGI IMG/M metagenome (GOLD analysis project Ga0187777, IMG submission 132416) | Tropical peat soil microbial communities from peatlands in Department of Meta, Colombia - 1015_Q2_SP5_10_MG | ecosystem: Environmental > Terrestrial > Soil > Wetlands > Peat | place...
GACCCCGACGCGCCCAAGGATCTGGGGCCCCGCGGCGTGGTGCCGGCCGCCGGCGTCTGGGCGACCGAGAACTTCGACCTGGGGCGCGAGGCCGCAGCCGGCACCTTCGCCCAGGCCGCCGCCTTCGGCGAGCTGCTCGTGAACGCCACCGCCGGCGCCGCCTCGCTCGAGGCCCTGGGCGCCGCCGACCGGGCCGACATCGAGGGCAAGATCCTGGTCGAGCTCTCGAACCCGCTCGACTTCTCGCAGGGCATGCCGCCCGGCCTCGCCTTCTGCAACTACGACTCGCTGGGCGAGCGCGTGCAGGCGGCCTACCCCGGCGCGCGCGTGGTCAAGACGCTGAACACGGTGAACGTGGGGGTCATGGTCGATCCCGGCCGGCTCGCCGAGGAGAGCGACGTCTTCGTCGCCGGCGACGACGCCGCGGCCAAGGCCTGGGTGCGCGAGAACCTGCTCGAGAGCTGGCTGGGCTGGAGCAGGGTCGTCGACCTGGGCGACATCACGGCCGCCCGCGCGATGGAGATGTACCTGCCGCTGTGGGTGCGCCTGCTCGGGGTGACCGGCACGGCGTTCTTCAACGTGCGGCTGGTGTTCGCTCCTTGAGGTAGGCGTCGATCGCGCGCGCCGCGCCCTTGCCGTCGCCCATGGCGAGGATCACGGTGGCGCCACCGCGCACGATGTCGCCGCCGGCGAACACGCCCGGCATGGACGTGGCGTGGGTCTCGTCGGTGACGATGTTGCCCCAGCGGTTGACCTCGATCGCCGGCGTGGCGTTGGTGAGCAGCGGGTTCGCGATCGTGCCGAGGGCCACGACCGCGACGTCGCACTCGAGCTCGAACTCGCTGCCGGCGATGGGCACCGGCCGGCGACGACCCGAGTCGTCGGGCTCGCCGAGCTCCATGCGCTGCATCTTGACGGCGCGCACCCAGCCCTGGTCGTCGCCCAGGATGGCGAGCGGCGCCAGCAGGAAGCGGAAGTCGATGCCCTCCTGCTCGGCGTGGGCGATCTCCTCGATGCGGGCCGGCATCTCGGCGCGTGTGCGACGGTAGGCGCAGATGGCTTCGTCGGCGCCCAGGCGCTTGGCGGTGCGCACGGCGTCCATGGCGACGTTGCCGCCACCGAAGACCACGACGCGCTTGCCGCGCATGATCGGCGTGCCGCCCGGGACGTCGCGGTAGGCGCCCATCAGGTTGACCCGCGTAAGGTACTCGTTGGCCGAGTAGACGCCCTTGAGGTTCTCGCCGGGCACGTTCAGGAACATGGGCAGGCCGGCGCCGTTGGCCACGAAGACGGCGTCGAAGTCGTTCATCAGCTCCTGGATGGTCAGGGTGCGTCCCACGATCACGTCGCACTCCACCTCGACGCCCAGGCGGCGCAGGTTCTCGACCTCGGCATCGACGATGCGCTTGGGCAGGCGGAACTCGGGGATGCCGTAGCGCAGCACGCCGCCGGTGTCGTGCAGGGCCTCGAAGACGTGCACGCCGTGACCCAGGCGAGCGAGCTCGCCGGCCACGGTGAGCCCGCCGGGGCCGGCGCCGACCACGGCCACCTTGTGGCCGCTCGCGGTGACCTTGGGCGCCACGAACTCGGCGTTGGCCGCGGCCCAGTCGGCCACGAAGCGCTCGAGCCAGCCGATGGCCACGGGCTCGCCCTTCTTGCCGCGCAGGCAGAGCCCCTCGCACTGCACCTCCTGCGGGCAGACGCGACCGGTGGTCGCCGGCAGGGCGTTGTCGGTGAGCAGCACCTCGGCGGCGCCGGCGAAGTCGGAGACGGCGATGCGCTCGAGGAAGTCGGGGATGCGCACCTCGACCGGGCAGCCGGCCACGCAGGGCCGGTTCTTGCAGGCGATGCAGCGGTTGGCCTCGCGCACGGCGAGCTCTTCGGTGAGGCCCAGGTTGACCTCGGTGAAGTTGGCGGCGCGCTCGGCGGCGTCTTGCTCGGGCATGGCGACGCGCTCGATGGCCATGCGCTCCTTGTTGGTCAGCCGGGGCTCCTCGGCGGGCGCCTCGGCGGGGACCTGGGCCAGCATGCGGCAGCCGTGCTCGTCGAGCTCGTGATAGGTCGACTGGCGGCCGGCGAGCTCGTCGAAATCGACCTCGTGACCGTCGAACTCGGGTCCGTCGACGCAGGCGAACTTGGTCTCGCCGCCGACCGTGACGCGGCAGCCGCCGCACATGCCGGTGCCGTCGACCATGAGGGGGTTGAGCGAGACGGTGGTCGGCACGCCGTACTTGCCGGTGAGGTTGACCACGGCCTTCATCATGGGGACGGGCCCGACCGCGTAGACGGCGGCCGGGCGGCCGCCGTCCTTGTCGTTCAGGAGGCGCTCGAGGGGGGCGGTGACGAAGCCGGTCTCGCCGAGCGAGCCGTCTTCGGTGGTCAGCAGCAACTGGTCGGAGATGGCGCCGAGCTCGTCGCGCAGCACGACGTAGGGCGCGCTGCGCCCGCCGATGATGGTGATGAGCTCGTTGCCGGCGGCGGCCAGCGCCTTGGCCAGCGGATAGAGCACGGCGGTGCCGGCGCCGCCGCCCACGCAGACGACCCTGCCGATCTTGCCGATGTGGGTGGGCTGGCCGAGCGGCCCGGCGACGTCGCGCAGCGCCTCGCCGGCGGGCACGGCCACGATGTCCTGGGTGCTGCGCCCGACGGCCTGGATGATCAGGGTGATGGTGCCCGCCTGGGGATCGTCGTCGGCGATCGTCAGGGGGATGCGCTCGCTCTCGTCGCCGGCGCGGACGATGACGAACTGACCGGGCTTGCGCGCACGGGCCACCCGGGGGGCGGCCACGACCATGCGATGGAGCTGGGGAGCGATCTCCTCGTTGCTGACGACTTCGAACATGCTGACCTCGGGTCCGGTGACCGTTCGCTGACGTGCGCTGACGGGCGGGCGCCCCCCGCCCCTTGAGTGGCCCGCGTGCCGCGCGCACGGCGTGCGACGGTGTGCGGCCCTCACCACCCGAGTCTCATGTTACCGTCGATCGGCTGCGCGCGCGACCCCCCAAGACGGCCAAGAAGCCCTGCTCGGCTGCGACGTTCGGGCTGCACAGGGCGCCAAAACGCCCGGCGCTGTGCAGAACGTCACAACGGGTTTCGGGGGGTCCCGGAAGGGAGTACCATCACTGGTGAAAGTGAGCTTTGGGAAGGGGATCACCATGCCCGTCAGCGCGCCCGCCTGCTGCCCCTACTGCGGCGCCGTCATCGAGTCGCCGCCCAAACGGATCGACGACTGCCCGGCCTGTCGCGCCACCGTGCACTACGAGACCGTGGCCGGCACGAGCGAACGGCGCCTCATGACCGACGCACAGCTCGAGGAGAACGAGAAGGCCTGGGGCAAGTGCGACCTGCGGTCGCACCGCCGCCTGGGCTGACAACCCCGCCCGCCGGCCCCAGCCGGCCACACAGCGCCCGCTGACGCCGCCCGCCCGCGGCGGGTGTAAAGCCTGCCGCCCGCGGACCGATACACCCAACCATGGACCGGCCGCGGCGCAGACGACTCACGACGGCGATGGCGGCGGCCGCTACCGCGGCCGCCGCCATCGCCGTCACCTTCGCTTTTGCCTGCACCGTCCCGACGGCGCCCGCCCGGGCCGCGGGGAACGTCATCATCGCCGTGGACACGCCGACGACGCTCAAGGGGCTCGAGACGGCGGCTCGCGGCCAGCGCACGCGGATGGCCCACCTCGAGGCCCAGATGAAGATCGTGCGCGACCGGTACGACGCCGCCGTCGCGCAGCTCACCGCGGTCGACCAGCGGCTCTCCCAGACGCGCCTGCAGCTCGCTCAGTCGCAGGGCGCCCTCGACCGCCAGAACGCCGTCCTCGGCGCCCGCCTCGCGGCCATGTACAAGATGGGCTCGTTCTCGATCCTCGACGTGCTGGCCGGCTCGGCCTCGTTCGACCAGGCGCAGGCCCAGGTCACCTTCTTCCGACGCCTGGCCCTGCAGGATCAGCGCGACGACGCCGAGCTCGCCCGCCTGAACACCCAGGTGGGGCGGCTCGCCGCGGACCTGGCCGACGAACGCACCACCGCGCAGAACGCGCAGAGCGTGGTCGACACGCAGCAGCTCGCCATGTCCGACAAGATCGCCCAGCGGCGCGCCATCCTCGAAGCCCTGACGAGCCAGATCCAGCGCATCCTCGACCGCCAGCACCCGCACAACGGCCTCGTCTCGCCGGTGCCCCTGTCCGGTCACTACACACAGCTCACCTGGGCCAAGGCCCTGCTCGAGCAGCTCCGCCTGCCGCTCACCTCGCAGAACACCGCGGCCATCACCGCCTGGGAGATGGCCGAAGGCGGTCACTGGCACAACTCGGCCCACTACAACCCGCTCAACACGACGATGCCCGAGCCCGGCGCCACCGCCATGAACTCGGTCGGGGTGAAGGCCTACCTGAGCTGGGCGCAGGGCTTCACGGCGACGATCGCCACCCTGCGCAACGGCTACTACGGCGGCATCCTCGCGGCCCTGCGCGCCGGCGACGACGCGATCGCCGTGGCCGACGCGGTGGCGTCATCACCCTGGGGGACCGGCAACTTCAGCGGCCTGCTGTAGGCCGCCGGACGACACGAGCGAAGGCCGGCGCGGGAGCTCCCCCGCGCGCCAGGCGCGCGAGCGTGGAGCTTTCTCTGGAGGACTCGCCTCCCCACAGCGGTTTACGACCCGAAGGCCTTCATCCCGCACACAGCCGTACCTTCGCTCGCCTGCGGTGATACCCGACAGCGCCGCCCGCGACGCCCCGGGCGCCGTTGCTAGGCGGCGGTATCGATCGTCACCTTGCTGGCGCCGCCGACGATGTCGATGTCGTAGAAGTCGGCGGCCTCGTCGCAGCCGCTCGACCGGTCCCGAAAGTCGCCGCCCCAGGCCAGGCGACGATCGAAGGTCAGCTGGCTGAAGCCGCCGCTCACCCGCAGCCGCGCCGCCGAGCCGGCCGGGCGATGCAGGCCGAAGGCCGCGGCGCCGCCGGTGAAGCGCACCGGGCAGACGCCCTGCGGCGGCCCGAGCCTGACCTCGATCCTGCTCGCGCCGCCGCGCACGGAGAGCCCGCGCAGCACGAGATCGCCCAGGTCCGCGTCGATCAGCGAGGCCCCGCCCCGCAGGTCGATCGTCCAGGGGACGCCGCCGTTCAGGGTGACCAGGGCCCTGGTGGCGCCGCGCCGGAACAGCCGGCCCAGAGCGCTCCAGTCGGGCAGGAGGCGCATCGTCACGACGCCGTGCTCACTCACGACCTCGGGGGTCGCCCCCTCGTAACGGACGCGGTAGAGGTCGGGCATGTCGTTCTCGACGCGCAGTCGCAGGTCGTGCGCCCCGTGGGTGAGCTCGAGTCGCCCGGCCGCGACGCCGCCGAGCGGCGCGCTCATCTCCCCGCCGGCCGCGGGCCCGAACGGGGCGGCATCGTCGCACGTTGCGTAGCTCATGGCGTCACCTCCGGAGATGACGGTCGGATGACGCTCCGTCGCGGTGCGGGGCGCTCAGCAAGGCCTCGCATCTCAGACCGAGCGCTGGTAGGAGCGAAAGGCACGCGTGGCCAGCCAGGTGCACACGACGGCGAAGACCACGAGGTAGAGGGTGTTCTTCATGACGCCACTCGACGAGGCGCCGTTCATGAGCGCGGTGCGGCCCGCCGTGATGGCCCAGTTGGCCGGGTTGTACTTGGCGAAGTCCTGGATCCACTGGGGGGCGAGGTTCTGCTGCAGGAAGGCCGACGACAGGAAGAGGAGCGGCAGCAGCATCAGGTTGACCGCCGCGATCACCGACTCCTCCTTGCGCAGGAGCAGGGCGACGCCGTTCGACAGCGACGCGACGCCGATCGACAGCAGGGCCGACACGACGATGAGCACGGCCGCGCCGGCCGGACCGCCGGCGAAGCGGCCACCCACGAGCAGCGCGAGCCCCACGATGATGGCGGTCTGGATGAGGATGGTCAGGACCTGCGGCGTGACCCGGCCGAGCATGATCGCGCCGCGACTCGTGGGAGCCACGAGCAGACGGTCCATGACGCCCCGATTGAGGTCGTCGATGACCCCCATGCCGCTCCAGCCGCCGGCGAACATGGCGCTCATGACCACGATGCCGGGCGTGAGGAACGTGATGTACGAGTTCGTCGTGAAGCCGGGGATCTCGACGACCTTCTTGAACAGGGCGCCGAAGAGCAGCAGGTAGATGATCGGCTGTGCCAGCGAGAGGACCACGTACCACGGCTGGCGCAGGAAGTTGCGCACCTGGCGCACGGTGAGATGGAGCGTGTGTCGCAGTGTCTTCATCGGGTCACCTCCGCGGCCCTGTCGGCCTCTTCGAACCGACGGCCCGTGTACTTCAGGTAGACGTCGTCGAGCGATGGGCGGGCGACCGTGACCGAGACCACGGGCACCCCCTGCGCCTCGAGCGCCTGCAGCATGACCGGCACGGCGCGCGCCCCGTTGTCGGCGCGGGCGTGCAGGAGGCGGCCGTCCTCGACCGTCACGTCGCGCACGTCGCCGATGTGGGCGAGTGCCGCCGTGACGCGACCGTTGGTCTCGACGGCGTCGAGCTCGAGATGCACGGCGTCGCCGTGCAGCTCGCTCTTGAGCGCGTCGGGAGCGCCCTGCGCCACGATCCTGCCCTGGTCGACGATCGCCACGCGCGCCGCGAGGCGGTCGGCCTCTTCGAGGTAGTGCGTGGTCAGCAGGATGGTGAGGCCCTCCTCGCTGGCGAGGCGCTCGATCTCGGTCCACATGTCGGCGCGGGCCTCGGGGTCGAGGCCGGTCGTGGGCTCGTCCAGGAAGAGCACCCTGGGCCTGTGGATGAGCCCGAGGGCGACGTCGAGCTTGCGCTGCATGCCGCCCGAGTAGGTGCGGGTGACGCGGCGCGCGGCCTCGGTCAGGCCGAAGCGCTCGAGCATGGTGTCGACACGGCGCTCGAGCTCGCGGCCGCCCATGCCGTAGAGGCGGCCCTGCAGCAACAGGTTCTCGCGGCCCGTGGCCTGCACGTCGACGCCCGACTTCTGCGCCACGCAGCCGATCGCGCGGCGCACCGCGTCGGGCCGGCGCAGCACGTCGAGGCCGGCCACCTCGGCCTCGCCGCTGTCGGGCCGCGAAAGGGTCGTCAGGATCTTGACCGTGGTCGACTTGCCGGCCCCATTGGGCCCGACCAGGCCGAACACGCTGCCGGCGGCCACGTCGAAGCCGACGCCGTCGAGGGCGCGCACCCCCTTGGGGAACGTCTTGACCAGCTCCTTCGTGCGGATCGCGTTCTCACTCATCTGCTCAAACCACCCCTTGACCCCTTGCCGGACACGCCGCTCGTGCCGCCGTGGGGGTCTCTCTCGTTTGCGAACGGGCACAGTTTAGTTCCAAAACATTTTGATTGTCAAACCTTTTGTTTGTGGTATAGTATCCGCCGAGGAATCAAGTGGCGCGGGTCGAAGGTCGCACCCGTGCGGGGCTTCTCAGCGAGGCGACGACATGGCAGACAAGACCGACGAACTGATCGACCAGGTAGGCGTCGAGCTCGGCGAGCTGCGCCGCGCGGCCGACCGTCTCGATGAGGCGGTGGCCGCCCAGTCCGGCGTGAACCGCACCGACCTGCGCTGCATCGGCATCCTCTATCGCCGCGGGCGCGTCACGGCCGGCGAGCTCGCCGAGGAGAGCGGCCTTACTCCCGGTGCCATCACCACCGTGCTCGACCGCATGGAGCGCAGCGGCTACGCCAACCGCGTGGCCGACCCCAGCGACCGCCGCCGTGTGATGGTCACCTCGACCGCGGCCACCCGCGACCTCGGTGCCCGACTCTACGGCGAGGTCGAGCTCGCCGGCCGGGCGCAGCTCGAACAGCTCGCCCCCGACCACGTCGGGGTCATCCGCGACTACCTGCGCGGCATCCGCGCGTTCTACGAGGAGCTCCTGGCCGGCATGGCCACTCCCCCGCCCGGCCCCGACACGGCGAGCGCCCCCGTCGCGCAGGCCGGCCGGTTCACGGCCCCGCTCGACGGCGTGTCGCTCGGCAGGCTCGAGTTCATCAAGGGCGCCGCCAAGGCGAAGATCGGCGTCGATGCCTCACTGACCGGGCTCTACCGCGCCGACTTCAAGGGCAGCGTCCCCGACATCGCCGTCGACGGCGGCACGGTGACGATCGGTCACAAACGGCACCTGCTGCCGTTCGACTGGCGGGTCGCCAAGTCGACGATCGCGCTCAATCCCTCGGTACCCTGGGAGATCTCGATGAGGGGCGGCATGTGGAAGCTCACCTGCGACCTGCGCGGCCTCGAGCTGCGCTCGCTCGAGGTGGGTGGCGGGGCCAGCGACGTCGAGATCTGGCTGCCCGCGGCCACCGGTGTCGTGCCCGTCCGCATCTCCGGCGGCGCCAGCGACGTGCGCCTGCACAGGCCGGCCGCCTGCGCGCTCGCCGCCGAGGTCACGGGCGGCGCGAGCCAGCTCGTCTTCGACGGCGAGAGCCAGGCCGCCATGGGCCGGCGCAGCCGCATCGAGTCGGCGAACTACGCCACCGCGCAGGACCGCTTCGAGGTGCGCATGAGCGGCGGCGCGAGCCAGCTCACCATCGACGTCGTCTGAGCCACCCGCCTATACCCGCGCCGGGGCGACCGGCGCCAGGAAGTCGGTGTGGTCCCGCGCCCGCTTGTAGGGTGAGTCCATCTCGAGCACGCCGCCCGGGAACTCGTAGTCGCTCATGAGCCGCACGAAATCGTCGGCCGCGAACGACTGCGGCACGTGCACGCCGCTCTCGGGGTTGTCCCCGTACCCCTGCAGCCTGCCGGTGGCCAGCAGCTCCAGGGCGATGTTGGCCGTGAACGCGGTTTGGGCGACGACCGCCTGCGTGCCGTACCGGGCAACACACTCCTCGTTGTCGGCGACCTGGTAGAGGTAGACCTGGCGCTCGAGACCGTCCTTGCGGCCTTTCACCCAGGTGCCGGCGCAGGTCTGGCCCACGTACCGCTGGCCGATCTCGTTGGGGTCGGGCGCGGCGGCCTCGATCACGTCGCGCGGGGCGACCTCGACGCCCTTCACCCGGATCGGCGTCGAGAGGTGCAGGTTGACCGACTTGAAGACCTCCATCGCGTCGATGAACTCGTCGCCCAGCGCGTACTTGAAGGTCGCCTTCTTGACGCCCTTGAGCAGGTCGTGGGTGCGCCCGATGGCGATCACCTCTTCGTGCTCGACGTGGGCCACCTCGACCCAGCCGATGCCCTCGGGCAGGAAGAACGGCTCGGGGTCGGAGAGCGGCGGCACCGTGTAGAAGCCGCGCTCGAGCTCCCAGCAGACGGCCGGGTTGGTGCACTCCTCGATCGTCATCCAGATCGAGAAGCCGAAGCTGATGCCGCTGGCCCCGGGGATCTCGAGGTTGGCGCCGTCGCGCACGCCGATCTCGTCGATCTCGTCGAAGAAGTGGTCGGCGGCGTAGCGGCAGAGCCAGTCGGCCATGCCCGGCTCGACACCCCAGCCGGCGAGAGCCAGCTTGCCGATGCGGTCGAACCGGGGCGTCAGGGCGAACTCCTCTTCGCCGAGCTTGCGCGCGCCGCACTTGTTGAAGGGATCGGTCGGGTGCGGCTCTGAGAGCGAGGTCGACGCGTCGAGGTGATGGATGCCGGCCTCGAGCGCCGCGTCGAGCGTGAACAGGTTGTACTTGACCGGCAGTAGGCTCACCAGGACGTCCGCATCGTGCTTCCTGGCGAGAGCCACGACCGCGGCGACGTCGCTCGCGTCGACCTGCTCGGCCGGGAACCGCCGGGCGTCACCCAGCCGGGCGGCGCAGGCCTGCGCCTTGGCGAGATCGCAGTCGGCCATCACCATCGACTCGATCAGGTCGCCGTGAGGGTCGCGCCGCTTGAAGATGGCAGCGATCGATTCGCCGACGCCGCCACTGCCGACACACAGGATCTTCATGTCCGACCACCCCGTCTTCGAGTTTGGGGGGGATCGCTCCCCCTCACACTGATCCCCCGCGGGCCGCCTGACCCGCTAGGAGTCGAAACCGAGCCCCAGCCGGTCGAGCAGACGCAGCCAGGCGTTGCGGCGCCCCTCGTGCGCGTCGGCGCTGCCCAGCGACCACGACGTCAGGCCGATGATCCCCGCCCGCAGCGGCTCGGGCGGCCAGGGGATCGGTCTGGTCCGGGTGAGCGCGAGGCTCGTGCGCTCGCCCTTGCGGCCCTCGAGCAAGTCGAGGGCCACGAGCGCCCCGAAGCGCGATTCGCCCACGCCCATGCCGGTGTAGCCGAGTGCGTAAGCGACACGACCGCCGTGAGCCGTTCCCCAGAACTCGAACAGGCGCGTGCAGGTGTCGATCACGCCGGCCCACGCGTGCGTGAAGCGCAGGCCGTCGAGCTGTGGGAACGTCTCGAAGAAGTGCCGTGCGATCTTCTCGTAGGTCCGCGGCCGGCGCTCGAGCTCGGGGCCGATCGCACTGGCGAAGTGATAGACGGCGTCGTACCCGCCCCAGAGGATGCGACCGTCAGCTGTGCGGCGGTAGTAGTGGAACCGGTTGCCGGCGTCGGCGACGCCCTGGTAGCGCCGCCAGCCGACGGCGGCCCACTGCTCGTCGCTCAGCGGCTCGGTCATGAGAGCGTGGTCGTAGACGGGCACGACACGCCGGCGCATGGCACCGAGCAGCGCCGGGAAGGCGTTCGTGGCCAGCATCACGCGGCGGGCGCTCAGGGCACCGCCCGCGGTCCGCAGCACGATGGCGGCGCTGGTCGGTTCCAGGGTTTCGACCGGCGTGCGCTCGAAGATGCGCACGCCCAGTCCACGAGCGGCTCGCGCCAGCCCCCAGGCAAGCCGGGCGGGGTCGACCATGGCGCACTGGTCCTTTTTCCAGAGGCCGGCCAGATAGGTCGGTGAGGCGATCTCGGCCTGCATGGCCGACTCGTCGAGCCACTCGACGTCGCGGTCGTGAGCCGTCATCTGCGCGAGCGACTCGGACAGCTCGCGGACCTGCCACGGCGCCACGGCGGCGTCGATCTCGCCGGTCCGCCGCCAATCGCAATCGATGGCGTACCGCTCGACCGCGCGCTCGATCTCGTCGAGGTTGGCCACGCCCAGACGCTGGAGCCGGTCGACCTCGCCGGGGAAGCGGCTGATGCCGCTACCCAGGCCATGGGTGAGGGTCGCCATGCAGAAGCCGCCATTGCGCCCCGAGGCTTGCGCCCCGATGCGGTCGGCCTCGAGCAGCACCACGTCGCGGCCGGGGTCGAGCTCCTTGGCGAGCACGGCGGTCCACAGGCCGGTGAAGCCGGCTCCGACGATCGCGAGGTCGCAGACATGGAGCCCGTCGAGCGGCGGCCCCGGTTCGGGCGCTTGGGGACTGTCGAGCCAGAACGGCTTCGGCAGAGCGTCGGCAAGGGCGCGCCGGGCAGCCGCGGCGTCGACTCGAGGAGCAGTGACGAGCGTCATCGTGCACCTCCTATCGGAGGGCCTCCTAAAAGAATAGGCGGCCTGACGGCAGGCTAGACCATGGCCGGCCGATGTTCAACGATGCGAAACTCGGCAAACCGGGCTGCCCGCGGTCGCGCGGCCCGCCCGGTAGCGCAGGGCCCTCCTCTTTCGCGCGGAGCCGCCGCCTCACTCGCGCCCGCGGTCGCGGGGCCCGCCGAGCGGCAGGCGCAGCACGACCGTCGTGCCTCGGCCTTGCCCGCTCTCGACCGTGATCACCCCGCCGTGGCGCTCGACGATCCAGCGCGCGATGGCCAGCCCCAGCCCGCTGCCACCGCCGTTGCGCGCGCGCGACGAGTCGGAGCGGTAGAAGCGGTCGAAGACGTGGTCGAGATCGGCCGCCGCGATGCCGGGGCCGCTGTCGGCCACGCGCAGGAGCGCCGCCTCGCCGGCGACCGTGAGTGTCAGGCTCACCTCGTCGCCCGCCGCCGAGTGCTCGATCGCGTTGCGCACCACGTTGC
>Ga0187777_10002445_pt1 | contig 11878 bp, 11 predicted proteins | sample 1015_Q2_SP5_10_M_FD_132416 | JGI IMG/M metagenome (GOLD analysis project Ga0187777, IMG submission 132416) | Tropical peat soil microbial communities from peatlands in Department of Meta, Colombia - 1015_Q2_SP5_10_MG | ecosystem: Environmental > Terrestrial > Soil > Wetlands > Peat | place...
CCGGGCTGGACCGGTGGCGTCGTCATCTGTGCGTCGCGGAACGTGTAATAGCGGCCCTCGTGCGAGAACCGCTCACCGGTGAAGCACTTTTGGATGACCTCAAGCGCCTCGTAGGTGCGGCCGAAGCGCTCCTTCGGCGGGATCCCGAACACCGCACATTCGCCCTCCATGGGCCCGGCACCGATCGCGAGGAGCAGCCGACCGTTCGACAGGATGTCGACCGTGGCGGCGTCTTCGGCGACCCGGATCGGGTTGTGCAGTGCCAGCAGCAGGACGTACGTCCCGAGGCGAATCCGCTCGGTTCGGACCGCCGCCGCCGCGAGCAACGGGAACTGCGACGGGTTGTGGCGATCCTCGGCGAAGTGGTGCTCTGCGAGCAGCCAGCTCGAGAAGCCGAGCTCTTCTCCGAGCACCGCCTCGTCCAGCAGCTGGCGGTAGACGCCGGTCAGCGGGCGCTCGTCGCCCGGGAGCACCCTGGCGGTCATCGCAAGTCCAATCTCCATGCCCGCCCTCCGTCAGCCCGCGAACGTGATGTCGAGCTCAGCCGCGGCGGCGGCCTCCGCCAAGCGGTCGCGGTCGACCGGTTCGGCGCGCTCGGGGAAGATGTGCTGCTCGGCGATCTGACCCGCCACCTCGTGGAAGCGCTCGAGCCCCGCTGGGCCGTACATACTCGCGAACCTCGTCAGGTGCGCATCCATCGCGTACGTGTGCTCGGCACCGGCCGGGATGCTGACGAAATCGCCCCTGGTCGCGAGATACTCCTCGCCCTCGACGGTCACGAGCAGCCTGCCCTCCAGGCAGTAGATCGCCTCGTAGGTGTGCTCGTGTACGTGCGCCGGGATGGCCGGGCTCCTCGGGCCCTCGGTGACGGTCATGCCGAGCGCGCCTCCCGATTCGGCGCCGGTCATCAGCTGGTAGGCGACCTGACCGAACAGGACGTGGCGCGGGCCCTCGCCTGCCTTGAGGAAGTACGGCTTGCCGGCACCCGGCAGAGCGTCGTCCGGTCCCGTCGTCGCCTCGGCGTAGGGCTCGTCGGGAAAGTACTTCATCGCGAACTTCGCCTCGGCGGCGCCGAACTTGGCGAACGGCGGTGGGCTGTCGTCGAGGAGCGGATACGCGGGGCCAGCGTACGGAGTGCCGGTGAAGTCAAAGAAACGGTCCCACCCGGCCGGCGCGATCGGTCCCATGAATTGGCTGTAGTGGCCGTGGAACTGGTACGCATGGAGCACGCCGGCAGGGACGCTGGCGACGTCGCCGGGATGCAGGATCCGGCTCTCGCCGTCGGCCCACACCTGGACGGCGCCGCGCACACAGAAGAAGTAATCGTGCTCCTTCTCATGGCGGTGCATCGGGATCGGCCCTCCGGCCGGGCCGACCGCGGTCATCACCGACATCGCGCCGGCCGTCTCCTCGGTCCCGGCCAGCGCGCGGCCGACCTGGCCGAGCAGCAGATGCGCGCGGCCGTCGCCGTCGGCAAGGTAGTAGGGCACGGGCTCGCCCGGCAGCTCACGCACGGGGGCCGACGAATGGACCTGGTAGGACATGCGTCTCCTCAGCCTTGTCTCGATTCCGGATTTTGGCCCCTTGGGCGGGGAAGCGCCGCGGGGCCGTGCCCCGACGCGAGCGCGGTGGGGTTCGCATTGATTGTATACACTTATGTCAAATGCGTGCAGTAGTTATCCTAAGGGCGGCCGAGCGCTCGCACCTCGCCGAGCGAGCCCAAGCCAACGAGCCAAGCTGTACAACGCGCCGAACCACCGCTCCGGCCGGGTGCTTGGGCCACATAAGCGTGGTGACCATGCTTATGCGGCCCAGGTCCCTCGCTCGTGGTCCGGTCTGCCCTCTTTTACCGGGCCATCGGTTCCGCTCATGACCAGGATCGCGGTTGTCACCGGCGGCGCGGGTGCGATCGGCGGCTCGATCGCCACCGCGCTGGGCGCGGCCGGCCACACCGTCGACGTGCTCGACCGCGCCGGCGATCCGCCGGTCGACCTCGCCCGGCAGGACGACGTGAAGGCGGCGGCTGCCCGCGTGCTCGAGGCGCACGGCCGATGCGACGTGCTCGTCCACGCTGCGGCCGCGTTCGACCGGGCGCCGCTGCCCGACCTGGACCTCGGTGCATGGCGCCGCGTCCAGGCGGTCAACGTCGAATCGGCGCTGTGGCTGGCCCAGTCGTTCGCCCCCGGCATGGCCGAGCGCGGCTTTGGCCGGATCGTGCTCGTCGTCTCGGACACCGTGTGGGATCCGCCGGCACCCGATCTGCTCGCCTACGTAGCCAGCAAGGCCGCCCTGATCGGGATCGCTCGCGCCCTCGCCCGTTCCCTCGGGCGCGACGGGATCACGGTCAACTGCGTCGCGCCGGGCCTGACCCCGACGGCGGCCGCGGTTGCCGACACACCGCCGCAGGCGTTCGCGCAGGTGCAGGCACGGCAGGCGATCGACCGGGGCCTCACCCCCGAGGACGTCGCCGCGACCGTCGCGTTCCTCGTGACCGACGGCGCGGGCGCGGTCACCGGCCAGACGCTGTGCGTCGACGGCGGTCTGGTTCTGCGTTGAGCTCGGCGCCATCGGCGATCAGGTAGGAACAGAACCGGCCGTGCGGATCCCGGCACTCCCGGATCTGCTCGAGCCGGCCGAAGTTCGCTTCGCTCAGGAATCGGTCCGGCCGGCGGGTGAAATCGGTGTCGCCGAGGTACACGCCTTTCCCGAGCGCGGCCAGCCGCCTCGTGTGGTCGACCACCCAGCTGCGGTGGCGTTCGTCGTCGGCCGTATCCGTCCAGATCGCGTACGTGGCGATATATGCGTGCCCCTCGACCGAGAACGCCATGTCCGGCAGCGGCCGGCTCGGCGCCCACCCGTACCAGATCGAGAACGAATGCTCGGTCGGAAGCTCGGACCACAGCGCTTTCAGGTAAGGGGCGAGCTCCGCCGCGCGAGCGTCCGTCCACGTGCAGTCGACCCCGTACCGATGGTTCTCCGGATTCTGGGCGGCCTGGGCCTCGTTCTCCTGCTCAACCGTGGTCGGGCCTGTCTCGTGTGCGACTGCGCGGTCGGCGAGCGGGCACGCCCGCAGCGGCGCCAGCACGCGCTCCGCCTCCTCGGTCGTTTCGCACATCGCGGTCGTGTGCAGGAGCAGAACCGGGGGACCTTCGGGCCGTGGCAGCCGCGTGGCGGCGATCACCGGCTCGACGACGCGGTCGAGCGACGGGAGGAGCTCGTCGATCCAGTTCAGGAGCGGCTCGAGGTCCTCGAGCTCGAACATCCACGTATCGTGGGTCATCGCGCGCGGCAATGGATACGTGCGGAGGTGGAAGCGGGTGACGACGCCGAAGAAGCCCGGCCCGCCGCCCCGGGCGGCCCACAGGAGATCGGAGTTCTGGCCCTCGTCAGCTCGGATCAGCCCGCCGTCGGCGGTGACCACGTCGATCGCGGCGACGTTCTCGCACGCCCACCCGTGCTTGCGGCTGTTCCACCCCTGACCGCCCTGGAGCAGGAAGCCGCCGATGCCGACGCTCGGGCAGTGCCCGCCGGGGAAGGCCCGACCGTGGGAGGTCAGGAACGGCGTCAGCTCGGCGCCCCCTTTGACCCCGGGGCTTGCGGTGGCGATCCCGGTGGCTGGGTCGTAGCTCATCTCGCGCATCCGCCCGAGGTCGATGAGTAGCGCATCGTCCCGGACGCTCCACGCGGCCCAGCTGTGCCCGCCGGCGCGAACCGACACCTTCAGCCCGCGATCCCGCGCGAAGCACACGCCGGCGACGACATCTTCCTCGCTCCCGGCCAGCAGGACCGCGGCCGGGTAGCGATCGGGGCGGCGAGCGTTGAACACCCGGCCGACCCGCGCCTCCTCGTAGCCGGGCTCACCCCGCCAGACGATGTCGCCGGAGAGAGTGCTCCGCAGGGCATCCCGCCCTGCGTTCTGGCGGAGATGCTTGGCATCCCGCCTCCCCTGACCGCTCGGCAGCCCCTCGCTCACGAGATCAGCGACTGTCCGCCGTCGACGACGATGTCGACAGCATTCAGGTAGGCGGCGTCGTCGCTCGCCAGGAACAGTGCCACGCGCGCCACGTCGTCTGGCTGCCCGAGACGACCCAGGGGGTGAGAGCTGAGCATCTCGTGGACGGGATGGCCGGGCTCGTCCAAGAAGGGCTCGATCTGCGGCGTGACGATCAGACCCGGACTGATCGAGTTCGCGCGAATGTTGTGACGCGCACCCGACGCGGCGAAATGGCGGGTGACGGCGAGCACCCCTCCCTTGGCCGCGCCGTGGGCGGCCTGCTCGATGAACGTCGCGCCGCGGTGGGCCGACACCGACGCGGTGTTGATCACGGTCCCGCCGCCCCGCGCAATCAGGTGCGGCCACGCCGCGCGGGTCACGGTGAAGATCAGATCGAGCTCGTTGTGGAGCGTGAACCGCCAGTCCTCCCAGCTCAACTCCGCGAACGGGCCGACTCGAGGCGCCGAGGCGTTGTTGTAGACGATGTCGATCCCGCGGGCCCACTGCGCGGCCGCGTCGACCCAGGCCGCGGCGGCGTCTGGATCGGCCAGGTCGACCGGCGCCGTGCAGAGCATCTCTCCGCCGCCTGCACGGATCTCCCCGGCGACGAGCTCGGCCCGGGCGGCGTCGAGATCGCATCCGAATACGGTCGCGCCCTCGGCGGCGAACAGCCGTGCCGCCGCGGCTCCCTGGCCGCCGGCGGTTCCGGTGATCAGCGCGACCTTGCCCTGGAGGCGCGTCATCGGCCTTTCTCCACCAACTCGACCAGATTGCCCTCCGGATCGGCCAGAAACGCGAACCGGACTCCGGGCTCGGGCGACGGGGACGGCTCGATGACGGCCCTTGCCCCCGCGGCGAGCGCGGCGGCGAACACCCTGCCGATGTCCGGCGTGGTCATCGCGAAGTGGTTGTAGCCCCGGGTGGCGTGCGCCTCGATCGGGGTGGCGGCCTCCAGGCCGGGGACGGATCCCGAGTGCTCGAACAGCTCGAGCCGGAAGCCTGCCGGATGGGTGAGCATGACGCCGCGAATCGGATGCGGGGAAAGCTCGAACTCCAGCTGGCGGGCAAATCCGAACACGTTCGTATAGAACGCCTCGGTGGTCTCGAGGTCGGCCACCGACAGACCGACGTGGTCGAACGCGACTCGCATCCTGCTCGCAGTATTGCATACAGAATCGATAATCGTCTACAGTTACGCCCTGACATGCTTCCGCCGATTCACCACCTCGGCTACGTAGTTGACGACCTACACCGCGACGTACCGCGCTTCGCGGCCGCCACCGGGGCAGGGCCGTTCTACGCGATGGAGCACATCCCGTTCGACGAGATCACCTACCGCGGCGAACCAGCGGTCTATGACCACTCGTCCGCGTTTGGCGCGTGGGGACCGCTGATCGTGGAGCTCACCCAGGTCCACGATGCCCAGCCCGCCGGCCTTCGCGACTCGCTCGCGAGTCCGGCCGGAGGCGTCGGGCACGTAGCGTGGCTCGCCGACTCGCTCGAGGACGAGGTCGCGCGGCTTCAGCGCGCCGGCATCATTCCGTTCCATGCCGGGCGCACCGGCCCCGTCTCCGCCGTGTGGCTCGACGGCGGCGAGCTGTTCGGGCACCCGATCGAGGTGCTCGGGCGCCGCGAAGAGCTGCTTCGCTTCTACTCGATGGTGCGCGCGGCGTCGGTCGGATGGGGCGGCACGGATCCGCTTCGGATCATGATCGGAGCGCCAGCATGAGCGTGCCCGCGCGGGCCGCGCGGGCCGGGCGGGCCGGGCGGGCCGCCGCGTGACGCCACCGCACGAGGTCGACGTCGTCGTCGTCGGCTTCGGCGCCGCCGGCGCCACCGCCGCGATCACGGCGCACGACGCCGGTGCCTCGGTCGCCGTCCTCGAGAAGACTGCTTCCGGCGGGGGCAACTGCATCCACTCGGGCGGCTTCCTGTTCGAGGTCGACGGGCCCCGCGCGGTCGACCACCTCGACGCCCTCTGCTTCGGCAAGACCGACCGGACCGTGCTCGAGGCGTACGCGCGCGGACTACCGCACGTGGCCGACTTCCTGGATGCGCTCGGCGGGGCCGCACCGCCGGTCGAAATCGAGGCGTTCGGCGGAATGCTCCCGTCGTGGCCGCACTTCCCCGGGGCGGGACACGTGCGCTACCGGCAGTTCGCCGCCGCCGCGGGCGAGCGCCCGGGTCCCGGACTGTGGCGCATGCTCGAGACGGCAGTGCATGAGCGCGACATCCCGGTGGCGTACGGATGCCGGGCCGTCGATCTCGTGCTCGACGGAGATCGCGTGGCCGGCGTGGTCACCGAGGAGGCGGGCGAGCGCAGGCGCATCGGCGCCCGGGCCGGCGTGATTCTGGCCAGCGGTGGCTTTGAAGCCGACCCCGAGCTCCGCGACACCTACCTTCCCCTGCCGCTCACATCGGTCGGACACCAGGGCAACACCGGCGACACACTGGGGCTGAGCAGAGCCGCGGGTGCGTCGCTTTGGCATATGAGCGCGTTCTTCGGCTGGCTCTCGTTCGTCCATCCTGACTTCCCGGCCGCTTTCACGCTCGACGTACACGCCCCGAGCTTCATTTACCTCGACGGCGACGGACGGCGGTTTGCCGACGAGACCGGTTGGGAGCTACACGATGCCGTGCGCGCGCTGACCGTCTACCTCCCCCGCCGCCGTAACCGCCCCAGGATCCCCGGCTGGATCGTGTTCGACGAGACCGCACGCGTGGCCGGTCCGCTCCACGGAATCGTGGGCAGCCCGAACGGTTATCAGTGGAGCCCCGACAATTCGGCCGAGGTCGCGGCCGGGTGGATCGCCCGCGGCGTCGACTCCACCAGGCTGGCGGCCGCGACCGGGCTCGACCCCGGCGTGCTACGGAGCACCTTGGCCGGCTATGCGGAGGCGGTCAGCCGAGGGCGGGACGACGACTTCGGCCGCGCGCCGTCGACGCTCGTGCCGTTGCTCGGACCGCTGTACGCGATCCGGATGACGCCCGGGGTGGCGACCGCCTCGGGCGGTCCCCGCCGGGACGCCGATGCGCGAGTGGTGCGCCATGGGGGCGCGCCGATACCCGGCCTGTTCGCCGCCGGCGCGGCCGGATCGATCTGGGGGCATCTGACCGAGCATGGCGGCGGCCTGACCGACGCGATCGTGTTCGGGAGGATCGCAGGTAACCAGTGCGCAAACCGCCCCGTGGTCGCGGGCGCAGTCTCACCGTCAACCAAGTGTGAAACCAAGGAGATGCGATGAGCCAGACGACCGTTGACGTCAGCACGCCACGCGGGACGATGCCGACCTACGTCTACCGCCCGGACGGCGACGGGCCGTTTGCGCGCGTCATGCTGTTCATGGACGCCCCTGGGATCCGCCCGGCGCTGTTCGGGCACGCCGAGCGACTCGCCGGCGCGGGCTACACGGCGATCCTGCCCGATCTGTACTACCCGTTCGACCCGGCCGAGCGGCCCAACGCGGAGCGAATGGCCGCCGGGGACGCAGCGGAGTTCGAGCGAATGCACAAGATCACCTCCCAGATCCTCGACGACGAGGTCCTCGAGGACACCCAACTACTCCTCGAGGCGGTGCCGGAGGGCGGCGACCACCCATGGGCCTGCATCGGTTTCTGCATGGGCGGCCGCCTCGGTATGCGCGCGGCCGAGGCATTCGGAACGGACATCGCAGCGGCATCGCTGCTGCACCCCACGGGTCTGGTCACCGACCAGCCAAACTCCCCACATCTCGAGGTCGATCGCGTCGACGCCGCGCTCTACCTCGGCTTCGGCGAGAACGACCAGGTGACCCCGCTGTCGACGATCCCGCCACTCCGCGAGCGGCTCGAGCAGGCCGGCGTCGCCCACCGGATCGAGATCCTGGCCGGTGCCGAGCACGGCTTCACGATGCCGGGGAGGGCGGCCTACAACGAGGCCGCCGCCGAGCAGGTATGGGCCGGGACGCTCGAGCTGCTGCGCGAGCGGCTGTGAAGCCGAGCGCGTTCGAGTACCTGGCGCCGGAGACATGCGAGGAGGCGCTGGGCGCGCTGGCCGAGCACGGCGACGATGCGTCGGTGCTGGCCGGCGGGCAGAGCCTGATCCCGATGATGAACCTGCGAATCGCGGCGCCCCGGGTCCTGATCGACGTAATGCGCATCGGAGAGCTGCGCGGCATCCGGAGCCGCGGCGACCGGATCGAGGTCGGCGCGGGCGTCCGCATGACGGAGGCCGAGCACAAGGCGGGCGTCCCGCTGCTGCAGCGCGCGCTACGCCACGTCGGCCACCCGGCGATTCGTAACTGCGGCACCGTGTGCGGGTCGGTGGCCCACGCCGATCCGGCCGCCGAGGTCCCGGCAGTGCTGCTCGCGCTCGACGGCGAGGTCGTGCTCCGGAGCGTAAGGGACGAGCGGGTGCTCGCGGCCGATGACTTCTTCCGCTCCTACTACACGACCGCACGCGAGCCCGACGAACTCGTTGTCGCGGTGCGGATCCCGGCAAGCGCGGCCCGCGTTGGCTTTCACGAGGTCACGCCGCGCCTCGGCGGCTCCACGGGTGAGTTCGCGACCGCCGGCGTGGCCGCCGCAGGCGAGCGCGACGACGGCGGCCGCTTGCGCCGCGTCCGCATCGCGCTGCTCGGGGTCGCCGATCGGCCGGTCCGTGCGCGCGAGGCCGAAAAGCTACTCACAGGAGCCCAGCCGACGGCGGATGTGTTCGCCGCCGCCTCCGAGTCCGCCGCCGCCGCGGTCGACCCGCCCTCGGACGTGCATGCCGGCGCCGCATACCGCCGCCGGCTCGTGCGCGTGCTCACGAGAAGGGCGCTCGCGGAGCTCGCGGCATGACAGCGATATCTATCGAGGTCAACGGGACCGTGCACGAGCTCGACGTTCCCCCGCGGCTGCTCCTGACCGACATTCTGCGCGATCGGCTCGGGCTGACCGGCACGAAGATTGGTTGCGCGATGGGCGCGTGCGGCGCCTGCACCGTGCTGCTCAACGGGGCACCTGTGCGCGCCTGCCTGATGTTCGCCGTCCAGGCGAGCGGTCGCAGCGTGCGGACGGTCGAGGACCTAGCTGCCGACGACGGCGAGCTCCATCCGCTCCAGCGCGCGCTGCGGGAGCACCACGGGCTTCAGTGCGGGTACTGCACGCCCGGAATGCTGATGGCGATCGCGCCGCTGCTCGAGTCGGGGCAGCCGCTCGAGCCGGACGCGGTCCGCGAGGCGATCGCCGGCAACCTGTGTCGCTGCACCGGCTACGAGACGATCATCGATGCGGTCGTGGAGGCGAGCCGGCCGTGAACGACTGGCCGCTCTATGCCCAGCAGCGGTGGGCGGGTAAGCGCGTACAGCGACTCGAGGATCCCGGGATGCTGACCGGGGCGACCAGCTACGTGACCGATGTGCAGCTGCCGCGAATGCTCGAGCTGGCATTCGTGCGCTCGCCCGTCCCGCACGCCCGGATCACCTCGCTGGATGTCGATGGGGCTCGCTCGGTACCAGGAGTGCGCGGGGTGCTCGGGCCGGCGGAGCTGGCGAACGTGCATCCGACGATGGACTTCGTCGAACTGGAGGGCGCGCTCAAGACCCCGCGCATCGCGCTGCCCGGCGACCGCGTCCGCTACGTCGGGGAGCCGGTGGCGGCGGTCGTCGCCGATGATCGGTACGCCGCCGAGGACGGCGCCGACGCGGTGGTCCTCAGCTTCGAACCGATCGACGACCGCGAGCCGATCCACGAAGGGATTCCCGACGGCCGGTACTTCCGCCAGGTCGCGGCCCGCGGAGATGTCGATGCGGCGTTCGCGCGGGCGGCGTGCGTCGTGCGGCGGCGGCTGGCGATTCAGCGCGTTGTCACCTCGCCGTTGGAGGCGTGCGGGATCATCGCCGATTACGACCCGGCGGACGGGGAGCTCACCTGCTACCTGTCGACTCAGATGCCTCACCTCGCCCGGGCCGCGATCGCCGAGGCGCTCGCCCTGCCGGTCAGCCATGTCCGCGTCCTCTGCCCGGCGATGGGCGGCGCGTTCGGCGGCAAGGAGGTGATGCTTCCCGAGTACCTATGCGCCGCGGTCGCCGCGATCAGGCTGCGGCGGCCCGTGCGTTGGGTCGAGGACCGCAGCGAGGCGCTCACCGCGGGCGCCCACGGCAAGGAGGCCGACGCCGAACTCGAAGCGGCTTTCGACGACGACGGGAGTCTACGAGCGATGCGCTCGCGATTCGTGTCTGACACGGGCGCGTACTCGAGCGGAATCGGCGCGTACGTAGAGTTCATGGTTGCCGCGTACTCCGTGCCCGGCCTTTACCGTCTCGACGCGTACGCGCTCGACACCGGCGGAGTCGTCAGCCATAAGGCGCCGCTGTCGCCGTTCCGTGGCATCGGGATGACGACCAGCCAGACGCTGCGCGAGGTGCTGTTCGATGATGCGGCGCGAGCGCTCGGCATCGACCGGATCGAGCTCCGGCGGCGCAACCTGGTCGACGACGGCCCGTGGCGGACCGTGCTGGACGAGCAGTACGAGCCCGGCAGCTGGCGGACCGCGTTCGAGCGAGCGCTCGAGCTGATCGACTACGCGGGCTTCCTCGACCGGCAGGCCGCCGCCCGCGCGAACGGACGCCTGCTCGGGATCGGGATCTCGCCGTTCGTGGAGGCGGCCGGACTCGGCTCGGCGGGCGGCGCGGGCGGGCTGCCGGGCACCTCGCACGATAACGCGACGGTCAGCATCGACCTGTCGGGTGCGATCACGGTCGCCCTCCCTACGTTCTCGCACGGTCAGGGCCACCGGACGACCGCGGCTCAGCTCGTCGCCGACATGTTCGCGGTCACGCCCAAGGAGGTTCGGGTCCTCGACGGCGATACGGCCCGGACGCCGTTCGGCATGGGCACGTTCGGCAGTCGCAGCGGGGTGTTCATCGCCGGTACGGTGAGCCAAGCCGGTCGGATCGTGCGCGACAAGCTCTTGCGGGCGGCGGAGGTCCTGCTCGAGGCCGCACCGGAAGACCTCGAGTTGGTCGACGGCACGGTCGGGGTCCGCGGCGCCCCGACGCGGCGGATTCCGCTCGCCGCGCTCGCCGGCGCGGCCCACTTCGCCCCGCACGTCCGCGCCGAGCTTGGCGACCCAACGCTCACCGCTTCGGCGTTCTTCGATCCTCCGCGCCCGACCCACTCCAACGGAACGATTGCCGCCGTCGTCGAGGTCGACCCCGGCACGGGCGGCGTGACGATCGAGCGGATCGTGGTCGTCGAAGACTGCGGGACGATGGTCAATCCGATGATCGTCGAGGGGCAGATCCGGGGCGGCGTGGCACACGGCGTCGGTCTCGCGCTCCTCGAGCGCTACGTCTACGACGAGAACGGACAGCCGCAGACAACGACGCTCGCCGAGTACCTGCTCCCGCGCTCGACTGACCTGCCCGCGATCGAGATCGACCACGTGGAGACGCCGTCGGAAAACGGGACGGCCGGCGTCAAGGGGATGGCCGAGGGTCCCGCTTCGGCCACCCCCGCCGCGGTCGTATGCGCGGTCCTCGACGCGATCGCCCCGCACGGCGATTTGATCGAGGAGCTGCCCCTCCGGCCCGAGACGATCGCGGCGGCGCTCTCGGAGGGCTGACGTTGGGCTGGATCGACGTCCACCATCACATCCTGCCGCCGCGGTTTATCGCCGAGCACCGCGACGAGATCCTGTACTACGCGCGCGATCCTGCGGTCCTCGACTGGAGCCCGGCCCGCGCGCTCGAGCAACTCGACCGATTCGGGATCGACATCGCGTACACGTCGCTCGGCGTCCCGGGCGCCCCTGACCCCGGCCTCGCGCGCGAGTGCAATGAGTATGCGGCCCGGCTCGCCCTCGATCAGCCGAAGCGGTTCGGCGTGTTCGCGTCGCTGCCGCTGCCCGACATCGATGTA
>Ga0187777_10002446_pt1 | contig 11876 bp, 8 predicted proteins | sample 1015_Q2_SP5_10_M_FD_132416 | JGI IMG/M metagenome (GOLD analysis project Ga0187777, IMG submission 132416) | Tropical peat soil microbial communities from peatlands in Department of Meta, Colombia - 1015_Q2_SP5_10_MG | ecosystem: Environmental > Terrestrial > Soil > Wetlands > Peat | place...
ACGCGCGTCCGCCGGCCTGCTCCTCGGGCCCTACCCGACGCGCGCGAGGAACCGCATAAGGCCCGCGAAGAACGCGTTGTGCGGATACGCGCCGGCGGCGTCGTTGTGCGCGTACGTGCTTTGCCGGTTGATCAGCAGCAGGTTGCCCGGAGGGATCCCGGATTGTGTTGCCAGCGACTGCGCGTCCAGCAACACCGCCGCGCCGCCAAGACGCGCCCCGAACGCATAGATCAAGAGACGCCGCGGCAACCTCCGGCCAAGAGTGGCGCTCACTCCGAGCACGCGCTGCGCCGGGTTCGCGTTGCCATTGTCGACCGCGCCCGTGTCGATCGTAAGGCGGTCCGGGAAGTACCACTCGGTGCCGTCGGCATCGTCCACGCCCAGTCCCGAGAGCATCATCGCGAAGCGGGTGATCGGGGTGAGCGCGCCGGCGCCGTCCCAACCGCGGAGCGGACCCATCGGCGAGATGCCGCGGCCGAGGTGCGCCTGCGCGGCGAGGAGGCTCATCGGCGAGGTGCCGACGTCCAACGCGTAGCCGAACTGGGCGAGGTTGGTGACCGGGACCGACGGGGACAGGTGGAAGACGCTCAGCAGCCCGGAGGACTGACCCAGCGACGCGGAATCAGGGTCGATCAGCGCCGCTGTCGAGCCGGTCATGCTGAACAGCCCCGCGAACGGGGCCGGGATGCCGCCGAAGGTGAGCCACGGAGACGTCTCGGATGAATCGAGCACCCGCAACTCCGAGCGGGCCGTCGCCGCGCTCACCGCCGGCAGGCTGCCGCCGTCGATGTACACGAGGCCGGCAAGTTCGGCGGCCCCTGGACGGCCCTTGAAGTCCCACGTGGCGTACGCGGTCACGACCGCGCCGCCGAGCGAGTGACCGCCGAGCACCACCCTGCCGCCGAGCTTGCGCGCAGCCTCGATCACGCGGTGCAGATCGCCGACGGCGACGCTCATGCCCCACCGCTTGGCGAACGTCACGCTCGCGTTCGGGATCGGCTGTACGTGTGACTGAACCTGGAGGGCCGGGTCGAGCCAGCCGAGGTAGTAGCCGAACAGCTGGGCAGAAGTGGCCAGGCCTTCCTTCGCGAGGTCGAGGACCGACTCGTCCTCAAGCAGGTTCTCGCGGCGCTCGACCGACCACACTTGCCATGTCCGGGCGTGAGCCACGATCCACTGCGCGAGCGGCACGAAGTAGGCCGCGCCCGCGGACGTCCCGGGCTCGAGCACGAGCACGTTGCGGGCGTGCGGCGACCCGACCTTGATCACGCCGACCTTGTCGTAGCGCCCCGGCGTACCCGGCGAGACCGCACCGCGCATCCAGTCGACCTTCAGGTCCGCGCGGGCGGGGCTCGCGGTCACGGCGGCGAGCGCAACGCAGGCGGCCGCACACAGGACCGAGAGAGCCACCGGCCGACGCACCGCGCGAACCCTAGCGCCACACGAACGTGGCGGTGTCACCTGGGGCAAGCGTGTAAGTGAACGCGCGGCCGTGCCAGCCTACCTGGAACTGGACCCGTTGAGCGCTGTTGTCGTACGCGATAAGCACCTTCGATCCATCCGGATTCTCCAGTGCGACGTTATCTAGCCCCGACGTGACGCCGTAGCTGCCGTCCGGGTTGACGATATCTGACACCCAACGATCGGATGAGATGCGGCGGGCACCGCGGTCGACGAACTCCGACACGTTCCCCAGTTGGTAGTAATTGAGGTTCAGCGAAGCGTCCGCTGACTGCTCGTCGACGGTGACCAGTCCAGAGCATGCGGTGCAGCCGGGCACGGGCTGTTTTGGTCCGCCGGACGGATCGAGCGCGAGGTTCCACAGGTCGACCGCCCTCGCGCAGTTGCGAAGGCTCGCGATTGCCGTCTCAGCGGTCGGATACGGGACTACACCCGGTGAGCACTCGCTCATGATGATGCTCGCGGTCGGGTCGATCGCCTGCATCTCGGACATCTGCTCGAGACCGGCGTAGCAGTGCCATGCGATCCCGGCGATGTCGTCGCGCACCGTCGGCTCGGACAGCATGCCCTCGGAGTAGAGGAAGCCCGAGCCATCCAGGCCGTATACCTCCGTGGCGAGGCCCGCCGCGCGGAGCGCCGGCGCCAGATCCCCGGTGATGAAGCGGGTCTCGTCCAGATCCATGCCCGGATAGAGCGTCGGGGTGTGCGCTTCGTTCTCGGGCGTGATGGCCGCGATCGGCACACCCGCGTTCGTGTAAGCCCGGATGAACGCGACGAGGTAGTCGGCATAACCCTCGAAGCTCTGCGGCGGCAGGGCGCCGGCGTAGCCGACGTCGTCGAGCGCGTCGTTGGCCTTCATCCAGGCTGGCGCGCTCCAAGGACTGGCGAGGATCTCGATGCGCGGGTTGAGCTCGAGCATCATCCGCAGGGCCGGCAGGACGTAGGCCTCGTCGTGCGCGATCGAGAAGCGCTCGAGCGACGGGTCCGTTTCACCCGCGGGGACGTCGTCATACGTGTAGGGCATACCCGTGGCCGTGAAGTCCGAGGCGGCGATCGGCACGCGAACATAGTTGAGCCCGATCCCGTCCGGACCGAACAGGGCGCCCATCACCGCGGCTCGCGTCGTGGCAGGCAACTCGTCGTACAGCAGCCAAGCCGAACTGCCGGTCATGGCGGCGCCAAACCCAATGATCTCCTGGTAGCGACTGCTGTCGGAGACCTCGATCATCGGAACGGCGGGATTGACCGCTCCGAACGAGACCGTCGGCATCGGCGAAAGGGCCTCGCTTAAGTCTGCGCTCGTGATCCAGACACCCACCTCGCCAGCGCCAACTCCGGCGGCCCCGACGGCCACCGATGCGATCCTGCTCCACGGCCGTCGGCCGATCTTGATCCGAATCGACACCTGATAAGAGCTGGCCGCGCTTGTCGGCGCGTCCCACACCAGGGTTCGGCTCCGGCACCGTCGCGCCTGGAACCTCGTCACCTCGGACCGGCCACTGATCTGGATCAGGAGCCGGCCAGGCCCGCCGCACCCGACGAACATCAATTGCTCGCGGACGTCTTCGTCGAGCGCCTGCGGAAGCGAGTACAAGTGGACCTGCGCGATTTGGGTGGGTACCGGCGTGATCCGGGCCGCCGCGAACGCAACCGCGGGCGCCGGTGCTTCGAGCGCAAGTACCGCGACGAGCGCAGCTCCGGTGAGGCAGAGCCGTTTAGAAATCATGTCCCCAACCCCGCAGGCTTCGGTCGGCAAATAGTAGTTCCGAGCCGTCGCCGAAACCACCAGGTGGAGCGATGGGTAGGCTGTCGCGCCGGTGCGCGCGCTCGTCTCCATGCAGTCCCCGCCCTACGCCGAGCTGGCCGAGGTCCGCGACCCCGAGCCGCATCACGACGAGGCGCTCGTCGAGGTCAAGGCGTTCAGCCTCAACCGCGGCGAGACTCGCCGGCTCGAGTCTCTCGAGCCCGGCACCGTCACCGGCTGGGACCTGGCCGGGGTCGTGAAGGAGGCGGCCGCCGACGGGACCGGGCCGGTGGTCGGGGCACGCGTTGTTGGGATGGTCCCCGCCGGGGCCTGGGCGGAGCTCGCCGCGGTCCGGACCGAGTGGCTTGCCGAGTTGCCCGACGCGGTCTCGTTCGAGCAGGCGGCCGCGCTGCCGGTGGCGGCGCTGACCGCGCTGAGGGCGCTCGAGGTCGGCGGCTTCCTCCTCTCCAAACGCGTACTGGTGACCGGCGCGAGCGGCGGGGTCGGCCGGTTCGCGATTCAGCTCGCCAAGCTCGCCGGCGCTCACGTCACCGCACTTGCCCGCCGGACCGAGGGGCTGCTGGAGCTCGGGGCGGATGAGCTCACGAGCGAGATCGACCTCGACGGGCCCACCTACGACCTGATCGTCGATGCCATCGGTGGCGGGGTCCTGGGCGCCGCGATCCAGCGCGTTGCCCCGGGCGGCACCGTCGTGAGCTTTGCCTCGACCGTGACCGAGCCCGTCTCGTATCCGGCCCGCGAGCTGTTCGCGCGGGCGCCGCGCGCGAAGCTGTACGGCCTCTACATCTTCACCGAGCTCCAGCACACGCGTACGGGCAGCTCGGATCTGCGGCGCCTGGCGGACCTGATCGCCGCCGGCCGGCTCGACCCGCAGATCGACCTCACGCTCCCGTGGAGCGACGCCGGCCGGGCGATCGACGCGCTACTAGACCGGCGCGTCAACGGCAAGGCCGTGTTGCAAGTGGACTAGTTGGGCGTGACCGCGTCCAAGGCCCTCGGCGACTAAGGGGTGGGGGTCGGAGAAGTAAGGGGTGGACGAGCCCAAGCGGCTCCGTTCTCCCGATGTCAAAGCAGACCTCTCAGTTCATCCTGATCGCAGTGGAAAAGCAGGATTCGATCGAGAGGAACGAGCAATGCATCCCACCATCCTCGAAACCATTGCCTCGCAGCGTGTCGAGGACGCCAGGCGGTTCGCCCGCGAGCAACGGCGGGCAGCCGAGGTCGCCGTCGACTCACGGCGCGCGGCTCGTCGAGGCTTCTCGCGATACTTCCCTCATGCGCGCGAGGGTCACCTCAAGTCACTTCGTCGGGCGCGCCGGGGAGCTCGCGGAGCTGGACCTCGCTTTACGTGAGGCCGTGGCTGAATGGCCGGTCGTGGTGCTGCTCGGCGGAGAGTCGGGCGTTGGCAAGACACGACTGGTACGGGAGTTCGAGCGGCGCTCCTCGGAGGAAGACGCGCTCGTCCTCCGCGGGGAGGCCGTCGAGGAGGCGGACGGAGAGCTCCCCTACGCGCCGCTGATCGGCGCGCTGAGACCGCTGGTGCGAGCCCGGCATCCGGCGCTCGCCGCGCTCGGCCGGGGCAGCCGCGCGCAGCTGGCCGCGCTGCTTCCCGGGCTCGACGAGGAGAGTGACGCCTCTGACGGCAACGACCCGTCCGCCCAGGTTCGGTTGTTCGAGGCGCTGCTCGAACTCCTCGATCTGCTGAGCGAGGAGCAGCCGGTGGTCCTGGTCCTCGAGGACCTACATTGGGCCGACCGCTCAACGCGCACTTTCGTCGACTTCCTGGCCCGGAGCCTGCGCCGGGAGCGAGTGGTGCTGGTGCTGACATACCGGACCGACGAGATCCATCGCCGTCACCCATTGCGAACCCTGCTGTCGGAGCTCGATCGACTTGAGCGCGCGCGCCGGATTGAGCTCGAGCCGCTCGACCGCAATGAGCTGGCAGAGGTGCTCGCCGACATCCTCGGCGAGCCGCCGAGCGCGAAGCTGGTCGAGCGGCTGTTCGAGCGCAGCGAGGGCAACCCGCTCTACACCGAGGAGCTGCTCGCGGCCGGACTCGACGGTCGGGGCGCTGCTCCCCAGAGCCTGCGCGATGCGTTCATGCTGCGAATCGAGCGGCTGTCGCCCGACGCCCAGGCCGCCGCTCGCGTGATCGCCGCCGGCCGGGCGCTGGACGAGCCGATGATCGCCGAGGTCAGCGGTATCGAGCCGGATGCGCTCCACGTGGCGCTGCGCGAGGCGGTCGCCGAGCAGGTGCTCGTCGCGTGCGAGCCGACCCGCCTGAGCTTCCGTCACGCCCTGCTGCGCGAGGCGCTGTACGACGATCTCCTCCCCGGCGAGCGGTCGGAGCTACACCTGGCGCTCGCCCGGGCGTTCGAGGACCGCGCCGACTACGAGAACGACCGGGGCGTCGAGCTGGCCTCGGCGATCGCCCGCCACTACGCGACCGCCGGGGATCAGCCGGCTGCCCTGCGCGCCACCGTGCAGGCCGCGCTCGCAGCCCGGGAGGTGCACGCCTACGGCGATGCCGCTGACCTCGCCGAGCGCGCGCTCGACCTTTGGCCGCGCGTCCCCGATGCCGACCAGATGATCCCGCTCGACCACGTCGAGCTGCTCGGGATCGCCGCGGCCGCGCACGCGGTGGCCGGCGATCGCGCCCGTGCCGAGGTGCTGCTCACGCACGCGCTCGAGGAGCTCGACCCGGACACCGACCCCCGGCGCTACTCGGAGCTGCTCGCGCGCCTGTCGCGGTCCCAGTGGTCACTGAACCGGGGATCCGAGGCGATCGAGACGGCCGAGCGAGCACTATCGATGCTGCCCCCGGACGAGGTCAGCCGCGAGCGCGCTTCGATCCTGGCCTGGGCCGCGCGCGTTCGCTACCTGCGTGGCCGGTACCGCGAGGCTCTAAGAGAGGGCCGGGAGGCGCTCGACACGGCCGTCGCCGCCGGAGATCGGCGCTCGGAGAGCGAGGTCCTAAACACCCTGGGGATGGCCGGGATCGTTACCGGGTCCACTGAGGAGGGCATCGCGTCCCTGCGTCGTGCGATCGAGATCGCACGCGAGGACGACGACCTCGACGGCGCGTCAACGGCGTACACGAACCTTGCCGACACGCTGAGCCTCGCCGGGCGCACCACGGAGGCGCTCGAGACGGCCAAGGAGGGACTCGCCGCGGTGTCGAGCCGCGTTGCGCGCTCGACCGACTGGATGTCTCTGACCGTATCGGACCTGTCGTTCGAGGCGGGGGACTGGGAGGCAGCGCGGAAGTACCTCGTCCCGGTGGCGGCCCAGCTCGCGGGCCGGCAGCTGATCTTCCGCCACCTGCGCGAGGCCGAATTCGCGCTCGGGATCGGAGACGACGAGAGGGCCGAGCTGTGCCTCGATGAGGCCGAACCGCTCGTGGCGAGGTCATCCGAGCCGCAATGGATCGGTGCCTTTGGAACGTTGCTCGCCGAGTTGCGCCGCCGCCAGCGGGACCTGACCGGCGCCCGCGCCGCGGTTGCGCACGCGCTCGATCGGATTGAGCTGTGCACGGACGACGTCGCCCGGATCGCGCGCGTGACCGCGGCGGGGTTGCGCGTCGAGGCCGACATCGCCCAGCGTGCCCGCGATCTGCGCGAGCGCCGGGACGAACGTGACGCGATCGCGCGCTCCCGGATCCATATGCAGCGTCTCCGCGCGGCCGCGCAGGAGGGCGGACCGGTTGAACGTGCATGGCGAGCGGTCGGAGCGGCCGAGCTCTCCCGCGCCCGGGGTCGTAGCGACCCAAAGCTGTGGACGACCGCTGCGAACGAGTGGGACGCGATCACCCGGCCTTTCCAGCGAGCGATCGCGCTGTGGCGGGCGACGGAGGCTTACGTCGAGGCCGGCGACCGGACCGCGGCTTGCGGCACGGCCGAGGACGCACTCGAGATCTCGCAGCGGCTGGGCGCTCGGTGGCTGGTCGACGAACTGGGCGCGCTCGCCCAGCGGGCGCGGCTCGACCTCGGCGGGGACGCCGGCGCGGGGGCGGACGGCGAACGAGCCACCGCGGAGTCAGACGGCGAGGATCCGTTCGGCCTGACCGATCGCGAGCGGCAGGTGCTGGCGCTGGTGGCCGAGGGCGCGACCAACCGGCAGATCGGCGCCGCGTTGTTCATGGCCGAGAAGACTGCCAGCGTGCACGTGTCGCGGATCCTCGCGAAGCTTGGGGTGCGGAGCCGAACGCAGGCGGCCGCCGTCGCCCACCGCCACCATCTCGGCTGATCGTAATCGGCCCGTAAGCTTGGGGCGATGGGCAAGGTCTTCGACGGAATCGACGAGCAGCTCGAGAGCTGGATCGCCAGACAACCGATGTTCTTCGTGGGCACCGCCCCGCTCGACGCGGATGGCCACGTGAACGTCTCGCCCAAGGGCCCGATCGACAACCTCCGCGTGCTGACGCCGACGAGCATGGCCTATCTCGATCTGGTCGGAAGCGGCGCCGAGACGATCGCCCACGTGCGCGAGAACGGGCGGATCGTGATCATGCTGTGCGCATTCGAGGGGCCGCCACGGATCCTGCGGCTGCACGGGCGGGCGGAAGTGATCCCGGCCTCCGATCGACGATTCTCCGAGTTGATGGAGCTGTGCGGCTTCGCCGAGCCCGAGACGCCCGAGGCGCGCCGCGCGATCGTCCTGGTCGAGGTTGTGCGCATCGCCGATTCCTGCGGCTACGGCGTGCCGCTGATGAAGCACGAAGGGCAGCGACCGCACATGGAGCTGTGGGCGGCGAAGAAGGTCCGTGTCGGCGGATCCGAGGCGCTGCTCGACTACCAGCGCGAGCACAACGCCTACAGCATCGATGGCCTGCCCGGCGTCGAGGTGCCGCTGCGGGTGCCCGAGTAGCTGCCGTGCCGGCGGTATTCGACGGGCACAACGATGCCCTCACCAGGGACGACCACGCGCTGATCGCGGACGGACGGTCCGGCGGCCACCTCGACCTCCCGCGAATGCGCGCCGGCGGCGTGCGCGGAGCCATATTCGCCGTGTTCACGCGCTCGGACGGCGGCGCACGAGACATCCCGGTCGCACGCGACGACGGGGTGCTCGAGTTCGAGCTCGCGCCGCCACTCGAGCACCCCGTGGCGGCTGCGGATGCGACCGCGGTCGCCGGGCGGCTGCTCGCGCTCGAGCGCGCTGGGCAGGTACGCCTGGCCCGGAGCGGCGCCGATCTCGACCGTGCGCGAGACGATGAGGCGGGGCCGCCGGTGGCGGTCCTTCACCTCGAGGGCGCCGAGGCGATCGACCCCGGGCTCGAGGCGCTCGAGCTGTGGCACGGGGCCGGGCTGCGCTCGATCGGGCCGGTGTGGAGCCGGCCCAACGCGTTCGCACACGGGGTCCCATTCATCTCGCCGAGCTCGCCCGACACGGGCCCGGGGCTGACCGACGCGGGCCGCGGGCTCGTCCGGCGCTGCGGCGAGCTCGGGATCCTGATCGACGTCAGCCACCTGAACGAGGCCGGCTTCTGGGACGTGGCTACGATCGACGCCGGTCCGATCGTGGCCACCCACTCCGGCGTGCACAAGCTGTGCCCGACCTCTCGCAACCTGACCGACGCCCAGATCGACGCGATCGGAGCATCGGGAGGTCTCGTCGGGATCGTGTTCGCCTGTCCGTTCCTCCGGCCCGATTTTGCCGACGACCCCGACACGCCGCTTTCGCTGATCGCGCACCACGCGCGATACGTCGCAGACCGGATCGGGGTCGCCCACGTGGCGCTCGGATCCGATTACGACGGCGCCACGATCCCGGCGCCGCTCGGGGACGTGGCAGGCACGCCGAAGCTGCTCGATGCGCTTGGTGCGGCCGGGTTCAGCGAGGCGGAGGTTACGGCGATCGCATGGGACAACTGGCGGCGCGTGCTCGGGGCGTGGTGGGACTGAGCCGGAACGAGCCGGCTAGGTTTCGGCCGCCACTCCGCCGCTGCTGATCGGGAACGCGTAGAACACGGCGACCGCGGCGCAGATCGCGAGCGTCACGTACGGCGACAGGATCGCCAGGAGGGTTGCGATCGCATAAGGGATCACGCCGCTGATGCTGCGGATCAGGATCTGCCGGCGACGCTCGGCCGGAATCTCCTCACGCAACCGCTCGGGCTTGACCAGCAGCAGGTGCCGGTTCAGCGTCGTGAAGAAGAGCGCCATCGCGAGGAACGCCCCGCCGTAGATGGCGGCGGCCAGGTGCTGGCCCTGGCTCTTCTTGAGGTAGGTAGCCATCAGGTCCGTGGCGAACGGCAGTACGGCGATGCTCATCAGCAGCAGCAGGTTGAGGAACAGGATCATGTGATCGGGCTCGCGCAGGCGCCGGATCATCACGTGGTGGTTGATCCAGATGATTCCGATCGTCAGGAATGACGTCACGAACGCCGCGTAGACGGGCCACTGGCGTGCCAGAGCGCAGCCGAGCGTTCGGCACTCGCCGGGCGGCGCGTGGGGGTTGACCGCCGGCACCTGGATATACAAGACCAGCAGCGTGATCGCCACCGCGATCACCCCGTCTGAGAACGCCTCGAGCCGGCCCGTGCTCACGCCGAGAGGTTTCGCTGTGCACGCGAGGCCTCCTGTCGCGGGACGGCGCGGGACCGAAAAGGCGCAAGGAGCGGGGCAAACCTACCCATTCCTACTCAAGTTTCTGCGGGGCGCGCCGATGCGAGTACTGAATGGGATCCAGTTCATTGCGTCCGCACGGCAGGTTGCGCCTGATCGTGTTCGCTGTCGTGTGCAACGTCCTGCCGGTGACGATCGCGGCGGCGACCGATCGGACGGCGCATCATCCGGTGTTCTTCGCCGGGGCAATCGCGGCGTGCCTCGCGTCGCTGGTCGTGGCCGTGGTGCCGCGCCGGCGCGGCCTTCTGTTCTGGGCCGCCGCCTTCGGCCTCATCCCCGCGCTGACGCTGATGCAGGCCTACAGTGGCGGCGCGGCGTCCGGCTACTCGGTGCTGGTGATCATGGCGATGGTGTGGTTCGGGCTCGAGGCGACCGACGTCGAGCTGGCGGCCGGGATGGTCGTGCTCGCGGCGTGCTGCGCGCTGCCGATGGTCGCGATCGGCGCCCCCGCCTACCCACTGAGCTGGGGTCACGCTGCGCTGCTGACGCTGGTTGGAGTCGCGGTGGCGGGGTCACTGCGGGCGGTCACGCGCGAGCTGGCGACACTCGCCGAGCGGTTCGCGCACGAGGCGGTGGTCGACGATCTCACCGGCCTGCTCAACCGCCGCGGCTGGCGGTACACGACGCCCCGAGAGCTCACGCGGGCGGCACGGAGCGGCAATCCGATCACGCTCGTGACGCTCGACCTCGACAACTTCAAGGAACTCAACGACGAGCTCGGTCACGACCAGGGTGACCGCGCCCTGCGCGACACCGCCGAGCGAATCCGGGCGACGCTGCGCGCCGGCGACGTCGTCGCGCGGCTAGGCGGCGACGAGTTCGTGGCGCTGCTGACGAACTCGACGCTGACCGGTTCGCTGACCGCGATCGACCGGCTTCGCGACGCGACGCCAGAAGCCGAGGCGTTCTCGGCCGGCGTCGCCGTTTGGGACCGCCGGGAGGAGCTGTCGGACCTGGTGCGCCGCTCCGACCTTGCGCTGTACGCCGCCAAGGGGCAAGGGGGCGGTTGCACCGCCGTCGCTCCGCCGCAGCTCGAGCCGCTGCCGGCGCCCGAGGACGACGACGACGATCTCGAAGTCGGGGAGCGCGCGCGCTCCGCTTGAGGTCGCCGCCTCATATCGAGCTCTTCTCAAGTCCATAAGCACCTCTTCGTGAGCTCGTCAGCCACTCTTACTCGCGCTGCCGAGAGTGGGGCGCATGAAATATCGCACCCTCTTAGCAACTCTCACCACGGCCGCGGCCGTCACCGGCCTGTCGGCCGGCTCCGCGGGTGCCGCGACGAGCGCCCCGGAGCAAGTGAGCTCTAATTGGGCTGGCTACGTCGTCGGAGGCTCGGATTCGAGTACGCAGTTCTCGAACGTCTCCGGCAGCTGGGTCCAGCCCACGTCGAAATGCACCTCGGGGCAGGACGACGCCGCGTTCTGGGTCGGCATCGGCGGCGACGATGGTCAGTCGTCGGACGGGTCGTCGCTGGGCGACGGCTCATCGACGTCGCTCGAGCAGATCGGTACGGAGGGGAACTGCACCGGCAACGGGACGCAGTACTACGCGTGGTACGAGCTCGTGCCCGCCGCGCCGGTCCAGCTCAATGTCTCGATCCATCCCGGCGACCACATAACGGCAAGCGTGGGCGTGAACGGCTCGAGCACCTCGTTCTCGCTGAAGGACGAGACCACCGGGCAGTCATTCACGCAGACCGTTCAGTCGCCCAACCCGGACACCTCGAGTGCCGAGTGGGTCGCCGAGGCGCCGTCGCAGTGCGACGGCTCGGGTAGCTGCACGCCGTTGCCGCTGTCGGACTTCGGCACGGTCGGCTTCACGAACGCGACCGCGACCGCGAACGGCCACACCGGCACGATCTCCGACCCGAACTGGACCGCGCAGCCGATCGCGCTCGGTTCGAACGGCACCTATGACATCGGCTACGGCTCGAGCCAGAACACGGCCGGTGCGTCGCCCTCGTCGTTGTCCTCGGACGGCTCGTCGTTCTCGGTGACGTGGCAGCAGACCGGCGCCGGATCGTC
>Ga0187777_10002447_pt1 | contig 11874 bp, 7 predicted proteins | sample 1015_Q2_SP5_10_M_FD_132416 | JGI IMG/M metagenome (GOLD analysis project Ga0187777, IMG submission 132416) | Tropical peat soil microbial communities from peatlands in Department of Meta, Colombia - 1015_Q2_SP5_10_MG | ecosystem: Environmental > Terrestrial > Soil > Wetlands > Peat | place...
ACCCCTACGACTCGCGACGCCGACTTCATTAGCGAAGTGGCAACTGAATCGAGCTCGCGTGCTGCGCATCGTGATGAATTTGAACGTGGCAGGTGCGGGCGTCCTTGGCCGTTTCGGCAGCAATTACGCCACCGGAGCAATAATTCTTTTGCCAGAAAATCGAATTCACCGCAGTAACGACAAGCCGCAGCCGGCTGCCTTTCATCATTTTTCGCGCGACAAACAAACCAGGATTGAAGTCGCATTTCACAATCTCGCCCGGTTGCACCAGTTTCGCTTCACGGAGCGAATCGCGGTAGCGCAGTCGGCGGATGTCACTCCAAATCGCGATGCTTGTCCCATCGGGTTGGATTTCGTAAAGGTCCGCTTCGAGATCGACGTCCGGGGTGTCGATCGAAACCCAAAGCGATACCGCCGGGCAACCGACGAGCGGCGTCTCTTTCGCCAAGGCATCGCCATGATAAACGAGACCGTCCTGGCCGATGCTCAACGGCAGTCTTTGATCGAGACCAGCGGTCTTGTCGTTAGACTCGGCACCTTCGGTTTCTTCACCACGCTTCGTGTCGAGCGGATCGTAAACAAATGCGTCTACGCCATCAGCAGGTTTCGTTTCCGTCAAAACGCCGGATCGAAAAACGCCATTTGCGTCGCCATTCTTTGAATCGAAATAAAACGTCTTGGGGTTAGCGACCAGGTTCGCGTAGCTGTCGATGTATTTCCATTCGCCATTAGCGCCAGAGTTCCCCGCCGCGATTAAGTAGTATGCAACCTGGTCCTTTAAAAACTCTGGCTTTGCCCCGCTTTTCATCGTCCAGTCGTACCATTGTCGATGCAGATCGTTCAGATCGAGCATCGCGTCCTTGCCGAATTTCACGCCACCCACTTCATCCGTCGGCGTTCGCGTACCCGCGTGATCCCAGGGGCCAATAATTAAAAAATGCTTCGCCACTGCTTCTGGTGGCGCGTTGGCAATGTGGTCGCGGTAAAACGTCATCGCACCCAGCTCGTCGCCATCGTACTGGCCGGTGATCGTCAAAATTGGCAGCGTGATTTTTTTGAACTGATCGACCGTCGGAACCATCGCGTCGTAGTAGGCATCGGCGGTCGGATGTTTCAGAATTCGCTGAAAGCTCACAGATGGATTCCCAACGAATGAATCGAGAGTGCTAAACGCGATGTGTTTCTTGTAGGCGTCAAGGAACTTGGAACGCCAGAACTTCGAATCGCCAAACAAGTTGGCCTGGCCCGCCTTTCCGCTGGTGAAAGTAAACCACTGAACGTCGTAGGTTTCGCCAACGTTATCGAGCGAGGGATAATCAAGCGGTGGATGCGCGGCCGCGGCCGGAACAATCGTGGCCAAGTGCGGTGGAAACTCCTTCGCGGTAGCCCATTGATCGAATCCGGCGTAGGAGCCGCCCCACATCGCGACTTTGCCATTACAAAATGGTTGCTGCGCCAGCCATTCGACGACGTCGTGACCGTCACGGGGCTCCTGCGCAAATGGCTCGAAGTCCCCGCCGGAATTTCCGCGGCCGCGAACGTCGACCAGCGCAAATATGTAACCATGCGAAGCGAAATATGCCGCGCGCGGATGATAGCTGTCCGAAATGTACGGAGTCAGGGTAAAGATGACCGGCGTTTTCGGCATCGAACCGTCAGGCGTTTTGGGAAAATAAAGTGTCGCGTTGAGTTCAACTTTGTCGCGCATCGGAATCTTCACCCCCCACTTCAGGTCGTAATCAGTGACCAATGGTGGAGCGGGACTTGCCCCGGATCTCGGCTCCGGCGACGGGCCTTTTGTTTCGCCAACTGCCGAGGCGAAGATCGAAGTCGTAAGAGCGATAGCCAGCGAAGCAATCAAACGCGTCCGCATGCGGCGATTGAACCGAAATCCACGCCCCAAAACAACGTCCAAATCAGAGTCATTCCGAACGCGAGTGAGGAATCTCCCAACTGAAGTGAGCGTCACACAACCGGAACTTGTGTGATCAATGGCCTTTGTGAGATCCCTCGCATCCGCTCGGGATGACCAGTCTTGATTTCAGGTCGCGAAGTTTCTATACCCCCAACATGAAATCGTCCGCCGTCATCCGCTCATTACTTCTTCTCCTCGCATTCGCTTCGGCAATCACCGTCCAGGCTGCCGAAAAAACCATCGTCCTCAAAGCCGCGCGCCTGTTCGATGGCAAATCAAAAGCGCTCGTTCAAAACGGCGTCGTCATCGTTGAAGGCAACAAGATTGTCGATGCCGGCGGTAACTTAGCCGCTCCCCCGGATGCTCAGGTGATTGATCTGGGCGACGCGACCCTGTCACCCGGATTCATGGACGGTCACACTCATCTCACCCTCGACTTTTCAGGCAACTACAACGAACGCCGGCTGAAAGAGATCGACTTGAACGTTTCCGAACACGCAATCATGGCGACGAGGTTCGCGCGGGCAACTGTAGAGGCCGGTTTCACAACAGTTCGCGATCTTGGCAGCCGGTTCCCGGGCAGCAAAGAAATGGTCGATATCGCTCTCCGGAACTCGATCAACAAAGGGGTGGTTGTTGGACCGCGAATGCTGGTTGCCACTTTCGGGATCGGCGCGACGGGCGGACACTTCGATCCCACCAGTGGTTTTCGGGACATGCTTTTTGGCCGCGAGCCCAATGAAACAGACGGCATCGCAGATGGGCCGGATGCAATTCGCAAGGCGGTGCGTTGGGAAGTAAAGAATGGCGCTGACGTCATCAAGGCCGCGGTCTCAGGCGGAGTTCTCTCCCTGGCTGACGAAGTTGACACTCCACAACTCACACCCGCCGAGATGACCGCGCTGGTCGATGAATCGCACAGGCTGCGTAAAAAGGTTGCCGTGCATTGTCACGGCGATCAGGCGGCGAAGGAGGCGATCGAGGCGGGTGTGGATTCGATCGAACACGGTTCGTTCCTCAAACCGGATACGCTGACGCTGATGAAGACCAAGGGAACTTATCTGACGCCCACTCTGATGGCGACGGAATGGATCCTCGGCAAGATCGACAATTATCCGCCGGCCTTGCAAGCCAAGGCGCGAGCAGCCGGCGCGGCGCGCTCCGAAATGTTCCGCAATGCAGTGAAGATGGGTATTAAGATTTCATTCGGCACCGACGCGGCGGTTTATCCGCACGGACAAAATGCCAAGGAATTCAAACTGATGGTCGATCTCGGGATGCAGCCGATCGATGCCTTAAAATCGGCGACCGGCACCACCGCCGACTTGTTCGGGATCGCGCAAAAGGTTGGAACGTTGGAGAAAGGCAAGCTGGCCGACGTGATCGCCATGCCCGGCGATCCGACCGCCGACATCACCGCGACCGAGCGCGTTTCGTTCGTGATGAAAGAGGGAAAAATTATTCGGAACGGACCGCCGAGCGTTCCACCTGTCGCCGACACAGACGAAACGCCAACGGAAATTCCGGCTGACTGAAGTCTAGTGATTAAACGCAACCGCTACGCGCGCAGAGTAGCTGTTCGAACTAATGTAATACAGCGAGACGCCGCCAGCACCGTAAACCCGATAAAAGGTATAAGGCTGACCGTCAAAGAAGACTGGTGAATCCCAATCGATCGCCACTGGTCGCGAAGACGAAAACGAACTGACTGCGACTGCGTCGGTAAAACTATTCCCAAAATCAATCGACCGCATATCTCTGAAGTCCCAGCGATTGCCGTAATCGTGCCCGTTGTAAGGAGTGAATCTCCAGTTCCGGTCTGCATTGGTCGGAAACCAATTTGATGTGAATGCGTCGCCCGCGCTCATACCATCGGTCGGAACGATTGGACTGACAACGGTCCGGGTGCCGACTTGGTCGATCAAAGCGGGTTGAATATGATCTTCGCCAGCGAAGCGGTAGGAATAGAATGCAATTTCGTAATCCAATCCGCCCCACTGGCTTAAATTAATCGGGTGACCGAACGCGACATCGAACACTAAAACGTGCTGATGATGTCCGTGATTCACCATCGGTTCGGCGTCAGGTGTGGCATTTTCATGAGCGGCGGCAGCAGCATTTTCAACCGCGGTGGCTTCTTCTTTCGAAACAGCCAGGTTCGGATCGCGAAGTGATTTGATCAAAGCGTCGCTCGCGCCTTGTGATTTCAGGAGACTCTCCTGAGGCTGGGTCAACGGGTGCAGGAGTCTTCGCTGGACCACTTCATCTTTGATCGAGAATTCTGGTTCATGCATGCGGACTAACAGCGAGAGCTCGCTGAAACCGACCGGGGTGGCGTGGAGTTGAGAGGAGGCAAGTAACAGAGCAGCGGCAACCAAGAAACTATAACAAGTGGGGCTTTTCATAACCCCTGGGTTTTACCAAGTTCTATAGAGATTTTGCAAGCTTAAAAACAACTCCGCTCCGAGAAAGAAATCGGCTTTGACACCAGCTCAGTTCGCTCTATTGTGCGCTCCCCCATTAATTGCAGGAGAGCCCAAAGCTCGTTTGCACTGCTTAAAATCATGCAACAAAAACGAAGCAAGCGATATCGCGCAGCCGCCGAGCAGGTGGACCGCAAGAAGTCTTACAGCCTCACTGACGCTGTCGCCACCTTGAAGAAGTTCCCGCCGACCAAGTTCGATCAAACCGTCACAGTTTCGTTTCGACTCGGGGTGGATCCGAAGCAATCCGACCAGATGGTGCGCGGCACCTGCGCGCTTCCACACGGCAGCGGCAAATCCGTGCGTGTCCTCGTATTCGCCGAAGGCGCCGCCGCGAAGGCCGCCAAGGACGCAGGCGCAGAGCATGTCGGATTTAAAGAGCTGATCCAAAAAGTTCAGGAAGGATTTCAGGATTTCGATGTTGCGGTTGCGACTCCGGCGGCGATGGCTGAAGTGCGCAAGCTCGGAAAAGTTCTCGGCCCACGCGGGCTGATGCCGAATCCAAAGGCAGGCACAGTTTCCGATGACACCGCGAAGGCAGTTCAAGAGGTCAAAGCGGGCCGGGTAGAATTCAAGCTCGATAAGAACGGCAACGTCGCAGTGCCTGTCGGAAAATTTTCATTCGAAGAAAAGGCGTTGGTTGAAAACAGCAACGCCGTGATCGAAGCGGTCGTCCGGGCCCGTCCCGCGACTGCCAAAGGCCGATATGTTGACGGAATGACCTTGAGCGCGACAATGTCGCCCGGCCTGAAACTTGACCCGTCACCGTACCTCGCCGGACAGGCGGCATAAATCGAAATCATGAGACCAGAAAAAGCCACTATCGTTTCGGATCTTTCGAAAGAGCTGAAAGATTCTTCGTTCGTACTGGTGACCGATTACCAGCATATGAAAGTCGATGATTTCAGCGAGCTGCGGAGACGGCTTTCCGCAGCAGGCGCGGAACTTCATGTGGTGAAAAACAGCTTTTTGAAACGTGCGATGGCCGACTCAGGTCTTGCGCCCAGCAACGGAGAGTTAACAGGACAGACGGCAGTTGTTACCGGCGTCAAAGATGTCGCGCCAGTGGCCAAAATCTTGAAGACGTTCGCAACCGAATTCAAGAAAGCGATGTTGAAGCTCGGCTTCATCGATCGCGCGCAAGTTGCCACGAAAGAAATCGAGCAGCTGGCCGACCTGCCGACACGCGAAGTTCTCCAGGCGCAGCTGCTCGGATTGTTGCTCTCGCCGGCGACCAAACTGGTGCGATTGTTGAACGAGCCGGCTGCATCGCTCGCCCGATTGTTGAAAGCGAAAAGCGAAAAGGAGGGCCCGCCTGCGGCAGAAACGCCGGCGACATAATTGAATTTTGTAGGGCAGGCGCATCGCCTGCCGTGGCAACCGCAGCGGTTGCCCTACAATAAACAAACAAAAACACTGTCCGGGCCGATGGCTATCGGCCTTAAATTTCCGGGAGCTTCCGGAAGCGGCAATTGGAGGAATAAAATGGCAGATACAGACAAATTGGTGGAGCAACTCAGCGGCCTGTCCGTACTCGAGATTGCTGGATTGGTAAAACAACTCGAAGAAAAATGGGGTGTTAGCGCGGCGGCGCCGGTTGCCGTGGCAGCAGCTCCGGCGGCTGGAGGCGGAGCGGCAGCTCCCGCAGCCGAAGAGAAAGCCACTTTCGACGTTATCCTGAAGGAAATGGGCGCGAACAAGATCGGCGTGATCAAAGAGATCCGCGGCGCAGTGTCGGGACTAGGCCTGGCTGAGGCCAAAGCGCTGGTGGAGGGCGCTCCAAAACCGATTAAGGAAGGCGTGACCAAGCAGGAAGCCGAAGAGATCAAGAAGAAGGTCGAAGCGGCTGGGGCGAAGGTCGAGATTAAGTGACGCGCTAGCGTCATCCTGAGCGGAGCGAAGCAAAGTCGAGGGATCTCGTTCCGTCTCCAGACAATTTAGATCAGCGGCCGCCTGGCGATTTAGCTTGCCAGGCGGCCGTTTTCGTTTAATCTCGCGCTTTGTTAGAAGTAGGGAGACTTATTTTTAACCGCAGTTTGCTGGAAAGTTTAAATTGGCAGCAGAACGGTGGAGGTCGATTTGACGAGCCGCTGTTTTGATGCCATTTTTGCACCCCTCGCTCTCCGGTTGATGCCGTAAGCTCTTGTACGCGTACGGCCGCAATTTATTGTGGGCCGGCGCGAGTTTAACCCCGTGGCCTGGTGATTATGTCAGAACGAAATTCGGAACGCATCCACTTCGGAACAATCAAGGAAGCCATTGAGCCTCCAAATCTCATTGAAGTTCAACTCAACTCTTACGTCGATTTTCTCCAAAAAGACGTCCCGTTTGCCAAGCGGAAGAACCATGGCCTTCAGGCCGTTTTCAAGGAAGTCTTCCCGATCGAGAGCTACGATGAGAAAGCCGTCCTCGATTTCAGTCATTATGAGATCGGTGAGCCCAAGCTGAGCGCACTTGAGGCGCAGCGGGAAGGCCAGACCTACAGCGCGCCGTTGCACGTCACCTTTCAGCTCCGCGAAGAAAAAGGGACCAAGGAAGAAAAGGTTTACATGGGCGAGATCCCGCTCATGACCCCGCAGGGAACCTTCGTAATCAACGGCGCCGAGAGGGTGGTAGTTTCTCAATTGCACCGTTCTCCGGGTATCGCCTTTGAATCAACGATTCACCTCAACGGGAAGGTCCTTTATAGCTTCCGGATCATTCCCGACCGAGGTTCGTGGATCGAGGTCCAGTTCGACACTGCGGACCTCCTCTACATCTACCTCGATCGGCGCAAACGTCGCCGTAAATTCCTCGCTACTACCTTTCTGCGCGCCCTCGGTTATGGCTCGGACGAGGAAGTCATCAAACTTTTCTATAACATCGAGAACCTGAAGTTGAGCGAGAAGCTCGACGAAGAAAAGCTCGCAACCAAGGTTCTAATCGCCGAGGTCCGCGATGGAGAGGTGACCGTCGCCCGTGCGTTCGAGCCCCTTACGCTCGCAACGGTGCGCCAGATCATGGGGCTCGGGATCAAAGAAGTTAAGGTCATTGATATTTCCAACGACGACACCGTCGTCAAAGCGTTGCGCAAGGACCCGGCGCACGATCAGGAAGAAGCTCTCAAAGATATTTACCGCCGTTTGCGCCCTGGCGATCCGCCAACCGTGGCGAATGCCCGCGCTTTGCTGAAACGCTTATTTTTCGATCCAAAGAAATACGATCTGGGACGGGTTGGTCGTTACAAGATCAATCAGAAGCTCGGCATCGATGTCGACCTTACCGAACGCATTCTGACAGACAAAGACTTCATTGCTGCGATCAAGTACCTGATCAATCTCCGTCGCGGCGAAGGCACCTTGGACGATATCGATCATCTTGGGAGTCGCCGCGTCCGCACGGTTGGTGAATTGCTCGCTAATCAATGCCGCGTCGGTCTTGCCCGCACTGAGCGTTTAGTGAAAGAGCGCATGACGTTGTTCGACATCAATGTCGACGGCATGACGCCACAGAAGTTGGTAAATCCGAAGGCGCTGAGCGCGGTCATCCGAGACTTCTTTGGCCGCTCGCAGCTCTCGCAATTCATGGATCAGACGAATCCGCTTGCCGAGTTGACCCACAAGCGCCGTTTGTCCGCGCTTGGACCAGGCGGTCTTTCACGCGACCGCGCGGGATTCGAAGTCCGAGACGTGCACCCGTCACACTACGGGCGCATTTGTCCGATCGAAACGCCGGAAGGTCCAAACATCGGCCTGATTAGCTCGATGTCGACGTTCGCGCGGATCAATGAATTCGGGTTTATCGAAACCCCTTATCGCAAGGTCACCAATGGCCGGGTTACGGACGAGATCGACTATCTTACCGGCGACAAGGAAGAAAGCTTTTTGGTCGCGCAAGCGAACGCGCCGATTGACGGCCGTGGGCATTTTACCGGCGAAAAAGTCTCTGTCCGCTATCGTGGCGACTTTCTGGAGGTTGAGCCACCGAAGGTCCACTACATGGACGTCTCACCGAAGCAGCTGGTTTCTGTCGCGGCGGGATTGATTCCGTTTTTGGAACACGACGACGCCAACCGCGCATTGATGGGATCGAACATGCAACGCCAGGGCGTTCCATTAATTGTCTCGGAGGCGCCGCTGGTTGGCACAGGCCTGGAAGGAAAAGTCGCTCGCGATTCGCATGCTGTATTGCTCGCGATCGATAGCGGCAAGGTCGCTTCAGTCACGGCGGACCAGATCATCGTTACTAAGGACGGCCACGTTCCCGAACATCGGAAGCGAATCAAGACGGACCCGGAAGAAGGAATTTACGTTTACGAACTGAGAAAGTTCATGCGCTCGAACGCAGGCACGTGCGTGAACCAGAAGCCGATTGTGAAAAAGGGCCAGCACGTGAAGAAAGGCCAGATCATTGCAGATGGCCCGAACACTCAACACGGCGAGCTCGCGCTCGGCCGCAACGTGCTCGTCGCTTTCATGCCGTGGAACGGTTACAACTTCGAGGACGCCATCATGATCTCCGAGAAGGTCGTGAAGGAGGACATCTATACGTCGATCCACATCGACGAATTCGAAATCGGCGCGCGCGATACGAAGCTCGGACCTGAAGAAATTACCCGCGATATTCCAAACGTAAGTGAAGAGGCCCTTCGCAATCTCGGACCGGACGGGGTGGTTCGCGTCGGCGCCGAGGTCAAGCCCGGTGATATCCTCGTCGGCAAAATTACTCCGAAGAGCGAGACCGAACTCGCGCCGGAAGAACGTTTGCTCCGCGCTATCTTCGGGGAAAAAGCTGCCGACGTTAAAGACACTTCGCTCACTGTTCCGTCGGGAACCTACGGAATCGTCATGGACGTGAAGGTTTCGTCACGCAAAGAAGTCTCCCGCGAGAAGCTGACCCCAGCGGAAACAAAGAAGCAGATCAAAGCGATCACCGAAGAGCATCGTCGCAAGAAGGAAGAATTGACAGAGCAGCTAACCGATTCGCTTTCCAATATTTTATTGGGCGAGAAAATCCCGCTCGACGTGGTCAACGCGGAGACCGGAGAGATCATCATCCCGGCCAACCGCAAGATTACCAAAACGCTGCTGCGAAAGCTGGCCAACGTTTACGATCATATCGAGATCGATCCGAGCCCGATCCGCAACAAGATCCGCGAGATCATCGGACACTACGAACATAAGTTTGCCGAACTCGAACTCGAGCGGGAACGCTCGATGGACCGAGTTGAGAGCGGCGACGATATCGATCCCGGCATCATCAAGCAGGTCAAAGTTTACATCGCGTCGAAACGAAAACTTTCCGTCGGCGACAAGATGGCAGGACGTCATGGAAACAAGGGCGTTGTCGCGCGGATTGTTCCGGAAGAAGACATGCCATTCCTGGCAGACGGAACGCCGGTCGAGATCGTCCTTAATCCTCTCGGCGTGCCCAGCCGAATGAACGTCGGCCAGGTTTTGGAAACGCACCTTGGCGTCGCGGCCAAGGCGCTTGGATTCAAGGTCGCGACTCCGGTCTTCGACGGAATCAAGGAGAGCAAGATTCGCGATTACCTGAAGGACGCGAAAAAGAAAGAAGGATTCAGTTGGGTGCAAGAAACCGGCAAGGCAAAACTGTTCGATGGCCGCACTGGCGATGCCTTCGATCAGGAGGTTGTTGTGGGCTACATTTACATGATGAAGCTCGGCCACCTGGTGGCTGACAAGATTCACGCCCGCGCGGTCGGTCCCTACTCGTTGGTCACGCAACAGCCGCTGGGCGGAAAGGCTCAATACGGCGGTCAGCGTTTCGGCGAGATGGAGGTTTGGGCGCTCGAAGCTTACGGCGCGGCTTACACGTTACAGGAACTTCTCACCGTGAAGTCGGATGACGTGCAGGGACGCACCCGCATCTACGAATCGATCGTCAAAGGCGACAACTCGCTCGAAGCGGGGACGCCTGAGTCTTTCAACGTGTTGATTAAGGAAATGCAGAGCCTCGGTCTCGACGTGAAAGTCGGCGGCCAGGCTCCGCAGACAGTTTTCGAACACCTCGGATAATTTCAGAACATCTACTTGGAGAATAAATGAACGAACATTCCTGGCGTGAGTTAGTCGGTGAAGAGCGAGCGGTCGGCTTCGATCAGGTCGCGATTGGTGTGGCCTCGAGCGATACGATGCGCTCCTGGAGCAAAGGCGAAGTTAAGAACCCGGAGACAATTAATTACCGAACGTTCAAGCCGGAGAAAGGCGGTCTTTTCTGCGAGCGCATTTTCGGTCCGACCCGCGATTGGGAGTGCTCGTGCGGAAAGTACAAGCGAATCAAACACAAGGGCGTCATCTGTGATCGCTGCGGCGTCGAAGTGACACTCGCGCGCGTTCGTCGCGAGCGCATGGGCCACATCGAGCTTGCTGTGCCGGTTTCGCACATCTGGTTTTATAAGTGTATGCCGTCGCGCATCGGACTGATGCTCGACATGAGCGCGCGCCAGCTCGAACGCGTTATCTATTATGAGGATTACATTGTCATCGATCCGGGCAAGACGCCGCTGCAGAAGGCTCAGCTCCTGAACGAAGTCGAATATCGCGAAGCGCAAGAGCAGTACGGCGAAGATTTCGTCGCCGGGATGGGGGCTGAAGCCGTGAAGAAACTGTCGAGCGAGATCGACCTCAACAAGCTCAACAAAGAGCTTGAGAAAGCGATGGGCGCCACCAAGTCGAAACAGATTCGCAAGAAACTCGCCAAGCGCTTGAAACTCGTCCAAGGCTTCATGTCCTCGCATGCGCGACCGGAATGGATGATTCTCGACGTGCTGCCGGTAATTCCACCGGATCTCCGTCCGTTGGTTCCTCTGGAAGGCGGACGGTTCGCGACCTCAGACCTCAACGATCTCTACCGTCGCGTCATCAACCGAAACAATCGTCTTAAGAACCTGCTTCAATTGAAAACGCCGGACGTCATCATTCGAAATGAAAAGCGAATGTTGCAGGAAGCGGTCGACGCCTTGTTCGACAATGGCCGTCACGGCCGCGCGGTTACCGGCGCCGGCAATCGTCCGCTCAAATCGCTCTCCGATATGCTCAAGGGCAAAGGCGGACGCTTCCGTCAGAATTTACTCGGCAAGCGCGTCGACTACTCAGGTCGATCGGTCATCGTCATCGGTCCGGAGTTAAAACTTCATCAGTGCGGTTTACCGAAGAAGATGGCGCTCGTTCTATTTGAGCCGTTCATCATTCGCCGTCTCAAAGACCTCGGCTACGTCCACACTGTGCGGAGTGCGAAGAAAATGATCGAGCGCCAGACGCCGGAAGTCTGGGACATTCTCGACGAAGTCACCCGCGGCCATCCCGTTTTACTAAACCGCGCGCCGACGCTGCACCGATTGTCGATCCAGGCTTTCGAACCGCAGCTGATCGAGGGCGAGGCGATCCGCATTCATCCGCTCGTTTGCACCGCCTACAACGCGGACTTCGACGGCGACCAAATGGCGGTCCACGTGCCGCTGTCAGTCGAGGCACA
>Ga0187777_10002449_pt1 | contig 11871 bp, 13 predicted proteins | sample 1015_Q2_SP5_10_M_FD_132416 | JGI IMG/M metagenome (GOLD analysis project Ga0187777, IMG submission 132416) | Tropical peat soil microbial communities from peatlands in Department of Meta, Colombia - 1015_Q2_SP5_10_MG | ecosystem: Environmental > Terrestrial > Soil > Wetlands > Peat | place...
ATGGAATACCGATAGGCAGTGCTGAGCGCCTCCTTTTCAGGCCCAAAATCCGTATCGTTCAGATCTATGCGCCCCGAAAGAGAGATATCGTAGAGGCGGTTGATGTTGTCTTTTATGATCGTATCAATATTGTTCCTGATGAGGCGGGCCATCGCGAGCTTCTTCTCGAGCGATTCTTCAATATTCTTCTGGATGATCGTGTAGCTTACAACCCCAAAGCTTAACAGGATAACGGACATGCCGAGCGTCACGGCAAGGGTAATGCGCCTCTGAAGGCCTCCTCGATAAAACACCATAAATTATAATAAGACAGGAACTAAAAAAAGAAAAGACAATTGCCGGACGAGGCAGGCGCAGAGTCAATCTGTTTCTAAACTTTCGCGGTATTCGAGATCGAGTTGCTCGGCTATGATATCCTCCTTAGCCTTGTTTTCGATCCGGGCGAGTTCAAGTGGGTGCTCTCGAACCATCCTCTCCCTTGATATGTACCCGCTGAATATGCTCGTATCGAGAGGAAATATCTCAGGGCTGAAGATGGAATCGTAAATATGCCATACGGCGATGATGAGGAACATGAGGAAACCCTGGTTCGTATGCATGACCTTCGCAGCAGGGATGACCTCGCCCGGCAGAAACCGTGCAAAAAAGGCGGGAAACCAGAGCACGAGACCGGTAACAATCATGATGAAGCCGCTCACAAAGATGCTCCAGTATACGAACTTCTGTTTATAGGTATACCGGTCGCACATGGAATGGTGGTCCTCTTTGCCGATATAGTACTTGATATTGTGTATCGCGTCATGAAAATCTTTTCTTGTAATGATCATCGACGGTTGCCACCTTCTCCCGATGACTCCCACTATCGCGATGACCGTGTGCACCGAAGCCATGAGAGAAAAGAATATGCCTGCATAACGGTGGATTAACCGGACACGGTCGATGCCCCCGGCCTTAAAGATAAACCACTCGGAGATGTCAAGGGAATAAAACTTCTGGGATAGCCCTGTTACGACAAGAAGCCCAAAGGCTATCATGATGAGCGAGTGTTCACCGATACGGAACAGACTGAACCGTTTCATCTTCCTGCCTCGGGCCTCACTGGTCTCTGACATATACCCTCCCTTCACCTGTTCACCGCGTATCTCCATATGTGCAAGAGAATCTGGAGAACGAGCCCGATAATCATAATCGGTATAAAGGCCGTGTACACGGCATTAACGACAAAGATCAGGGGCGTCTTGAGCGGACTCGGTCTGTAGTGGGAAAGCCATGAATCGGGAAAATTCTTCGTCGCACCCCTGTGGCACTGCTGGCATCTCTTCACAAGGTTCGCCTTCACCAAGGCCGGATCGGTACTCCGGACACTGATAATGTTATGGGTCCCATGACAGTCCGTACAAACCGCCATCTGCTTCGTTGGCTTGTTCAGCCCCTCCCTCTGTTTCCGGTAGAAACCGAGGGTGACGCCGTGAAAATCCGAGAGATAGGTCTTCACGACATCCGTCGAAAGACCGTACTTGCTCACTATTGTTTTGTTTCCGTGGCAGTTGCTGCACATCTCGGGTATCCGTTCGCGGTAATCCAGGGTGAGGGGGTTCTTGATATCATGCGCGGTGTGGCAGTCTATGCAGACCGGCACGTCCTGACTGGCATCATCAAGGAGGGCTTTCCCGTGAACGCTCTTTGCATAAATATCGTAAATCCCCGGGTGGCATTTCTGGCACCTCCGGGCAATAAGTCTTCTCTCCTTCGCAAACTGCGGCATCGTATGGAAGCCGTGACAGTCGGTACATACCGGTGCGTTCAGGTTACCCTGGCTGAGCATGAGATAATGGATGCTTTCCGCTGTCTTTGTATATTTGTCAAAGTGGCAGCGTCTGCACGTTTCAGCGTTCGCGACAGAAAAGGCGCGGGCGCTCTTGAAATTTCGCTGCGGGTGCTGAGAATCGGAAAAGCCGAAATGGCAGTCCGAACAACTCAGCTTTCTGTGCACCGAGGTATTGAGCAATCCTGAATCCAGGTAAAGAGATACGGTTTCCCCATTCTTGAATTCCATACTCAACGCGTGGCCGTGGCATTTCAGGCAGTACTGCTCTTCGTTGCTGAACCGCTTTCTGCTGACGGGCATCACCGAGTGGGATCCGTGGCAATCCGCGCAGGGGTGGGATCTTCCCTCTTCCTCCTCTCGTAGGATGTTCACGTGTATGGCCCTTGTCTTGATCTTTTCAAGGGAGTGACATTTCCTGCACGCAAGAGAGGATTTTATCCTGAATTGCTCCCTGCTTCTGAATCTCCTCTGCGGATGGCCTGCACCCGAAAAATCGCCATGACAGTCGGAACATGCCAGGGCGCGGTGAACCGAGGCAGCGAATTTTTCTGGGCTCACATGAACGTTTAACGTTTCGCCGTTTTCGAATTGCTTAATAATGTCATGCCCCGCATGGCATTCCAGGCACCTCTGCACCTCTCCTGAGGCCGCCCCTTCCCCTGCAAAAGCCGGGCCGAGGAGCCCTATGCAGCCTCCCACAAGCGCCGATAAGAAAATGAGAACCTTTCTCCTAACCTCCATGGGAACCTCCCCTACCCGCCCTGAGGCACTTCGAAAGGAAGTGAGAAGGGGGGAATGTCAGGCAGGAGCCTGACATTCCCCTAGGCGTTCTCATAATTCCGAGCTTCATTAGTGAGCGTCCTTATATTCAGGCTCTTCACGGAGGACAGGGAGTCGGTTCAGAATCCAGCGGAATATGAGAATATGGATGGTGAATATACTCAGGACGATAGTCGCTTCGCGCCAGGGCGGAATAATCTCGTGTATGTGATGCGGCAGATACCAGTTAAATGTTATGAGGGTGACATTCAGCCTGTTTATGAGTACCCCGATGACCGCCCAGAACGCTCCGAATCTGACGATATTCGCGCTTCCGTTCTTTACCCCGATTGTCACGACAAGGGCCGGAAGGAGGATAAGGCCCAGCATCTCAAAGAGGAACCAGTGTCCGTAAGGACTATTGAGGAGGGACCAGTTGTCATCATGAGCCACCCCCATTACCTTTAATACAAAAAAGATATACATGGCGATACAGACACCCTTCCCAAGCCCGACGGTAAGGCCGGGAAGACTCCTCAGGAAATTCTCGTCTGCGGCATGTTTCAGGAAACGGGAGGCGAGGGTGCTCACCACGATTACCATACAGAGCGCGGCGTAGATGCTTGAACTCAGGTAAAAGACGGGTATATAGGACGAAAACCACAGGGGATGGACTTTCCCGGGCGCCAGAAGGAACATCGCACCGAGCGCAGACTGGTGGAGTGTCGAGAGAATTATGCCGGCAATCGTCATCCCTATGGTTATCATGGTTGCCCACCGGTATACCCTCCTTGATCTCAGCCACTCCAGGATCGCGGGGCTGAATTCAAGGACCTGGACCGTGAGGTAGGTTGCCACATGCCATGCAACGAGAAAGAGGACGGAGGAAGTTCCGAAGCTGATTATCATGGGGTAATAGATGCGCCAGGGCATTCCGAGATCCATCAGGAGGTACACGACGGCAAAGAAGTACCCAAGGAGCCCCGTCAGGACCCCGAGCCGCACGAGGGGTTTGTACCTCTTGAAGCCGAAGATATAGTAGGCCGTCGCCATCACAAACCCGGTAGCAGAAAGGGGAACACCGCCGAAGAGTCCCCAGCCGAGAAAGAGCGACCAGGGGTATTCCTGAGAGGCATCGGTCACGGCAGCGAGGCCGAATGCGAAACGGTAAGCGATGAGCGGGATGCCGATACTCAGGATGATAGCGGCCACGATGTTAAAAGGGGTGATAAGTCTCGCAGCGTATTCAGGCCAGGATAAGCCCATGAGGAGCTTGTCCATGAACCATGACCTGAAGGAATAGTCTGTCTTTGTTATGGATCCGTTACCCATTTTGCCCCTCCTGTTTGTCTTTCTTTTCCTTCCCTACGTCTTCCCTGTGGCGCAGGGCCGTATACATCATCCCGAAGAGGGCAGGCCATACGGTGAGCACTACGGGAACAGCCGAAAGAAACCCTTTTGTCTCGTCGACAAGCGGTTTATTCGGGATGTTGGTCACAAACCCGAGTTGTTCAAAAGGGACACCGGAGATATACATCCAGTTGGTTCCCCCTGCCTCTCGTTCTCCATAAATATGATCGATGTATTTATCGGGGTTCTTCGCAATCTTCTCTTTCGCGATCTTTATCAGGTCATCCCTTTTGCCGAAGGTTATCGTCCCGACGGGACAGGCTTCCGCGCAGGCGGGCATGCCGCCGCCTTTTATCCTCTCGTAGCAGAGCGTGCATTTCATGATTCTGGGGTGAAAAGCGCTTTCATAATCATAGGCCGGAACGTAGAAGGGACATGCCGTCATGCAGTACCGGCAGCCGAAGCAAAGATCCGGATTATACCGCACCGCGCCTTCGGGCGTCTTCGAATAGGCGTGGATAGGGCAGGCCGTGGCACAACCGGGCTCTTTGCAATGGTTGCACTGGATCTTACGGTAAACGGGCTTCCCCTCATCTTTCGGGTTCTTATATTGGTTCACGACGGTGTATGCCTTTGCGGTAGGTCGACGCGTTTCGTTAAATACCGACTTGTCATCAAAGGGCACATCCGGCTCAGGGAGGTTATTCGCCTTATTACAGGCCGCCTCGCAACTGCGGCAGCCGACACAGACGGTGAGGTCGGTGAGGCAGCCGTAACTGTTAGGCCAGCCGGGAAACTCACTCGATGCAGTTGCCTTTCCGAAACTTCCCACAACGGTTGCGCCGCCAATCGCAGCGACCGTTCCCAAAAATCCCCTCCTGCTGATCTCGATTCTCCTCCCCTTTTCAGCTTCAACATTATTCCCGGATCTCGGTGCATCTTCTGTTGCAGGATTCTCGTCTCTCTTGCCCATATTTCCTCCTCTTTATAAAATTACTGGGACAGTCATTTCACTGTCTTCATGCTCATTTTCTGCCCTTTCTGCGCGTGGCAGATCTCGGTGCACCCCTTCGGGTCTGTGCCGACGTTACCCATTCCCCGGTGGCACTGGAAACACGCACTGTGGTAAGCGGCCTTGAGTCCGGGGAGCTGCGGCATGGCCGGGTTGTAAGCGCTATGACAGCTCTTGCAGGGCTGGAAGCTTTTTGTAACAGAGGTCTTAAAAACCGAGGGGGCCACCGCATGACATTCCTTGCAGGGCAGCTTGCCGTTGCTGCCGTGCTCGTGGTGGCACATTCCGCAATCTCCCGCCAGCGCGGCGTGCTTCGCGTGGTCGAAGGTAACCGATTGATACTTGTCCGAAAGGCTCTCGAGCTTTACGACTTCGGGATTCTTAGCAGAACTCCCCGCCCAGAGGGATGCCGCAAAGAGAATGACGAGGCAGGATACGAGGACTACGGTCAGCGTCTTTTTCATTTACCTTTCCTCCTTCTCAGCAATCCCCGGAGATCACGGTCTCGACCGACCTTTGTGTCTCCGTCGGATTGCCGAGTCTTCGTTTCCATTATGCCCTCTTCGGGGTCATTTCTTTTCATCTTCCACTATCTCGGTCTTTTCCTTCTTTCCCTTCTTCTTGCCGGCCAAATAGGCCTCTGAAGGCCTCCACCCGAAGGAGACTTCCTTGCCGATCATGCCGAAGAGACCGTTGACAGCCGAGGAACCGAGTGCATAGGCAAACACAAAGGGCAGGGAGACGACATAGGCTATACCGATAAACGGGGCAGCCGCCACCCTTCCTATGGTCTTGCGGATCGTGCCGGGACTAGATGCCTTAACGAAACCGATGTCTTCTTTCCCCGCTTCGGCCAGGGCCTTAAAGGGTTTCGGCTTCAAAACCTCCCAATAAAGGATGTAAGCTGCAATGCAGGTAACGGAAAGGATATATTCGATCCCTTTCACGTGGGTAATGAAATCATAGAGTGTATTCATTGTCTTCTCCTTTCTCTCTTCTGGTTCTTTCAGCCATGCCCGCTCTTGTTAAACCGCCGCTTGCTCAGGCATCTCCCCTTCTTTTTTTCTTCTTCTTGCCGGAAAGATACGCCTCCGAGGGTCTCCAGCCGAAGGATACGACATTCCTCAACAGGTCCACTGCTCCGTCGAAAACCTTTTTCCCCAAAAATGCGACTACCATTGCGATGCCGATAAAGGGAAGCCCGATCACGTATACCAGACCGATGATAGGCCCCAGCAGCAGCATGACTATGCCCTTCTCCTCCTTGTGACCTTCATAGTAGGTAACCATTCTTTTCACCTCCTTTCCTTTCTCTGGCTCCACTATAGCAGACGGGTCAAGCCGGGGTAATTGGAATAAATTCCTATTTATCGGGGAAAATGTTCGTAGGGGGAAAAGAGGCCTTAATGCGCAGGGATGAGATCCCGGGAGGTCCTAATGGAGCATGCTCTCGGCAACCTTTATCAGCTCGGGAGGGGTCGATTTCGCGATCACGCTTATCCTGTAGCCTGCTTCATCCCAGGTGATCCTGCTGCACGTCTCGTCGTCGCCGCACTCTCCTGCCTCGATTACCGCGTTCCTTCCCTTTAAGGGATACGTCACCCGTTCCTTGATTCTCCGCATCTTTATTTTCTTGTCGGGCAGAAAGTCCGGGGAGGCCGCCTGCGATATCATGAGGGCGACATCCCGTTTTTCCGTATTCTGAAACTCCGTGACTACTGCCGGGAAGGGTCTGGCCTGCGCGAAGACGTCGGACGGGGGCCAGATGAGGTTTGGAGGGAAATAGGTCGGGAGATAGATGCCCTTGAAGTTCAGTTTCTTCCTCACTTCTTCAATGCTCCCGTATCTTCGCATGGAATCTGCCTGAAGCGCTGTGGGCAGCCAATTCATGACCTTCAGCGATACGATGAGGAGCGCAACCATTACCCCAAAAGAAAGAAAACCGAGAAATTTCCTGCGCACGTCGCCCTCCTTCTTTGTCAAACAATAAAGTAGTTTATCGTGATTATCACAACCAGGGTAAGTGTCAATTGCAGCCAGGCCTTCCCCTCACGCTCCCCCGGACCCTCTTCGAGCCTCAGAATCCTGCTCTCTATATGAATATTATGGCTGAATTCCTCGAGTGATTCCCTCAGGCGGGTAATATCTTGAAACTGCACGAGTTGCAGAGCTTTACCTTTATAATAGAGCTTCTTCAGGGTTTCCGAAAGTGCGTGGGGGTTCTGCGTTAGAGCGACCGCCATATCGTCGCAGATTTTTTCTTCTTCCTGCACGATCCTCCTGAATTCGAGAAGGACCACGGGATTGAAGAACATGAGTATTCGGAGAAAAAAAACAACAACGAGAAAAGGCCGCTTGTTCCTCATAATATGCGCGAGTTCGTGGGCGATCGCCGCCTGCATCTCGTCAACCGTGAGCGCGCTGACGAGTTCCGTCGAGAGAAAGATCGCGGCGTTTTTGCCGGTGGTCGAAAACAGGATGAACTCCTCATCATCGATAACATAGACGCCGGGCCTTTCTCCGGACAGTCCGCGCAGCGCCTGACCGACGACGGAATGCTCGCCGGCCTCCTCCATGTCCGGGTCTGGTCCTTTCGATTCGAATGTATGCCTCACCACAGGGATAAGCTCCTGAAAGAGAAATATCGCGGTTGTAATAAGCAAAAGGCCGAAGAAGAGAAACCCCGCCGAAATCGTCCCCCACAATGTCGGGGTCAGCCATCCGTTGATATTAAAAATCGCCTCCGCGCGGAAAGAGAGGGAACCCCTGTCTGGGTTCAATACCTGATAAAGGGGGAAAGAGAAAACAGGAACCAAGACCACGATGAGACGAAACCTCTGTTTCACCAAGGGGTCTTTAATCCTCCATATCACAAAGGCCCGGTCCACGACGACGGCAGCGATGAAGGAATGGAAGACCGACTGAGCCAGATACATGCCTGGATAGGTATTAAGAAAGTTCGCAATATCCATGGGCATTGTCTGACCTTTTGAAAAGATACCGTGTCATCCGGTGAAGCCCATCATGAAACAACCTCCATCCCGAGCATTCTCCGGGGGTTGACTATCCCTGCCTCTCGTATCGCCTCAAGGGGTATCCCCTCTTCTTCGAGCACGTGAACCGCATCTGCGGTGCCCCCGCCTCCGCCGATAAGGACTCCCTCCGCTCCGTGGAGAGGTTTCCCCGCGATCTTCGCCCCCTTGACGGAATCGGATACAAGGACGATCCTGTCCCATCTCTTTACCGAGAAGATGAGTTTCAACGTCTCACGATGAAGATGCACGCCGTCCGCAATCACTTCACTATAGGTGTCCCTGTCGAGCATCCCGAAGCCCGCAAGACCCGGTTCCCGGTGATGGAAGGGCCTCATCGCATTGAAGATGTGGGTGACCCCTGTTGCACCTGCGCTCTTGCCCTCCAAAGCCTCTCTGAGCGTTGCCTCGGAATGGCCCATATTCACCCTGATTCCCCGGGCAACAGATGCTTCGATGACCCGCAACGCCCCGGGGATTTCAGGCGCGATCGTCATTATCCTGACGACCTCCTCATGCCCGTCCAGCAACTTCTTCAGCGAATTGAGGGACGGCCTTATAAATGAGTCTTCCCGCAGCGCACCGCCCCGGAGGGGGTTGAGAAAAGGGCCTTCAAGGTGGACACCGAGTATACTCGCTGCGTGCTCATGAGGGGCTGTCGCCTTCTGCATTTCCATGGCCCTTCTGACAGCCTCAATCTGCTCCCTCATGTCGCTCATTGAGCCTGAATAGATTGTCGGAAGGACCGCTGAGGCGCCTGCCTTTGCATGAAGCTCGGCCATTTTCAGTATAGCCTCCGGGTCGGTAGTGCGCGTGTCGTATCTGCCGAATCCGTGAGTATGGAGATCGACAAAACCCTGAAGTTTCATAGCAGCCCTATTGTAGCACTGAAGGATTATTATTCACAGGGTCATTCACGCCCGCAACGTTAGCCCTGGCGGGAAGGGAAAGGGAATCTCTTGGGCCGGAAATGATCTCGGATGATCGAATCCGTTCTCTGACGATCTCCGGTTACTTATTTTCGGAAGGCAATTCCATGTGCCGAATTATCTTGCCCTCAACAAGGTAGATAACCATTTCGGAGATATTCGTTGCATGGTCGGCGATGCGCTCCAGGTATTGAGCGATAAAGCTTATCTTCATCGCCCTCGTAACGGTCGTCGGGTCCTGGACCATGAAAAAGGCGAGTTCCTGCAAGACGTCATGCTTCAGGGTATCCACTTCGTCGTCTCTCATGATCACGTCCATGGCGAGCCTCTTGTCTTTTCTCACAAAGGCATCGAGGGCATCTCTCGTCATTCCCTGCGCAATCTGACTCATCCTCGGAATGTCTATGTAGGGCTTGAGAAGCGGCTCTTCATTCAGCTCAAGCGCCCTCTCGGCGATATTGACCGCCATATCTCCCATCCTTTCGAGGTCGGTGGTAATCTTCATCGCCGTCGTTATGAACCGGAGATCACCCGCCTTCGGCTGCATCAACGCGATGAGGCGGATAGACTCCTCATCGATCTCGACGTCGAGGGTATTCACCTGATGATCTCTCTCTATGACGCGCCTGGCGAGCTCGTTATCTCTTTCAACAAGAGCATGAACAGCCTCTTTGACCGCACTCTCCACCATGCCCCCCATCTTCAGGATCGTTTCCTTGAGCCGTTTCAATTCGTCTTCAAAGATCATTATCCGAACCTCCCCGTCACATAATCCTCTGTGAGCTTTTCAGACGGCGCGGTAAAGATCCTGTCCGTCTTGTCGAACTCGATGAGTTCTCCGAGCATCAAGAACCCCGTCCAGTCTGAAATCCTCGCAGCCTGCTGCATATTATGGGTAACGATAATTATCGTGACCTTCTTTTTGAGCTGAATGAGAAGTTCCTCGATCTTTCCCGTCGATATCGGATCGAGTGCCGATGTCGGCTCGTCAAAGAGCAACACCTCCGGCTCAACGGCCAGGGCCCTCGCGATGACGAGCCTCTGCTGCTGCCCTCCGGAGAGTTCATAGGCGCTGACGCCCAGTTTGTCTTTCACTTCATCCCAGATCGCTGCGTTCTTCAGTGCCCTTTCGACCTTTTCCGAAAGGTCGGAACGCCTCTTCACTCCCCTCAGTCTGAGACCATAGGCTATGTTGTCAAATATCGTCATAGGGAACGGGGTCGGCTTCTGAAATACCATCCCGATGTTGCTCCTGAGGCCGATAAGATCAACGCCGTCTGAGAGGATGTCTCTGCCCTGAAAGATTATTTCTCCCTCGTACCGGTTCTTGGGATAGAGGTCATGCATCCTGTTGAAACAGCGGAGAAGCGTTGTCTTGCCGCATCCGGAGGGGCCTATTAACGCGGTCACCGCGTTTTTATAGGCGATCACGTTTATCTGCTTGAGGGCATGGACGTTCCCGTTATAATAAAAATTCAGATTCCTCGTCTCGAGCTCTACGTTTTCCGTCATTTGTATCTCCATCTGATAATGAGTCTGCCGAGGATAGTGATGCCGAGGATCACGACGGTGATGACAAAAGATGCTGCCCATGCCTGTGCATGCCAGTCTTCATAGGGCCCCATGGCGTACTGGAATATGCTCGCGGTCAGGGAGGCTACGGGTTTCGTCATATCGACGGAGAAATACGCGTTATTGAACGATGTGAAGAGCAGCGGCGCGGTCTCCCCTGCCACCCTCGCTATAGAGAGCAGAATTCCCGTAAGAATGCCGGTCGCCGCGCCACGGTAGACGACCTGGATAATCACCTTATAATAAGGAGCACCAAGCGCAAAGGCAGCCTCCCTCAATGTCCAGGGAACGAGCGAAAGCATATCTTCAGTCGTCCTCAACACCACAGGGATCATGATAATCGCGAGAGCGGCAGCACCCGCCCACCCATTGAAGTGCCCGACCGGCCTCACGAGTATCGCGTATGCGAAGGTCCCAATGACGATGGAAGGCACGCTCACCATGATATCAGCCAGAATGCTGATAATCCGTGATATCGCCGTTCCTCTCGCGTATTCCGCGAGAAAGGTCCCTCCCAAAATGCCGATCGGGACGCCTATCAGGGTCGCAAAAAGAGTTATCAGGAACTGTCCGACAAAGGCATTTCTCAACCCGCCGCCAGCAACTCCCGCGGGGGTAGGGTCGTTGAGGAAAAGACCGATCTGCAGCGCCCCTATGCCGTGAAAAAGCACATCGCCGAGGATGAAGATGAGACAGAAGAGTCCGAAGGCGGCGGCAAGGGTGCTCACGAAAAGGGCGATCACGCTTTCGAGTTTCCTCCTCTCCTCCAGGGTCATCGTGAATACCCCCTTTCCGCCTTGAGAAGGAAGAACTTAGCGACGGCGAGGACGATAAAACTCAATGCAAAGAGGACGAGCGCGAGATAGAAGAGGGAAGAGAGATACAGGTCCGTGTCGGCCTCGGTAAACTCGTTGGCGAGCGTGACGGTGATCGTCGCAGCGGCCTGAAAGAGAGAGGTCGTTATCTTGTGGTTATTCCCGAGGACGAAGGCGACGGCCATTGTCTCGCCGAGCGCTCTCCCGAGGGAGAGGGCGATACCTCCGAAGACTCCGAGTTTCGAATAGGGGAGGATGACATCCCTCACGACCTCCCATTTCGTGGTACCGACGGCATAGGCCGATTCCTTCACAACGGCGGGGGTGAGATTAAAGGCATCCCTCGAGATACTCGCGGTGAAGGGAATAATCATGATGCTCAGGACAACGCTTGCGGTGAGAATATCTATTCCCATCGGCGTGCCCTGAAACAGGATCCCGAGAAAGGGAAGTTTTCCCAGCGTCTTCTGGAGTGCAGGCTCGATATAATGGGACATGATAGGCGCTACGGTAAAAAGCCCCCACATTCCATAGATGATACTCGGGATTGCAGCAAGGAGTTCTATCGCGACTC
>Ga0187777_10002450_pt1 | contig 11871 bp, 8 predicted proteins | sample 1015_Q2_SP5_10_M_FD_132416 | JGI IMG/M metagenome (GOLD analysis project Ga0187777, IMG submission 132416) | Tropical peat soil microbial communities from peatlands in Department of Meta, Colombia - 1015_Q2_SP5_10_MG | ecosystem: Environmental > Terrestrial > Soil > Wetlands > Peat | place...
CTCTCCGCCGAGGCTGCCTCCAGAATCGTTCGGGGGTTCCGGCCCCGTCTCTTTAGGCGGAAAATGACGAGTCATCAGCGGCCACTAGCTACTTACTCCTTGTATTATCGCCTGCTTCGAATAGCTATTGCGGCACGGGAGATAAAGGAGTCACCTAGCCACCATTCAGATTATTGATCTTCGACTCCTCCGCGAGTGCACGGTTCCCACCTTCATTGACGTAATACTTCCAGTCATACAATCCGATGGTGTGCCCAGCGAAAAAAAATTCCCTGTAATGACAATTCGCGCAATTGGAATTGCTGCTGTCCAGAGTGCAATGGCCTCGGGAGGAAACTTAGGCACCAAGGGCACGCTCATCCGCCAGTCTGCCTCTGCCCAAACCACGTGACCCCGCTCACAGCAAAGGAGTGATAGCCCGGCGGAACATTGACTGGAGCGGGAACGGAAGCTCCAGGCTGCACGAGAGCTCTGCGCGCCCCTTGTTTCGAGGAGAAGTGCCGGAGTGCCTTTTTTCAAGCCAACCAGGTTGCGTTGCATCTCGCAGATCATTTTTTTCCTGTTCTTCTTGTTTCTTCTACTGCACACTGAGTTCCGAGGATCGCTACGCGGGGGAGGCGTCGATGTCCGCCTTCCTTATCCGGTTAACTTGTTCTTTCGCCTCGATCCTCTGGTCGGGTTGTCGAATGCACTCGCGAGTGGCACGCTCTATCACGGACTAGTGTGGAGCTTGCTGATCCTGATTCCGACGATTTTTCTGGGACGTTTTTTCTGCGGCTGGATTTGCCCTCTCGGCTCTATTCACCATTTTTTTGGCAGTCTGAAATCTGAGCGCAAGCGTGGAAAGCAGCTAATTGAGTCAAATCGTTACAAGCGCTGGCAGACCACAAAGTATTACCTGCTGATTGCCGCCCTGATCGCAGCGGTAATGGGTACGGGGATCGTCGGATGGATGGATCCGTTCTCACTCTTGGTGCGCTCGTTGGGTCTCTCTATTTTGCCCGCAACGAACTATGCCGTGAGTGCGATTCTAAAGACCCTGCAGCACAGCCACCTGGCAGGTCTGCGGGAGGCAGGCAGGGTGTTTCATTTCCTACTCGGAAGCTGGTCTGTGAGCTTTAAGCAGCCATATCTCCGCCAAGGCATTTGGTTAGGAGCGATTTTCATTTTCCTCGTTGCATTGAATTTTCGAGTCACCCGGTTTTGGTGCCGAGCGCTGTGTCCGCTGGGAGCATTGCTCGGCTTGCTGTCTCGTTGGTCGATTCTTGGTTTAGTCAAGACGCCCGAGCACTGTGAGAACTGCAACCGCTGCCTGCTCCGATGCCAGGGCGGCGACGATCCGATTGGTGGTGTTCCATGGCGACAACCCGAGTGTCATCTCTGTCTGAATTGTGTTGGTGAGTGCCCGGAGCACGGCCTGCAGTTCAAGTTCTTTCCTGCGACGAAGTCGGTTGGCGTGAACTTGCAGCGGCGCAAGGTCGTCACCGGATTGGCTGCCGGCGCAGCCATCGTTCCGCTACTACGGAGCACACCAGGGTTCGCAGTTGGGCGCAATGGGCGTTTGCTGCGGCCGCCCGGAGCCCTTGACGAGGAATACTTCCTGTCCCGCTGTACGCGTTGCGGCGAGTGCATGAAGGTCTGCCCGAATAACGCGCTACATCCGGCGTTGACCGAGGCTGGTCTCGAAGGGTTGTGGACACCGGTAATGATTCCGCGAATTGGCTACTGCGAGACAAGTTGCGTGCTGTGTTCGCAGGTCTGCCCCACAGGAGCAGTCTGGGAAATCACGGCCCAGGAGAAGGGTTGGGCAGTTGCCGACTCCGGCCATGCTAAGCCGGTCAGTCTGGGCACAGCCTTTATCGATCGCGGGCGATGTTTGCCGTGGGCCATGGCCACACCATGCATCGTCTGCGAAGAGTGGTGTCCAACGTCACCCAAAGCCATATATCTGCGTCCAGCCGAAGTCACCGGCGCAACCGGGAATCTCAAGCAGGTAAAGCAGCCTTTCGTTGATCCGCAGCATTGCGTCGGCTGCGGCGCTTGTGAATACGCATGTCCCGTTCAGGATAGTGCGGCCATTTACGTGACAAGTATTGGTGAGAGTCGCTCACGGACAAACCAGATCCTTCTAGACCGAGTCAAAGGGAGCGCAATGTGACAAGGATGCTTCATCTGTTGTGCGCGGCACTATCGGTTGGATGTTGCCTGCTGCTCCTGGAGGGAGCCGGTTGTCACCGAGAACCGGACGCCTATGCGCTATTTCCTTGCTCCAATGAGGCCGCAGGCTGGGTCAAAAGCGGCGAGACACGGACCTTTGAGGCTGCAAACCTGTGGAAGTACATCGACGGGGAAGCCGAACGGTATTTGAAGGCAGGAGTGCACCGACTGTCCACCGCCGATTACAAGTACCAGAAGAAGTTCGACGTGGTGGTGGATATTTACAGCATGGAAAGTACGGAAGGCCCGAAAAAGATTTTCGACTCGGAGCCGACTGGCGACGAGAAACGTGTCCAACTGGGAGACGGCGCTCGCTTGTACGACCAAAGTCTGATCTTTCGTGAGCGATCCTACCTTGTGCGAATCACGGCGTATCAGCAGTCAAGCGAAATGCCACAGGCTTTATTAGAGCTAGGACGGGTAATCGAGGAAAGAATAACGAGATAAGTAAGCCACACATCTGTGTGGGTTGTCACTGAATCCTGGCCATCGATTGCGCTATCTATCGATGAGGTAGTTTCAAGCTATAAGCAGGCGCCGTTATGAACTGGCAAAGGGAAACGAGCCGGCGGGATTTCCTGAAGAAATGCGTCACGGGCGCTGCGATTCTCGGCGCGAGGGGCAAAGCTTCAACGCTGGATGTTGTCCAACAAGGAACGCCCTCAGCCAAATCCCGGGTCGTGATCGCACGCGACGCGATGCTGCACACCAACGGGAAGGCTTTGGATTCCAATCGTGTTCTGAGCTTGTTGGATCGTTCTATGCAGGCTCTGTTCAATCTTGACAATCCTAGCGAAGCGTGGAGAAAGCTGGTTCGTCCGGGCGAAAAAGTGGGACTCAAGGTGAATGCGCTTGGAGGACGAGGACTTTCCACCAACCTTCAGCTTGTGGAAGCCATTTGCGAAAGATTGCTTGAAGCCGGAATTAGAGCAGCCGATATCGTGATCTGGGACCGCGATACTGAAGAGTTGGAGCGTGCTGGTTTCCGCATTTCGACATCCGGGAATCTTCCTCAGTGCTTCGGTACCGATCGAGTCGGCTATGAAGACCAGTTGGTGACCTACGGTGACATTGGCAGCCGGTTATCGAAGGTTTTGACGCAGCGTTGCGATGCACTAATTAACCTGCCAGTTCTAAAGGACCATGACGGGGCTGGCATAACCGCAGCTTTGAAAAACGTGTACGGCATAATTCACAACCCGAACAAGTACCATCCCAACGGCTGCAATCCTTACATCGCCGACGTGAATATGCTGCCGGCGATCCGGAATCGGATGCGCGTGAGTATCTGCGACGCGACCACGGTTTCGTATGAAGGCGGGCCCGGATACAAGCCGCAGTATGCCTGGCAGAACAATGAACTGATGGTTTCTCAAGATCCAGTTGCGCTCGACTACATCGGCTGGCAGACCATTGAGCGCAAGCGAGCAGAAAAGAGATTGAAGCCGCTAGAGGCGGAGGGCAGAGCACCGCACTACATTGCTACAGCGGCAGACCCTCAGCATCGTCTGGGCACAAACGATCCTAAAAGGATTGCGATGGTTGAGGTCTAGGCTGTCATGTGATCGAGGCTGCATATGTCAGGCGCGCCTAATGCTCGAGTAAAGTCTCCAGCTCTGGGCACGGCTAGGGAGGAAAATGCCCTTGGAAATGAGCCCGGCGCATTCTCATCTCGGCTTGACCGCCGCTCCTTTCTGAAGTGCGCATTCGCATGCGGAACATTAACAAGCATTGGTGACCTGACCCAGCCGCAGCTGGTGACTTCCGTCGGTCCTGCCTCGCAGAAGCAGGACGACTCGCGATTTACTGTCGAGGCGAAGTTCTACCAGAAGCTGCAGAACAAGAAGGTCAAGTGTAAGTTGTGTCCGCGCGAATGCACGGTAGGAGACCGGGAGCGCGGCTATTGCGGCGTGCGAGAGAATCACGGAGGAACTTACTACACATTGGTGCACTCGCGAGTGTGCGCCGCGCACATTGATCCCATTGAAAAGAAGCCGTTGTTCCACTACTTGCCGGGAACGCTGGCCTTTTCACTCGCGACCGCCGGTTGCAACGTTAATTGCAAATTCTGCCAGAACTGGGACATCTCGCAAGTGCGGCCTGAGCAGGTTCCTGCCGAATACGCTCCCCCGAAGTTGGTCGCCGATCTAGCCAAGCAGCACGGCTGTCCCATCATCGCTTATACCTACAGCGAGCCAGTGATCTTTAGCGAGTACGTGATGGACGTTGCCGATGCCGGGCACGAGGTGGGTGTGCGCAGTGTAGTCGTGTCTAACGGTTACATACAAGAGGAAGCACTCAAGACGGCCTACGGGAAAATGGACGCCGTCAAAATCGATCTGAAAGCCTTCTCCGAATCTTATTACAAAGATGTCGTTGTTGGTGAATTGAAGCCGGTGCTCGAGACACTCGTCACTCTAAGAAAAATCAACAAGTGGACCGAGATCGTTTATCTAGTTGTGCCCACCCTTAACGATAGTGATTCCGAATTCAGCGGCCTGGCTCGCTGGGTAAAGACTAATCTTGGCCCCGATGTGCCTGTGCACTTCACGCAATTCCATCCTGAATATTTGCTGAAAAATCTGCCTATAACACCGGTTCCGACGCTGGAGCGTGCAAAGGCAATCGCTGACGCCGAGGGGTTGCACTACGTCTACATCGGAAATGTGCCCGGGCACCCCGCAGAGAACACTTATTGCCCGAAATGTCGACGCCTGTTGGTCGAGCGTATAGGGATGACAACGAGGCAGATACTGATTCGCAAGGGCAATTGTCCATCTTGTGGCCAGCAAATTCCGGGAGTATGGCATGCCTAAGAGCACCAAAGGAGCCTGCCAATGAGAAACATGCACTCGGCAAAATCTCGGACAATACCATGGTTGATTGCGATCTTAGCGATCATTGCACCACAACTTTCTCTTGCGGTTAACCCGCCGACCGTGCGCGAACCGGGAGTCGCAGGTAGCTTCTATCCGGCGGATCCCATGGTATTGGGGGCGATGATCGATGAGATGCTGACGCATGCATCTCCTCCGCCGATCACTGACCCGATATTCGCCGTCGTTGCGCCGCACGCCGGTTATCAGTACTCCGGCCCAATAGCTGCTTACACCTATGCCGCATTGAAAGGACGAAAGTTTTCGCGCGTCGTCGTCATTGCACCTTCGCATTACGAAGCATTTGACTTCACCTCGGTTTTCGACGGCGATGCATACCTGACACCACTCGGGACAGTGCAAGTAGACAAGGCATTCGCAAAGCGGCTGGTCAACATGAGCCCAACCATCCGGCTCTCCAGTCAGGGCCACATCGCTACGCCAAAAGGCGCTGAACATGCACTTGAAGTGGAATTGCCTTGGCTGCAGCGTGTGCTGGGAGATTTCCTACTTGTGCCTATCATCATGGGAGATCAGAGTTATGAAAGCAGTCGTGCCCTGGGAATGGCGTTGGCCAGGACAATTCAGGGCCGCGACACTTTGATTCTTGCCAGTTCCGATTTGTCGCACTATCACCCCTACGACGAGGCAGTAAAGATTGATCACAAAACCCTGAACGCATTGCAGGCTTGGGACTACTTCAGTATGTCGCAGAACTTCGAGATGCGCGTCTGGGAAGCTTGTGGCGGCGCACCCATTGTGGCGGCGATGATCGCGGCTGAGCATATGGGAGCGAACCAGGCGCTTGTGCTCAAGTACGCCAATTCCGGCGACATCACAGACGATCATTCTCGCGTCGTCGGATACAGTGCGGTTGCGCTAGTGAAAGCTCCAGGCAGCAGTGCTATGAAAGAGCCGTTTACTCTAAGCGGCCATGAAAAAAAAGAACTGCTGGCTCTCGCGCGTAAATCAGTTGAATACGCAGTACGGCAGGGAAAAGCATATGAACCATCCCCAAGTTCAAACGAAATCCTGAATCAGGAACATGGTGCATTCGTGACCCTGAAAGAGTCAGGAGAATTGCGCGGATGCATTGGCTACACCTCTGCGGTTAAACCTCTTTATATGATTGTGCGAGACACAGCGACACTTGCGGCTCTCCGCGATCCGCGCTTTCGGCCAGTGTCAGCGTCAGAGTTACCGCAACTCGAATACGAAATCTCAGTGCTTTCGCCGTTCCGGCGGGTAACTGATATCCGAGAGATTAAAGTCGGGCTGCATGGTCTGCTCATGAAAAACGGAACTTACCAGGGCATTCTTCTTCCCCAGGTCCCGGTGGAAGAAAGATGGGATCGCCAGAGGTTTCTCGAAGAGACCTGTGCGAAAGCCGGCATGCAGACAGGCTGCTGGAAGGACGAGAACACGGATATTTTTATGTTCTCGGCGGTGGTGTTTGGCGAGTCGACACCGGAGGCATTTATGCCCGACGTACCTTTGACTGTTGGCCCAGCCACGCGGCCAGGAGTGCCGGTACCAGGTTCACCGCGGCAGTGAGCCATGCTGTTTTCCAGAACCCAAATACGGGGATGAGGTAACTGCTCAAGAGAAGCGCTCCCGCGCAGCCGCCAAACAGGTCAACAGCGTAAAGCACACCCGGACCCCATTTGCTGTCACGGAAGTAAAGTTCCGTTGCAACCGGAAATTGATAGCCACCCAACATGCCACTTATTACCGCCAGCACGGGAAAAAGAAACGGCGCAACCAAAACCGTCCAAGAGGCACGCGTGACGGCGCCGACCAAGAGAATCAGGGTAGGTGCTGAGGCCGCGAGGATGAACTGAATTGTGGCGATGGTGCCGAGTGACAAATCATCGCCAGCTTGGAGACGACGAATGCTCAGCCAGGCTCCAAACGAGATGCCAGCCATAAACGTGGCGATAAGGATGGCGAGTTGGTGGTAGACGTAGCCGTAAACAGACTGAAATGCGAGGAGGAGGAAAATCTGAAGGGCCATCAGGGTGAAGCCTGTCGCGGCTACGCAACACACCATTGATGCAGGTGCACGTGTCTGTCTCGTGGGCGCAAATAGCACTAGCACAGCAGGTATCAAAAGAATCAAAAGAGCACGTTCGATGAGGCGGGGGAAACTGATATGCGCTGCTTCCCGAAGCCAGCTCGAGTATCCGAATCTAAATTCAGAGCTCCACAACACGACATTGAAGTAATACGCAATTGGCTCGAAGTCGTGATTGATCGGGGTGGTCGGCAGAGGCCGTAACAGCTCCCGCACTTGCGTCATGCGATCGGGCGTCATCCGAAATGGGATGAAATATTCCCGGACGTATTGTGTTTGCACGTTCCTGTCCCGTAGTCGCGAAATCAGGGTTTGCGGATTATCACTCAGGACGTTGGACTGCATGGCAGCGAAAAAATGGATGGTTTCGCCCGGAATGATGGCGACATCAGGAAAGACCTGTTGCAGGGTGTGGTGAATACAACGCAGAAATTCTGCCAACTGAGGGCTTATGTAATCCTCCGACGAACGAAGCTGCAATGCGAATACCCCTCCGAGCGCGAGATGATCGTGCGCAGAACCAAAAAACTCAGCGGTGTAAAAGCGGTTCAACTGCGCGGTCTGGGGGTCGGGAAGGTCAAGGATGATCAAGTCAAACTTGTCGGCGGCTGAGTTGAGATAGTGTCGGCCATCTGCGTAGTGGATGTACACGCGAGGGTCAGCGAAAGCGATGGATGATGTGGGAAAGAACTGCCTGGTTACTTCAATGACTGCGGGATCGAGTTCAACATAATCGAGGCGCTTCAGCGTCGGATGTTTCAGCGCTTGCGCAATACTGCCATTTGTTCCTCCACCAATAAGCAGGACATTTGCTGGTGCAGGATGCTGCAAGAAGGCGTAATGAACTGCTTCTTCCGCAGCAGCCTCGTCTGGTGCGCTGGCAAGGATCACGCCGCTGTCATAGATGCTGCGAATATTGCCGGTTTCGATGACCACGAGGTTGCCGTAGATGGAGTTGCGGGACCCGAGCACATGGAAGCCTCGCCACAAACGCTGCTGCGACGACCTGTTCAGAAATGGGGCAGCATATATGAAGAGCGGAAATGATAACAGCGCCAGGGCAATAATCTTTGTGGGTTGCATCTGGTACAGCAAGATAGCAGCCATGAATAGATTGAAAAGAGCAACGATGATTGCGATATGAAAGGAGTCGAAAAACCGCAACAGTACAACGCTAGCGAGAATTCCCCCGAAGCCCGAACCGGCAGCTTCAAACAAATATGCGGACCTGATCGCATCACGAACGGAGATGGCACACTCTTCCTGATACATGCGCGCTGCAAGGACGAACAAGCTTCCGCACAGGATGCAGGAGAGGCTAAGGCACACCAAGGATGTGAGCAACATCGGCATAGGACCGACTAGTTCACCCGGGACGCTCTGAAAAAAAGTCCTCGAGGCGCGGAGGATCCAGATGGTTGGTGGCAGGCTGACACCGAGTAGGCATTCGAGCAGCGCGACCGTATTTCGAGCTTTGCTTTTGCTACGCACGAAGCGGCTGGCCAGGCCGCTGCCTATGGCGGTCCACAACAGCCAGGTGGCCAGCATGATTCCCAGAGAAATCTCATTTCCATTAAAGACGACGATGAGTTCCCTCATGAGCACGATCTGGCCGATTACCGCACTGAACCCAACAAGGCCTAAAGCCGCTGCTATGACAAACATGGGCCGGTCGACACAGGACGCTGTGACGGAGTGCATAGGCGTCGCCATCAAGCAAAATTAGAATTTAGATGTCGTGCAAAAGCAAAACCGGGACTGGGACTCGAACATCTCGATGGACAACAGCGCAACGCTCAACCGCCGCGAGGCCCTGCTCAAACTGCTCCGCCTGGGTGGCGTCGCTGCCGGAACTGCCAGCCTTGGGTTCTGGCTCAGCGAACGCAGCGAACGCCCCCAGCCGGCACTGGCAATAAGCGTAAAGCGCGATCACACAGTGGTTGCCGATCCTGAACTTCCTGAAATGGCAATTATTCAAGGAGATGATCCCGAGCGGCTGGCGCGGCAGGCGATCGAAGAACTGGGCGGCATAAAGCGCTTCGTCTCTCGCACTGATAACGTGCTGATAAAGCCCAATATCGGTTGGGACCGCACTCCGGAACAGGCAGCCAATACCAACCCACTGGTTGTCGCCGAAATTGTCCGGCAATGCTGGAACGCCGGCGCGAAACAAGTTGTTGTGACTGACGTGAGCTGTAACGAAGCCCGACGTTGCTATCAGAGATCGGGCATCGCAGCTGCCGCGCAGCGCGAAGGCGCCAATGTCATTCTGCCGGATCTTGCCAGGTTTCGGGATGTGAATCTGCAGGGCGAGATTCTCCACGAGTGGCCAGTTTTCGAACCTTTTCTAAATGCCGACAAGATCATAAACGTTCCCATCGCCAAACATCATAGTCTGACCGGCACGACCTTGGGAATGAAGAACTGGTATGGCATCCTAGGAGGACCGCGCCATCAGTTGCACCAAAAGATCAACGAAAGCCTGGTGGATTTGGCGGATTTCATGCGACCTACCCTGACGGTCATCGATTGTTTCCGGGTTCTGATGCGGAACGGTCCGACAGGAGGCAATCTAGAAGATGTTGCGCTTAAGAAGACGCTCGTCGCCGGAACCGATCCGGTGGCGCTCGATGCCTACCTTGCCAAGGCCTACTGGAATCTGGAGGTCTCAGCTCTGCCTTATTTGCAAATGGCCCAACGGCGGGGCTTAGGAACATACGAATTCGAGAAGATCCGTTCTCGAGTAAACCAGCTGTTGTGACCGCCATTCGCGGTAGAAGAAAACTAATGGCGGAGAGGGAGGGATTCGAACCCTCGATACAGGTTTTGGCCCGTATAACGGTTTAGCAAACCGCCGCCTTCAGCCACTCGGCCACCTCTCCGGCGACGATATTTTGCTCATCCATTGTATCAGCGCATGAAAGGCTTTTCACAGTGAGGCAACTCGGTGTGAAAGGTCACCTGAGGGATTCTGCCGTGCTCCTCCGACCCGCAATCGGGCTAGATGGAGGCAGCGCCGCAACGCTACGAACGTAATGTTCTCTCGCATTACTTTCGGCATCGTGACGACAGGTTTTGAGGGTGATTCTTGTCACATCCTGCCGATAGAAATCGCAGGAATATCGATTTAGCGCGGGAAGCAGTCCCTGACAGGAGGCTGCAAACATGGCCAATGCCAACCAACAAGAAAGACGGCAATATCCGCGTTTCAAAATCAGTGTGCCAGTGGAGATACGAGCCGACGGGGCGGCCAGTCCGGTTCACGGTGCCACTCTCGATTTGAGCCTGGGCGGCTGCTACTTCGAAACCATTTTTCCGTTTCCGGTGGGGACAGAACTGGACTTGAGACTGCAACTTGATAGTGCGGTGCCGATCAGCGCAGTTGCGGTTACCTGCGATCCCCAGGTAGGAAATGGCATCAAGTTTACGAAAATGCTTCCCGAGGACCGAAAGGCGCTGGCAGTGTTTCTGAGCGCTGTAGAGGCTCGTCAACGGGTGACGCGCTTCGCAAGCTAGACGTTGGTCGAATCTATTTGGCTGGTTTCTTGGATTTGTCGACCGGGGCAGCCATTTTAAGTTCCGCAGCCGCCTTCTGTAGATCAGACACAACCTTGGAATCGAGTTCATACAGCGCCGGCTCCCCGTCGCGCTTCGCCACGTAGTTGTCGCCATTCTTCGAGATCAGAACTTTCTCCGTCCGCTTGCTGTCATTTGAAATGACGGTCAAGTCGATTACAGGCTGGGTGAATCCGGAGTCCACGAATTTGGTGGCGGAGAGATCGCGTGCTTTATCGACCAGCGACTGCGCGGCGCCCATATCCAATTTTTGTCCGCTTCCGTTCCACCAGTCCTCGCCGCCGCGAGTCAGGAAATAAGCTTTTGGGCCGTCATGCAGTTCAAGCGTGTTCGGATCGCTATATCCGAAATCGAAAAGCCTTTTGTTGCGGAAGTCGTCGAGGCCTTTGTCCACGGCCTGACCGAGGCTGCTGGGGACCTTGTAGATACCATCAACGACACTCGACTTAGCATAATAGTCATCTTTACTCTTGAGGACCTGAAGCTCCTGGGTACCGGACTCGTCGGTTATTTTTGCGGTAGCGATAGGCGTGGCAGAGGTAAAGGCCGCGGCAATCTTCTTCGAATCGTCGGACGAACTGAGCTCCATCTTGGCGTCGGTGAGATTGCGAAGCAGATCCTCCACCTGAGAACCGTCGGCGCGGAGGGGCTTCGGTTTTACAATCTGCCATTCATCTTTGTTGCGGCCGAACTCGATGTCCTGTTTTTTGGCCGACAGTTCGACCTTACTGATTTTGTCCTGATTGGCAATGATCAGCCGTTTATCGCGGAGGTCGTTAACGCTTTTATCGATGCTGGTTTTTTCGTAGGTCGCGATGGTGAAGACGCGTGGGTCGCCATCGAGCTTTGCGTAGACGGCATTCTCGCTCGGCGTTTTGTCCCCCAGCAGTAACTTTTGAGTTTTGTTGTCCTTCTCGGTGATGTCGGCTTCAAACCGTGCATTCGTCAGCCCGTACTGGCTCAGGTTGCTGGCCTTGTCTTCGACCAGGCGGTCGGAGTTTAGCGATGACAGCGTCGATAGCATGCTGGAAACCGTGCTTTGGTCAGCGCCTAGCGGTTGCGGCGCGGTGATTTGCCACTGGCCGTTGTTCCTGGCGAGCACAATTTCGGCGGCATCCTTTTTTTTCA
>Ga0187777_10002452_pt1 | contig 11865 bp, 14 predicted proteins | sample 1015_Q2_SP5_10_M_FD_132416 | JGI IMG/M metagenome (GOLD analysis project Ga0187777, IMG submission 132416) | Tropical peat soil microbial communities from peatlands in Department of Meta, Colombia - 1015_Q2_SP5_10_MG | ecosystem: Environmental > Terrestrial > Soil > Wetlands > Peat | place...
GGACTTGCCGGCGTGTCCAGCGTGCGGCAGGGCAAGGTGTTCGACATCGAAATCGAGGGCGGCGACCGCGCCAAGGCCGAAGCCATGCTCAAGCAGGCCGCGGACAAGCTCCTGGCCAATACTGTGATCGAAAACTACCGCGTGGACGTGCTGGGATGAAAGCGGCCGTTCTTGTTTTCCCCGGTATCAATCGCGAACGCGATATGGCGCGCACGCTGCGCCTGATATCCGGCCGCGAGCCGGCCATGGTCTGGCACGCGGACACGCAGCTTCCAGCCGGCACGGACCTCGTTGTGATCCCCGGCGGTTTCTCCTACGGCGACTACCTGCGTTGTGGCGCGATCGCGGCGCGCAGCCCGATCATGGATGCGGTCCGCGCCTACGCGGGCAAAGGCGGACTGGTGCTCGGTGTCTGCAACGGTTTCCAGATTTTGTGCGAAGCGGGGCTGTTGCCCGGTGTGCTGATGCGCAACGAAAATCTGCGGTTCATCTGCCGGGACGTTTATCTGCGCGTGGAGCGCTCCGATACCCCGTTCACGCGCGGCTACAATGCCGGTCAGGTGATCCGCGTTCCGATCGCGCACGGGGAGGGTAACTACATCGCCGACGGTGAAACCATCGCGCGGCTGGAAGGTGAGGGGTGCGTGCTGTTCCGCTATTCGTCGCCCGACGGCATGATCGATCCGAACTGGAATCACAACGGCGCCATCAACGCCATCGCCGGCATCGTCAACGAGCGCGGCAACGTGCTCGGAATGATGCCGCATCCCGAAAACCACGTGGAAGCCGCGATCGGACGGACCGACGGGCGCGGGCTATTCGCCGGGCTGGTCGATACGCTCGGCCGGGCGGCATAGGCTGTGATCCGCAACGAACCTCGCATCACACCGGAGCTGATCGCCGAGCACGGCCTCAAGGCGGACGAATATGACCGCATCCTGAGGTTGATCGGCCGCGAGCCCTCGCTCACCGAGCTCGGCATCTTCTCGGCCATGTGGAACGAGCACTGCTCGTACAAATCATCCAAGGTGCATCTGCGCACGCTGCCGACCAAGGCGTCCTGGGTAATCCAGGGACCCGGCGAGAATGCCGGCGTCATCGATATCGGCGACGGGCTCGCCTGCGTGTTCAAGATGGAAAGCCACAACCACCCGAGCTATATCGAGCCCTACCAAGGCGCGGCAACTGGCGTCGGCGGTATCTTGCGCGATGTGTTCACTATGGGTGCGCGTCCGATTGCGTGCCTCAACGCGTTGTCGTTCGGCGCGCCGTCGCACCCGAAAACGCGGCATCTGGTGGCCGGCGTGGTGGCCGGCATTGGCGGCTACGGCAATTCGTTTGGTGTGCCAACGGTTGGCGGCTCAGTGCGTTTCCACGCGCGCTATGACGGCAACTGCCTGGTGAATGCGATGGCCGTTGGCATTGCGCGCAAGCATCAGATTTTCTATGCCGCGGCCTCCGGTGTCGGCATGCCGATCGTTTATCTCGGCTCAAAGACCGGACGCGATGGCATCCACGGTGCCACCATGGCTTCGGCGGAGTTCGGCGAGAATTCCGAGGAGAAACGCCCGACAGTACAGGTTGGCGATCCTTTTTCCGAAAAGCTGCTGCTCGAGGCCTGCCTTGAAATCATGCACAAGGGCTGTGTGATCGCTATCCAGGACATGGGTGCGGCGGGCCTTACCTGCTCGGCTGTTGAAATGGGCGCCAAAGGCGATCTCGGAGTCACACTCGATCTCGACAAGGTGCCTTGCCGCGAAGAAGGCATGAACGCTTATGAAATGATGCTCTCCGAAAGCCAGGAGCGCATGCTCATGGTGCTCAAGCCCGACAAGGAAAAGGAAGCTGAGGCGATTTTCCGCAAGTGGGGACTGGACTTTGCGGTGGTCGGCGAAACGACGCCATCGAAACGCTTCATTGTCCGGCACGGCGGCGACATCATGGCTGACTTACCGATCAAGGAGCTCGGCGATCAGGCGCCGGAATACAAACGGCCTTTTGTCAATGCGGCCAAGCCGCACGAGATCGATGCCGAGGACATCAAGCCACCGGTTGGCATTATCTCCGCGTTGGAAAGATTACTGGCGACACCGGACCTGTGTTCCAAGCGCTGGGTGTGGGAGCAATACGACCACATTATTCTCGGCAACACGGTGCAGCGGCCAGGTGGCGACGCTGCGGTGGTGCGCATCGAGGAGGGTCCGAAGGGACTCGCGCTCACCACAGACGTGACGCCGCGATATTGCGAGGCCGATCCGTTCGAGGGCGGCAAGCAAGCAGTCGCGGAGTGCTGGCGCAATCTTACGGCGGTAGGCGCCAGGCCGCTCGCCATCACCGACAATCTGAATTTCGGCAATCCGGAACGGCCGGAGATCATGGGGCAGTTCGTCGGCTGCATTCGCGGCATCGCCGAGGCCTGCAAGGCGCTCGACTTCCCGGTCGTGTCGGGTAATGTGTCGCTATACAACGAAACCAATGGCCGCGCGATTCTGCCGACGCCGTCGATCGGCGGTGTCGGCCTCATTGACGATTTCAAGCAATCGGCAACCCTTGCCTTCAAGCGCGCGGATGAGACGATTTTGCTGGTCGGTGAGACCACAGGGTGGCTTGGGCAGTCGATCTATTTGCGCGAACTATGCGAGGGGGAGGGGGGCGCGCCGCCGCCAGTTGATCTGACTGAAGAGCGCGAAAACGGAGATTTCGTGCGCACACTGATCCTCGACGGTGCCGCCACGGCCGCGCATGACCTGTCCGATGGCGGCTTGCTGGTTGCTCTTGCCGAAATGGCGATGGCTTCCGGCATTGGCGCCCAGATTGAGAAGGCGCCATCGGATATCCCCGCCCATGCCTATTGGTTCGGGGAGGATCAGGCGCGCTATCTCGTCACCACCCCGGCCACGAAAGCGAAGGACGTGCTTGCGCGTGCGCGCGCTGCAAATGTCCCGGTATGGGCAATCGGAAAGACCGGCGGTGACACATTGACGCTTCCCGGCGAGCGTCCCATCCTAGTCGCGATTCTGCGCGAGCGTTTCGAGGCTTGGCTGCCGCGCTATATGGGCGGGGAACTGTGAGCGATCTTGTGAGGGCCATCCGATGGCCATGAACGCGAGTGAAATCGAGCGGCTGATCAAGGCGCATATTCCTGACGCGCAGGTGACGATCCGCGATCTCGCCGGCGACGGCGATCACTATGCCGCAACAGTCATCTCCGCCTCTTTCAGGGGCAAGTCGCGGGTGCAACAGCATCAACTTGTCTATGAGGCGCTCAAGAGTCAGATGGGCGGCGTGTTGCACGCGCTTGCCCTGCAAACCGGCACGCCTTGATGAGCTCCGGACGCGACGTCCGCATCCTCTCACCGAAAGGAGCGATTGCGCCAACCGGCACCTGGAGCCTCGGTGCGCGTGCCGGTGACTTTGTATTTGTGGCCGGCATGCGCGGCATCAACCCCGCGAATGACAAGCTCGTCGAAGGTGATGAGGCACGCATCCGGCAGGCTTTCCTGAACATGAAACTGATAGCGGAATCCGAAGGGGCAAAGCTTGCGGACTGTGTCCGCGTGACCGTCTTTGTCACCGACATGGCGCGGCTGCGGCCGTTGGTTAACAAAGTGCAGGAGGAGATGTGGAAAGGTGGGCCGTATCCGCCGCGCACTATCGTCGAGGTCACCAGGCTCAGTCAGGACGATATTTTCGAGGTGGAAGGCACCTTTTACGCTCCGAAAACCTTATGAATTCAGCAATTCTTCTTGGGTTTGCGGTGTTATGTAGGCTACATATATGGATTACCGAAGCGGCTACGGCCGCTCTACAGGATGAAATTCCATGGGCATCGAGCAGTTTATCGACAACGAAGTGAAGGCGAACGATGTCGTGCTTTTCATGAAAGGCACGCCGCAGTTCCCCATGTGCGGGTTTTCGGGGCAGGTCGTACAGATCCTCGACCACTTGGGTGTCGCCTACAAAGGCATCAATGTTCTCGAGTCCGATGAAATTCGAAACGGCATCAAGAGCTATTCCAACTGGCCGACAATTCCGCAGCTCTATGTAAAGGGCGAGTTTGTCGGCGGCTGCGATATCGTGCGTGAAATGTTTCAGGCCGGCGAATTGCAGCGAACGCTGAAAGAAAAGGGCGTCTCCGTCGGCCAGACCGCCTGACGCAATCTCCTGCGCGCGGACGTTTCTTCTTGTCGTTTGGACGGGCCAGAAGGCGCATACGGGCAATGGCGGAAGCCCGGCAGCAGCAACTTTACATTGGAGATTGGGCTTGGCCTGGCTGCCGGTCGCGGGCGCATTGGCGATTTCAGACCCACGACAAAACGCGGCGCCATCTGCGCGGAAGCGTCGTCCAGTCCTAGTGTTCTGGTGTGTCGCCTATCGCACGCGCTGCATGATCAGGTAGATGACGCCCAGGACGAGCGCCAATCCGATCAAGCTTTGCGTTGGGACACCACTTGCAAACTTCGTGACGTTTTCGGCCACCGATGTCACGAACACCCCGGATCCTTGTCCCAGGATGAGGTAGATCAACATAATCGCGAGGATGGCGACGAACCCGAGTTCGACGCATTCCCACAAGATCATTTTTGCGGTGGCCATGTTGGCCATGAATTTGCGCATGGCGGAACCTCAATAATGGCACAGCCAATCTCACGGGTGGGGAGCCCAGCCCCCCACCCCGATTGTGTCAGCAGTACTGCTTAGACTAGGCGCACGCGGGCGTCAGGCCATTTTCCTGTTCGAGAATAGCCAGAGGATAATCCCGAGGGTGATCAGACCGACGAGACCATTCCCGCCCATGTCCTTTACCCAGCCCATGATATTCGCTGTCACGGCGCCGAAGAACGGCAGGTTCGAGCCGACCAGCAGCGAAAGCACGATCGCCAATGCAAGCAGCATCAGCGCCAATTCCGTCAACGCCCCGACCCACTCCTTGATGGTATCGATCCCTTTCATTGCGGAGTCTCCCTAGGCATGTCCTGTGATTCGAGGACCGCGTGTTGTTCTTAGCGCTTTTCGCCTACTAAATGTAGAAAATTGTCGCAATGTGGCCACAAAATAAGCTGTGCACTACGTCTTTAGTCGGGGATAACTTTTGGGGTCCCCCGAATTTGGCACGGCCAAAAACCAACGATTTCGGGCAGTTTTGTCGCCCGAGCCGCCCGCGATCCTAGAAAAAGCGGCCGCGAAGCGGCCCCTTTGGTGCATTAGCGGGAGTAGTACTCGACCACCAGATGCGGCTCCATCTGAACTGCATACGGCACATCGGTGAGCAAGGGAACACGCGTGAGCTTGGCAGTCACTTTTGAGGTGTCGACCTCGATGTAGTCAGGCACGTCCCGCTCGGCCAAAGCCTGAGCTTCCAGGACCAGCGCAAGCTGCTTCGACTTTTCCTTGACCTCCACAACGTCGCCAACCTTGACCCTATAGCTTGGGACGGTCACGCGCTTGCCATTCACCTTGATGTGCCCATGGCTGACGAACTGCCGTGCGGCGAACACGGTGGGGACGAATTTGGCGCGGAAGATGAGCGCATCCAGGCGTCGCTCCAGTAAGCCAATCATGTGGGCACCGCTGTCACCCTTGAGCCGCCGGGCTTCTTGGTAGATGCCGCGGAACTGGCGCTCGGAGATGTTGCCGTAATAGCCGCGCAGCTTCTGCTTGGCCTTGAGCTGCACGCCGTAGTCGGAGAGCTTGCTCTTGCGGCGCTGGCCGTGCTGGCCAGGGCCATATTCGCGCCGGTTAACCGGGCTTTTTGGCCTACCCCAGATGTTCTCACCCATCCGGCGGTCGATCTTGTACTTGGACTCCATGCGCTTGGTCATTCGCGTCCTCGGTTGTCGCTGCTGTTGCTGAGGATCGCGCCCTCCTCTGTCCCGGCTGGGACCGACAGGAAAAGCCTCATAAGCGCAAGGCCTTACCGCGGGTCGCGAAACGCCCGACGGGCCGAAACCCATCGGGCTGGGGGTATCTAGGATCTGCCGGCGTGCGTGTCAAATCGTGGTATCGCAACGCCATGGACGGGTTTCTTACGCAGGGCGCGCTGACCGCCTTCCTCCAGGTCATCATGATCGACTTGGTACTGGCCGGTGACAATGCAGTGGTGATTGGGCTTGCCGCGGCAGGCTTGGCTCCCGAGCGACGGCCACGCGTCATTCTGGTCGGCATCGTCGTGGCGACGCTTCTGCGTCTCGCTTTCGCAGCCGTCGCAGTTGAACTTCTGGCGATCGTAGGCCTGCTGCTCGCAGGTGGCATCCTGCTCCTGTGGGTCTGCTGGAAGATGTGGCGTGAGCTGCGCGGCAGGCGTCGCCATGCGAAGGGAACGGGTGCCGAGCATTCAGACGAGCCGCCGCGCAAGACCTTCGCCCAGGCTGCATGGCAGATCGTATTTGCCGATATCTCGATGTCGCTCGACAACGTGCTCGCTGTGGCCGGGGCGGCGCGCGATCATCCGGCTGCGCTAGTGTTTGGCCTCGGACTGTCGATCGTCCTGATGGGTTTTGCGGCCAATTTCGTCGCAAACCTGCTTGATCGCTATCGCTGGATTGCCTATGTGGGCCTTGCAATTATCCTCTACGTGGCCCTCGACATGATCTGGCGCGGTTTTCTCGAACTGCAGCCGCATCTGTTCGGCTAGAACCCGTATCGCGCCAGCGCCGCCGCAAGCGCGGGCGAGGGCGCCTGACCAGACGTGAATTCAATCGCCTGGGTGCCGCGCCCCGGGTCCGGGCGCCGTGCTTGAAGAAGATCGGCGACGCGACGGGCAATTGCCGGCGCCGGATCGAGCCAATCGACTTGCCACGGAGCATTGGCGCGGAAGCGATCGAGCAGCAAGGGATAGTGCGTGCAGGCCAGCACAATTGTGTCGGTGCGGCGCGCGTCGATATCGATGAAACAGCCAACGATCTCAGTTTTGATTGCCGCATCCTCCACCGCTTTGCCGGTCAGTTCTCCCTCCGCATAGGCGGCAAGCCGTGGCGACCCCACCAAATGGACGTCGCACCCTTCCGCGAACTCGCGGATTAGCGCGCGGGTATATTCGCGGCCAACGGTTGCCTTCGTGCCGAGCACGGCAATGCGTTTGCTGACCGACTGTGCGCATGCCGGTTTGATCGCCGGGACGGTACCGACAAACGGCACGGAAAAGCGCGCACGCAGTTCGCTCAGGGCGAGAGTGGAGGCAGTATTGCAGGCGACAACGATGAGACCGGGTCTGTGATTTGAGATCGCCTTGCCGATGACGTGGACGATACGCGTGACGAGCGCCTCTTCCGGCATTTCGCCGTAAGGAAAGCCGGCATCATCGGCTACATAGACGTAACGCGCGTTCGGCAGCGCTTTTCTCACCTCACGAAATACCGTGAGCCCGCCGAGGCCGGAGTCGAATACAAGGATGGTTGGAGCCTGCGGCATCGCGCTGTGGGGCGTCAGCCGACTGTCATGCGCCGAACACGCGCTTGAAGATGGTGTCAACGTGCTTGAAGTGATGATCGAGGTCGAAGTTAGTCTCGAGCTCTTTGTCGGAAAGCTTGGCGCGAACATCCTTGTCGGCTTTAAGCAAGGACAGGAAATCGTTATTTCCGCCCCACGCTTTCATGGCGTTGCGTTGGACGAGACGATAGGCATCCTCGCGCGCAACGCCCTTTTGCGTAAGCGCAATCAGGACGCGCTGCGAGTGGATCAGCCCGCCGAGCTTGTCGAGGTTCTTCTGCATAGCGGGGGGATAGACCACCAGCTTGTCGATAATGGAAGCGAGCCTTGCCAAAGCGAAATCGAGCGTAACCGTCGCATCGGGGCCTATCATCCGCTCGACGGAGGAATGCGAGATGTCGCGCTCGTGCCAGAGGGCGACGTTCTCCATCGCAGGCAGGGCATAAGCGCGCACCATGCGCGCCAGGCCGGTGACATTCTCGGACAGCACCGGGTTACGCTTATGCGGCATTGCCGAGGACCCCTTCTGCTTCTCGGAGAAGAACTCCTCCGCTTCCAGCACTTCCGTGCGCTGCAGGTGGCGGATTTCGGTGGCGAGCCGCTCAATCGATGAAGCGACCACGCCAAGCGTGGCAAAATACATGGCGTGGCGATCGCGCGGGATAATCTGGGTCGAGACCGGCTCGACAGCCAGCCCCATTGCTTTGGCCACGTGCGCTTCGACGCGCGGATCAACCTGCGCGAATGTTCCCACCGCGCCCGAGAGGGCGCAAGTCGCTACCTCCTTGCGTGCGGATGCCAGACGCTCGCGGGCGCGCGCGAATTCCGCGTAGGCGTAAGCAAGCTTGAGGCCGAATGTCGTCGGCTCCGCATGAATGCCGTGTGAGCGGCCGACCGTTGGGGTGAACTTGTGTTCGAACGCGCGACGCTTAAGGGCGGTGAGCAGCGCATCGGCATCGGCAATCAGGATGTCGGCGGCGCGGACCAGCTGCACATTGAAACAAGTATCGAGAACGTCCGACGACGTCATCCCGGCATGCACGAAGCGAGCTTCTGGACCGATGATTTCGGCAAGATGCGTGAGGAAGGCGACTACATCATGCTTGACCTCGGCCTCGATGGCATCGATACGGGCGACGTCGAACTTGGCAGCCTTGCCTTTCTGCCAGATTTTCTTGGCGGCATCCTTCGGGATGATACCAAGATTGGCCATGGCCTCGGCGGCGTGCGCCTCGATTTCGAACCAGATGCGGAATTTTGTTTCCGGCGACCAGATCGCGGTCATTTCGGGGCGGGAATAGCGGGCGATCGTCACGCCGCTTCCCCGCGCGCGCTTGCCGCCGCGTTGCGGATCGCGGCGATATTGGCCTTGTAATTGCCGCCCTTGAAAATAGCCGAACCCGCAACCAACACGTTGGCGCCGGCGTTCACAACGCGCGCCGCGTTGCCGGCCGTCACGCCACCATCGACCTCGATGTCTATCGGCCGCGCGCCGACCAACGTGCGGATTTCGCGCAACTTATCGAGCGCGGCAGGAATGAAGGCCTGGCCGCCGAAGCCGGGATTGACCGACATCACGAGAATGAGATCCACCATGTCGATGACGTGCTCAATGGTGGACACGGGTGTGGCCGGATTCATGGTGACACCGGCTTTTTTCCCAAGCGCGCGGATAGCCTGGAGCGAGCGGTGCACATGTGGACCAGCCTCGACATGCACGGTGATGATATCCGAACCGGCCTTGGCGAAGGCTTCGAGATAGGGATCGCACGGTGCGATCATCAGGTGCACATCGAGCGTCTTCTTGGTGAGCGGGCGGATCGCCTCCACCGCGGCTGGGCCTATGGAAATGTTGGGTACAAAGTGGCCGTCCATCACGTCGACGTGGATCCAGTCAGCGCCTGCGGCCTCGACCGCGCGCACCTCGTCTCCCAATTTGGCGAAATCGGCCGACAAAATTGACGGTGCGATCGTGAGCGGACGGGGCATTCATGGCCTCCAGACGCCGTTCGGGTAACACGCGCAGGGCTTGCGGGCAACGCCACAGCAACGTCCGTGCACCGGCTTGTTAACGATGAGCTGCGAGCTTTTTCGCCAGTGGCTTGAGCAAGTGTGGCAATAGATAGATGGGAAACTGCGCCAGCGCGAAATAGAGCCAGGCGATGTCCGGCACCGCAAAGCCGGTGGCCGCCAGCATGAGGCCGATGTTGCGGTTACCGACGATCAGGCCAATCGCAAAAGCGCGGGCGCGTCCAACCCGCGAGAACACCACAACTGTAATGGCGATCGAAGCGAGCGCCAGCGTGAAGGCGAGCGCGGTGAGTTCGATCACGAGCAATGGATCGGAGCGAAAACGATCTGCTACGCCCTCCATTGCCGCGATCGCGAAAGTAGACATTGCAAGCACGCTCAAACCGTCAATGCGCTCGCGCTGGGATTCGATGAATGCCTGCCCGATAACGCGCCGGATGATCGCACCCGCGAGCGCACAGCCGGCGATAATCAAAAATAGCCGGAGACCGAAACTAACAGGCGAGGCCAGCGCAGTATCGAGAAAAATGTACGTGAACAGGCTGGCGGTAAGCGGCGTTATGGCCGTCGACACAATCAGGCTGGCAAGCGTGAGTGCGACATCAAGGCCCAGCAGGGCTGCGAGTGCCGGGGAGGACATCAGCCCGGGCGCTGACATTTGCAACACCAGCATAAGATAGAGGCCGGGCAGGCGTTGATCGAGACCGAACAACAGGAACACGACCCCCAGTACAGCAGGGACAACCAACATCGCCCAGAACGTGGCAACTGCAATCAGGCCGGGTCGCTTAAAGTGGTGGCGCAGTTCCGCGGGGTCGACCCGCAGGAAAGCGAGCATGAGCATGACGACGATTGCTTCGCCGAGGTAGGGCTTGAACGCCGCTGCGAGCGCCGGAACGGCTAGCCCAACAAAAATTGAGGCTGCAGCCAGCAGCGTCCCGTGACGGCCAATAAGGGCGAGTGCGGCCGCCAGGGCGCCAAGCAGCTTCATGAGGGGAAAACTCCGGCCACAGGTGTGAGTGTCCCGTTGATAGCGTTCTTGGCTGTTGCGATCCATATATAAGGGCGAAACGAGAGGAGCTCGGATTTGGCACGGACGGATGCAATAGTTCTCGGCGCCGGCATTGTTGGCGTCTCTATAGCGCTGCATCTTGCCAAGCGCGGCTTGTCGGTGACGCTTGTTGACCGTGCCGGTGTTGGCGAGCAGACCTCGTACGGCAACGCCGGAATTATTGAAGGCAACACGATATTTCCGCCGGCGTTTCCTTCCGATCCCGGTGCCCTGTTGCGGATCGCCTTCAAGCGCGCAAGCGAAGCCAACTATCATCTATCTTTCCTGCCGCGGATCGTGCCTTGGCTGATGGCATTCCGCGCCGCGTCGCAGCCGGAACGGCTCGTCGAGACGGCGCGGTTGATCAGCCCGCTTTTCGCGCGCGCGGTCGCAGAGCATGAGGCGTTGATGGCGGAAGCGGGCGCAACGCACTATATGCGCAAGACCGGCTGGTTAAAGGTTTATCGCGACAAAAAGACCTTCGCCGCTCTAGGCCCTGAATTCGATCTCGCCGTCAAGTTTGGCCTGCCGCTGAAAGCCCTCAAGACGAGCGAGGCTCTCACGCTTGAACCCTCGCTCAATCCGGTTTTTGCGCAGGCGGTGTTCTGGCCGCAAGCAGCGAGCGTAAGCAATCCACTCGGGGTCACGCGCGCCTACGTTGCGCGTTTTACTGCTCTTGGCGGAGTTACCGTTGTTGGCGATGCACGCTCGTTGCATCGGGCGGGCAATCGCTGGCGCGTCGAAACCAACGAAGGCGCAGTCGACGCGGCCCAATGCGTGGTGGCGCTGGGGCCATGGGCGTCGGATTTGCTCAACCGGCTTGGTGTAAAGCTTCCACTTGCGGTCAAGCGTGGCTATCACCGGCACTTTCGCGCACAGGGCAACGCCGGATTGTCACGGCCTGTGCTCGACGCGGATGCTGGTTATCTCATCACGCCGATGGAGCAAGGCATTCGGATCACCACGGGCGCCGAATTTGCAGCACGCGACGCAAAATCAACGCCGGTCCAGTTCGACCGATTGATGCCCAAAGTGCACGAGCTGTTTCCGCTGGGCGCGCGGACGGACGACAAAACCTGGCTCGGCAGCCGGCCATGTTTTCCGGATTCGCGGCCGGTGATAGGCCGCGCACCGGCGCTGACTGGCCTTTGGCTCGCGATCGGCCACGCCCACTGGGGTCTTACCCTTGGTCCTGCCACCGGACGCATGATCGCAGAAATGATAACCGGGGAGACACCATTCTGTGATCCGCAACCCTATGGTGTCGAAAGGTTTGCCTAGCCAGGGGGCGACGCGCGTGAATTCGCCCTGGTTCTGCTTTAGCCGAAACGATCGCGCCAGCTCGGGACCCCGCC
>Ga0187777_10002453_pt1 | contig 11864 bp, 12 predicted proteins | sample 1015_Q2_SP5_10_M_FD_132416 | JGI IMG/M metagenome (GOLD analysis project Ga0187777, IMG submission 132416) | Tropical peat soil microbial communities from peatlands in Department of Meta, Colombia - 1015_Q2_SP5_10_MG | ecosystem: Environmental > Terrestrial > Soil > Wetlands > Peat | place...
CGCGAGGGCGAGACCGGGACGGTCGTCCCGCCCGACCCCGGCGCGCTCGCGAAGGCGTTCGACGGGCTCTGGGCCGACCGCGCATCCGCCGACCGCATGGGCCGCGCCGGACGCGAGGAGTTGCTCGCGACGATCCCCGAGTGGCCCGAGGTCGTGGCGCGACTGCTCGGCGATACCCCGCTGGTACCCTGAGCGACATGTCGCACTGGAAGTCCAGGGTCGCGGACCTCACGCCCGATCGGGCGATGGAGTGGTACCGACGACGACGCGCGACCCGCCGTTACCTCAACAAGCTCGGCAGGGAGGTCTACGATCGGCGCGGCGCGCAGCCGGTGCTGGAGGACCTCGAGGAACAGACGGTCCAGCGCAGCGGCTTCTACAACGAGCTGGTGAAGGATGCGATGTCGCGCGTCGACCTGGTTCTCGAGCGGCTGCACCGGCGCATCGACGCGGTGGCCACGCGCGACGAGGCGAGCATCGAGCGCCTCGAGGACGAGCTCGCCGCCGTTCGAACCGAGCTCACCGAGATCCGCAAGAAGCTCGACGGCGCCGCCGACTGAGACGGGTGCGATGCGGCTCGCGTGGCTGTCGCCGCTCCCCCCGATGAGGTCGGGGATCGCCGACTACTCCGCCGACCTGCTCCCCCTCCTCGCCGAGCGAGCCACGGTCGACGCGGTCGCCCCCCTTCGGGACCGGCCGGGTGGGGTGCCGGCCTCCGCCGGCTTCGTCGACGCTCGCGCCTTCCGATCGCGGCGAAGCGAGTACGAGCGCGTGATCTGCCACATCGGAAACAGCCCGATGAACGAGTTCGCCTACGTCGCGGCCGTGCGAGAGCGAAGCGTCATGGTCCTGCACGACCTGACCCTGCATCACCTGTTCGCGAACGCGTACCTGTCGCGCGGCGACCGGGACGGGTATGAATCGCTTCTGCGGGTCCTCTACGGCGCCGCCGGCGACCGCCTCGTCGATCTCGAGCGGCGCGGGCTGGGGACCGAGTACGACCGCTTCCTGTTCCCGATGATCGAGCACGTTCCCGGACGGGCGAGCGCCGTCGTCGTCCACAGTCGCGCGGGTGCGCGGGCGGTGGCCGACGCGGCGCCGGACGTGCCCGTGACGATCATTCCCCACCACGCGGGCGTCGAACCCGCGGAGGTCGCGGGCGTCGACCGCGGGGCGGCGCGGGCCGCGTTCGGCCTTCCGGACGAAGCGTTCGTCGTCGCCCACCTCGGGTTCCTCGTCCCCGCGAAGCAGCCGGCCACGGTGCTGCAGGCGTTCGCGCGCCTCGCCGATCGCCATCCGGAGGCGATCCTGCAGATCGTCGGGCAGGACGCGCCGACGCGGAGCCTGGGCCGCGCCCTCGAACGGTACCGCCACCGCGACCGCGTGCGGATGACCGGCTACGTCTCGCTGCCGGACTTCTACCGGGCGCTCCGCGCGGCGGACGCGGTCGTCAACCTCCGGTTCCCCACCCTGGGGGAGAGCTCGGGGTCGTTCGCGCGAGCCCTCGCGGCCGGCCGGGCCACGATCGTGAACCACGCGGGCTCGTTCGCCGACGTCCCCTCGGACGCGACGCTTCGCGTGGAGCTCGACGACGATCAGGTGGAGGCGGTTGCGGCGCACCTGGTTCGACTTGCGGAGGACGGCGACCTGCGCGAGCGCGTCGGGGCGGCGGCACGCGCCTACGCGGCCGCCGAGCTCGATCCGGCGCGCTGCGCCGACCGCTACGTCGAGGCGGCCGCGGCGAGCGCCGCATAGATCCGCTCCGCCTTCGCGCGGGCGCTCGCGTGCGCGGCTCGGCGGTACTCGGCCCGACGTTCTTCCTTCAGCGCCGCGCGCGCCCCCGACGGCCCGCCCCCTCCGCGGTCGACCCCGCCGCCGGCGCCGAACGTGTTCAGGTCCCACTCGCGGATCCGCTCGAGGACGGCGTCGACGTTCTCCGAGGTGTGCTCGAAGGGACGAAAGGCCGTGCCGAAGCGCTCGTTGATCCGGGCGACGACCGCCCCGAGGTCGGCGACGACCTGATCGAAGGTCGCCACGACGATCCCGTCGAGGGCGGGGAGCAGTGGCGCGTGGAACCGGACCCAGCCCCGGAGCGCGCCGGCAACCCCGATCCCGGGCGCGCGGACGGCGAGCGACAGCACCGAGTCCTCGGCGGGACGGACGACCAGCAGCACCGGCAGTCCTTCGCGCACACCCTCGAGCAGCTGCGCGGCGACGTGCGCGTGGTGCGCCATCTGGACGTCGTGCGGCAGCTGCGCCTCGTGGAACGCCGCGACTGCGAACGTGTTCCCCGAGCGCGGGAATCCCTCGATGACGATCTCGGTCTCGGGACCGATCGGGGTCAGGAACTGCCCCGGCCGGCGCCGGGCCCGCAGAATGGGGAGCGCCACGACCGGGTAGCGCCCGACCAGCGTCCGCAGCTCCCACCGCGCGCCCGATCCGACGCGGTGCAGCGCCTCCCTGCGCTCGGTCACCGTCACCGTCACCGCCCGAGGCGCTTCAGGAACTGCCTCTCGTCGATGACCTCGACGCCCAGCTGCTGCGCCTTGTCGAGCTTCGAGCCGGGATTCTCTCCCGCCACCACGAAGCTCGTCTTCTTCGACACGCTCCCGACGATGCGGGCCCCCGCCTCGGTCGCGGCACGCTCGGCCTGCTCGCGGCTCATCGATTCGAGCCCGCCCGTCAGCACGATCGCGTGCCCCGTCAGCGGCCCCTCGGGGAGCGGTGCGACCTCGTCGTCCTTCGTTCGGACCCCCGCCTTCGCGAGCTTCGCGAGCAGCTTCAGGTTCTCCTTGTCGTGGAACCACTCGTGGACGCTCCCCGCGATCTCGGGCCCGACGCCCTCGACGGCATTCAGGTCGTCCTCGGAGGCCGTCTTCAGCTCCTCGATCGACGGGAACGCCCGCGTCAGCACCTGCGCGACGTGCCATCCGACGTGGCGGATGTTGAGCGCGACCAACAACCGCCAGAGCGGACGATCCCTGGACGCCTCGATCGCCGTCAGCAGGTTCTGGATCTTCTTCTCCTTGAACCCCGGCAGCTGCGCGAGCTTCTCCTCGTCGAGCGAGTAGAAGTCGGCGGGATCCCGGACCCATCCCATGTCCAGCAGCAGGATCCCCGTCTTGTACCCGAGGCTCTCGATGTCCATCGCGCCGCGCGACGCGAACGAGAACAGCCACTCGATGTTCTGCGACGGGCAGCCGCGCTTGTTCGGGCAGCGCCAGTACTTGCCCCCCTCGTCCTTGACGAGCGGCGTCTTGCACGAGGGGCACTTCTTTGGGAAGCGCCACGCCTTCGAGCTCTTGGGGCGCTTGGCCAGCACCGGCCCGAGCACCTCGGGGATGACGTCGCCGGCGCGGCGCACGATCACCGTGTCGCCCTCGCGCACGTCCTTGCGCTTGACCTCGTCCGCGTTGTGCAGCGTCGCCGTGCTGACGGTCACGCCGCTGACGAACACCGGCTCGAGGAACGCGAACGGCGTGACCATGCCGGTGCGTCCGGTATGCACGCCGATCTCGCGGAGCAGCGTCGTCCGTTCCTCGGGCGGGAACTTGTAGGCGATCGCCCACCGCGGCGCGTGCGAGGTGGCGCCGAGCTCCTCCTGCTGGTCGATCGAGTCGACCTTGACGACGACGCCGTCGATCTCGTAGTCGATCGTGTGACGATCCTTCTCCCAGCGCTCGCAGTACGCGAAGACGTCCCGGAGCGAGCCGACGATCTCGGTCGCCGGGTTCACCGGCAAACCGGCGTCGCGCAGGTCGCCGAGCGCCTCGGAGTGCGAGCGGTAGCGGCGGCCCTCGGCGTACAACACCCCGTGGCACCACAGACGCAGCGGCCGCGACGCGCTCACCGTCGGATCTTTCTGCCGGAGCGATCCCGCGGCCGCGTTGCGAGGGTTTGCGAATGGACGATCTCCCCGCTCGATCAGCTCGTCGTTCAGCTGCTCGAATCCCCGGATTGGGAAGTACACCTCGCCACGCACGTCGAGCACCGAGGGATGTCCCTTGCCGCGCAACCGGATCGGGACCTGGCGGATCGTGCGTATGTTGGCGGTCACGTCTTCGCCGGTCGTGCCGTCGCCGCGTGTGGCGCCGCGGACGAACGCGCCGTCCTCGTAGGACAGGACGACCGCCAGGCCGTCGATCTTCAGCTCGCACACGAAGCGGACGTCCGTGCCGACGTCGCGCTCCACGCGCTTGCCCCACGCCTCGAGCTCGTCCCAGCTGAACGCGTTGTCGAGCGAGAGCATCTGCGCGCGGTGGGTCACGGGGGCGAACAGGTCTGCCGCCGGCGCGCCCCCGACCCGCTGCGTCGGGCTGTCGGGCGTGATCAGCTCCGGGAATTCGGCCTCGAGCGTCTGCAGCTCCTTGACCATCCGGTCGTAGTCGAAGTCGGAGATCTCGGGGTCGTCGAGCACGTGGTAGCGGTACGAGTGGTGGTTGATCTGCTCGTGCAGCTCTTCGACCCGCTTGCGCGCGTCCGAGAGCCGCCGTTCCTCGGGGGTGCGCCTGCCGGCGGCCTCGGGTGTCCGGGCTCGTGGGCTCATGTGCGCGCCTCCACGTACGTCCGTCCGGGCGGGCTCCGGTCAGGCCGCCAGCTCGAGATTGCCCGCAAGGCCCACGCGGTCGCCCCGAACGATCATGGCCCCGTGCACGCCGGGGAGGCGGCGGAGGTACTCGAGAGCGGGCCGCAGCGACTTCGGCTTGGACAGGATCGATAGAGTTCCGGCCGCGGCCGCGTCGGCCAGGACGCACGAGGACGCGACGATCACCACGCTGTCGCCGGTGTCGGCCGGGAGGTACGTCCGCCCGGTCGTCGTGTAGATGCCCTGCGGCCCGAGCTCGGGCTTCACCACCACCGACAACGGCTCGCCGCCGATGCCGGGGTGCACGTGCAGCCGCGCGCGCTTTCGGGGGACGACGAAGTAGTCGCCCCCGCACGAGACCATGACCTCGCTCGTCCCACGCGCCAGCGACGCCCCGACGGCCTCGGTCAGGGCGCCCTGGAAGGTGAACATCGGACCGACCCCGGCCCGCGCGGCGATTGCCGCCATGCGTCGCACGGTCGCAGGATGATCATCGGGGAGTGTCATCGGGCGCTTGCTGGTCCGGAACTCGGGGTTGCGGATCGTGTAGGCCTGCAACTGCTCCCAGAACTGCATACCCGCGGCGCGCGCCTCGCCGTACAGCTCCTCGGGTCCGGCGACTCGCAGCACCATGTCCTGGACCGGGACCTCGAAGAAGCGGCCCTTCCGTCTGGTTCGAAGCGGCACGAATTCCCCCTTGCGCCCTCCGCGGGCGCGCGAGACAGGCTACACGGCACGGCCGACAGGGGTGTGCCGAGGTTCCGGCGGGCCGAGCGTCCTAGGCGGCCAGGAGCGGCTCGGCCTCGGTCTCGGGCTCCGGCGACGCCGTGCGCCGCAGGACGTCTCGCGCGGCCGGCCAGATCAGGATTCCGATGAACACGAACGCCGCCGGCCACCAGAGCAACGGCCGAAGGTGGATGTGGAAGTACGCCATGAAGAGGCAGCCGGCGATGGGAACCCGCCACCAGTGACCGGTCGTCAGCCGCTCATGCAGCCAGAGGAACATGAGCCCGGGACCCAGGTAGTAGAAGAGGATGCGGGGCTCGAACAGCAGCCGCGACAGGAACACGACGCCGAACGCACCGAGCACGAGCGGCAGCTCGTCGCGGTCGCGGAGCCACCACGCCAGGACGACGGCGAAGACGAGCGCCACGCTCCGGCCCGGCGTCCCGACCACGATCTGCCCGGGGTGGGCGAGCCACAGCGCGCTGTGCTGGATCCCGTGCGGATACGACTTCGCCTCGAGCAGCGCTTCCTTGGCGTGGGAGAAGTCCTTGATGAGGGGGAGCGCGACCAGCGCGGCGGGAACGATCAGACTGCGGACCGTCATCCGGACCCGTTGGTCGCGCGGCGCCAGGGCGACCAGCAGCGGCAGCCCCATCAGCGCCCACTGTTTGAAGGCGATCGCGAACCCCATGGCGAGGGCGGCCTGCGGCCACTTCTCACGGAACAAGAGCGTCACCGCGAGCATCACGCACGCGAGCCCGAGAACGTCCTCGAAGTGCCCGTACAGGACGGCCATCGGGATGACCGCCATGATCAGCGTTCCCCACTGGATCAGTCCGGCTCTGGCGCCGAGGCCGACCTGGTACGCGAGCTTGCGCGCGGTCCAGAAGATCGGCGCGCAGAGCGCGAACGCGTACGGTCCGTAGATGAGCCAGATCGTCGGATGCGGGATCTGGTACGGCCAGTTGTACGTCAGGTTGAGATGATCTCCGAGCAGCGTCACCGGAGCGAGGATCAACGCCAAGAGCGGCGTGACCACGTAGAAAACGCTCGAGGAGTAGACGTAGCCGAACGCGCCCGCGGAGACGTACTGCGCGGCGAGCAGCGAGGGCCAGGAATCCTGCGGGGCGTACCACCCGTGGTAGTGCAGCGCCAACGGCATCAGCCACAGGGAGACCAGCATGCCCAGCCCGATCGTCAGCAGCGTGAGCAGCACGACAAGACGCCACGGATGCGCGTCTCCGGCAGTGGGTTCGGGAGCGCTCTCGTCCGACTCGGATGCGGGCCGCCGGTCGCGGGAAGGCATGTCGAAGGGTTCATCGACCCTGCCGAAGCGCCGCTTGAGGGTGGGTGCAACCGCCTGCCCGCTCGTCACGGGATCGCTACAGGACCGCCTCCAGGATCCGGCCGCCTCCGAGCACCTCGTCGCCCCCGTAAACCACGACACTCTGACCTGGGGCGATGGCGCGCTGGGGTTCGACAAACGCGACCCTGGCTCGGTCCGAGCCCTCGGGGAACACGGTCGCGGGGACGTCCTCTCCCTGGTACCGGACGCGCGCCGTGGCCTCGAACGGCCCCTCGGGCGCGTCACCGGCGATCCAGCCGAACCGGTCCGCGACGAGCCCGCGCCGCTCGAGCAGCTCCGCCGCGCCGATCACCACCCGGTTCGAGGAGGCATCGATGTCAACGACGTACGAACGCTCGCCGGTCGACACCCCGAGGCCTCGTCGCTGGCCGATCGTGTACCGAAACGCGCCCCGGTGCTCGCCGAGCGTCTCGCCGGTCGCGGCGTCGACGATTGCGCCTGCGCGCACCAGGTCGGGCGCGTGCCGCTCGAGGAACGCCGCGTGATCCGCGCCCGGAACGAAGCACACCTCCTGCGAGTCGGGCTTGCCGGCAACGGCGAGACCGAGACGCACGGCGTGCGCCCGCGTCTCGGCCTTCGTCTGGTCGCCGACGGGAAAGAGCGCCCGTGCCAGCTGCCGCTGGCCGAGGACGTGCAGGACGTAGGACTGGTCCTTCGACCCGTCGCGGCCCTTGCGGAGGTGCCACCGCCCCCCGTCGTCGCGCCACGTGCGAACGTAGTGGCCGGTCGCGACCAGGTCGACCCCGAGCTCGTCGGCTCGCTCGATGAACGCGCCGAACTTCACGTGCTGGTTGCACCGGACGCACGGGTTGGGCGTGCGCCCCGTCCGGTGCTCTCCGAAGAAGTCGGCCAGCACGGTTCGGCGGAATGCCGCGCCCATGTCGACGACCTCGAAGTCGAACCCGGCCTGCTCGGCAACGGCGGCGGCGTCGGCCGACGCCTGGGGCCCGCAGCACCCGTGCTCGACCCCGTCGGCGTCCACGAGCTCGAGGTGAGAACCCAGGACGCGGTAGCCGCGCTCGTGCAGCAGACAGGCGGCGACCGACGAGTCGACGCCGCCGCTCATCGCCACGAGGACCGAAGGACGACCGGGCATGGTCCGATGGTACCGGCCCGCCATCGCGGAACGTCGACGGGCCGACGCGATCGTTCCGCAACGCCCGCGACGGAGTGCCCGGACCGTGTAACCCCCGACACCTGTTAGTGTGGTGTCGATGGCGCGCGCGCTGGTCCAACCCATCATCGATTGCGTCGACCCCGAAGCCGAGCCGGGGGAACTCAGGCTCCGCTTCGCATCCGGCCGCCTCTGTCTCGACCTCGTGCTGACCGTAGGCGAGCGGTGGCGGCGTTCGTTCGAGCGGCTGCGCGCGCCCGCCGACCTCGGGCACTGGCTCGAGATGTCGGGCCTCGTCGCCTCGGCGCCGCGCGTGACGGCCGCAGACCTTGCCGCCGCCCGCGAGCTCCGTGAGGCGATCTTCCGCCTCGCCCGCTGCGCGATGGACGGGCGCCCGGCCGACGCCGGCGACCTCCGCATCGTCAACGCCTGGGCGTCGCGCCCCGACATGCCGCTCGCGCTGAGGAGCATCGGAACCGCCGTGCGCACGCTCTCCGTTCGTCCCGTGGCGGACGCCCTCGTCACGGTGGCCCGCGACGCGGTCGAGCTGTTCGGCGGCCCGCAGGCCGCCCGGGTCCGCGAGTGCGCCGCCCCCGACTGCTCGGGGCTGTTCCTCGACGAGTCGCGCGCGGGCGTCCGGCGCTGGTGCTCCATGGCCGGGTGCGGAAACCGCGTCAAGGTCGCGAACTACCGCAGGCGTTCGGCGTCTCGGACCCCGGCGCGGGGCGCGCGAACCCCCCGGCACGCTGCTGTGCCGGCGTCTTCGAACGAAGGGATCCCGGGTGCCCGCCGCACGTCCCGCTAGCAACCCCCGGTCCGCCGGAGGACTCGAGAACGTCGTCGTCGGCACCACGACCATCGGCGAGGTCGACGGCGAGCGGGGCCGGCTGATCTACCGGGGGCACGACGCCGTCGAGCTCGCCGAGGCGGGCCCGTTCGAGGCCGTCTGGCATCTGCTCGACGTCGGCCGCCTTCCCGGCGCCGCCGAGCTGGAGCGATTCGGGCGGCGGGTCCGGGCGGCGGGCACGCTCTCGCCCGCCGAGGCACGCATCGTCGGAGATGCCGCGTCCGGAAGCGCGTCCACACTCGCCGCCGTCCGCTCGGGGCTGTCGGTTCTCGCCGCCGAGCGCGGACTGCAACCGTGGCTCGAGCGCGACCCGGTCACCTTGCGAGTGGACGTCCTCGGACTCGCCGCCTCGATGCCGGCCGTCGTCACGGCGGCAGCCGGCGCGCGCCGCGGAACCGACCCCCGGCCCCTGGAGGGAAGCTCCCACGCCGAGCGGTACCTGGACGGCATCAGGGGGCGGACGCCGGGCGCCGACGCCGTCCGCGCGCTGGACCGGTACCTGTCCCTGACGGCCGACCACGGAATGAACGCCTCGACGTTCGTGGCACGCGTCGTGACCTCGACGGGCGCGGACGCCGGCGCGGCGATCGTCGCGGCGCTCGGCGCGCTCTCGGGCCCGCTGCACGGCGGCGCCCCGGGTCCGGTGCTCGAGATGCTCGACGAGATCGGCACACCCGAGAACGCGCGCGACTGGATCGCGCGGCGGATCGCCGGGGGCCACCGCATCATGGGCTTCGGGCACCGCGTGTATCGAACGGACGACCCGCGGGCGATGTCGCTGCGCCGCGTCGCGATCGAGAGCGGGGCCGGCCGCACCGAGTTGGCGCTCGCCGTCGAGCAGGCGGCGCTCGAGGTGCTGGCCGAGACGAAGCCCCGGCGCGTCCTTCGCACCAACGTGGAGTTCTGGACGGCCGTGACGCTCGACGCCTGCGGCATCCCCCGCGAGCTCTTCACCCCCACGTTCGCCGTCAGTCGCGTCGTCGGCTGGGGAGCGCACGTCGTCGAGCAGGCGGGCGACAACCGTCTGATCCGACCCACCGTGGAGTACGTCGGCCCGCGGCCGGACGACGCGGACCCGCGGCCCGACACCGTCCGTTCGGCGTGAGCCGCCACCGATGACCACCGCGGACACGAACGGCCCTTTCGCCGGAGGCCGCTATCACCCGGCCGTCGCCGGGTTCGACACGACCGCCGACGTCTACGAGCGCAGCAGGCCCGAGTACCCGGCGGAGGCGGTCGCCACGCTCGTTGCCGAGTGCCGTATCGCTCCGGGGCGCACCGTGCTGGATCTTGCCGCGGGAACGGGGAAGCTCACGCGCCTGCTCGTTCCCTCCGGCGCCGAGCTCGTCGCGATCGAACCGCTGGCGGGCATGCGCGCGGAGTTCACGAAGCGCCTGCCGGGGGTTCAGCTGCTCGACGGGACGGCGGAGGCCATCCCCCTGGACGACGCGTCGGTGGACGCGGTCCTGGTGGCGCAGGCGTTCCACTGGTTCGATCCCGACGCGGCGCTCCGCGAGATCCACCGGATCCTGCGACCCGGCGGGTCGATCGGGCTCGTGTGGAACGTCCGCGACGAGTCGGTCTCGTGGGTCGCCGGCCTCACCGAGCTCATCGACGAGTTTCGCGGGGGAACCCCATCTCGCCGGACGGAGCGCTGGCGCGCCGGCTTCGAGCGATCGGCGCTGTTCTCACCGCTGCGGACGTGGTCGTTCCCCTACGAGCACCGTTTGACGCCGGACGGGCTCATCGACCGCGTCCACTCGATCAGCTTCATCGCGACACTCCCCGAGAACGAGCGCGCCGGCCTCGACGAGCGCGTCCGGGAGCTGCTGGCGAGCGGCCCCAACGCGGACGGCGCGGAGACCTTCGCCCTGCCCTACCGGACCGACGTCTACGCCGCCGACCGCGCCGACGTATCCTGAAGCGGACGATGCCGCTGCCCTCGAACCCGAACGTCACGACGGTCCACTTGGGCCGCTACACGCGCGAGCATGCGAACGCCATCGCGGAGCGGCTCGACAAAGCCGAGATCGTCTGGTGGTACAAGGACTCCGGTTTCCTGAGCAGCCTGTGGGAGTTGAGCAGCGTCCGTATCTTCGTCGATCGCGACCGCCTCGACCAAGCGAAGCAGATCTCGGCGGAGGTGCTCGCCGCCGACGGCATCCCACCCGACGCGGCGGATCCCGGTTCTCTGCTGAAGCCCTGATCCGTCCGGCGGCGCCTGCTCAGGCCGCCTGCCGGTCCTTCTTGCTGCGGCGCTTTCCCCGCGCCAGATGGAACTTCACCGGCTCGTGGACCCAGCAGAACGGTGATCGGTTGTAGATGGACAGCTTGGTGGAACAGCCCTCGGCACTGCACACGCGCCCGCTGGTCCAGGTCCTGTTCGGCCGCGGGAGCGGTCTGACCGGGGCCCCTCGCATCGTGAGGGTGTCTTCCATGATCCCAGCGCGACCTTTCCGCCATCCCCGGCCCACCAGGTTGCGGCCGGCTCGGCCTCTTCCTCTCAGTGGACCTACGAACCAACCGACGCCCAGGATCATTCCCCGTGGGGGCAAAAGCGCGCGCTCCCCCGCCGAGGCGCGGAGCGCCACCGACCGGAGCCGCCGCAGAGGGGTCACCCGGAGCCGAACGAGGGCTTCCGTTTGTCGAGGAAGGCCCGCATCCCTTCCTTCTGGTCGGCGGTGGAGAAGAGGTCGGTGAAGAGCTCGCGCTCGAGGACGAGGCCCGACCGTACGTCGCCGCGGGCGCCCCAGTCGACCGCGACCTTGGCGGCGCGAAGGGCCGAGCGGGGGCCCGCCGCGTAGCGCCGTGCGGCCTCCCACGCCTGCTCGAAGACGTCCGCCGGCGGATGGACGGCCTCCACCAGACCGATCCGGAGCGCCTCCGCGGCACCGACGTGGCGGCCCGAGTAGATCAGCTCCTTGGCCCTGGCCGGACCCACGAGCCGCGGGAGCCGCTGCGTCCCCCCCGCGCCGGGGAAGACGCCGAGCTGGATCTCCGGCTGCCCAAGCTTGGCGTCCTCTGCGGCAAAGCGGAAGTCGGCGCAGAGCGCGAGCTCGAGACCGCCGCCGAGCGCGTAGCCGGTGACGGCGGCGATGGTGACCTTTGGGATCTCCTCCACCTGGTTCAGCACGTCCTGGAGGTTGGTGATGATCGGTTTGGCCTGCTCGGGCGACAGCTCCGCCATCATGGCGATGTCGGCTCCGGCGGCGAAAACCCGCTCACC
>Ga0187777_10002454_pt1 | contig 11862 bp, 11 predicted proteins | sample 1015_Q2_SP5_10_M_FD_132416 | JGI IMG/M metagenome (GOLD analysis project Ga0187777, IMG submission 132416) | Tropical peat soil microbial communities from peatlands in Department of Meta, Colombia - 1015_Q2_SP5_10_MG | ecosystem: Environmental > Terrestrial > Soil > Wetlands > Peat | place...
CACCGATGACACTTTTATTCCGCTCGAGAGCCGCACTGCCATCGCCAATCAGGAATCGGCTGACTTGTTTGTCTCGGTGCACGCAAACTCCAGCCGCGATTCTGATGCGCGCGGCATCGAAACTTACTATCTGAACTTCACCAGTTCGCCCGAGGCGTTGGAAGTTGCGGCGCGGGAGAATGCGGTTTCTGAGGAATCCATTCACGAACTGCAGGATCTGGTGAAAAAAATCGCCCTCAAAGAAAAGATCGAAGAATCACACGAATTTGCTGTGGACGTGGAGCGTTCTCTGCACAGCGGCCTGGCAGGGCGGAATTCGGGAGTTCGCGACCGTGGCGTCAAGAAAGCCCCTTTCATTGTGCTCATCGGCGCTAATATGCCTTCCATCCTGGCGGAGATCTCATTTGTCAGCAATCCGACAGACGAGCGGCGGCTCAAGACCAACGATTATCGGCAGCGCATTGCCGAATCTCTCTACCACGGCATCGCCCATTACGTGAACGGTCTGAGCGGCGTAAAGGTCGCTAGCAAGATCGACAAGACCGGGACCGAGTAGCTAATGTGTAATAGCTAGGACCCAGGAGTTACTGGGCGATCTTGGCCCGGGTGCGACGTCGTTTGCAGGGCTGAAGCCATCCTCCTTATTTGTTGTCATTCCGAGCCGTCCGCAGCCGTGCTTGCGCGGTGAGAACGTGCGAGGAATCTGTATTCCTTGCTAATGGCACCCCAGCGAGCGAATTCCGGGAGCAAACCTGGGATTCGCCCCGCGGCCTGGAAACTTTCCCCGCTCCCGGGTAGTCTAATTAAAGGGGATTACCTGCTTTCCCGCCGGTTTGATGAGAATTCCAAGATTAATCTTCGTGGTTGTGCTCCTGCTCTGCGGCCTTTCCGCATTCGCAGATGGCAGGCCAGATACTAGTGTTCATCTCACACGAATTCTCCCACAGGAATTCGGAGGTTGGCAGATCTCCGCTACGCCGCAAACCAGCACTAACCCTGCTATCGCTGATCCCGTAAACGCCGAGGTGCTCAAGGAATACGGCTTTAGCGATTTCGAGACTGGCTCCTACACTCGTGATGACGGACGAAAGTTAACCCTGAAGGCTGCTCGCTTTGCTGATGCCAGCGGCGCCTACGGAGCGTTCACCTTCTATAAAAGCCCGCAGATGCTGATCGAAAAAATCGGAGATTCGGGTGCATCGCTCAATGAGCGCGTCCTCTTCTATCGTGGAAACATTGTCATTGATGCGATATTTCAGCGTCTGTCCGCTATGTCAGCAGCCGAATTGCGGGAACTGGCAAGCGATCTTCCGCTTCCCCCCGGCAACACCGGGAAATTGCCGGGCTTGCCCGCGTATCTCCCAAAGCAATCTTACGTAAAGAACTCGGCAAAGTACGTCTTGGGACCGGCAACGCTGGATAAAGTGAACGCGCCAGTCCCTGCCTCGTTCGTAGATTTCGAGAAAGGGGCCGAAGTAGTCCTCGGGAACTACGACGCTTCCGGTGGCGAAGCTACATTGATGCTGATCGCTTATCCCACGCCGCAGATCGCAGCCGATTACTTGCGCAAAATTGAGGCTGCACAGAAGCCGGGCAATTCTCTCGCGGACTCGGGCCCCATGTTTGATAAGCGTACCGGACCGATCGTCGTAGTTGCCTCCGGGCCCTTGTCGCAAAGCGAAGCCAAATCGCTGCTCGCTTCCGTCAACTACGACGCCGACGTGACCTGGAATGAAAACACCTTCATCACAAAGAAAGATAATCTAGCGAATTTGCTCGTCAACGTAATTCTTCTCTGTTTCATCATCATCGGCTTCGCACTCGTGGTCGGCGTAGCATTTGGAGGTGTTCGAATCCTCACCAAGCGGCTCTTTCCCGACCGCGTGTTTGACCGCCCCCAGGAGATGGAATTCATCTCTCTCCACCTGTCCGAGGAGATCAATGAGCGCCCACGTCCCGATGCAAGTTCCTCAATTAAAGCGATTTAGTCCCCGAATAACCCCATTTTGTCTCAGAATGACCTTTTCACAACCCGTGTTAACCTGTTTCCTAAGCTACTGAATCTAAAGCTATTTATTTCTTAAAAATTCCTTGACACCCCGCTTTTACGGCTCATAAGATTTCGCCAGAAAGTTTTGACGGTACATTTCCTCCGTTGGAACTATTCTCCCTTGAAGAAAAGGCTGCCTGTGTTGCCGGGCGGCCTTTTCGTTTGCGCACAGTGTTAATCACCTGCGGTTCCACCGGAACCCGAATTGATGTTCCTGCGTACTTCTCTTTAGGCGAGAGTGAAACGAGGCACGAGGAGGAACCATGTTCTGCGATAAATGTGGCTCTCCGGCGCAACCGGAGCAGCGGTTCTGCAGTAGTTGCGGGCGAGAGTTTGGCAGTGGCAGCTTCGCATTTCCGCAGAGGAACCGAGTCGCGGAACACATTCGCCTGCTCGGCATCCTATGGCTCGCTCTCGCTGCACTCAACGCGGTCGGAGGATTGGTTCTTTTTGTTGTAGCCAACACCGTCATTCGCCGCCTCCCGGAAATGAGCTCGAACGCAGCGGCCGTGGTATGGCTGCATCCCTTTCTCAGCTTTCTTGCGATTCTGATATTCGCAAAAGCGGGCGCTGGATTTCTTGCGGGTTGGGGCCTTTTGCAGCGCCAACCCTGGGCACGCATGCTGACTATCGTCCTTGCCTTCCTGGCACTATTCAATATTCCATTCGGCACAGCCCTGGGCATTTACACACTATGGGTGCTTCTGCCAGCGGAGTCCGATGCCGAATATCAACGGGAGGCGCAAATGGTTGGGGCTGCCTGAGGACAAGCACGGTTGGCCGGAAAGAAACGGCTGATGATATGGGAAGTGGCCCGGGGCAACGCGGATCGCAGCGGCAAGCTGATGCTCACCCAGTAGCTCTACCTCGATCGCGCTGAGGATCGACCGCCGGCGGAAACCAATGCTGGCGCCGATTTCTCTCTCTCCTCACCAGCCGCAATCATCCGGCAGTCCGAGCCGTTGATCCTCTTGCTCATCGAGATAGCCAGCTCTTTGAGTCGGGTCAAGCGCCGCGAGCATTCTGGTGTCACCTCATCATGCTGCGACAATAATTCACACTCTCCCACGATGACACTGAGCTTATTGTTCAAATCATGGGCTAAGATACATAACCTGTCGTAGGCTGCCGGTAGGGGAACCGGCTCAGAATCTTGCATGGCTGCAACTCCTCTCCCCACCACCTGGTCTCAGGGTATTAGTCAACGTTCTTTACTGGTGTGATGAAGATCACCATCGCATGTAGGTGTCATCACCTGTGAGGAACCGAGAGGGAGCGTCCGTCCCTGTCACCAAAGTAACCGCTCGCGGTAACGATCTCGCTTGCCGTGACTCCGAGTCTCCCTCCGTCCTTGGCATTTCGAGAAGCGCAGCGAGGCGGAATCTGCTTCTCGAGCCCGCGTGGTGCCCCTCCCCTCGCGGCTTTTGCCAGACCCGGCAGCCCACCTTTACGCCTCTTCCCCCTACATTTAAAATCGAACTCAAGCCGACGTAGCTCAGTTGGTAGAGCAGCCGATTCGTAATCGGCAGGTCAACGGTTCAAGTCCGTTCGTCGGCTCCAGCTTTCGAAGGTTCCGGCTTGCTCCACCGAACCTGCTGCAACCCTGCTCTAAAATCTAGTGACTCTTTCGTGTAGAGCATAGGAGTCGTACAGATGAAACCCGCATTTTTATTCATTATTTTGATGGCCCTGCTTCAATCCGCTGCAGTTGCGCAGAGGCCCGCCGAATGGCATGACGCCGTCGTTGACCAGCTCGCCGGAACCTGGAACGTCGACGGTCAGGTCATGGGGCGCGACGCCCACCATTTGTTGCAGGCTGAATGGGTGCTGAATCATCAATTCCTATGCCTGCACGAGAAAACGGATGCAAACGCCCCGTCACACGAACAAGCCTATGAAGCAATCTGGTTTCTAGGCTACGACCCGGTCAGTGAAAGATATGTTCTCCATCTGATGGACGTCTTCGGTGCGCGTTTTTCGGAAACTTTGGGATACGGAACCCGCGACGGCAACCGGATACGCTTCATTTTTGAGTACCCAGACGGTCCTTTCCACACCACTTATTTGTGGGATCCCGAGAGGAAAACCTGGGAATGGCTGATGGAACAGAAAGATAAGAACGGCAAGTGGTCGCAGTTTGCTGACCTCAAGATTACTCGAGTTGCAACCCCACACAATTAGCGTGGATTGATAGTTGAGCTGGCACTCGCTCGGCGTACAGTCTTACGAGAAATGAAACCGAAAGTTACACGTGGCAAAAGAAAATGTAGGGAATAACCGAGAGGCAGGTTATTTCGACAGGCGGGCCTCGTAGGCGGCGATTTCAGCTTCGTGCTGCAACGTGAGGCCGATGTCGTCGAGTCCCTGCAACAAACATTGACGTGAGAATTCGTCGACAGCAAACTCGGCGAAGAGTGCTTGCTGGTCGTGTACTGTGCATTGATCGAGATCGACAGTGAGCTGGTAACTCGGAAGCTCTGCAGCACGGCGAGCAATCTCCGAAACTTCCTCTTCCGCTAAGACGACTGTGAGCACGCCATTCTTTACGCAGTTGTTTGCGAAGATATCGGCAAACGAGGGCGCGATTACCGCACGAAAACCGTAGTCGGCGATTGCCCAGACAGCGTGCTCGCGGGAAGAGCCGCAACCAAAATTCTTGCCAGCTACAAGGATGCTCGAGCCGGCATAGCGCGGCTGATTGAGCACAAATGAAGGATCCCGCACGCCGTTCCTGGAGCGCCAATCATAAAACAGAAATTCGCCGAAACCCGTGCGCTCGATGCGTTTTAAGAACTGCTTGGGAATGATCTGATCGGTGTCGATGTTGGCGCGATAAAGCGGGGCGACGCGGCCTTTATGAACACGAAATGGTTGCATGGCTCATCTTAGCGAAACTGCCAATTGCGAATGTCGGTGAAATGGCCGGTGATAGCAGCGGCAGCGGCCATCATGGGACTCACCAAGTGAGTGCGCCCGCCGCGCCCCTGACGTCCTTCAAAATTGCGATTGCTGGTCGAGGCGCATCGTTCTCCCGGCTGCAAGATGTCCGGATTCATGCCCAGACACATGGAGCAGCCGGATTCGCGCCATTCGAAACCAGCTTCCTCAAAAATTCGGTGCAGGCCCTCCTGCTCGGCAGCGCGTTTGACCGCTTGTGAACCGGGTACCACCATAGCTCGGACGTTGGGAGCCACGCGGTAACCTTTTGCAACCCGAGCGGCCGCGCGCAAGTCTTCCAGACGGGAATTTGTACAGGAGCCGATAAAGACGCGGTCCAGCGAAATGCTCTGAATGGAAGTTCCCGGTTGCAAGCCCATGTATTCCAACATGCGCGCCATTGTCTGGCGCTCGGATTTTGCATCATCGATACCGGGCACGCGGCCGGTAACCGGAACTACCATGCCAGGATTTGTTCCCCACGTAACCAGCGGCGCGAGTTGGGAAGCATCGATCTGAATCACCGAATCATAGTGCGCACTGGAATCTGAGCTGAGAGTCTGCCATCGAGCAACAGCTTTATCCCACGCTTTTCCCTGCGGAGCGAAGCGGCGGCCATGCAGGTAAGTAAAGGTGGTTTCATCTGGTGCGATCATTGCCGCACGGGCGCCGGCTTCGATGCTCATGTTGCACAGTGTCATTCGTGCTTCCATCGAAAACGAACGAATGGCATTGCCCGCGTATTCGACAACGTGTCCAGTTGCGCCATCGGTGCCAATCTGTTGAATCACTCCCAGGGCAAGATCTTTGGCAGTTACACCCTCGCCCAGTTTGCCTTTCACTTCGATCAACATGCTTTTTGGTTTCCGTTGCGGTAGACACTGGGTTGCGAGCACGTGTTCAACTTCCGAGGTTCCGATTCCAAATGCCAATGCACCGAACGCGCCATGCGTGCTGGTATGGCTATCTCCGCAAACGATAGTCATTCCCGGTTGTGTCAGCCCAAGTTCCGGACCAATGACATGCACGATGCCTTGCTCGGGTGAGTCCATATCGAACAGGCGAATTCCGAATTCCTTGCAGTTATCCTGTAGAGCTTGAATTTGTCGGGCGGCAATAGCATCGGTGATCGGCGTGCCGCGAGGCTCGGTGGGAATGTTGTGATCAACCGTGGCAACTGTCCGACTGGCCTGGCGGACACGGCGTCCGGCAACACGTAGGCCGTCGAAAGCTTGAGGCGATGTCACTTCGTGCACAAGGTGCAAGTCGATGTAAAGGAGCGGCGGCCGCCCAGGAGGCACATAGACCACATGCTCTTCCCAAATTTTGTCGAAAAGTGTGCGGGGGCCGGTCATGTTCGGGCCTCCACCGCAGCGGGACGTAGATTTGCATGTGGAGGGACCCTCTCTGCGACGAGGCGGCCCATCTCTGTCGTGCTAACTGTGGCCTGGCCGGACTTCGCCAGGTCAGCAGTACGATGTCCAGCCTCAAGGACGCTATTCACTGCTGCTTCGATGGCGCCCGCTTCCTTGCCTAGTTGAAAAGAATGTCGGAGCATCATGGCGGCGGAAAGAATGGCGCCCAAAGGATTGGCGGTGCCGCGCCCTGTGATGTCCGGAGCTGAGCCGTGGACCGGCTCATAGAGCCCGACGCGTCCGCCAATACTCGCAGATGGCAACATTCCGAGAGAACCCACTACGCTCCCGGCCTGGTCGGAAAGAATATCGCCAAACATATTTTCGGTCAGCAGAACATCAAAGCTCGTTGGCCGTGAAACAAGGGCCATTGCCGCGGAATCGACGTACATGTGCGAGAGCTGAACCTCGGGATAGTCTTTGGCGACGCGGCTCACCACGTCGCGCCAAAGCCGCGAGCAATCGAGCACATTGGCCTTGTCAATAGACGTGACGTTTCGGCGGCGCGTCCCCGCGAGCTCGAAAGCGGTGCGCGCGATGCGTTCGATAGCCGGCTCGGTGTAGCGCATCGTATCGACGGCAGTACGATTTCCTGCTGATCCGGTGGTGGATCTCGGCTCGCCGAAATAGAGTCCGCCCAATAACTCGCGAACGATGAGAATATCCGTGCCGGATACAACCTGTCTTAGCAGTGGCGAGCAATCCTCTAACGCAGGAAAGCACACGGCGGGCCGCAGATTGGCGAATACACCGAGTTCTGTGCGCAGCCGAAGCAAACCTTTTTCTGGTCGAAGATGCGCTGGGTATGAATCAAACTCAGGGCTTCCGACCGCGCCAAGCAGCACCGCATCGGAGTTCATGCAGCTCTCGAGAGTATCGGGCGGTAACGGATCATTACTGGTTCGCAGAGCGGCGCCACCGATAGCTTTTCGTGTGAAACTCAGCTTATGGCCGAATTTTTGCGCAACGGCTTCAAGGACGCGGACAGCTTCGTCCGTGACTTCCGGACCAATGCCATCTCCGGGCAGAATGGTGAGTCTGAGCAGCATTTACGACCGAACTATACACCCCACAGGTAGTCTTCCTGTTCCCCATGGTGATCCGCGGACGGGAAAGGAATCGGCGGGAAGTCAGTTCGGGGCAAAACAGGAATGGCGCCCTCGGGTTTGGAGTCCACCCCGGCACTTGCGGCGGCGGCATGAGCCTTAGCCTCACGACTGACGCTTTGAGCCTGCGCCTTCGTTTGGCCGATCAGTTCGAGAAGATGATGATCCCGCACCTGCTTGATCCGATCGGCAAGAGCAACAAATCGTTTATAGAGATCGTCGAGTTCGCAGCGATCAAATTGGTAGCCGAGCTGCTCGCAACGAATCGCCAGGGCGTGGCGCCCGGAGTGTTTGCCCAATACCAGCGTGGAATCGGGCACCCCCACAGATTGCGGCGTCATAATTTCATAGGTCAGCGGATTCTTGAGAACGCCATCCTGGTGAATGCCGGCTTCATGGGCAAACGCGTTGCGGCCGATGATCGCCTTATTTGGCTGAACCGGCACACCAGTGATCTCGCTCAGCATCTGGCTGGTGGGGAACAATTGCTCAGTCATCACCGCAGTCTCATAAGGCAGGCGATCACGGCGCACGTGCATCGCCATCACAATTTCCTCTAAGGAAGCATTCCCAGCCCGCTCACCGATTCCGTTGATCGTGCATTCCACCTGGCGAGCGCCTGCTTCGATCGCCGCGAGAGAGTTGGCAACTGCAAGCCCGAGATCGTTGTGGCAATGGGCGGAGATTGTGATATTTTCGATCCCCCGAACCCGCGCGCGAAGCGTTCGGATCAACTCAGCGAATTCTGCCGGCGTGGTGTAGCCCACTGTATCTGGAATGTTGACGGTCGTGGCTCCCGCATCGATTACCGCCTGCACAAGCTGACAGAGAAAATCAGGATCGGTTCGGGTCGCGTCTTCAGGAGAGAACTCCACATCCCGACAAAAACTCTTTGCGAGGCGTACAGCGTCTGCAGCCTGACTCAGGCACTGCTCACGCGAAATCTTCAACTTGTATTTCAGGTGAATGTCGGAGGTAGCGAGGAAAACGTGAATTCGAGGTCTGGCAGCATGCTGAACGGCTTGCCAGGCGCGCTCGATATCCGGTGTACAAGCCCGAGCCAGGGCAGCAATGATGGGCCTGCGCAGCAAGGCCGCGATCGCCTGCACAGCAGCGAAATCACCTTCGGAAGCGATGGGGAACCCAGCTTCAATCACATCTACACCTAAGCGGTCGAGTTGATGTGCCAGGCGCAGTTTTTCCTGGACCGTCATGCTGCAGCCGGGGGATTGTTCTCCGTCGCGCAAGGTGGTGTCGAAGACTGTGATCCGCGTCCGTTCCATCGCAAGGCTCCTATGGAGATGAATGGGTGATATGCTACGCGGGACAGCATGCTTAAGCAAAGCTTATAATGCTAACGATAGTATTAGGTGTGCTTAAACCATAAGCTTGACTAATGGTGCCATAAGCGAACTGGCGGACCGCAAAGGGCACGAAGGGCGATCCACGATGGACTTAGCTCAGTTGGAGGTTTTTCTGATGGTGGCGCGGGAGCGCCGATTCTCGCGCGCGGCACAGAAGTTGTATCGGACCCAGTCAGCCATCAGCCAGTCGATTCGAAAACTGGAAGAGGAAGTCGGGGAGCCGCTTTTCGACCGCTCCTCCCGCGACGGCTTGCTCACCGATGCCGGACGCGTGCTGCAGGAGTATGCGGAACGTCTCCTCAATTTGCGGGCCGATGCCCAGGAAGCCCTGGCTGAGCTTAAGGAAGTGCAAAAGGGCAAGCTGGTGATCTCAGCCAACGAATTTACCGCACTTTATCTTTTGCCATTGCTTGCGGAGTTTCGCCGGCTGCACCCGATGGTCAAAATCACCGTGAATCGGTCGCTGGGGAGCCATATTCCCGATGATGTGCTGCGGCACAACTCCGAACTAGGGGTTCTTACTTATGATCCTCAGGATCCGCAATTGCGGTCGATTATTGTTTATCTGGACGAGTTGATTTTCGTGGTTCCACCAACCCATCCGCTGGCCAAACAACAGCAGGTTAGCATTCGACAGCTTGGCGTGGAATCTTTCGTCGCGCACAATGTGCCTTCGCCGTATCGTGAAAAAGTGCTGCAGGCGTTCAAACGTCATAAGACTCCGCTGCATATGGGAGTGGAGTTACCGACTCTGCAGGCAATTAAGCTCTTTGTGGTTATGGGGAATGGGGTTGCTCTCGTACCCGAGATGAGCGTTGAGCAGGAACTCCAGCGTGGTGAACTGGTTCGCATTCCGGTTCGCGAATTGCGCATTCACCGGAAGCTCAGATTGATTTATCGGAAGGCAGCCAATCTTTCGCACGCAGCACAGGCGTTCTTGGCCGTAGCCGAGACGTTTGCTCGCGAACGCAGCGGACGCTTTCGGTTCCAGAGCGAGCACTAGTTGCAACTGCTCGGGTGTCCAGACCTCAACGCCGATTCACCCGCTCGGCGGCATCAGCCCAGCGCGAACCTGTTTAGTGGCCAGTCGCACAGTTGCAAAGCGAATCTGTAAGCCAAGATCGAAACTCACTGTAGACGGGCACTGGCATTTGCGATTATGCTCTCGCCTCATGAACCGAAGAACGTTCTTGCAGGGGGCCCTCGCCGGGGCAGCGACTCTGGCAATTCCACATGCTGCGACCGCCGATGACAATGAACTAAATCCCATCTGGACACAGATTGAGAAACATCACGAGGAGGCGGTTCAGCGCCTTCAGGAATGGATCAAGCAGCCTTCGATCGCGGCTGAGAACCGAGGCGTAACGGAAGGGTGCGAGCTGACGATGCGCTTCCTTCGTGATGCGGGTTTTGGCGAGGTCACGAAGATTCCGACCGATGGGCAGCCCGGTATTTTCGCCAAGCTGGATGCGGGAGCGCCGAAAACCCTCGGCCTCTATTTCATGTACGACGTAAAGCAAGTGGACCCAAGCGAGTGGTCCTCACCGCCCTGGGCGGCTGCGCTGGTCGAAAAACCCGGGCTCGGTACCGTGGTGGTTGGTCGAGGTGCGGTAATCAAAAGGGGCCAGAAGCTTCTTTTATTGCGTCGTTGCACGCTATTCGTGCAGCTGGGCGCAAACTGCCGGTGAATCTCGTGCTGGTGGCAGAGGGCGAAGAAGAGATTGGCTCGCCGCATTTCCCGCAAATCGTCCGTCGACCGGAAGTTCTCGCCGCTTTGCGTCCGTGCGTGGGAATGTTCATGCCCTCCGCCGAACAGGACCTTGATGGCATGGTCACAATGACGCTGGGGGCTAAAGGGGTGGTCGAACTCGAAATGGTGTCGAGTGGCGAGCGCTGGGGACGTGGCCCGCGCCACGACGTCCATTCGAGCAACAAGGCCCGGTTGGACAGTCCGGCGTGGCATTTGGTTGAAGCGTTGGCGACTTTGGTTTCGTCTGACGGCAACGATCCTGTGATTGAGGGCTTTGCAAACAACGCTCGACCGGTCTCCGCCGAAGAGAAGGCGATGATTGTGACGGCGGCGCAACGCTTGAATGAAGCCGTCGCTAAGAAGCAGCTTGGTGTTGAGCATTGGGTTCACGATGTCAGTTGGCAGGAGGCTCTTGAACTGCTTATGTCGCGTCCAACGGTAAACATTGAAGGGCTGGTGGGAGGTTATACCGGACCGGGCGGGAAAACCATTCTGCCGCATCGCGCAGTTGCCAAGATCGATATGCGCCTGGTGCCTGATATGAAGGCTACCGAAGCTCTGGCGGCCCTCAAGGCGCATCTTGCGAAACATGGATTCGGTGATATTGAAGTGAACATGACCGGTGGGTACGATCCCAACAGCACCGCCGCGAATGCACCACTGATTCGCGCGCAAACCGCCGTGTATAAGCGCGACGGTATCGATCCAATCGTGCTGCCGCGAAGCGCGGGTTCTTGGCCGGGCTACGTATTTACGGGGGACCCATTGCACCTCGCAGCGGGCCATTTTGGACTTGGTCATGGCAGTGGCGCTCATGCGCCGGACGAATACTATGTGATCGAATCTAAGAATGAAAAGGTGCAAGGGATCGACGGCGCGGTGCGCTCGTTCGTGAATTATCTCTATGAAGTAGCAAGAACCGCGTAAGTGTTACATAGTTCGTGCGCTTCGCCGATCTTCACCAGGACGGGTTGTTGCACTATTCTCCAGATGGCATGAACACTCGTCAGATACGGTTCATTGGTCCTGAAGAGGTCGCCAGTCGGCTTACGTATGAGAAATGCATTCCCATCGTGCGCGACGCGATGATCGCGTTCTCAAAAGGCAAAACCAAGCAGACTCTGCGCTCGATTATTCCGCTCTCAGAAGGCCGTTTTTTCGGGATTATGCCCGGAGCCATGGGTGAACATGCCACTTTCGGCGCGAAGTTGATCAGCGTCTTCAACGAAAATTTTGATCA
>Ga0187777_10002455_pt1 | contig 11854 bp, 9 predicted proteins | sample 1015_Q2_SP5_10_M_FD_132416 | JGI IMG/M metagenome (GOLD analysis project Ga0187777, IMG submission 132416) | Tropical peat soil microbial communities from peatlands in Department of Meta, Colombia - 1015_Q2_SP5_10_MG | ecosystem: Environmental > Terrestrial > Soil > Wetlands > Peat | place...
GGGAGTTCGAATCTCCCCCTCTCCGCCATACTGAACGTCGCCCTCGACCCTTCGGAGACATTCCTCCGGCTTGAAAGCAGCCATTCGGGACGTCTCGCGACGTAGCTGACAGGGGACCACCTTCCGTTCTGTGTCCTCATTCCTTTTCGAGGTCATCCACCGTGGGCGCGAGAGCCTCGGCCAAAATCTCGTAACCACGTTCGGTAGGATGCAGGTAGTCGTACATGACTTCGGCGTGAAGATTTCCATCTGAATCAAGGAACTTGAAGCCGATGTCGAGGTATTTGATGCGTCGACCATCGACAATCATCGTGTTGGTCAGAGTGATCAGATGGCGAAAAGGATCATCGGAACGATTTCCTCGTGGCAAGACGCCAAGCAAGAGAATCGTTGTGTCTGGGAGCGTTTGACCGACAGTTCGCACCAGACAATTAATGCCTTCAGCCGTCTCATTTGGAGACATATGGCTGTTGCCCAGGTTATTGGTCCCAATCAGGATCACTGTAACTCTGGGTCTAATTCCGTCTAGCTCACCGTGCTCAATCCGCCAGAGCACGTGTTGGGTTTCATCTCCACTTATGCCGATATTGTACGGTCGATATTTTCCAAAGTAGTGGTCAAAAATCTCACGCTGCGGGTTCTCTCGCCAGTGATCGAAAATGGAATCACCGATAAACACCAGTTCGGTGCCCCCTCCTTTAATGAGCTGATCTCTGAGTCGCTTGAAATCCTCATGTCGCGCACGGTCTTTCTCCGTCGGAATACAAGCGTGACCTAACTGCGCAGGTGTATTCGCACTGCCCGCGTCGCCGCCTTCGATACCGAGACAGAACGCGCAAACCAGTAGCGCAACAGCTATTCGAATGCGCGACTGAAAATACTCACAGCTACTCCGTCCCGCCATGCTTCGATCTTGCTGCTGGCCGCCCTCGATCGACAAGAACTGATGGCCTTTGAACTTCCAGGCGCAGTTGGATCCATTTGAGCGCCATCGACCCTTCAGAGCCCTTCGCACCTCCCCAAAGCGGCCACTCGGATTCAAGGCACCAGACAGTCACCCGCCAAATTCGTCGTGGAATTTTCTCGTATGGGCCAGGAGCGTAGAGAGGCCGGAGCGGTCTCCGGCCTCCCCCGCTGGCTCACATCACGACCGTTCCCGGATAGCCGGTCCAGCCGTTCTCAACGATCACTGATAGACCGCGATGCAGCCGCTGTTGCCCCCGCAGATGCCTGCGCCGACGTTCGTCACGTCACCGCCCGTCCCGACGACGGCCACGGGCGCGACCTGCGGAACGAAGATCAGGCTAAGTTCGGAGTCGGCTGCGACTGAGTGCGAGTTCGAGGATTGGGGGATGGCCTCAATCCGGAAATTGGTTCTGGCATCGATCACGCCGAGCACGGCGCCGCCGAAAGCCCTGGTCGCGCCGAGGTAATAACGTTTGTCGCCGGCGTTGAACCACACCTCGTCCGAACCGGTGATACCGTTGACGCTCAACGACTCCGTGGAGAGCCAAACAGGCTGATTGTTTAGGAACTGTCGGTCTCAGCAGAGCCCGTCTCAATAGAACGTTCACGAAGGCGGTCCAACGGCAGCTGCCAGTCGTGCGAGGTCTTATATTGTCTTTCCCCTCACACCTTTCTTGGACTTGAGGCCCTTCATACGCGTTGAGAAAACAATTACTACAAAACTTTGTCATTATCATGTTTTCATGGTGATTCCATTGCGGATTGCCCGGCTGTTCCAAACGGCCGTTCCTGCCAATTGATCGGGACCTGGAGACCGGCGCTCGGCTGTCGCGACTGCCGTTGTGCACTGCGGTATGGCCACGCCCGTTCTCTGCGCGGTCAATACAGGAACTGTTCCACCGTGTCGTGCAGGTCCTGACGAGCCTGTATACGGGGAAAGTGCGCGGTCTTTCGACTAGCGTCCGCTTACCGGAAAGCTGTACTTACTAGGTGCCCTACGTGTCAGGTTGGGTTATTTCTCGGATGAATCCGGGCCCGCTCCACAAGTCCGGGTCCGCACCTGGATTTATCGTTGTGTGCTCCGAGGGTGTTACATGTCGTTGTTGAAGCTCTATCTGCGTGTCCTCCGACTTCTGGAGCCGGAAAAGTGGCTAACGATCGGTTTGGCTGCCGGCAATCTCGCCCTCGCGGCGGTTTTCGTCATCGAGCCGTGGCTGTTCGGGCGGGTGGTCGATGAACTCGCCGTCGCACAGGCGGGCGACGCATGGCCCTACATGGTCTTGTGGGCCGGGGTAGGCTCCTTTGGGATTGCCGCGAACGTGCTGGTGGCGCTGCATGCCGATCGCCTGGCGCACCGGCGCAGGCTGGCGGCGATCGTGGAGTTCTTCGAGCATGCTCTCGCACTGCCGTTGACCTTCCACGACCGGCAGCATACGGGTCGGTTGCTGCGTACACTGCATACCGGCAGCAGCAACCTGTTCCACTTATGGCTGGCCTTCTTCCGCAGCCACATGAGTACCCTCTTCGCTGTCCTGGTCATGATCCCGCTCGCCCTGTGGATCAACTGGAAGCTGGCGTTACTGATGATCATCCTCATGACGACTTTCGTCGTCCTTAACTCCTTGGTGATCCGTCTTACCAGCCGGGCGCAGCGCGAGGTGGAGCGATTAAATCAGGACGTTTCGCAGCGCGCCGGCGATGTGTTCGGCAACGTCGTGGTGGTGCAGAGCTTCTCACGCATCGTATCTGAGGTCGCCGCGTTGAGGGAGCTTGCCAACCAGATATTGGCGGCGCAGTACCCGGTCTTGCGCGGTTGGGCGTGGATATCGGTCGCCAACCGTGCCGCGAGTACGTTGACGGTGATAGCGCTTTTCGCACTCGGTGTGCAGCTTCACGGCAGGGGCGAAATCAGCGTCGGCGCTATCGTGAGCTTCGTCGGCTTTGCCATGATGATGATCGGACGCATGGAACAGCTCGCGGGTTTCATTTCGGAACTGTTCTTCTACACCCCGGCGCTCGCAAACTTCTTTGACGTACTGGACACGCGGGGTGGCCTTCACGAGGTTCCTGGAGCCCCGCACTTGCGCAACGTCCGTGGTGCGGTGGCATTCGAGAACGTTTCGTTCGGTTACGACCCCAACAATCGTGTTCTCAAGGATGTCAGTTTCCAGGTGGCAGCCGGCAGCACGGTGGCCGTGGTCGGGCCCACCGGTGCCGGCAAGACCACAGCGCTCTCCCTGCTGTACCGCGCTTACGATCCCACCAGCGGCCGCATCACCATCGATGGGATCAACATCCGCAGCGTGACCCTGTCATCGCTGCGGGCACAGATCGCGGTCGTATTCCAAAACCCTGGACTGCTGTACCGTTCGATCGCTGAAAACCTGCGCATTGGCAAGCCCGACGCGAGTGAGGCCGAGCTCGAGGCCGCCGCAGTCGCCGCGGAAGCGCATCGGTTCGTCACCGACAAGCCGGAGGGTTACTCCACCCTTGTGGCCGAAAGTGGCAAGTCGCTGTCAGGAGGTGAGAGGCAACGTCTGTCGATTGCGCGTGCGATGCTCAAGAACGCACCGGTTCTGATTCTTGATGAGGCGACCAGCGCACTTGACAATGCTACCGAAGCTCGCGTGCAGCGCGCACTCGCCGTGTTGCTGAGGGAACGCACGACGTTCGTCATCGCGCATCGACTTTCGACTGTGCGCAAGGCGGATGTGATCCTGGTGCTCAAGGATGGCCGGCTCGTCGAACGCGGGCGCTACGATGAGCTAGTCAGACGGGGCGGTATTTTTGCGGAACTCGACGCGCAGGGAAGGTTCGTGGCCGACGCGGTGTGAGCCGCCGTTACCGGAAACGATTGGTTACTCAGCTGCATGGCCTCTCAGTTTTTGCCGCTCTTGACCTTATCAATAATACGCGAGCGCAAGTGTCATCTTGAGCGCTGAGTAATCGAACGCCGGAATGCCAGCGCTTTCGTTTCCGCTGAGGTGACCGAACTCGTAGCCAACGCGCACGCCTACGTGAGTCGCGGAACCGGCCCGCCACGTGTACCCAACACCGATTTCACCTCCCCAACCATAGCTGTTAGCGCGGTTGTAGTACTGGCTTACCGACTGCGCCCAATACCCACTTGCACCGAAGCCGCCGTGTAATAGCCAGCCGTCACTAGCGGGCCTGAAGTCTGCGACGATCAACAGATGCTCAAGGCCCTTTCCGCGCTCCGACTCCGACGGGCTGCAGAGATGACTTGGGGTCGAGACGCAAGTGGACTGGAGGTTATAGCCACCCAGATCAAGTCCCACCTTCACCGTTGGTGAAACGCTCAGTCCACCCATGACATCGAGCGCAAAACTGTCGTCGCTAAGGGTCTGGGAGCTCGCACTGCGCTCCACGTGTCCGTACCCGAGATCGAGTTCCGCCCAAAAGCGATGACCTTGGACTTTGCTCGACGCCTCTTCTGCTTGGACCGAACTTGCGAGAAGTCCGGCAATTGCCAACACAGCGGCAAACACAAGGCTCCGCCCCTCAATTGCAGTGCGTTGCTTCACGACTCAGCTCCAAGATCTCCGGGCCCCGTGTCACGTCGCTGCTTTCAGAGGAGCACGAACGTTTTTCGAGGGGTCTCTTATTTTTCAGTTTACGCAGAGAACTCTGACTGCCGATAAGGGCTTACCACACTGCTCCAGGTTAGAGAACCGGTCAGACTGAAACCTCTCACCAGATCCTCCGTCAGTTCTTTGTCTTAGTCCTCGGAGGGATAGCAGCTCAACGCGACGCGAGTGATTGATTGTGATGAGTCATTCTTTCGGAGGAAATAAATCGTTCCACACGAGAAAGCACTCTGTGACCCCATGATCGGCACCCCGTCGAAGCCTTTGAGAATGTCTCCGGAAGCGACGGGATTAGATTCCATGACGTAGGCGTCGCCATCCAACCCGAAATCGTGTGGAAGTAACCGGACGCGCCTCGCGCGACCGGCGGTGATGGTGCTCGGTACGCAGATCGACGTGTGCCAGGGCGCCATGCCTTAGCGTGCGGCTACGTGCGGCGGGGACCCCAGCGAGCGCGTATGCGGTGGAATGCCGTCAGACGCGTCCTGAATCATATCCACGGTAGCGCTGAACGCCGGATGTGCGGTACTGTGACGGCACAGCTAGAGATCTGCCCGGCCTTTCCTATAAAAAGAACTTTCGAGTCGGGTGTGGGGGTTTATTGGTGGGACCGAATGAGGGCTTGAGGCGCTACAGAGGCGCCATGATCGCGCGATACGGCAGGTCCGACGACGTCAAAGGATTGACACAGGTCGCCGCCACCTTGCTGCCGCTCGTAGCCCTCTGGTGGGGCGCTGTCCGCTGCGCCCGTATATCAGTCTGGCTCGACCTGGTTCTCCTGCCGCTCATCATCTTGTTTATGGTGCGCGTTTTCGGGCTGCTGCACGAGTGTGGCCATGGGAGCTTATTTCGCAGCCGTTGGCTGAATCCCGCGGTTGGCTTTCTTCTTGGCGTCATCTCGGGGATGCCGCAGTACGTATGGTCGAAGCACCACGCTTATCACCATGCGCACAACGGCAATTGGGACAGATACCGCGGACCGTATACGACGCTGTCGGTAGATGAGTATGCCGCAATGACCCGTGCGCAGCAGTGGATGTATCGCGGCAAGTGCAGCGTTGTGGCCGCCCCGGTCGCAGGTTTCATCTATTTGATCTTCAACCCGCGCTTTACCTGGTTGAAGGGCAGCATCGGCCTGGTGATCCACACCATCCGGCAGAAGCTGGTGCAGCCGAGGGTATCGCTACGCGCGCACGCGGCGAGTTATCAGACGCGCTACTGGAAGTCCCCGAGAGAGTACCGACACATGCTCTGGAACAACCTCGCGTTGCTGACTATCTGGGCGCTGATGTCCTGGGTGTGCGGAGTAGTGTTGTTTTTCTCTATCTATGTCCTGAGCGTTTCGATCGCAGGCGCCGTAGGTATCGTCTTATTCACAGTGCAGCACAACTTTGAGCACTCCTATGCAAGCGACGACGAGCACTGGGACCTCGACACCGGCGCGATCGAAGGCACGAGCTATCTGGTACTGCCCAACTGGCTGAACTGGTTCACAGTCAATATCGGCTACCATCACATTCACCACCTGTCCGCCAACATTCCTAATTACCGTCTGGCGGAGTGTCACCTCGAATATCAACACCTGTTCGCGCGGGTCAAGCGCTTGAAGTTGGGTGACGTGCTCGGCGCGTTGCAGTGCATTCTCTGGGACAAGCGCGCGCAACGGATCATTTCAGTGTCCGAGTACCTTCAGTGGGCCTGAGCACGTCCCGATAAGATCAAAGTTTTCGCGTGCGGCTCCGCGGTCTCGCTGCCCGTGGGTCTAACTGACAAGCTCAAGCACGCCGCCGCCGCTCGCTCCCACATCCGCGTCTGTGCGTGGCGACGAACGAAACAACTACCTGTCGGCAAGTCACTACGTGTTGCAATGAGCGTGAGCATCAGGTTTCATGCCTACTGCGATTAGCAACTGCGATTCGATCTAACTTCGGATCGAGGTTGCTCGAGGGCAAACCCGTTGCAAGGCGGGGACGCAAAGCCTCCGGTCTCAGGCCCGAGCGCTTGAGATAGCGGGGTTGCTGGCGGGGGAGCCGTTCGGCTCGCATGCTCGTCGTCAGCATTCCGCTGGCTTTTCACCTGCTTTCGCGTGGGTCAGAGCTCTCGAGTCGAGAACCTGGACATGGAATGCCAGAAGGAACGACGCCAAATCACTGAGCTTTTTTTTCATAAGGCACTGCCGCTCGGTGCCTTTTACTCGTGCGGCTCGCGATCGCCGCACCTGCGAGTGCACCGGGCGCAGCAACAGGGAGGGAGCCTAAGATGACGACGATCTGGGCATACTTCGTAACTATCACGCTGAACTTGGCCGCTTACCCGCTGTTCCAGATCAGTGACGGGAACAGCGTGTACATGGAAACGAGGTCGTTCCGCGTCGCGCTCGGAGGCAGTTTTGCAACTGAGGCGGCGTGCCAAGCGTACTCGCCGCCCGCGGGCGCGGAGTTCGTGATCACCTACGCCGACCCGGTTTCCGGTGCCGTCCTGTCCGTCGCTTACCCGCTTGCGGAGCTGAACCCGGTCAACCCCCGTTGTCAGCGAACTGAGGTGCAGCGGCCCTAGGAGGTGCGCTCTCTGTGCGCTAACGTGGATACTCACTCGGGATCGTAAGGGACGACAGAAATCCAAGTCGAACTTCAGGACGGGCGGGCGCCGAGTCGTCGTCCACTGCTGACGATCGTCATCCGCACGCGCCGTCGCGATCTATCTGCCGCACCAGTGACAGTTCCCTTCTTCGTTCCATCGATTAATGAACCATCTCTTCCATATCGCCGAGCGGCCAGGCGCCCGCGTAGAAATCCGCAGTTGGAGCGAAGAGCCTTAACAGGAGGAAGTAACCCCTTCCCTTGGCGCTCTTGATCCAGTTTGAAGTCGTGCCGTTAGGCGGTATCGGTCCGAAGTAAAGATCGAATGAGCCGTCGGGATTGCGGGCCAGATTCTGAAGAGAGGAAAGTGATGGGCGCCGTTGGTCGGTGGTCACGAAGCTAAAGGTATCGGCGTCGTAAGCCGACACCGACCAATAGTCCAGCACCGGTGCGTTCGGGGGCACACGAAGCCGGTATGAACGCGAGCCATCGAGATATCGACCCTGCCCGTCACGAAACGTCGTCGTGTAGGCGGCGCCTTTACCGACGATCGGCTTGATGGCTGGATCGAGGAACTTGTGCATCGCAAATCCAAAGCGGAAGAGAGCTGCGCGTTCGTCTATCTCGGTGAACGCGCCGAGCTCCTGAGTGTATTTAGTCAATGCGGTCACTGCGCGCCACTGCGTACCTTTGATCAGCACTGGCCTGGGCGTGCGCGGGTTGAATTCCAGGTTTGCGACCATCAGCCGTCCGGTTTGAGAGGCGTGAGCGAGAATGTGTTGCAAGCGCGAATCAGGCGTAAACGGCTTGCCCTGCTCCATGCCAAGCGTCGCGAGCATGCCCAACATCATGCGGTCGCGCTCTTCTCCCGGTTCTTCGCCGATTCTCTTCGCAAGTAGATTGAAGTACTCGATACCGTGTGGCGTTAGGCCGTCGTAGTCAGCGTCACCCACTCGGTGCATCCTCGATGGCCGCGGCGCGTCGTGCGCGGCGTACGGGTACAGATTCGTTTCTGATAAGCGGTCGACCGCGCTCCCGACCGATTCGCCCGGCCCGCGGACTGCGCGCAGAAACAGCATGCAGTTATTGGTCATAGAGCTCCGGACGATATAGCCCTCGGGCTGCTCGCCCTTGTATCCGGGGGGCAGGATCAGATAGGTGCCACCGCGGCCGGCGTCCGGACCGATGCGACCCAGATCCTCGATGGGGCGCTGCCACGCATCGAGCACCACACCGTACTGGTTGCCGGGCGGAACCACTATCACCAGCGGTCCCGTCTCATGCAGGTTGAAGTAACTGAATGAGTAGAGCACGTCATTGTTCGCAGTCTGGAGCTGCTGGTTAACCTGTACGAGTTGGTCGAAAACGAAGAGCTCCGTTGGACGGATGCCGATGCGGCGAGCCCCTTCGGCCATAGCTGCGAGTCCAACCAGCGGTTGGGCCCAGATGTACAGCTGTACTGCACGCTGATAGTCGAGCTCATCGTACAAGCTCTGCGCAGTCTGCTGGCTCGGATAGTGAGTCGATTCGAACGCGAAGCGCTTGGCCGTCGGTGTCGAATCTGCGCTCAGCGCATCGTACGTATTCGACAGCATGAGCATGACTGCGAAGATCGGCATCCTGGTCAAATGACACATTTGTGGTCTCCCCCATCGCGCACAGGAGTAGCAGTGCTCATCGCCTGAAGACAAGTGTGGGAAGATGACTGCCCTCATACGACCTCAAACGATTTCGGAGGCTGAGCATGATTGTTCAGAAAGGCCATTGGGCGCTGGTCACCGGTGCGTCGAGTGGCCTCGGGATCGAGTTTGCCAAGGCGCTAGCGGCCAGGAAGATAAATCTGATACTCACCGCTCGCAGCGAAAGTCCGATGAAGACTCTCGCGGCCAAATTGCAGGCGGCGCATGGCACCGAGGTGTTCGTCGCGCCGGCTGATCTATCCGCTCCGGGAAGTTCCGAGGAGCTGCGGCAACGACTGGAAGAGCAGGGCTTGAATCCATCGATACTCGTATGTAATGCCGGAGCCGGAATCAGCGGTAATTTTATCGAACAGGATCCGGAGCAGTTGCGCCGGGTTCTTGAACTCGATGTAGTGAGTCTGACGGAGTTGACGCGGCTCTTTGGACAAAGGATGCACGCTCGCGGCGAGGGGCACATTCTCTTGGTCGCCAGCATGGCGGCCTTCCAGCCTACGCCTCTGACGGCCGTTTACGGGGCCGCAAAAGCGTACGTCCTCTCACTCGGGGAAGCGCTGCACGTCGAACTCGCGCCGAGCGTGGGGGTGACCGTGTTGTGTCCCGGGCTCATGCACACCGGCTTTGCGGCCGCGGCGAACTATCATCCCCCGGCGATGGCACGCGCCACAGTTCTTGACCCGGCAGCCGTCGCGGCAGTCGGCATCGACGCGCTGTTTTCCGGCAGGTCAAGTGTCGTGCCCGGTAAGTTAAACGCGTTGGCGGCGCTTTCATCACGATTCCTTTCGCGTCACCAGCTCGCGAAGATGGTCTACCGCGGCGCCCAGGCGTAACGCTCACTGTCACTCAGCCAGTCGGCTCATGCTGCTGCCCGGTGATTCGCGCGTTGAACGCCGACTAGCCGCCTCGAACGATGATTCTTTGAGCGCTCCGACTCGAGAGGACGGCTTTTGACCGCGGGCAGCGCCGGAACCCTGAGCCTCGCAGATCAGGTGCGCGCGTAAAACTGGCTGACCGCTGACAGTTGGCGCTAGACTCGGCGAGCCGCCTGATAACTGCGCTGTTCGACCCGAGGGCAGCGCCGGCCTGGTAGAAAACAAGCAATTCGAAGACAACGATAAGGAGCAGGTTATGAATGGCGTTGAGAACCTGGGTTCTTTCCTCTCCCGAAATTGGTGGCTCATGCTCCTGCGGGGCTTCGTAGCCATCGGGTTTGGGATCCTGATTTTTGCAAAACCGCAGATCTCGCTCCAGGTGCTCGTGTACCTCTTCGGTGCATACGTGCTGATCGACGGCATTCTCGGTACCTCGGTGGCGATTCAGGCACGCAAGGAACTTGACTCCTGGGGCGTTCTGCTCTTCTGGGGCCTCGTTGGGATCGCGGTCGGTGTCCTGGCTTTCTGGAAACCCGACGCCACGGCGCTCGCACTCCTTTTCTATATTGCGCTCTGGGCGATCGCGGTTGGCGTGCTCGAGATCGCCGCTGCGGTGCGGCTGCGCGAGATAGTAAAGAACGAGTGGTTCCTTATCCTGGCGGGCCTGCTATCAGTGGCGTTTGGAGTCTGGCTCATAGCGCGGCCAGAAGCAGGTGCACTCGCTGTGCTGTGGGCGCTCGGCGCCTACGCCATCGTCTATGGCGCGCTGGTCGTGTTTTTTGCGTTCAAAATTCGCAGTTACGTCGGGCAACTCACGCGCGCCTAGCTTACGTCCGCGGGCAGTCCAGCCTGAGGGAGCGGGCGCACGAGGAGGGGGCTCGTCGCCCGCGTCCGCAGCTGCTCTAACTTTGCGTTGAGAGGAAGCGGGAGCTCAGGTATGCACTGAAAGAGTGCAGCGGGCTGCGCGCGTTACTGGAACCAGATCCAGGGCCAGACACACGCCGATCAATTGCGATCGATACCCGGCGTTCAGCTCGCTCCTCAATCCGACCGACGCACGGCCTTAAGGGCTTGCCCGGAGCCCGGCGCACGATGCTGCGACTCTGCGCGCTTGAGATTGCTCGCGCCTTGTGCCTACATTGAGCGGGCGAAACAACTATAAGAGCCAGGGGGCAACCCATGAGTCGGATGCACGGGGGGAGATCTCGTGGCGCGGCGCTATGCGCAATCCGCTATGCGGCGCCCATCCTGCTTGCGTGCGCCTGCGGGGTAGCTCGCACGCAGGAGCAGGCGCAAAGCACCGAGACGGCAACTGGTCCACTTCAGGAAGTGACAGTCACCGCCACGCGCCACGAGGAGAGCCTGAGTAAGGTACCGATAAGCGTCACCGCGCTCACACAGGAGAACCTGGATAACCTTGGTATCAAAGATTTTTCGGCAATCGCGCGCTTTACCCCTGGCGTGAGTTTCGACAACTCCGGCACCAACAACATCTCGATTCGCGGCATTTCCTCGACCGGCGGTGCGGGCACCACCGGCATCTATATCGATGAGACGCCGATTCAGATGCGCGCCCTCGCGTTCAACCCCGACGATGCTCTGCCCAAGTCATTCGACATCGAACGCGTGGAGGTGCTGCGCGGGCCGCAGGGGACGCTCTTTGGAGCGGGCGCTGAAGGCGGCGTGGTGCGCTACATCACCGCACAGCCAAGCCTTACCAAGACCAGCATGTACGGGCGCGCCGAGGCCGCCTACACAGATTACGGCTCGCCGAGCTACGAGCTCGGTTATGCGATCGGCGGACCGCTCATCGAAGGCACTCTCGGCGCTCGGGTATCCCTTTGGTACCGCCGTGATGGTGGCTGGGTCGATCGCATCGATCCGACGACTCTCGCAACCCTGCAACACGATGCGAACTACGTGAATACGGCGCTCGTGCGCGTGGCGCTGCTTTGGGCGCCGTCCGAGAGCTGGTCGCTGACGCCGGCCTTCTACTACCAGAACCAGCAACGCAACGACATCAGTAACTTCTGGCCTCTCTACTCGAATCCATCGAGCGGCAGTTTCCTCGATGCGGACCCCTCGCAACGCCAGGTACCCGACAAATTCTATCTGGCCTCGCTCAAGATCCA